>Ga0123333_10003116_pt1 | contig 16317 bp, 12 predicted proteins | sample BioC12SIPDNA_3_FD_89957 | JGI IMG/M metagenome (GOLD analysis project Ga0123333, IMG submission 89957) | Anaerobic biogas reactor microbial communites from Washington, USA - Biogas_R2_B C12 SIP DNA | ecosystem: Engineered > Bioreactor > Anaerobic > Unclassified | place: Washington, USA... | reverse complement strand
GCACGAAATCCGCGGTGATCTGTTCGTGCTTGCGGACGATGGCATTGGTCCCCGGCGTGTCGACGATGTTGATCTCCTGCAGCCACTCCGCCGGGTAGGTCACCAGGATGATCTCGCGGTCGCCCGGCCCGTAGGCCGTCGCCGCGCCCGGATTGACCGTCGCGTCCGGTCCGTACTTGATGATGTGGATGGCCGAGGTCGTCGGGGTCACCCCCTCCGGCAGGAACCGCTCGCCCAGGAGCGCGTTGATGAACGCGGTCTTGCCCGAGTTGAACTCGCCCACGATGACCAGCAGAAACAGCTCGTCCAGCTGCAGCAGCGACCGGTCGAGCACCTCCAGGTCCTCGTCCGCCGCGTCCAGCGTCTGCAGGGGCCCGCGCAGCAGCGTCAGCTGCCGCCGCTCCGCCTTCAGCAGCTCCTCCTCGCTCTCCGTCAGAACCCGCTTCAACATCTCTCCCCCGCCCTCAATCCATCGACCCGGTATCGCACCGCGACGGATGCCATTCGCAACATCTTCAATCCCCACCCCACCGGCTCACGTCAAACACGCTCTTCAACACCTGCACCCGCTCCTCCGGCGTCGCCCAGCGCAGCTGGAAGTTTCGCTCGATGACCGTGACCAGCAGCTCGGTGTTGATCAGCTTCCCGTCGTAGATCGTGTGCCGCGCCACCAGCCCGGTCCGCGTCGGCCAGCTCCACGTCTGGTCGAAATACAGGTTCCCCAGCCCATACAGGATCAGCTTGCCGTCCCGGATCTCCACCGCCTGCGGCGCGTGCGCCATCACCCCGGTCACCACATGGGCGCACGCATCGATCATGCCGCGGAAGTCGATCTCCTGCAGCTCGATCGGCTCCGTCTGGTAATCCCCCGCGCTGTTGAACTCGGTGTGCTGCACCTCCGCGAACACCAGGTCCACCTTCGGCTTGAGCTCGCGGATGTCCGCCTGCATGGTCTCCAGGTCGAACCGCGCCGACCCCGGGTGATCTTCCCCCGCCCACGCGCTGACCGCTTCGCCCTTGCCGTTGTAGTACGTCTCCGGCCCCCACTGGTTCGCCCCCAGGAAGCCCAGCCGGTTCCCGTTGTGCTCCAGCTCCAGTGCGGCGCGCGCCACCTGGTCGTTCTCGCCCCCGCCGTAGATCGGGACCCCCTTCTCCTCGTAAAAGGCCAGCGACTGCCGCATGGCATCGTACCCGAAGTCGTTCTGGTGGTTCCCGCTCAGCCCGATCGCGTCCACGCCCGACAGCGCCAGGTTCTCCCAATAATCGTTGTGCGAGCACAGGATCAGGTTGTTCAGGGTGTTGTCGGCCACGCAGTCCGGCAGGAAGGGGATCTCGTTGCTGATGATGGTCAGATCCGCCGCGGCCAGCTCCGGTCCCACGATCCGCGCGAGGAAGCCCGGGTCTTCCGACCGGTCGATGGCCACCGCGGAGTTGCGGGCCATGGCGGTCACGCCCGTCATGACGAGCACGGTCAGCTTCGTCGCATCGCGATTGGAAACCGGCGGTCGTTCCGCCACTTTCGCCAGCGCATCCCGCCCCCGTTCCGTCAGCCCGGCCAGGCCGGCCCGCACGGTCAGCGGCCACGCTCCCGCGTCGAACCGGTTGTCCATCGGCGTCTGCCCGTCCACCGGGATCGCGCGCAGGGTGACGTTCAGCCGCTCGAACGGGACGAGGGCCAGCCCCATCCGGTCCCCCCACACCGCGGCCTCGACCTCCTCCGCCAGCACCGGGATGACATTCTCGCCCGGCTCGCCGAGCAGGGTGGCCAGCAGGGGGACATCGTCCTCCCCGGCGTAGATGTTTTCGAAGTTCGGCGTTGTCCCGGCGCCCGTCCACACGGCCGCGAGTTCATCCAGGGTGATGCTTTCGAGCACGGAGGACATCCGGTCTGCCGGCGTGAACACCCGCTCCCAGACGGTCACGGCTGCCCCACCGGTCCCACCCGCCTTCACCGCGCTCAGCCGCAGGTCGGCCTGCTCGGTCGCCTGCGCCGCATCGATCCCCGCCGCCCCCAGCGCCTCCAACACCGTCCCCAACGGGCCATCCTGAGCCGCCCCCAAGCCACGTAGTGGCTCAGCATCCTGAGCGGAGGGCGCGAGCCCGTAGTCGAAGGACGCCACCTCAACCCCGATCGGCCTCACCTCTGCCGTGGCCGTCGGGCTCGGCACAGCCGTCGCAGCAGCAACCTCCGGCGTGGCCGCGGCCAAAGTTGGAGTCACAGGGGGAGCCACAACCTGTCCGCCTGCTCCTGCAGGCGTCGCAGCCCCCACCGTCTCCCGCGGCAGGACCGCCCGCGGCCCGCCTCCCCCGCAGCCCCCGACCAACAACGCCACCATCGCAGCCACCAGGGCAGCGCGCCCCATCCGGCCTGATCGCACAGCCAAAACCTCCTAAGCGCTCCCCAACAAAACAAGCGCCATTATATCACACCCCCCACACCCTCACCCCTCCACCACCACCTCGACCTCGCCCGCGCTCATCTCCGCAACCGCCGCGGCCAGCGCCGCCACCCGCTCCTCCGGCGCCTGAACCTCCCACGTGACCCCCGCGGCAAACTCCCGGCTCACCACGCTCGCCTCGAACTCGGGCAGCAGCCGCTCCACCGGGGTCACCCAATGGTACGCGCCGCTCAGCAGCACGGTCACCAGGCTCACCTTCTCTCGCACAGGCAGCACCTCGAGCACCGCCTTGACCCCCCCGCTGTACGCGCGCACGAGTCCCCCCGTGCCCAGCTTGGTCCCGCCGTAATAGCGCGTCACCACCACGGCCAGGTCCCCCACGCCGCTCCCCAGCACCACGGCCAGCATGGGCCGGCCGGCCGTGCCCGCGGGCTCGCCGTCGTCGCTCATCCCCGCCATCGCGGTCGAGCCCGGCGCACCCGCCGCAAATGCATAACAGTTGTGCGTCGCATCGGGAAATTCGGCCCGCACGCGGGCGATGAACGCCTTCGCCTCCTCCACGCTCGCGGCCGGCCCCGCGGTGGTGATGAACCGCGAACGCGAGATGACCTCCTCGACGCGCGCCCTGCCGGCCGGAATCGGATAGCGCGTTGGGGAGGTCATCGGTGGGTCAGCCTGGGCGCGTGGCTAGCGCGGGGGACTGGGCGTCGCGGTGACCGCATCGTACGGGAATGGGGTGAAGGTGCCCGTGAGCTGGGCGACTGCGGTGGCATACGCGGCGATCGCGGTCCGGGTCGCTGCGTTGGTGGGCTGCGGCGTGTTGACGATCACGAACCTCGGCGGGGTGACCGTGGCGACGATGACGTTGTACCCCCACGGGGTCGGCGTGCCGATCGCCGCGGTGCTCTCCGCCGTCGCGGTCAGCGCATTCGCGGCCGCAGTCATGATGTTCGCGGGCACGGGCGTCGGGGTGATGATGATCGGCGTGACCGCGCCCGCGGGCGGCGGGGTGGGGGTGCCGGTCAGGTATGCCTCCGCGGTCGCCAGCATGTTCAGCCAGGCCGCGGTCGCCTCGTTCACCGGCGTGGCCGTGTGCGCGGCGATCGGCGGAAATCCGCCCAGCAGCGCCCGTGCCTGCAGCGTGGCCAGGTTGGCCGGACTCGGCGTCGGCGTCACGAACCGGTACGCGGGCGTCCCCGGCGGCGCAGCCGTCATCGTCTGCGCATACGCCATCGCGGTGAGAACATTCTCCGGCGTCGGGGTGTCCGTCGCCACCCTGACCGCCTCGGTCGGCAGCGGCGGAGTGTGCGTCGGCGCAGGCCCCATGTCCAACACCAGGCTCGGCCCCTCTCCCACGGTCTTCGCGCCTGAGCCGCTGTCCCATGCAAACAGGCTGTCGCTTCCGCCGGCCGGCCCCGTGATCCGCAGGATGACGCTCGTCGCGCCGTCGATCAGTTGCGCCTCCAGCCACGCGGCCGCGGCCTCGTCCAGCACCGCCACGTTCACCTCGCCCACGCCCAGGTCGGCCGCGAAGAAGGTCGGGAACAGGCTGACCGCCGCGGGCGCGTTGAACAGCGTCTGGAAGTCCGTCCGCGCCAGGTCGGGGAACGTCGCGTCCGCGAGCAGCTGCACCGACCACGTGCCCCCCGCGTTCGGATCGAACCGCGCCGCGTCCAGCCCGGTCAGCCGCACTTCGCCCGCGCGGATCGGTGCGCCCCGGGCCACCCCGCTCAGCGAGATGCGTGCCGCGGCAATGAACGGCTGCCCGCCCGCGTACCCCGCATACAGGAACGAGTCCCCCAGGTGGTTCCCGCGGTCATCCCCGCCGGTCCACCACCCGGCCTCCCCTTCCCTCGCGCCCAGCGCCACCGTCCTCCCCGTCCCATTGGAAGGGGCATCCTGAGCGTCGCCGAATGGAGCCTGAGCGTCGCCCGCCAGGGGCGTCGCCGAAGGAGCCTGCGCGTCGCCCGCCCCATTGGATGAAGCATCCTGAGCGGAGCCCTGCAAGGGCGTAGCCGAAGGAGAAGGAGCGTCGCCCGCACCCTCCGGCGTAGCCGAAGCATCCTGAGCGGAGCCCTGCAGGGGCGTAGCCGAAGGACCCGCCACAGCGGCGGGCGCCACACGCCGCGCCGCCCGGACATCCGCAAAATAAACCATCACCGCGGCCGCCACCACTACCGCCACCACGCCCCACACCACCAGCGGCAGCCACTGCCTGAAAGGAGAAGAGTCATCCCGGGCGTTGGGGCGAACCTTGCGGTCGCCCTCCCGCGCATGCGTAACGACGCGCTTAGAAGTGCCGGGCACTTCGCCAGTGCCCGGCCCTTGGCCGCCGCCCCGCACTTCGTCGCCCTCCCGCCCTTGGCCGCCGCCCTGCGCGTAGTCGAACTTCTCCGCCTCCACCTGGGCAAACTTCGGCAAGCTCGGCGGCGGCGACGGCGCCTTCGCATAATCCGCCGGCCAGTACCTCGGACACCGCACATGCGCATCCGTCAGGCACCACTGCGCCTGGTACCCGAAGTCCGGCGCATCCGCCGGCCGCACGGCATAGCACCGGTTCTTCCCGTGCGGCGTCCCATGCACCACGCCGCGATCGTCCACCAGCCCCAGGTGCGGACAATAATTCACTGGGTCATTTCCCCTGCAGCTTCAGCACGACCGCCAGTGTCTTCAGCCAGATCAGCGCATCCAGGTAAAACCCCGCGTGCCGCACGTAATACAGGTCGTACTCCAGCTTGATCCGGGCATCCTCCACCGAGTTCCCGTACCCGTACCGCACCTGGGCCCACCCCGTCAGCCCCGGCCGCACCGCGTGTCGCGCGCGGTAGAACGGGATCTCCCGCGCCAGCGCATCCACGAACTCGGGCCGCTCCGGCCGCGGACCGATCAGGCTCATCTCTCCCCGCAGCACGTTCAGCACCTGCGGCAGCTCGTCCACCCGCGCCCGCCGCAGCAGCCGCCCCACCGGCGTCACGCGCGGATCGCCCGCCCGGGCCCACACTGCGCCGGTCTCCTTCTCCGCATCCGTCACCATCGTCCGGAGCTTGTAGACCTCGAACAGCCGCCCGGCCTGGCCCACGCGCACCTGCCGGTAGAACAGCGGTCCCCGGTTCCCCAGCAGGTTCAGCAGCGCCACCAGCGGGAGGATCGCCCCCAGCGGGATCAGCGTCAGCCCCGCGATGAGGAAGTCCGTCGCCCGCTTGATCGCCCCGTACACCCGCTCTCCCGGCCCCCGGTCGTCCGCGGGCAGCACCATGGTGACGTTCCGCCCGATGTGGTCCACCGGCACCCGTCCCAGGATCCGCTCGTACACCGCCTGCATGGTCGTCACGTGGAAGCCCTGCTCCCGGCACGTCATCACCGCATCGAACGCAGCCTCTTCCATGGCATGCCGGTGGGTGATCGCCAGCACGACCTGGTCGGGCTGCAGCTCTCGCGCGAGCCGCACCAGGTCCCTGCTCCCGCCCAGCACCGGCGCCCCCAGCGCCTCCGCCTGGTTTATCCTATCCGGGTCATCGTCCACGAACCCGACGATCCGGTACCCCGTCCCGTAGTACGGGTTGATCGAGCCCGTGTCGCGCATGCGGCGCATCGCCCCGGCCAGCGCCCTCCCGGCAAATCCCGCGCCGAACACCAACACCCGCGTCTCGAACGCCGGCTGGACGAACAGCACCGCGTAGATGCCCCGCCACAACATCACCGCCGCCACGGCCGCAACGACGAACAGCAGCGCCAGCCCGCGCGTGCTCAGCGGGGGGGTGTAATAGGGGATGAACTGGTAGAGCACCGCGGTGATCGCGGCCGCCGCCCCCGCGGACAGCATGCTGTGCGGCGCGCTCGCGGCCAGCGCCAGGTCATACCCCTCCAACAGCTGCGCCACGATCCACCACAGGACCACCAGCATCGCCCACCACCGCCACAGCGCGGTGAACGAGCCCGGCGCATCCAGCCACTCCGTCCGCACCTTCACCGCGGCGAACAGGCTCAGCACCATCAGCCCCGCGTCGACCGCGAACAGCAGCAGGCTGCGTTCGGACGCGCGCAACCCGACCCCGCGCAGCCGGATGCGCGGGATCCACCCGGTGCGCCGCGCCAGCGGCTCCCTGATACTTTCTTCTAATGTGCTGATGTTCGGCTCCATCGCCCCACCTGCTTGGGCAGTCAAATTAATCAGATGGATGTCTGAAGTCTTGCGGGGGAATACAATTGGCTCAAGATGCGCCGCTCTTCTACTTTCGCGGCATCGTACCAGGATCGTGCGGCAGTGCCAAATCGCGCAAGTCGCTCGCGGTCTCCCAGCGCCTCGCGCAGCCCCTCGGCCAGCGCCTGGGGATCGCCCGGCTCCACCACCCAGCCCGTCTCCCCCTCCACCACGTACTCCGGCAGCGCACCCGTCCGGGTTGCCAGGCTGGGCACCCCCAGCCTCGCCGCGGCCCCGATCAGCGCGGACTGCGTCGCATCCCGGTAGGGCAGCACCAGCAGCGCCGCGCCCCCGAACAGCGCCAGCGCCTCCTCATCCCCGATCACCCGGTCCCTGACCTCGATCCCCTCCGGCAGCTCCCCCAGCCTCACGCCCTTCCCGACCTTCCCCGCCAGCACCAGCCTCCAATCTTCCTTCTTCCTTCTTCCTTCTTCCTTCGTCAGCCTTCTCCACCCCTCCACCAAAACCTCTACCCCTTTATACGCCTCAATCCTTCCAAAGAAGATTACATCTCGCCTGTCCATCATTTCAGTTTTTTCATCTTTGCTCGTCAATCTTTGATTTTCCTGATTCCTTTTTCCTTCTTCCTTCTCCGTAAATCCATGCAGCAGCGGCGCCCACACCACCCGCCGGGGATCCACCCCCTCCCGGATGAGCTGGTCGCGCCAGCACTTCCCGTGCACCAGGATCTCCGCGCCCGACCCGATCACGATCCGGTTCCACAGGGGGATCAACCCCCCATGCCTCACCCCGCTGTGCGGCGCCAGGTCGTGCAGCGTGTGCACCACCCGCACCCCCCGCCGCCTCAGCGCATGCACCAGCCCCGCGTTCCACAGGTGCACGCCTGTGAAATGGAAGATGGAAGAAGGAAGAAGGAAGATAGACGATTGAAGATGGCGGTACGCAGCGAGGTTCATCCCTTCGGCCGCGAACCCCGTCCCGTGCGTGGTCACCGGCGTCACCACCTCCACCCCGTCCCCGTACATCCCCCTCGGCGCCGTCGTCGTCGTCACCACCCGCACCCCCGCCGGTCTTCCTTCCTCATCGCCGCCGCATGCGGCGATCCTTTTCCCTTCTCGTGCCGCCGTCCGCGCCAAATCCGCCGTATACAAATGCATCCCATACGTCGGCGACAATAGCACAAACGTAACCATCAACCTACAACCCTCAATCTTCAACCCACCACAACCAACGGCACCCACACCGGCCGCTCCTCGCTCCAGTCCCCCGGCTGCACGGTCAGCCGCACGCCCCCGGTCGCGATCGGCACGCCGGGCACGGTGATCGTGCCGTTCGCGGCCGAGCGCACGGTCCCTTCCGCCACCACTTCGCCCGTGGCTGCGTCCTCCACCTCCCACAGATACTCCATCAGCGGCCGGAGGGTGAACGCCTGGACCCGCCGCGGGGTGACGTTTGCGGTGACGGCCCTTCCCGTGCCGCACGCGGGCTGGCTCGCGTCTGCCACGGTGCACAGGCTGGTGCGCCACATCTCCGGCGCATCCACCGGTGGGCCGTCCCAGTCCGCCCATGACGCGGACCAGTACAGCGTGTGGTGGTAGTCGCCGGCCGCTTCGGGGGGCATCTCGGGATCGGTGCTCACACCGCTGAACCCCGGCACGGTCTCGTCGCGCACCGCGGTGAGTCCCGCGAAGGGCGCGCCCCCCGCGTCGAGCCGGTAGTTCGGGCCGAGCCCGCCGTACTCGCCCCAGGTGTGATCCACGATCCCGACGGTGGCCGCCCACGCCTGGTTGCTGGCCTCCAACGGCTCGAAGAAGGGCGCCCCCTGGGTCGTCCACGGCACGTTCGCGTCTTCGAGGCCGAAATCTGCGCTCAGCGGCGCCATATCCTGCCCGGCCAGGGTCACCAGGCCGGCCTGCAGGTCCTGCCACTCCCACACCCCCGCGTTCGTGAACGGCCCCAGGTGATCGGCCCACCCGTTGGGTGCGCGGACCTGCACGGGGAGGTTGAGGTCGATCGCGCCCCAACGCGCTTCGAGGCTCTCGATCCAGGGCGTGAGCGTGCCGTAATCGGTCACCGGTTTGCTCGCGTTGGCCGCGGCAAACGCCCCGGGGTAGCGCAGGGCCATGGCCAGGCTCCCGCCTCCGCCCATCGAATAGCCGTTGACATAAACACGCTGGGGATCCGCGGGGGGTCCGGGCGGTGTTCTGAGGAGGAAGTCGACCATGTCCAGCACGCGCTGCTCGGTATAGTTGGCGATCGCATCCCCTGCCTGCGGCGCGCCGCCGTTGCGGTAGTCGTGGTCTCTCGCGAACCCGAACCACCACGTCTCGCTCTGGTCCACGGGCGCGAGCACGTACGCGCACCAGTCCCCGCGTCTGTTGGTGGGGGGATCGTAGCGGTCGCCGTCGAACGCGCCGCCGTGCAGGGAAAGGAATACCGGCAGGCTCGCGGGCTGGCTGCCGCCGCACTGCGCGGCGTCCGGTGTATAGACCGCATAGTCGTACGCGTACTGCAGGCTGCCGGGCACGCCATAGGTCGTGGCTGCCAGCCCGTAGTAGTCGTTGAGCGGGTTGGGCGCGTGGAAGGTCGGATTCCAGTTCCGCAGGTCGCGGAACTGCACGTACACCTCCCAGCCGTTGGTGCTCTCGATATGCACCGGCCGCGGCCGGTCCACGGCCTCCGCGAGGGGGCCGGTCGTGTTGCCCGCCGTGAAGTCCGCGGTGTTCTCCGCCTCGTCGAGCACCGTGGTGACCGCGTAGTACGCGGGCCCGGGCAGATCCGCCGCGCCGGTCGTCCACACGAACAGCCCCGTCCCCGCGGCCAGTTCCGGCCCCAGGTCCTCCACCACGTATCGCTCGCGGTACCGCACGTGCCACTGGGAGGGCGTCTCGTAGTCCTCGTAGCGGTTCGCGAAGAAGAGGGCCGACCCTTCCCCTACTTCGCCGAGCAGGGTCGCGTCCCCCAGGCTGCCGGCCGTGATGGGCGCCCCGCTGCGATAGATCCGGTAGCGCTCGCCCGCCAGGTCCCCGCGCTCCGCCCAGGTCACGAACGTCTGTCCGCTCCGGTGGAACGCACTGAGTGCCGTGGGCTGCGCCGGCGCAGCAACCCCCATCGCCCTGGCCGCTCCTGCAGCCGCCAGGAGCAGACCAATCATCACCAACCCGCCCCCTACAACCCACAGCCTCCAACCTCGAACCTTCAATCTCTCAGCTCGAATTTTTGTTCTTCGCACTTCTGTGCTATTATCCTCCCATGTCCTGGAGCAAACGCGGCTCACACCGCTACTACATCCGCAAGGTCCGCAGGGGCGATCGTTTCGTCACGGTCTACATCGGCCGTGGCCCCGCGGCCGAAGCCATCGCCGCGCTCGACGCGGAGATCTCCGCCGCACGCCGCGGGCTCATCGCCGCCCACGCGGAGCAGGCCGCGGTTGCGGACGCGGTCGACGCGCCGGCCGAGCTCGTCAAGGTGCTTGTCGAGGCCCTCACCGAGGCGAGCCTTCTCGCCTCCGGCCACCATTACGACGACCACGGTGAGTGGAAACGTCTGCGAGGAAAATAACCCATGACCAAGCCCAAGAAGAAGATCGATCCCTCGAGGGACATCGTCAATGCCCTCAGCCCCTCATCCGGCTTCGACGCGGACGCGCTGCGCACCTTTTTCGACCTGGTGTCGCGCACCGATCACGACCGGCCCGACCCGATCGACCTGCTCAAGCTCGAGGACCTCCTGATCGCCAACCCCGGCATCTGGCGGGGCGTGGCCGATCTCGCCGTTCGTGGGATCAACCTCATGATCGACCAGATCAACCCGTCCCCCTCCGTCCGCCTCTCCCTCCGCCGCGGGGCCGACGAGCTCCGCGCCGAGCTCGCCGGCGTCGGTGCATCCCCCCTCGAGTCCGTCCTGGCCGAGCAGATCTCCGTCTGCTGGGTCCGCCTCCGCATCTTCGAGGTCTGGCACATCAGCGCCGCCGCCGAGGGCGACCCCGTCCTCATCAAGTTCTGGGAAGCCCGTGTCACCAGCGCCCAGCACCGCTTCCTCGCAGCCTGCGAATCCCTCGCCCGCATCCGCCGCCTCGCCGCGCGCACCCCCCAGCTCCTCCAGATCAACGTCGCGGACCAGCAGATCAACGTCGCCCGCGCCGCCGGTAAGGACCTGCCCCCGGCCCTTGACCTGGCCCCCTGAGCCCCCAATCCCCCCATACCGTACGTAGAGACGTAGCATGCTGCGTCTCTACAACCTCCAACCTTCAACCTCCAACCTTCAACCCCAGTTCCGCTGCGATCCGTTCCGCGGCGTGCCCGTCGCCGTACGGATTCCCCGCGCTGGCCATGGCCGTATACGCCTCAGGGTCGTCCAGCAGCCGGTGCGCCTCGCGCGCGATGCGTCGGGGATCGGTGCCGGCCAGTCGCGTGGCGCCCGCGGCCAGCGCCTCCGGCCGCTCGGTCGTTTCGCGCAGCACGAGCACCGGCTTGTGGAGGCTCGGGGCTTCCTCTTGCAGGCCGCCGGAGTCGGTGAGGATGAGTCGGCACCGCTTCATCAGGTAGACCATCTCCCGGTAGTCCACCGGCGGCAGCAGGGTGATGCCCGGATGGTCGCTCAGCGCTTCGTGCACCGGCCCCCACACCTGCGGATTGCGGTGCACCGGATAGATGACGTGTACCCTATCCCCGCGTTGCTCGGCCAGGGTGCGTAAGGCCTGGCAGATGCCCTGCAGGGGCTCGCCGAAGTTCTCCCGCCGGTGCGCGGTGACGAGCAGCCACTCGCGGTCCGCCGGCAGCCGCGCCAGTGTGCTGTCCGGGTCGGGCTGCCAGTCGCGGCGCGCGACCTGGAGCAGCGCGTCGATCACGGTGTTGCCTGTGACCCGGATCGTGCTGGCCGGGATTCCCTCGGCCAGCAGATTGTCCCGCGCCATCTCAGTCGGAGCAAAACACAGGTCGCTGGCATGGTCCGCCACGACGCGGTTCATCTCTTCGGGGAACGGGTTGCGCCGGTCCCTCGTGCGCAGCCCTGCCTCAACATGTCCCACGCGGATCTGCCGGTGCTGGGCCGCCAGCGCGGCCATCATCACGGTCGTGGTGTCGCCCTGCACCAGTATCCAGTCCGGCCGCTCCGCGACCAGGACTGGGTCGAGGTGGGTGAGGACGCGCGCGGCCAGCCCCGATAGGGTCTGTCCGGGCTGCATGAGGTCCAGATCGATGTCTGGCGCCAGGTCGAACAGGGCGAGCACCTGGTCGAGCATCTCGCGGTGCTGCGCGGTGGCGCAGGTGCGGACCGCAAACTTGTCCGGCCGGGCCTGGAGCGCGCGGACCACCGGCGCCATCTTGATCGCCTCGGGCCGCGTGCCGAAGATGACCAGCACCCGCACCGGCTGGCGTGCGTCTCCCCCCCGATTCAATTTCACCCCCGCATCAACCAAGCGCCATCTTCCTTCTTCCTTTTTCCATCTTCCTTCATTTGGGCGCAATCTCCTCGGTCCGCCGCGTCCGCACCCAAGGCACATTGCCGCGGCGCAGCGCAGCCTTGAGCCCGATGCCGGCCCGCCACAGGGCATAGGCCGGTCCATGCAGCAGCGCGCGGTACGCGCTGGCCGGCGCGCGCTCCGCGGCCAGCCCGATCAGGGGGAACAGCCCGGCCAGGAGCAGCAGAGAGGCGGCCGCCCCGAACAGGACCCAGGACGTGAGCCCCAGCGCGGCCAGCACACCTGCACCCGCGGTCGTGCCCGCAGCCGCGATCGCCAGGGTGGAGAAGGGGGGCAGCAGCAGGTCCAGCGCCAGGTCGAGCGCGGCCAGGTTCCGGTCGCGCACTGCGGCCTTCAGGAGCGGGCCCACGTACTGCCGCTGCAGCTCGAACACGCCCCCGTACCAGCGCAGCCGCTGCGCGCCTGCATCCTTCCAGGCCGCGGTGGCCTGCCCCGCGCTCACGGCCTCGGGCGCGAAGGTCGCGCGGATGCCCTGCGCGGCCAGGTGGATCCCATATTCACGGTCCTCCGCTAGCGAGCTGGCCTCAGCCCACGGGTGTGCCTCGAGCACCCCCCGGTGAAAGCACATCGCGTCCCCCATCAGCCGCGCCGAGAGCCCGAGATTGGCTTTGGCCTGGTTGCGGATGCGGTTGTTCAGCCGCATATCCGCGTCCGCCAGCGCGCTGAAAGTGCTCGCCGCGGGGTTGGAGATCACGTGCCTTCCCTGGATCACCGCCTGGCCTGCGTTCAGCGCCTCGTTCACCCGCTGCAGGAATGCCGGGTCCACCCGGCTGTCCGCGTCGAACACCACGATCGCATCGTAGCCCTTAGGGTCTGCCAGCAGCCGCTGGAACAGCCAGCCCAGCGCATACCCCTTCCGCCCTCGCTTGCCCTCCCCGCGCGGGTGGACGATCGCCCCCGCACCCTCCGCGGCCGCCGCCGTGCCGTCGCTGCAGTAGTCCGCCACCACGTGCACATCGAACGCCTCCGCCGGGTACTGGCACTGCAGCAGCCGCTGGACCGACGCCGCGATCACCGCCTCTTCGTTGTGCGCCGGCAGCGCGATCGCCAGCCGCATCGCGCGCTCCGCCGCGCCTGGGCTGGACGCGCGCCTGCCGCCGGCCGCAAGGAGGAAGTACAGGTACGCCAGCCCCGCGCCCACCAGGGCCAGCAGGAGCGTCAGGACCGCGGTAGCCATGCTGAGACCTTCCCTGGACACATCCGTTGTGCCAGGTCCGCGATCGCCAACGCCGCAAACACCACCGCCACCGCATCCACCGGCAGCCGGTACCGCGACATCGCCCACGTGAAGATGTGCAGCACGCTGTAGAAAGCCATGAACACGGCAAGAAAGATAGAGGATTGAAGATCGAAGATCTGGCGGCCTCTTCCGAGCAGCGCCAGATAGAGGCCATACAGCATGAAGGGGAGGAAGATGCCGATCGAGAGGACCCGTCCGATATTAAATAACGCCGACGAGTCCGGGGTCGGCCAGAACTCGATGTAGTCGCGCACCCGGCTCAGTGACAGCATCAGGTACCGTCCCGGCTCCGCCAGCACGAACCCGATCCCGCGGCGCATGAGTTCCTTGTCCCAGGTGGCCTCGTTCATCATCGCTGGGTCGATGTCCTCGGGAAGCGGCATGTTCCGGTACTCCCCGAAGCTCGTCCCATGCAGCGGATGCTGCGCAGCATACATCGCATACCCCGCGTTCGAGTTCAACAGCAGGAAGTTGTCATAAGCTATATAATTGTGGATTGTAAAGGGCGCGATGCACCCCACCATCACCACCCCAGCCACCACCAATGGCGCCAGCTGAACGATCTTCGCGCCTTCGCGTCTTCGCATGAGCCATCTGATGGCCAGGTACAGAAACATCACCGCCACCCACGGCAAAATCGACTGCCTCAAAAGGGCAGCCACCCCCAAGCTCAGCCCAAAGCTCACACCCGTCCAGAGAGCACCCTGAGCGGAGCCGGACGAAGCATCCTGAGCGGAGCGACCGGAGGGAGCGCAGCCGAAGGGCGCTTCCATCCGGTCCGCAACCGCCAACCCGCGCTCCAGCGACCACAGCAGCGCGCAGATGAAGAACGCCTCCGTCTGCACCATCGCCCCGTACAGTACGAAATACGCGTACACCGCGCTCAGCCCCGCCGCGATCAGCGGCACCAGATCTTCCTTCTTCTTCGCCGCCACAGGCGGCGCTCCTTCTTCCTTTCGTATCCGTCTCGCCAGCCGCCACGTCACCCATGGCATCAATACACCCGCCACCACCGCCTGCACTAGCCGCGCGGCCAGTGGGTGCGGCCCGACGACCGCGTAGACTCCCGCCACGAAACCGGTATACAGAAACGACCAGTGGCTCGTCGGTGCGTCCGCCTTCGCAAACGGGTACCACGGGCTGGGGAAGGAGTACCCGTGCCCGGTCGCCAGCCGCTCCGCCAGCACCGAATAGGACATCTCGTCCTTCGCCGGCGGCACGGTGTCGCCCAGGTACAGGGCAACGCCCACGCGCAACATCACGGAAAGGATGATGATCGCAATCAAAAACCTCCGAGGATGGGCCAACCTTCGGTTGGCCTGAGACCTCGGAGGTTTGGTCGTCGCCGGTTGGCCTACCACTGCGCCATTTCCTCCAGCATCCTCCGGTAGACCCGATCGCGCTCCCGCGCGGCGGGGGAGAACCCCCTGGCTGCGCGCGTCGCCGCCCTGCGCGGGAGGTACGCAAGCCTCAGGTATCGCTTGAACGTCGCGACCCGTTCTGCTCCTCCGAACTTGCGGTAGAACTGCGCCTTGCTGCGGTAGAGCTGGATGTACATTTCTTCGCGCACCTGCCTGGAGCTCGCCTCTCCGAAATGCACCACCTCCGCGCGCGGCTCCCACCATAGCTCCCACCCTGCCTGCGCCAGCCGGTGGCACAGGTCCACCTCTTCGGTGTACATGAAGTAGCTGTCGTCCAGCGGACCCACCTGGTCCAGCGCCTCCCTCCGCACCAGCAGGCATGCGCCCTTGATCACCTCCACGCGGCGCGGGGTGGTCACATCCCATCGCTCCATTGGGTACGTCGCCCTCGGCAGTAGCCGGTCCAGGAATACTAGCCGCCAGAACTCGCGGCCCGGCGTGAGCATCGGATGGCACGATGGCTGCAGCGACGCATCTGCGTTCAGCAGCCGTGCGCCGCACGCGCCCGCCCTGGGATGCTCGTCCATGAAGCGGACCAGGACCCCAAACGCCCCCAGCCTCACTTCCGTGTCGCTGTTGAGGAGCACCACGTAACGTCCCGCCGCCTCTGCGATCGCCTGGTTGTTTGCCGCTGCAAATCCCACGTTCTCCGTGTTCTCGATCAGCCTGACCCACGGAAACCGCTCCCGCACCATCGCGGCCGACCCATCGCTCGATGCATTGTCAACGACGATCACTTCGACGGTTGGCGCCAGGAGATCTTCCTTCTTCCTTTTTCCTTCTTCAATCGCGTTCAGGCATCCCGCGAGCAGCTCCCGCGTATTCCAGTTCACGATGATGATCGACAGATCCACCTCGTCTGCCCTCAATCTTCCTTTTTCCTTCTTCCTTCTTCCTTCAACTCGGGATTCATGTTATCCAGCGCCACCAACCCACCCATAAACAACCACACCAGCACGCTGGCCTGGAAGCCCGGGAACCCGATGTTGTAGACAAATGGTAGAATCCAGTCCGCGAAGATCATGAGCACCAGCGACGCCGCCCCTGCCGCCAGCATGGCGTTGACATAACCTCCCGTCAGGCCTGAAGGATACTGCTTGCGCAGTCGTCTACCGAGTTTCGCTATTTCGACCGCAAACCACGCGAACAGCGCCAGGCCGAGTACGCCGCCTTGAGAAAAGATGTCCACGTAGTTATTGTGTGAGTTGACCTGGGGCTCAAGCCAATACGCGGCACCGTAGCCAAGCGGCTTCATGCCCGCGTAGGGTCGGTACGCAGCCGGACCCAGCCCGGTGACGGGGTTGCGCATGGTCACCTCGATCACGCGGCCGCTCAGAGCGAGTCGTGACCCACCGCTGAGCGTCCACTCATCGTCCCCGCCCGCGAACTCGTACACCGAGGGGAAGAGCACTCCTGTCAAAGTTAGAGCCAGTACAAGTAACAGAACTGGCCAGCGCAGTCTCGGGAACCGCAACCAGAGGAGGACTGCAAGCACAATGCCGAGCCCTACCCAGTTCGACACGACTTCCTTCTGATCGATGAAGGCGTACACGAACGCGCTCAACATCACTGCAACCAGGCCCCACCGGGCGGCACCTCGCAGGGCGCGGTTG
>Ga0123333_10003114_pt1 | contig 16330 bp, 15 predicted proteins | sample BioC12SIPDNA_3_FD_89957 | JGI IMG/M metagenome (GOLD analysis project Ga0123333, IMG submission 89957) | Anaerobic biogas reactor microbial communites from Washington, USA - Biogas_R2_B C12 SIP DNA | ecosystem: Engineered > Bioreactor > Anaerobic > Unclassified | place: Washington, USA... | reverse complement strand
CGTCGAGCATCTCCATGACCCGCAGGTTCTTCATTCCGCATTCCAGAACCAGCTCGAGGAGGGTGTCGAGATCGAAGTTGACGTTGGTGACGGTAGCGAAGAGGGCGTCTTCGGTGAAGGCATCGACTTCTTCATCGACCATACCCAGTCGCCGGGCGTGATGGGCATAGGCGGCCATGCCTTTGAGCCCGTAGAGCAGGATCTCCTGCAGGGACTGCATATCCGGATCCTTGCCGCAGACACCGGTGACCACGCAGGCCGTACCATGGGCAGTTTGCTCGCACTGATTGCAGAACACTCTGGTTAACTCCTTTCATGCTGGGGGATTAGAAAAACAGGTGGAACAGATAGTCAAATTGCCCGGACAACACCATGCCACGCCCCGAGTAACGCATGATTTCACGCATCGCCTGACGATACCTGGGATGGTAGCAGTGCTTTGGGCAGTGTTTGCACATCGGTTTCGGATTCATGGGGCACGTCGAACGCGTGGTCACGAATCCGTGCATGACGCCGGCTCGTTTCCGTGGACCGCACTCATGGCCGACAATTCCTTCGCCAGGGCCAAATAGTGGTCGTGGGCCTCGGGCGGCAATGGCCCATGCTCGCGGCACTGGAACTTCTTGAGCAGGTGCTCTCTGTCCGCGGGCGAAGTCACCCGATCACCCATGGGAAACAGCACTTGGTTTTCCTTGGCAATATGGTCGCGCAGCAGGGCGACATAGCCGAGGGCCTGTTGCCGGATGGTGTCATGGGCTTTCTGGTTTCCCTGGCCGGCCAGCGGCAAGGCCTGACGGATCGCGGCCAGATAGGCCCTGCCTTCGTCGTGCTCGTGCAACATGCAGCCGATCGGCCCGCCATGGCGAGGAATGCCGCGCTCCTCGAGCATCGGGAACAGCACATTCTCTTCCTTCGCGTGGTGGCACTTGTCGGCGAAGGTGGCGAGGAAGTCGAGGGCCTGCTCGTAGAATGCCGTTGAGCATGCCGCTTCTTTCCGCGAAGCCACCCGTTCCACCGCATCCAACACCGTGAGGATGACCTCGTGTTCGTCCACGAGTATCTGCATGGCCTGTGAATAAGTCATGATCGGTATCCTTTCCGCGATAAGGCGACTCAGTTATCCGCCATAGAAGGAACAAGACGGCGGGAGAGAATCTCTCCCTGCCGGCTGACGATCAGGTCGACCACGGGCACATCCGCGCCGCTGCGCCGTCGGGCTTCCAGGACCATGTGCAGGATGCCCGTGCAGCAGGGCACCTCCATGTGGGCCACGGTGACCTCCGCAGGTTCGTTGACGCGAAACATCTCCGTGAGCTTGTCCACGTACGGGCTGGTGTCGTCCAGCTTGGGGCAGGCGATTGCCACGGCCCGGCCGCGGAGCAGTGAGCGGTGGAAGTCAGGGTAGGCGACCGGCACGCAGTCCGCGGCGATGAGCAGGTGCGCGTGACGCAACACCGGGGCGGCGGGTGAGAGCAGGTGCAGTTGCACCGGCCAGTGGGTCAGTTCGGAAGCCGTGGTCTTCGCCGTTGGCGTCGCCGGGTCGACCGTTGCGGCCGCCGGGCTGGTGGGCCGGTCCAGCGTGGCAAACCGCGCACCCGGACAGCCGGAACCCGGTGCCGGAGCGGTGGCCGCGAATGCGGCAAACCGACTCGATGGGCAGCCGGCGGGAATCGTGGAGGGCTCATGCTGCTGGTCTTGCCCTTGTGTCAACGAGCGGACGCTGTCTTGCGTCGCGAGGTGGCCGGCCACTGCGGATTCGTCGAAAGCCGGGGCCTCGCGGCGCTCGATGTTGATCGCCCCCCGCGGGCAGTGCCCGAGACAGGCCCCGAGACCGTCGCACAGGACTTCGGAGATGACCCGGGCCTTGCCGTCGACCACCTGGATAGCCCCTTCATCGCATGCGGGCACACACAGGCCGCAGCCGTCGCACAGCTCCTCGTCAATCACCACGATCTCGCGTAACATGGCGTCTCCTGTCGGCCGACGGCGGTGATTCCGCCTCGACCGACGTAATCATGGCTCAGAACGGCCCCGGGGGCCTTGATCTGGGTCAAGCGGCCGAGATTTTTTCGTTTTTTTTGTGAGTCCGGGGCGTGGAGCGGACGACGGCTGACATTTTGAGGAACTGCGGGCTCTTTCGGAGGCTCACGGCAAGCTCCTTGGCCAAGTTGGCGGACATCTCCATGGTTCGCCGGTATCCCAGGGGGCGGGTGATTTTCAACCAGGGCGATGAGTGCCCGGGCGTGTTCGTGGTCGACGAAGGGCTGGTCCGTGTGGTGAAGGTCGCCCCGAACGGAAAGGAGCACGTGTTGCACCTGGCCCGCCCGGGGATGACCTTTGCCGAGGTGGCGGCGATCGGGCGTTTTCCCTGCCCGGCCAACGCGGAAGCCCTGGAGGATACGACCTGCGCCCTGGTGCTGCAGGATCGGCTGGTGCGGGCCCTGGAGACCGACCACGAGCTGTGTCTGCAGTTGATGGAGAGCTTCGCCGGGTGGGTGCGGCACTTGGTCGGTCTGCTGGAGGACGTGGTTCTGCGCGACGCGACGGGCCGGGTGGCCCGGCACCTGCTCCAGGCCGACCTCACCGAGGGAAGCGGGACATTTGTACTGGCCATGCTCAAGAAGGATCTGGCCAGCCATCTGAACTTGACCAGCGAGACGCTTTCGCGGACGTTTCGGCGGCTGGCCGACGGCGGTCTCATCGAGCTGCTCGATCAGCAACGGATCAGGATCCTGGACCGCGAGGCACTGGAAGACGTGGCGGCCGGTTTGCCACCCGGCGAGTTCACTTGATTCGAGGTGAGAGATGAAACTGCGACCAATCAAAGCCCATCGGCAGGAACCGGTCAACACACCGGGGGCCAAGGGTGCCCGGATGCGGATGCTTGTGGGGCCGGACGACGGAGCCCGAAGTTTCCACATGCGGCAGTTCGAGATCGAGGTGGGCGGTCATACGCCGCACCATCAGCACGAGCATGAGCATGAGTGCCTTATTCTGAAGGGTTCAGGTATCATCAAGAGTGAGCAGGGCGACCGACCATTCAAGCCGGGTGATGTCCTGTTCATTCCGCCGGGCGAGATGCACCAGTTCTGCAACACCGGTGAAGAGCCCTGTGAGTTCATCTGCCTGATTCCAGCGCCCAAGGCTTGTGGGTGCGGGTGAGATAGGTCTTGCGAGACGCGCATGAGGTGTGTGAAAACGACAAGGCGGCGAAAGGGCGCGGGGCCGCGACGGTGAGGGGCGGTTGGAGGGGGCGACGGTAAGCTGATGAAGAACCGCTTCCCGACGGGCGCGGCTCTGCTTGGCGGTTGTGTTGGGCGACTCTGACTGAGTGCGACATGGATTGATGGGAGATCTCTGATGCGTAAGCGATGGGCGTGGAGTGTCGTTCTGTGTGTGTTCGCGGGAGCGTCGGCCGTCGTGTATGGCGGACAGGGCGGTGCGGTGGCTCTCTCGACGGCTGTTGAATGGCAGCTTTCCGGGGGGCAGGGGGAACGCCTTCCGCTGTCCAACCAGGAAGGCCTGCCCGGGTTCCGGGTGATCGGGCAGAATGACGACACGAATTTCTGGCAGGCCCAGGTTCCGCTGGATTCCCGCCGTCTTTATCGCCTTGATTTCCTTTACGTGTGGCGCACGGACCCCGTGGACGGCGTGGTCATCTCCGGCCCGGCGAGGTTCAATCGCGATTTTCCCTGCAAGACCGCGGGTATGCAGGAAGTGGGCTACGTGTTCATGGCGCCGCCGGGCGGTGGCGACCAGACCTTCCGCCTCGGCCAGTGGCGCACCAACAACATGGTGGACATGGCCAACCCGATTCTGACCACCGTTCAGGCGGTCCATGCCCGGCAGGAGGGTCTTGAACTGGGCGAGGGCGAGGAGATCAACGGCTCCACGTATCACTTCAACGCTCCCCTGTCCGGCTTGGGCAGCAATTACAGCCGGCCGCTGGGGACCTTCACCGCGTCATTCAACACCGATCGCTGGGTCATTGCCGAGGGCGAGTCGGTGATCTACGTTCATGAGTTGGCCGGCGTGCAACAGAAGTCCGGCAAGCTCGAAGTCGGCCTGAGCGAGGCGGCGCATAAGGGACGTCTGGTGATTGAGGTGTCGAAGGACGGCATGGCTTGGCGCGAATTGGCGATTGTGGACAAGCCCGGCAAGGTTGACGGCGATTTGCCGGCCGACCTATTCCCCAGCAGGCAGGTGTATGTGCGTTTGCGGGCGCCGGATGGGGCATCGCTCCAGCTCAATAACTACCAGTACTGGGCCGTTCTGGATGGTCCCGAGCGTGTGTTCCGCGGGGAGACGATGTACGTCGAGGATCGGTCGGACGATCCGAACGTGGGTGTGCGGGTTCTGGATCCGGGTTTGTTGCGACCGGCCGAGCAGGACAACGTGACCATCGAGGTAACCAACCATGGCACGGCCGCTTTCACATTCTTGGCGCGGGCGGGCAGCCGGGCGACGGAGTCGGGCGAGGGCTACTCCATTCATCGGCAGGATACATTGCTGGCGATGGGGGCGAACGACAAGCAGGTGAGCTTCGGTCGCGAGGCGTTTGGTCTGGATGCGTCCGAGACGGCCAAGGTCAAGGTGGCGCCGGGGAACATCGTCAAGTTGCAGGTGCCGTTGAGACTTGCGGAAGCCAGCCGGTTGACCACGCGCGTGGAAGGTTGCATCGAGCGGGACGGCAAGCCGGGGCCGGTGGTGTTCTCAGTTGATTGGCGATTCGAGGTGCCGTTCTTCTACGCCGCGGACTATGGTGAGCGGTTAGCCGCCGCCGAGGGTGTGCGGCTGTGGTGGTGCGACGCGACGCGGAAGATCAGCCGCAGCCGACCGGCACCGACGACGACCGGGCAGGCCATTCGGATTTCGGCGGCTCGCAACGAGTTTGAGGCGGCTCAGTTGGTGCTTCGGCCGGAGAAGGATCTCGAGAATCTGACGGTGAGCGCGGGCGAGTTGTCTCAGCGTGGCGGCTCCGGGCGTATCGGTGCCGATCGCGTCGAGGTGCTGCGCGTGCATTACCACGCGGTGCATTCGCCGACAGACAAGCTGGGCGTAACCGACGATTGGCCGGACGCTCTGCCCCCGCTGGCGGGTCCGATCACCTTGCCGGCCGGCGCGAACCAGCCGCTCTGGGTGTTAGTCCATGTACCCGCCGACGCGCCGCCGGGTGAGTACACAGGTGAGATTCGTCTCCAGGCGGCAGGATGGCAGGCCAAGGTTCCCGTGCATTTGCGGGTCTGGGGTTTCACGCTGCCCAAGGATCCCTTCACGCACAGTGCCTTCGGTTTGGGGACGGGCATGATCAATCGGTACCACGGCGTGACTTCTGAGACCGACAAACGCGAGGTGTTCGCCAAGTACATGCGGAGCTTCGCCGATCACCGCATCAGCCCGTACCACCCGACGCCGTACGACGGCATCGAGATCAAGTTTGTCGCAGACGAGGATCCGCCGCATGCCGAGGTGAACTTCGAGCGGTTCGACGCGGCCATGCAGCGAGCGACAGATGAATGGAACATCACCAGTTTCATGGTGCCCATTGTGGGCATGGGTGGTGGGACGTTCCATGCGCGACACGCCGGCGAGATTGTGGGCTTCAAGGCTGAAACGCCGCAGTATGAGGCAATGTTCGCCAGCGCGGTCTCGCAGATCGAGCAGCATCTCAAGGCCAAGGGCTGGCTGGACAAGGCGTACGTTTACTGGTTTGACGAGCCGGATCCCAAAGATTACGACTTCGTTCGCGAGGGCATGGAGCGGCTCAAGAAGCACGCGCCCGGATTGCGGCGGATGCTGACTGAGGAGCCGGTCGAGCCGTTGTTCTGGGCGGTCGATCTCTGGTGCCCGCTGAGCAGTCACTATGATCCGCGCGTGGCGGGCAGGCGGCGGGCCAATGGTGAGCAATTCTGGTGGTATGTCTGCACCGGGCCCAAGGCGCCCTACTGCACGCTGTTCATCGACCACCCGGCCACGGATTTGCGTGTGTGGCTTTGGCAGACTTGGCAGCGCAAGATCGAGGGCATCTTGATCTGGGAGTCGGTCTACTGGACCAGCGGCACCGCGTTCCCGGACTCGTTGCAGAACCCGTATGCCGATCCGATGGCCTATCAGGTGGGTTACGGTCTGGAGAAGGGCGCCAAGCGGCACTGGGGCAACGGCGATGGCCGGTTCCTGTATCCTCCCGAGGCGGCGGCCGCCGGTGCGGCATCACCGGTGCTGGATGGGCCGGTGAGCAGTATAAGATGGGAAATGCTTCGCGAGGGTATCGAGGATGTCGATTACCTGCATCTGCTCAAGGCCGCCCTGGCCGAGAAGGGGGCAAAGCTGGACACCGAGGCCCGCAAGACCGCGGAGCGTCTGCTGGATGTGCCGCCTGAGATCACCGCGAGTATGACGGAGTACACCTCTGACTCGCGACCGATCTACGAGCGCCGCCAGCAGATCGCCGAGACGATCGAGCTGCTCATGGCTCAGGAGTGAGGGTTCCGCCGCTACGATGGGCCGTGAAGCGCTCTACCCTCGCGGCAGCCGTCGGAGGATATCCCAGAATGCGCCTCGCTGGCCGGCGGCGATGGCCGTCTCCAGGACGGTGTTGTCGTTGTAGTTGTAGTTGTTGGCGGCCTCCGTCCGCGGCGGCGGAAAGAATCGCTCGTCGCCGTCGATGAGGTCCACAACGAGATCGGTCGGCCGGTCACCCAGTTGCCGATCCACATAGAACACGGGTCGCAGCAAGTTGTCGTTGTCCACAACGTGCCCGTGCAGGTTGGGGTTGGTCGCCAGCGGGCCCGAACGGCGTATCGCGTCGGCCAACGGTGTTCGCGGATAGAGCCGCACGCCGGTCGCCGCTCCCACACGGTCCGGGTTGAGCCCCTTGAGGAAGTCGATGGACTCCCGCACCGTGGCCTCATCCTCGCCGGGTGCGCCGATCAGCAGGTCGAGCATGACCGCAATGCCCGCCGCCCGGCAATGCTCAACCGTTTGCCGAATGTGCGCCGGGGCATAGCCGCGACGCAGTGCCGCGAGCATGCGAGCCGAGCCGCTGTCCACGCCGAAGTTGATGCCCACGCAGCCGGCTTGCCGACACGCATGGGCCAGTTCCTGGGGAAACGGGTGTACGGTGGCGTAGGCGTACCAGCGGACGCGCTCCCCCAGCCCGCGAGCGATGAGTGACTCGCAGACCGCGAGGGCGTGTGCGGGCGGGATGTTGAACTCGCCGTCGCACAGGTGCAGCACATCCACGCCCTGACGCAAAAGGTTCTCGACCTCGTCGGCTACCTGTTGCGGCGGCCGGCATCGGACGGTGCGGCCTTTGGCGACCGGGTCGGCGCAGTAAATGCACGCCTGTGGGCAGCCGCGCTTGGTTTCCACATTGCCCATGCCGCCTTCACGGAAGTAGCGAGCGTTGTCGATGAGATCGCGATGCGGGGGCACGTCCAGATCGCTCCCGCCGGTTGGCGGATTGACTCGCGTTTGCCCGTCAGGCCCGCGGAAGACCAGGCCCGGCACGTGCCGGTAGTCCCGCCCGGCGGCCAGGTGGGTGATGAGTTGCAGGAAAGGCTCCTCCCCGTCGCCGGTGATGGCCAGGTCCGCTCCGCAGCAGTCCAGCACCTCCGCAGGGAAGATGCTGAACCCGCACCCGCCGATCACCACCGGGGCGGTGGTCGCCTCGCGGACTTGGGCGACCAGCTCCGTTAATCGCGGCACGAACCACGCACCGCTGGCCAGGTAGCAGTCGTCGGTATTGCGGAAACTGATCCCCACAGCCACGGGGTCGTCGGCGAGGGCTTCCCGAGTCTCTGCCATCGGGTCCACGGCGAACGAGTGGTCCACCAGCCGCACCGGGACGCCCGCGGCCCGCAGCCTGCCGCCAAGGTAGTCCAAGGCCAGCGGAGCGACCGGCGGCCGCATGCGATTCTCGTTGATCAACACGACGGATCGTTGGTGCATGACTGCCCTTCCAGAGTATCATTCTTGCCGCGAGACGCCGGTGCGACATCCGTAGCGGCCGCCCCCCGTGGCGGCCGGCGCCCGTACCGCCGATGCGGACCAGCGAGGTGCCGGCCACTGCGGGCTGACCCGTGCCATACCGCATAGATAACAGATGAGGTAAACGACGTGAGCTCAACAAGCAAGAGCGGCACCGTGATTCGCGACGCCACGCCGGCCGACGCCGAGGTGATCGCGGAGTTCAATACCCAGATCGCCTGGGAGACGGAGCATCAGCAACTCGACCCGGCCGTCGCCCTGCGCGGCGCCCAGGAGGGGCTGGTCCGGCCGGATTTGTGTCGTTACTTCGTCGCTGAGCAGGAAGGCCGCGTTGTCGGCCAAGCGATGGTCACCTACGAGTGGAGCGACTGGCATGCGGGGCTGTGCTGGTGGATCCAGTCGGTGTTCGTGCGTCCGGAGTGCCGTGGGCAGGGCGTGTTTCAATCCTTGTACCGTCACATCGTGACCCTGGCCCGGGCGGATACCTCGGTCCGCAATCTGCGGCTGTACGTCGAGAAAGACAACCGCCGGGCTATGGCCGCCTACGAAAAGCTCGGCATGGTCCCCTCCGGCCACGTGGTCTACCAAATCCCGCCCGAGGAGTTCAAGAGCCATTCGTGTTGAGCGTCCCGGGACACCCAACACATACCCGGCCTTGGGCTGACTTTGCGTGAGGGCCTTACTCAACACAACGCGGGTCGGGCAGCAGGCCGGCTCCGTTGAAGCACTGCCACAGGATCATCAAATCGTCGGCGTCGACGTCGGTATCGTCGTCGAGCAGCGTGGCTTGGCAGGCAAGGTCGGTTTGCGGCGAATCGGGCCCGGTCAGGCAACGCTGCAGCAGAGCGAAGTCGTCCAAGTCCACGTCGCCATCGCCGTCAAAATCGCCCACCGGGATGCCGATCAACCACGCCATGGCCCGACGCATCACAAACAGACGGTCGGATGGCTCGAGAATCAACTCGAAGGGGAAGCCGATGGTGATCGCCCGGTAGGCGCCGGTGTCGAATTGGATGCCGGCACTGTGGGGGATGCGGCCAACGTAACGCATGGCCGTGACCGCTCCTGGCTGCGGGTTAATCGCGTCGGGCAGGCCGACCTCGTACGGACTGGCGTCGGAGGCTCCGAAGTAGAAGGCGGGCAGGCCGGCAAAAACGGTGCCGGTGATCCCGTTCGCCCGTTTGCTGCCGGAGTCATTGGCCAGGAAGTCGCCACCGAGCATCGTCTCGAAGAAAACTCGCCCGCGGTTCTGGTCGTCGAGGTCCGCGCCAATCTCCGATCCGGTGATGAACAGCCCACCGCCGGCGTTCAGGTAACTGGTCAGCAGGGCCTGTTCCGTGGTGGTGAGGGCTGGTGCCTCGACGCCCTCGGTCCCGAGAATCCAGATAACCGCCTCGTAGTTGGCCAGCGGGACGGTTTCGTCTTCGGCGCGCTCGTCGCTGGTCGAGTCGAACGAGAGGCCGGCCGCGGCGAGCGCTTCGGCGTGCTGGATCGCGTAGTTGCGGGTGTTGGTTCGCTCGATGATCGGGCGGCGCATGACCCCTGCGGGGATGGTTTGCCGGGGCGCGGTGAGCCGGCTGACGCGGTCGAATCCGTTGACGATCAGGACTCGCGGTGAGCCGAGCGAGGCCGGACGCACAGCCAGCGTCTCCGAGGGCATGGACTCGCCGCCGGTGTTGACCGCCGTGACACGCAGGTACAGCGTGTCTCCCGGTGACAGGCCGTTCAGTAGAATGCTGGTGACGTCGCCGACCTCCATACCGTTGTCGAACCCGTAGCCGTTGGCGGAGCGGTAGAGCTTGTAAGCGGTGGGAGCGTCGCCGTAGGGCCCGCCGCTCACCGGCACTTGCCAGCTCAGGCGGACGCTGGTCGCTGATTCAGCGATGGCCATGATTCCGTCTGGCGGTTCCGGTGGAAAGACCAAGGGAATCGTGCTGCCGGGCAGACCGCTCAGGAACATGATCATCGCGTTGACCGTCGATCGGGCTACCGCGGCTCGCACAGTCGGGTTCAGCAGGTTGGCGGTGTCCTCGATGTTGTCGTGGAAGGCCACCTCGAGCAACGTGGACTCAAACTCGTTGCCGTTGTTGGCGGTCGAGATGGAGCCGTAATCGCCGGAGTAGGGGTTTGATCGGGCGGCCCACGGGTACTCGAAGCTGCCGCTGAGCTGAAGCATATCAGCCTCGACCTTGTCGCCGAGGATGGTCGCGTACTGCACTTGGTGAGTGGTTTTCAAGTTGTCGTGCACCAGAGCGATGGTGCCCTTGGCCCCGCAGGGCGGGGGGTTGCACCCGGCGGCGTTGGTGTGGAGGTCGAGGTAGATCCGGCGCCAGCGGTCGTCATTGACGTCTTGGCGGTTCATTGCCGCGCCCCAGCGTGCGGCCGTGCCCACGTTATCGCTGATGTCCGAGGGGCAGCAATCCCATATCGCGGAGGGGAGACCGACGGCATTGAGCCCAGCCTCGCTCTCCGCCCAATAGCGGGATGCCTCTTCCTCGCGTGAGTATCCGCTGACCGTATTGGGGCCGACACCCACGAGGTCGCCCATTCCGTTCCCGAAGCGGATGGCGTCGGCGATGACCACGCCGGTGTCGGGCGACGCGCTGCTGATCTCGACGTAGCCGTCCGCGCCCTCCTCGAAGTGGTAGTTGCCGAGCCAGACCCAGCCCTTGCCGACCAGGCGGTGATCGACCAGCACGCGCGTCGTTCCGCCGCTGTGGGTGACGTCGTAGGCTTGCCGCACCCGGTCGGTGCCGTCGGGGGTCCAGGCGTAGACGGGGTAGAAGCCGGTCGCCGGAATGGCCGGTGCGTAGCGGGCGGTGGCGGTGCCCGCGGTGTCCGCCGTTGCCCAGCGGTAAGCAACGCCGCTGAGCGTTTGGCCGTTCTCGTAGTATTGGGGGGCGCTTGTGTTGTCGGTCCAGACGCCCGAGAAGGTCACGCCGGGATCGTCGTTGTCGAGTACGACCTCGGCTGTCTGGTATCCGACGGGGCGGAAGGGCACCACCGTGGCCCCGGCATTGTGAAGATATCGGACCAGGTAGTTGAGCTGATCGACGTTGCCATGATCCTCGACCATATCCAGGAGTAATGGCCGCTGGAGTACCCAGGAGCTTCCGTCGGCGCTCCATCCGTGGCCGGCGGAGCAGAACACGGTCACGCCGGTCAGCGCGCCTGTGGGCTGATCGCTCCAGCCGGCCGCGGGACCGAACGACTGTGTGCCGGTCTGGGCGAACCCCAGCGTGGCCGGCGTTTCATAGACCGGGTATTCCTCAGCCTTGAAGGCCGGCGCCGCCTCGCTTTGCTCCTCGTGGAACGCGAGGTCCGGGACCATGGGCAGATCCTGGGCAGGAGTCGCCTCGGCCCAGGCCCGTGCGGCCCCCAGTGCGACCAGCAGTCCCAACAACCCTACCTTGCACGCCGGTCGCATCCGACCCGCTTCTCTGTTCATCTTCGGTTACCCCACCTACGTTGTCTTGCGGAACTTGCCGCCGCCTTCGTTGACCAGTTTCGTGAAACCCTTGGCTTTGAGGTTTCTGTCGCTGAGCATGCCCTTGACCGATTGCGTGGTCGATACGCTGCACAGCGAGATCAGCCTCCTGATCGGCCGGCCGCAATGTGGACACGCGGCGAGTGGAGCTTCACTCATGGGCTGCTGGATCTCGAACGGCTCGCGACAGCGGTCACACCCGTGGTCAGGGCTATCGGACTGATACTCGTACGTTGGCATCTCTGCTCTGATCCTCCCGTTCGTCGGGGCCGACGGGCAATACCCGTCTGATTATTGTATCGCATTTGGCCCCCCGAATGGCAACGGCGGTCTGGATATCCACGCGGGCGTTGGTATCGTGTTCACAAGTGCACTGGGCTGTGAATTGTGAGCGGCAGCCGAGGGCGTCCGTGTAGGTTCCCGGTCGGCCGGCGGGAGTGGTTCTTATCGGCGGGGGGACGCGGTGGTTTGTAGGATCGGGGGCCAGGCTGTTTGGTACAATGGTGCCGGCGGGATCGGTTCTCCCAGCAGCAGGGCGCTTGGACCGACGGCGAGCAGCGGGCGCCACTGCCAGGGAGCTGCCGGGAGATGCGAACGAGGATGGTTGATGGCGACTGAGTTCGACATGTTCTTCACCTTCCGTTGGCTGCTGGCCATCGTGTGCACGGTGTACGCGGTGGTTTGCATCTGGCGGTCATGGGTTGGCTGGTTGATGTACTTTCGTAGCGGTCGCCGTACGGCGGTGCTTGGCCACTACGCGATGGTCCTGCTGCTGAGGGTGCGGATTCGCCGGTTTTCGTGTGAGCTGTTTCAGATCGCGGCGTTGCTTGCCATCTTGGGTTGGCTGGTCTACGTTCACCGTTGGGTCGAGGGTGCCACTTGAGCGGCAGTGTGAGGGACAGACCGGAGAAGACGCGAGCGCTCAGTGAGCTGCCCGCCGATGAACTCGTGCGCTATGGCCAGGAGCTTGGCGTTCAGCTTGACGCCAGGATGGCCCGCGGGGAGCTTCTCCGCCGGATTCGCGAGCGGCAGGAACTGCTCTTGGACCTGGAGCGAGACGCGATGCTGGACATCGTGGTGTGGGCGCGGTATCCGGTTCGCGCCTCGGCAAGCAAGGAGGAACTGGCCCGGCTGATCGCTTCGCTTGGCAAGATGGACTTTCGCAACCTGAGCGATCGGGGCTTGATCGCGTTAGCCCGGTTGCGGGATGTGCCTTGTCAGAAGGACGAACCTCGGGAGTCACTTGAGGACCGGCTTCGTGCGGCCGAGCCGATCTGGAACCGCTTGCGGCGCGGCCGACGCCGGATTGTCGCCAGCCTCATCACTCGCGTGGTCAACGGCCAGGAGGCTGCGGAATCGGAGGTCTATCGCTTCCTTCCGGAAGAAGGAGCGGCACCGTCGCTGAAAGAACGCATCGCTGAGGACGGCGTGGTGGGTAGTCTGACCCGCAAGATCCGCAGCGTTGCCGACGACTACGTTCGCGAGAAACTGGACGAGATCGAGGTCCGGATCGACCAGAAGCTCGACGAGATCGACCGCCGTTTGGCGGAGTGGCGCGACCAGGAGGTTGCCAATCGACTCAAGCTGATCAAGATCACCCTGGTTGGCTCGGTGCTTGTCGCAATTCTGAGCCTGGCGTACAGTTATGTGAAGTCGCAGTCGCTGGATGCGACTCCCGAGAAGCTGGAATCGATTCCGGCGGACAAGCAAAGCGAAACTTGGCTGCCGACGGAATGGTTGGACAGGGCGGAGACCGGCGGCACATGTTGACCTGCCGGTCTCTGCGAAGAGTCGTGGGCGTTCAGCAGGGACGCGACGCCCATGTCATAGTGGCCGGGCGGATTCAGTGAGAGGAACGGACACGGATGTACGAGCAATTGAGCACACACGTGGACAAGGTCATCAAGCTGGCCAATGAGATCGCCCACGAATACGAGCTGGAGTACGTGGGGACGGAGCATGTGCTGCTGGCCATCAGTCAGGCGGAAGAGGGGTTCGGTGCCCGTATTTTGCGGAAGCACGGCTTGACCAACGAGAAGCTCAAGTCGGCGGTGGACAAGCTGATCCAGGCGAGCATGGAGGATACATGGGTTTTTGGTCGGCTGCCCGGCACGCCTCACTACCGCAACGTCGTGGCCACCGCGATCGAGGAGGCACGCAAGCTCAAGAGTCGCGAGGTCTGCACCGAGCATCTGTTGTTGGGCCTGCTGGCCGAGAAAGGTTGCGTGGCCCAAAAGGCGTTGCAGGCCCTGGGCTTTAACGCCAAGCAGGTGCGCGCGGACATTCTGGAGTTGGCGAGTTGACCTCTCGGGCCGGTTTCGCGGACAAAAATGGTGTCAGGATGATTTTTGCGGGGCCGCGGGGGCGGTTGTCGAAAACTACGCTGCGACCTGCTCCGCAAAAATCATCCTGACACCCTTTTTCTCGAAATCCCATCCGTCTTCGCTTATTCTGGGTTTGGTATCCGAAGTGGCAACCGTACCTGGAGGCACGATCATGTCCGCCGCGAAGAACCTGCTGCGTCAAGTGGCCGAGATGGGCCATTGGCTTGTAACCGCCTATGTCCAAGACCTCTGCGATGCCGACTTGTTGATACGTTCGGTGCCCGGCGCGAATCATATCGCCTGGCAGCTTGGGCATATCATCGGCAGCACGGGGCAGATGCTTGGCGAGTTGGGCCGCGAGGCGCCGGTGCTGCCCGATGGCTTTGCCGAGGCATATACCGCCGAGACCTCCGCCTTGGACGCTCCGGCCCGATTTGCCACGAAGGCTGAGTATCTGACGCTGTTGGACCAGATGAAGACCGCCATCCTGGCCGCGATCGACGCGACGCCGGAGGAGGACCTCGACCAGCCCGGCCCCGAGTCGATGCGCGAATACGCCCCGACGATCGGCGCCGGGTTGGCGGTTCTGGCCAACCACTGGATCATGCACTCGGGCCAATTCGTGCCGATCCGACGGAAGCTGGGCAAGAAGCCGCTATTCTAGCCGACCGGCAGAAAAACGGTGTCAGGATGATTTTTCGACGAGCAGGGTAGTGTTTTGGAGCTGCGTCCCTGCCCCGCAATAACCATCCTGACACCCTTTTTCGCCCTACAGGATTTCAGATGCGGCGACGATGAGCAGCGCACAGGCCGCCCAGGATCAGCAGAGAGAGCGTGGCGGGCTCGGGTGCGGGTGTCCCGCAAGCCATGTTGCTCGCCACGGGCATGCCGAAGGAACCATCGATCTGCCAGGTATGATCGTCTTGATCCAGGAAAGTCGCGTGGAACGTCGCCGAGAAAGTGCTCGGTGCTGTAACCATGTCATTGGTCAGCCAATTGCTCAGCCATTCAGTGTCAGGTTGGGCGATCCGAACAAGGCCGGTAGCCGAGAACGAGATAGAGTAGCTCGTGAGAGTGACCTCGTTGCCGGACACCTCGCCCTCCAAAGTCGCATCGGGTAGATCGCCTGGCAGCCAGGAGGTGCTGCAAGTGAAGGCCGTGCCCGTCGAGTCCCATCCGCCTGTGACCTCGCTGTTGGCGATGGTGCCAGCGTGCTCCAGGTAGAACAAGGAACCCAACTTGATCATGCTGACAAACGCGGGTGGACCTGAACCTACGAACCACGACGCCGGTAGGCCGTCAAATATCTGGAGATCGCCATCCTGGTCAATCACGACGGGCTCACCTCCGGCGGTAAGATCCTGCATGGTCCCGGTCACCGGAGTCTCCGTGACTGTGACTAGGATATCGGCCTTGGTCAGGTTTGCCGTCCCCAGGATCAGGCCGGTCGTCAGCATCAGTCCTAGTATTCGACCACCGCTCCGCTTCAACGCTGCATAGCACATGGCTTTTCCTCCACCCTTCCCGGTCGATGGACCGGGATTACCGAGTTTCCCCACGCCCGGCTACACTACCGGGCGATTCCTGACTGTTCGACACTGGCCGTGGCGAGTTTCTAAGCCGCCTCTTGGCCAAGGCGAGAGCGCACACACATCGACACGAGAACTGCCGTTAGGCAGCAAACGAGCACTCACACGTATGGTTACTGAGATAAATGAAGCCCCACGACAAAGTGGTTGCTTGCTTTTCCCTCGCCGCCGCACCGGCTATCCATGCACCTTAACCCTACCCTCATCTTTGGGTGAGGGTCGGACCCTCCGCGTACTATATACCCAGTCTACCACACTTAACTCCTGTGTCAAGAGCGAGATCGCAGGTTGGTGAGGAAGGTGTGGTATCGCCCTTGTCCGGGCAGAAAAAAGGTGTCAGGATGATTTTGGGCGAGTAGAGTGATGTGTTTGGGCCGCTTCTCTGCCCCCAGAGAATCGTCCTGACAGCTTCTTCTGTCTGACGCCTATGTCTGCCTGCGACCTTCGTTGGCCCTCCTACCCCCCCCTTGCGGCAATAGGCGTAGGCGGCGGACCTCCTCTGGTGGCAAGAAACCATCTGCGGATCGAGGCCCGTTCTCCTCGCTACGAAGCCGCTCGTCGTCTTGTTTGTCAGCGGAAGCCATGGCTTTCCATAGGCCATTGGTGGTCGCAGGCTCGTGCGTTCGTGGTTCCGGCGGACGGCCCAACCCGCTTACCCGGAGCGTGGCAGTCTTGGTGGCGACGATGTCTCTCCAGCCCGTTTTGGTACTCCGTGAAATCCCGAGTAACTTGGTGGTTCAACTCGTGAACGGCTACGGCGACTCCTCTGAGATAGACCGCGTCCCCCGAATCCTTGCTAACCTCCTTCCTGGCAGCAAGTGAGGTAGTGTCAAGTCCTGTGTAAATTGCCTCGGGGCATCCTGCCGGTCCAATTCGTTACGCCACTTTCGATTTCTTCTTTGAGGATGAAGAGGGTAGCGGCACCGTCGGGCACAGGTGTG
>Ga0123333_10003113_pt1 | contig 16330 bp, 14 predicted proteins | sample BioC12SIPDNA_3_FD_89957 | JGI IMG/M metagenome (GOLD analysis project Ga0123333, IMG submission 89957) | Anaerobic biogas reactor microbial communites from Washington, USA - Biogas_R2_B C12 SIP DNA | ecosystem: Engineered > Bioreactor > Anaerobic > Unclassified | place: Washington, USA... | reverse complement strand
GGTACGATAGGCGACAATGGAGTGAGCCACAACCCAGGCGGGTTGTGCTACGTGGGACAGCGTGGCGCCCCGAGTAGGATCGGGGCCCTATGTGGCGCAATCCACCAGGATTGCAGCCCGGTACGATAGGCGACAATGGAGTGAGCCACAAGCCAGGCGGGTTGTGCTACGTGGGACAGAGTGGCGCCCCGAGTACGATCGGGTTCTTATGTGGCGCAATCCACCAGGATTGCAGCCCGGTACGATAGGCGACGATGCAGTGAGTCACAACCCAGGCGGGTTGTGCTACGTCGGGCAGCGTGGCGCCCCGAGTACGATCGGGGCCTTATATGGCGCAATCCATCAGGATTGCAGCCCGGTACGATAGGCGACAATGGAGTGAGCCACAACCCAGGCGGGTTGTGCTACATCGGACAGCGTGGCGCCCCGAGTAGGATCGGGTCTTTATGTAGCACAAGCCGCCTGGCTTGTAGCTAAGTCGGGGACTACGACGCTGTGGCCGGGGGCTTCGCACGGTCGCTGCGGAGAAGCAGCTCGTGAAGGAGCAGCATCCCGATGACGCACACGGTCAGGTATGGACCGATTGTCTCCAGTCCCCAGCGCTGCGCCAGGATGCCGGCCAGCCCCGGCGCCAGGCCGAAGCCGATATAGCCTGCGGCGGTCTGGAAGCCGATGGCGTTGGCCGCGTGCTGGCGGCCCAGGCGCGCTGGCGTCACGAGCTGGAGCAGGGGGAACGTCGGCGCGAGCGCGACGCCCATCAGCGCCAGCCCGATGAAGCTGAGCCAGTCGGTTGGATTCCACCACAGCAGGACGGCGCCCACAACCATGACGATCGTGCTGAAGCGCAACACGCCGTTCACCTTGAGGCGGTTGCCGGCCAGTCCGTAGAGCACGCGGGCGCCGGTCAACGTGGCCCAGTGGATGCCGACCCACAGGCCCGCGGTCGCCGGAGCCACCGCGCGGGCCTCGGTGAAGAGGCTGTAGGGCCACTGGGTTGCGGTCGCCTGGCTGCCGGCGATCATCAGCAGGAGCGCGATACTGAACCACATCACCGGCAGGCGCAGCGTGGCGGATGCGGCGGCGGGGGGCTCGGGCGTCCCCCGATCGCCCGGCGCGGACGGGTCGCCGCTGACGTGCGGGCGGTCGGGCCCCGTCCAGCCACTGAGCGTCAGCGCAATGCCGAGCGCGACCAGCGTCTGCAGCAGCGCGATGGCGGCGTAGCCCCAGCGCCACGAGAGGCCGGCGCCAACCAACGCGGTCATCAGCATAGGCGAGAGCGCGGCGCCCAGGCCGAAGGCCGCGTGGAGCCACGTCATCAGCCGGGGGCCGTGATGGGCAGCGAAGTAGGTATTCAGTCCGGCGTCGATGGCGCCAGCGGACGCGCCGACCAGCAGGCCGCAGGCCACCAGCGCCCACCAACCCGGCGCCAGCGCGTATCCCGCCAGCCCCAGCACCGCTGACAGTGTACCAGCCAGCAGGAAGCGGCTCAGCCCGAAACGATTGGCCGCGGGCCCGCTAGCAAAGCTCGACAGGAGCGACCCGATGGTGACAGCGGTGAGCAATGCGCCGATCGCGTCCAGGCGCAACCCGAACTCGGCGCGGATGGAGGGCCAGGCGACGCCCAGTGCGCCGGCGGGCAGGCCGAGGCCGATGAACCCGACGTAGGCGATCAGGACGATCAACGTCGCCGAGGGTCGCAGACGGGCCGTGTTGGTGTGCTGGGATGATCTGCGCAGCGAATCGAGCATGGCGCGCATGCTACCACTATAGCGCGTTCCCGGCAAGGCGACGACCATGCAGACCTGCACCGGACCTCCACAATCCCTTCATCAAACCCTCACACTCATCTGCTATACTCGTCTCTGTAGGTTGAAGGACCCGCTCATCGGGAGCGGGTCGAAACTCAAGCAAGCACGGAGGTAGACGATGTCTCAGATGAAGAGCTGGAAGAGATGGCTCGTGGCGGGCGTTGCGGCGACCACGATGGCGGCTGGAACGGCGGCGGTATGGAGCGGGGTCGCCAGCGCGCAGAGCGGCGGTGGATGGCTCGGGCCGGGCCGGCCCGGCCAGGACGAGATGCTGGCGGGGGAGCTGGGGGTGAGCGTGGACCGGCTGCAGGCAGCCCGCGAGGCGACGCGAACCCGAGCGATGGACCAGTCGCTGGCCGAGGGCCGCGTCTCGCAGGAGCAGTACGCACAGATGCAGGTCCACGCGGCGCTGGCGGACTACCTGGACCGCGACGCGATGGCGGCCTCAGCCCTCGGTATCACCGTCGATGAGCTCGCGCAGCAGTCGCTGGCGGCCTGGCTCGATGAGTTGGGCCTGGACCGCGAGACGTTCCACGAGAGGATGGAGGCGGCCCGCGCTGAGGCGGCGGCGCAGGCCGTGGCGGACGGGGTGATCACGCAGGCGGAGGCCGACGCGATGCCCGCGGGCGGGGCCCGCGCGATGCTGGGCGGGCGCGGCAGGATGACCGGCGGCCCTGGCGCGATGAACGGCCTGGGAACGGGCGGCGGCCAACGCCTCGGCGCGATGGGGCAGTTCGGCGTCGGGACCGATTCGTAGGCGCACTCCGGGGCGCTGATCCGGCCGGCCCAGGTGACGTGAGCTGACTGGCGCCGGAAACCGCCCATTCACCATCCGACCGGCCGTTCGAGGCGGGCGCTACCGCAGGCCCGCCTCTCATCATGCCTCCTCTCGCCCCGCGCACACACGACGCCGGCCCGCCCATAGCGGCCCTCCTGCGTTTGCCCCTCCTCCTTTGGTATGACGCCCGCGCTGGTCGGGCGTACGACGCGATGATCGTGCTGTTGGACACGCCGGAATCCTTCTGAAGAGGGGCGCGGCGCGGCCTGGGCGCGGGTATACTGTGATCAGAATCGTGGAGCAGGGCCTTGGGCCCGCGAAAACCGAGAATCTGTACAAGAAAAGGAGATGGGTGATGAACGGCAAGCGAGTGAGCGTGGCAGTGATGGGTGTGGGGTTGGCGTTGATGCTGGGCCTGACGGGCTGCGGACTGGCGCCGCGGGCTGCGCGGGTCGATGCGAAGACGGCCAATGCGTCACCCGAGGCGACGGTGACCGACTTCTACGACTGGTACACCGACTACGTCACCGACGAGGAGTCGGGCGGGATGCGCAACGCGATCCTGGATGGGGCGTTGCGGGGTCACGCGGCGGTGACGCCGGAGCTGGCGGATGCGAAGAAGGCCGAGGTGGAGGCGATGACGATGGGCGGCTACGACCCGATCATGTGCGCGCAGGACCTCCCGGGCGAGCTGCGGATCGATGACGTCGTTGTGTCGGATGGCGAGGCGTCCCTGACGGTCCACGGCGTGTGGAATGCGGGCACCGAGTTCGAGAGCATGAGCAACATTGGCGTCACACTGCGGCAGACCGAGGCGGGCTGGCAGATCACGCGGATCGAATGCCTCCCGTGGTCATAGGGACGGACGGATGACCGCAACTCCGGGGGCCCCTCCAGGCCCCCGGAGTCCGTTTTCGCCCGACCGTCGTCAGCGAGGGGTTGCGGCCGGTCCACTGGTGTGCCATAATGGCGGGTGAGATGCGGGCCGCCGAGAGGCCCGACGCCGAGAGCGCCGCTGAACAGATTGGCCGGACAGGGGCGCCGTGATCTGAGGAGGCAGTGAATGTTGAAGCAGGTCGATGCAGCTGAGGCGCTCACGCACAAGTACCCCGAATGGATCGATATGGTGGTTAGCCGCGGGGCCGACGGGCATGTCAACGCGATGCCGGCCGGGTGGTCAATGATCGCGTCCAGTTCGCCGTTGTTGTACGCGGTGGCGATCAATGTGAACCACCACACCACGCAACTGATCCGCGAGACGCGCGAGTTCGTCGTCGCGGCGCCGTCGGCGTCGATGGGGCCGGCGATCGCCTACTGCGGCTCTCACTCGGGGCGCGACGGCGACAAGATCGGGCCAGCGGGCCTCCAGCTCGCGCCCGCCGCGCGGGTGCAGACTCCGCTGCTCGCGGGCGCGGTCTACAACCTGGAGTGCGTACTGCACGCGGAGATCGAGACCGGTGACCACATCACGTTCATCGGCGAGGTGGTCGCCGCGCATCTGGACGAGGCGGCCGGCGGGCGGCTGATGCACTTCGGCGACGTCTGGGCATGCGCCCGGGCAGCGCCTGAGACGGTGTTCGAGCCGTGAGAGCCAGCGACGAGTCCCCCAGACCTGCCGGGGGGGGCGCCGCAGCACGCATGGTTCGGATGACCCAGCGGCGTCGCGCGGCACGGCGTACGGCTCCAGGCCCAGCGTGGCGCTCAGTCGGCGGCTTGTCTGCGACGGGAGCCCAATAGCAGCGCGGCGGCGATCAAGACGGCGGAGGCGGCGGCGAGCCAGGCGGCCCAGTAGTCGAGCGGCCCCGGGAAGCGCCGCGGACTGTGGCTCGCGTCCTGACGCAGGGCGAGTTGCCGGACAAACGCGTAGGCCGCTTCGGGATTGTCGACCTGACCGATGCGGAACGTGACGGGCGCCAGGCGAAGGCCGCCCGCCCGGGCCCAGGCGGTGACGGTGAGCCGACCCCCGCGGACGTTGGCGTGGACGTCGCCCACATGGAATGGATGCATGGCGTGCTCGACGATGGAGACGGCGAGGGGCTTGAGCAGAGGGCCGATGGCCGCCCGCGAACCGGCGGTCCGATGGACGTGCTCGACGGGAGCGCCGGCGTCGACCATCAGATGTCCGTTGCGGAAGGTGAAGGTGACGACCTGTTCGGGGCGGTCGGCGTTGCGGGCGGTGTAAGTGTAGGTGTTCTCCACGGTTGTGCCTCCTACTGCGAGCTGAGAGCGCAGGATCAGCCTGCCCGGGTCCGTTTACACGCGTTCTCAGTGTAGCACGGGAACTTGGCGGCGTCAAAGCACGGCCCCAGTGTGGGGCGACCCGCTGGATGCCCCCAGTTCGGCGGCGAGCAACGACCGGCGTTCTGGGGCGATCCGCTGAACTGCCCGGCCCTGCAACCTTGCTTTCGCACCGACGGCATGACCAAGGTACCATAGCGCCTCGGGGCCGAATCTGGTATAAGTAGGGTGACAGCGGTATGTTGCGTCGGGCGATGATTCTCACGTAGCGCGCGGGATGACGCCGCGGCAGGCCAGCGGACAATATGCGCCGATCGCGTCAGGCCGTAGAATCGGAATCACAGAACCGGTGTTTCATGGGTTGAGGAGGGGGCGCATGGGTGGTAGGATACGGCTTCTGGCGATTGACGACGAGCCCGCGATGCTGAACATGCTCGCGGAAGGCTTGTCGGACCACGGGTTCGACGTGACCACGTCCGCCGATGCGCTCTCGGGTCTGCGGGCCGCGTACCAGACCCATCCGGATGTCATTCTCCTCGATGTGACGATGGGCAGCATGGACGGCTTCGAGACGTGCCGCCGTCTGCGGGAGATGACGAGCGCGCCCATCATCTTCGTCACGGCGAGAGGGCTCACGGACGACGTCGTGCGCGGGCTGTCACTGGGCGCCGACGATTATGTGGTCAAGCCGTTCCGGTGCGCCGAGCTATCGAGCCGGGTGGCGGCTTGCCTGCGTCGCGTCGGAGACCGGAGCCAGGACAGACGGTGCGAGTTCGTCTTTCCGGCCACGTCGGTTCTGCTGGACAGCAGCCGTCACGAGATCGTGATCGGCGAGCGGGCAGTCTATCTGACCCCCAGGGAGTTCGAGGTGATCCGGATGCTGACCAAGTACCCCGGGAAGGTGCTCAGCGCCGACGCGATCCTCAACCGCGTGTGGGGTCCGGAGTGGATCGGCGAGACGGAGCTTGTGAAGCAGTACATCTACCGGCTGCGCCAGAAGATCGAGCGCGATCCGGATACGCCGGAGTATCTCCATACCGCCCGGGGCGAAGGATACTACTTCGACGTCCCCTATGCCTCGTAGAGAGGCGGGCAAGCGCTCCGGCGGCGTCGCAACGTCTTCCCCTTGATTCGCGGGCAGCCCCCTGGCGCCGCGGCCGACCGCTGAGCCTCCCCAACCACGGGGCGGGCGGCCTGACCCGGGCCCGTACGTGACCGATGCGCTACGCCGGCGGGTGGAGGGCGTCGGCGATGGCGTGGGCCAGTTGATCGAGATCCGGCGGCTTGGTGAGCCAGGCGGTCACGCCGCTGGCGGCCAGCTCCGCCGCGTCGCGATCCAGTGGATGCCCGCTGAGCAGGATGACGGGCGCCGCGTGGCCCCGCTGTCGGAGAGTGCGCGCCAGGGCCATGCCCCCCATGGTGGGCATGACGGCGTCGCTCAGGACTAGCGCGATGGGCTCCGCCTGCTCCTCGATCAGCGCGAGCGCCCTAGAACCGTCGGCGACCTCCTGAACGCGGTAGTCCCAGCTCTCCAGGAGCGCGCGCAGCGCCGCGCGGACGTTCATGCTATCCTCCACAAGCAGCACGCGTTCGCCATGCCCCCTTGGAAGTGTGTCGGGGGCGGTTTCCGTGGCGTCGGCGGGCTCCGACTTGAGCGCCGGCAGGAGCACCGTGAATGTGGCGCCCGCGCCGGGCTGCGACTCAACGGCGATATGCCCACCGTGCTGGGTCACGATACCGTGGACCTGAGGTAGGCCCAAACCGTTACCCTTGCCGGACTTCTTGGTGGTGAAGAAGGGCTCGAACAGACGGGGGATGATCGCGGCCGGAATGCCTGTGCCGGTGTCCGAGACCCTCAGGCGGACCCACAGGCCGGGAGTGACGCCCGGCATCGGGGGCGGCTGGTCCGGGTCGATAGCGACGTGGTCAAGCGTGAATCGGAGGACGCCGCCATCGGGCATCGCGTCGCGCGCGTTGAGCGCGAGATTCATCGCGAGCTGCTGCAACTGGGTGGGATCGGCTTTGACGGCGAAGTCGCTGATCTCCGTGGCGATGAGCTCGACGCGAATGCTCTCCGACAGCGTGCGCTGCAGGATGTGGACCTGCTCGCGGAGGAACGGACCGAGGCGGACCGGGCTGTGCGCGATGACCGAGCGCCGGCTGAAGGCGAGCAGTTGACCGATGAGGTGCGCAGCGTGAAGGGACTGTTGGTTGATGACGCCAACCCGATCGCGGTCTTCGGCGGAAAGGCTCGACGATTTGGCCAGCATCTGAGTGTAGAGGGTGACGACGGCGAGGATGTTGTTGAAGTCGTGTGCGATGCCCGCTGTGAGCTGTCCGAGGGCGGCCAGGCGTTCCTGCTGCTGGAGCTGGTCGCGGACGGCGCGCTCCAGCGTCGCGTCGTGCAGGACGAGCACGTAGCAGTGGGATCCGCAGTCTGGCTGGGCGTCGTGCGGCGTCACCGGTCGCGCGATGACGTCGAAGACGCGGGAATCGGCGTGGACCTCGTGACGCAGGCCGTGCGGCGGCGGCGTCAGGAGCTGCTCGAGAGCGTGGTCGCCAAGATGCGTGATGGGACCCAGGACGGCGGGCGCCGGCTGGGCGGGGCCCGCCGCCTGGGGCCTGGCCTGCCCCGTCAGAATCGGCAGGAGTCGCGCTGCGGCGGGGTTGGCGAGCTGCACCGCCCCGGTTGCGTCGATGAGCACGACGCCATCGGGCACCGTGTCGATGATCTGCTGGACCTGACGCGCCTGGGCCTGGATGTGATCGAGCAGCCGCTCGCGCTCGGCCTCGGCCTTCTTGCGCTCGGTGATGTCGCTCACTGTGCCGGTGAGCCGCACGACGTCCCCCTGTGAATCCCACTCGATGGCCTTTCCCCGGACGTGAACCCACATCCACCGGCCATCGCGGCGCTGGGCCCGGAGTTCCGCGGACACGCTGCCGTCGCCCGAGTAGGCCTGACGCGCCGCAATGGACCAGGCGACCTCGCGGTCGTCGGGGTGGACGAGTCGCGCCCACCGTTTGACCGTCAGCGGGAACTCGCTCGGCTCGTAGCCCAGCATCGTGTAGGCGCTGGCGTTCCAGTGAACCTCTCCGGTCGGCAGGTGCGCGTTCCAGACGCCATCCTTGGTCGCCTCGAGCGCCAGGCGCAACGTCTCCTCAGTCTGTCGCAGCTCCTCGTTGGCCCGCGCAAGCCGGAGCGACTTGGTCTCCACCTCTCTGCGCAGCCACCTGACGGAGCCCAGGCCGATTACCACGCCGGCCACCGCGAAGCCGATGATCCAGCGCATATAGCGGGGAATGACGACCTCAGAGGGAGCGTTTGTCCAGCGGTAGATCGCCCCATAGTCCACGACGTCGGGCTCCTGGCGCCCCGCGCCGAGATGCCGGTGGACCGCCGCGAGGATAGTGGCTTTGGCGCCGATGGGATCAGTATCGCGCAGCGCGGTGATGACGAACAGGGTCCCGGCGGCTACGCACAGCAGCGCCACAATGATTAGAATGAGATGTACTCGCGGAGCGCCCTTTCTATCCATCGCTCTCCCAAACCAGGTCTCAGCCGTCGAGTCGTCACTATTATAAGTAAGATTTGGGATAGCGCAAGTTAGACTGCTCTTGCCGTGCGGGCAGGGAGGCATTGAGCGTGAACCGGGGCAGGGCGAGCGTGACGGCGTGCGGCGCAGGCTGCGCGGAGGACCGGGGTTTGCTTCCGGCGCCGGGTCCGATAGAATGAGTGTACCCGATATGCCGCCAGCATCTCGGCCGGTTGCGGATTGGGGGTTCGGCGCCCCCAGGGGCTTTCTCACGGAGGTGATTGAGCGATGACAATAACGGATGTGCTGACACGCAGCGAACCGGGCCGGACGGTGTGCGCCGGCATTATCGGATTGGGCGACTTCGCGACCGCGATCGTTGGGCAGTCGCGGACGATCCCGGCGCTCGATGTGGCGGTGGGCGCGGACGCGGACCCCGAGGCGGGCCGCGCGGCCTTTCTGGCGGCGGGTTACGCCGCCGACGACATCGTGATCTGTGACTCGCTGCCCGCGGCGCTGCTGGCGATGGAGCGGGGCCTGCGGGTCGTGCTCGCGGACCCGATGCTGCTGATGGAGCTGCCCCTCGACGTGGTTGTGGAAGCGACGGGTGATGCGGAGGCGGGCGCGGCCTACGCGGCGGACGCCATCGGTCACGGCAAGCACGTGGCGATGGTCAACAAGGAGGCCGACTGCGTGGTCGGCCCGATCCTCAAGCAGCGCGCGGACGCGGAGGGCGTCGTCTACACCGCGGTCGAGGGCGACCAGCACGGACTGCTGATGAACATGGTCGCCTGGGCGCGGGCGATCGGGCTCGACGTGATCTGCGGCGGCAAGTTCTGCGACTCGGAGATCCGCTACGATCCCGCCACGGGCGCGCTGACGGCCCAAGGTGAGACGGTTCGCCTGAACCCGGCGGATGCCGCGCATTTCCGGCCGATGGAGGGACGCGGCGATGCGGGGTTCGTGGCTGCTCGCGCGGGGATCCTCGGCGAGCGGAGCCGGCTGGGCGAGTTCGACTACGAGGAACTGGCCATCATGTCGAACGCGACCGGGCTCTTGCCGGACACGGAGGCGCTACACCATCCCACCGTGCGGCTGGCGGAGGTACCGGGCGTGCTGTGCCCCGTCGACGAGGGAGGGTTGCTCGAGAGGGCGGGCGCGATCGATGCGGTGGTCGAGTTACGGGACACGGGCGCGCCCGGTCTGGGCGGGGGCGTCTTCATCGTGGTGCGCTGCGCGAACGCGTACGCGCGCGAGACGGTGCTGATGAAGGGCGACCTGCCGACGAACGCGGCCCGGACGGCCGCGCTGATCTATAGACCGTATCATTTCTGCGGCGTTGAGGCGACGCTGTCCATCCTGGTCGCGGGGCTGGCGAGCGTGGCGACTGGGGCGAGCGAGTATGCGCCCCGCGTGGACGTGGCGGCGCGGGCCCGGCGCGATCTGTCGTCCGGCGACGTGGTGACGCTGGAGGACGTGGACGTCGGGCTGCTGCCGGCGCGGCCGGTGGGCGGCGACGCGCCGCTCCCGCTGCGGCTGGCGCTGGCGAATGCGCTGGCGACGTCGACCCCGCGCGGCGCGCTGATCACGGCGGCTGCGGTGGTGCGCCCCAGCGATTCATTCCTGTGGGCGTTGCGCGCCGAGCAGGACAGGCGTTTCCTCAGCGCAGCGTGAGGATCGTTTGTGACGCAGGCCAGTTTGTATGGCAGACCAGGAGTCGGACGGGACGGCTTCTGGCTCGCGCGGTAGACCAGGGGGCGAATCTGGGAAACTGGGCCGTTTACCCCTTGACTCTTACGTAACGTCAGGGTGTATCATGTCCCCCAGGAGGTGGATGTGACAGCCTATACCGTGAGCCAGTTGGCGAATATGGCCGGGGTGAGTGTCCGGACACTGCATCACTACGACCAGATCGGGCTTCTGGCGCCGCGGGCCCGCACCGAGGCGGGCTACCGGCTCTATGGCGAATCGGAGTTGCTGCGCCTGCAGCAGATCCTGTTCTACCGGGAGCTGGATGTGCCGTTGGATGAGATCTGCCGGATCCTGGACGATCCCGGGTTCGACCCGGTGACGGCGCTCAAGGGGCACCGCCGGTCACTGCGCCGGCGCGTGGAGCGGCTGACGCGCCTCCTGACCACCATCGATCGGACGATCGAGAGACTGACAGAGGAGGATGCGATGTTGACGGATGAGGAATTGTATGCCGGGTTCACGCCGGAGCAGGCTGAGCGGTACAGCCGCGAGGCCCGCGAGACGTACGATCCCGCGATCGTCGAGGAGACGGAGCGGAGGTTGAGACGGTTGAGTCCGGAGGAGTGGCAGGCGGTCAAGGATGAGGGCGACGCGCTGACGCGGGCGTTGGCGGCGCTGGTCGATCGCGACCCCGGCGACGCGGAGGTGCAGGCGGCGATCGCGCGGCACCATGCGTGGATCGAGAACTTCTACGCTTGCCCGGCCGAGATGTACCGCGGACTGGCACAGGGTTACGTGGAGCACCCGGGGTTCCGGGCGACCTACGAGAAGTACGGTCCGGGGCTGGCCGACTTTCTGGCGGCGGCGATGAACTACTACGCGGACCACGCCCTGGACGCGTGATGCGTTGATCCGCCCGTGCCCGGCCACAGGCAACCCGTGGCCGGGCTTGCGCATGTCCGCGCGACGCTGCGGCCGATGACGGGCCTGGCGCGCGGTTGCCCCAGACGCCTCGGCGTGCTACAATCGCGCCTGACCGCCGCCCGTGGCCGCCGGGGCTTCGCGGCGGCGCCCACTGCTGAGGTCATACGGTGATCCGAACGCTCGAGGAACTCTCGCTGAACGCCTGGCCCGCGCTGCACACGTTGCTGGTGGATGGGTGGGTGCTGCGTTTCGCCGATGGCTACACGCGGCGGGCCAACTCGGTCAGCCCCCTCTATCCGGGTGAACGGGACGTGCGGGACAGGGTGGGACGATGCGAGCGGCTCTACCAGGGGCGCGGGCTGCCGACGGTGTTCAAGCTGACGCCGGAGAGCGAGCCGGCGGGGCTGGACGACGTCCTGGCGGCGGAGGGCTACGCGCAGGAGGCGACGACGAGCGTGCAGGCGCTGGATCTGCTGGCGCAGGGTGGGGCGGCGGCGCCCGAGGTGAACCTGGCGCCGTCGTTGACGGCGGAATGGAGCGCGGCGTTCGGGCGCTTCGGGCGGGTGGGCGCGGAGCGGCAGGCGATCCACGAGCGTCTCCTGAGGTTGATTCTGCCGGCGAGACGGTTCGCGTCGCTGGCGGTCGACGGCCAAGTGGTGGGCTGCGGCCTGGGCGTGCTGCAGGACGGCTTTCTGGGCGTATATGACGTGGTGGTCGATCGCGACCACCGGCGGCGCGGGCTGGGGGCGGTGTTGGTGCGGGCTCTGCTGGGCTGGGGGCAGGCGGAAGGCGCGCATACGGCCTATCTGCAGGTGATGCTGGACAACGAGCCAGCCCTGCGGCTATATGGCGGCCTTGGGTTCCGGGAGGTGTACCGGTATCGGTATCGGGTGAAGCGAAAGGTCAGGGATTCACCACGGAGTCTCGGAGGACAGTGGTTCCGATGTCCTTGATGGGTCGCGAGGGTGGACTCTGACGCAGCGCACATGAGCACTCTCCGGCATCTGCATGGAATGTAGTGTACATGATACCGGGGCGGCTCGAGAGTCTTCAGCGAACTCGGCGGTTCTAGCGAGCGAACGGGAGCTTGCCTCGACGGGTGAGTCTCCCAGTGATGGATGAGCCGCGCACAAGTGGCGACCGCGAGGCGACGCGCAATGAAGGAGGGGAGTGTGGCTCGGCCCGAAGTGTACGTCTACAAGCGTGTTGGCGGAATCGAGCTGCGGGCGGACGTGCACCGGCCGGATGGGGGCGATGTCACGCCTGCCATCCTCTGGCTGCACGGCGGGGCGTTGATCTTCGGGCATCGCGCGACGTTGGCGGCGGAGCAATTGGCCTGCTACCTGGACGCGGGGTACACCGTTGTCTGCGCGGACTATCGTTTGGCGCCAGAGGCGAAGCTCGACGCTATCATTGAGGATCTGCGGGATGCGTGGGCGTGGCTGCGGCAGGAAGGGCCCGTGGCGTTCAGCGTCGATCCGGACCGCGTCGCCGTGGTGGGGCATTCGGCCGGGGGCTATCTCACGTTGATGGCCGGGTTCTGCGTGCGCCCGCGGCCCCGGGCGTTGGTGTCGTTCTACGGCTACGGTGACATCGCCGGACCGTGGTACAGCCGCCCCGATCCCTTCTACAGTCGGGCGCCGGCGGCGCCGCGCGACGAAGCGCTCCGGGCGGTGGGCGGCGGGCCGATCACAGGCACGCCGTTCGAGGGTGAGCCCTTCGAGGCGCGCTGGCGGTTCTACCTCTACTGCCGGCAGCAGGGCCTCTGGCCCAGAGAGGTCACCGGGCACGACCCCGACGAGGAACCGGCCTGGTTCAATGCCTACTGTCCGGTCCGGAACGTCACGACGGAGTACCCACCCACGCTGCTGCTCCACGGCGATCGGGATACTGACGTGCCGTACGAGCAGTCGGCCTGGATGGCGCGCGAGCTGGCGTGGCAGGGAGTGCGTCACGAGTTTCTGACGCTGGAGGGTCGCGGGCACGGGTTCGACGATGACGGGATGGAGGACCCCGTGGTGGCCGGCGCCTTCGAGCGGGTACTGGCGTTCCTGGCGGCGCAGGGAATGGCAAGGCGGATCGGTTGACTTGAGGGAAGTGGATGAGCGCGAGGGCGGGCGAGGAAACGGAATACGGGCAGGAGCTGTTCGATAGCCTCGTGCGGATCTGCGCGCCGTCGGCGGCCGGTGGTGGTGCGGGCGAGCTGAGGCTGGCATCTGCGCAAAGCGGCGAGCTGCGCAAGATGAAGAAGTTCCGCTTCCAGCTTCTCCACCGCTGGTTGGTGGAGCACGTCGCGCCATGCCGCGTGGGTGATGTCGCCGGCGGCAAGGGGTTGCTGGCTTACCTCCTGCAATGCAGCGGTTGGGAGGCGGCGGTGATCGATCCGGTGAACCAGGCGCTGCCCGACAAGTACAAGGACATCGCGACGGGCCGGCGGGTGAAGATCGGGCCGGACGAGCGCGTGATGCGGGTGGACCGGGAGTTCGAGAGCGGGATGGCGCGGTATTACGACCTGCTGGTCGGTATGCACGCGCACGGGTGCAACGCGAAGATCATCGACGCGGCGGCGGAGACGGGCTGCGGGTTTGTATTGTTTCCGTGTTGCGTGATCGACGAGCCGTTCTATCCGCGACTGGGGGTGAGCTGGCTGGAGGCTGTGGCGGACTATGCGGTGTGGCGGGGGGTTGAGCTGGCGCCGTTTCGGCTGAACTTCAAGGGACAGAATATCGGTCTGTTCGCGCCGGGCCGGCGCCGGCTGGTCGCGCGCTGACGTCGCAGGATGCGGCGGGACTGGGGGTGGAGCACCGGGTGTAATCGGGGGCGTCACGGCGGGCCGGACGAGGCGGTCGTTCTGGCGGGCGGGGGGATGCGGTGGTATACTGGAGCGATCACCACCTGCGACAGGAGCTTCATCGATGGATGCAGACACCGTTCGGATCGATATTGAGACGCTCAAGGCGTTCTGTGCGAGCGTGTTTCGGCGGCTGGGATTGTCCGAGGAGGACGCGCGTATCTCGGCCGACGTACTGGTCGCCGCCGACGTGCGGGGGATTCCCTCCCACGGCGTCGGGCGGCTGCAGCGGTACGTGATCGGGCTGAGCTCGGGCATCGTGATCCCGGATGCGGCGGTGGAGACGGTCGTGGATACGCCGTCTTCGATTGTGGTGGACGCGCACGGCGCCATGGGCGCGCCGGTGAGCTACCGCACGATGCGCGCGGTGATCGACCGGGCCGCGCAGGGCGGCGCGGCGTTCGGGTGCGTGCGGGACTCGAACCACTTCGGCATCGCCGGTTACTACGCGATGATGGCGCTGGAGGCCGACATGATCGGCATCGCGATGACCAACACCGCGGCGCTGGGTGTGCCGACCTTCGGTCGGAAGGCCATGTTCGGGACGAACCCGCTGGCTTTTGCGGCGCCCGCGGGCGCGGAGCGCGCGTTCGTGCTGGACATGGCGACGACGGTCATCCCACGCGGTAAGGTCGAGGTCTACGACCGGCTGGGCAAAGCGCTGCCGGACGGCTGGGCAGTGGACGGGAGTGGCCGGCCCGCGCACGATCCGGGCACGGCGTTGCGCGAGATGAGCGCGGGCCGGGGCGGCATCCTGCCGCTGGGTGGGCTGGGCGAGGAGTTCGGCGGGCACAAGGGGTACGGGCTGGCGGTGATGATCGACATCCTGTGCGGCGTGCTGTGCGGCGCGCCCTTCGGTCAGGATGTGAAGGATGCGGAGAACACGTCGGGCCGGGTGAGCCATTTCTTCGGCGCGATCGCGATCGAGCGGTTCCGCGAACCGACGGCCTTTCGCGCGGATATGGACCGGCTGTTGCGCGACCTGCGCGAGACGCCGCCGGCCGTGGGCGAAGAGCGGGTTTACTTTGCCGGATTGAAGGAGTTCGAGCACGAGGAGCGGTGCACGCGAGAGGGCGTGCCCGTGTTGCGGAAGACGTACGGGCAGTTCGTGGAGATCGCGCAGCGGTTCGGCCTGGAGGCCCCTGCGTCGCGGTAGCCGCGGCGACGCGGGCTGCGCACACTATCACGCAGGAAGAGGGAGGATCGCGATATGGGGGATTATCGGACGTTCAAGGCCAGGTTGCGCCGGGGCGAGACGCTGTACGGTCCGTTCATTCACTGCAATTCCGCTCCGCTGCTGGAGGTCCTGGGACAGGAGGGCTTTGACTTCGTCATCGTCGACATGGAGCACGGCGCGACGGACGTGGCGACAGCGCAGGACCTGGTGCGGAGCGCCAACGCGGCGTGGATGGCGGCGACCGTGCGAGTGCCGGGGATCAGCGCGCCGGACATCGTGCACGCCCTGGACATGGGCGCGCAGGCCGTGATGGTGCCGCAGGTGTCGAGCGCGGAGGCGGCGCGGGTGGTCGTGGAGGCCGCCCGGTTCGCGCCGCTGGGTATGCGGGGCGTGGACCCGTACGCACGCTCCGCCGGGTACGGCTACGTGCGCGGTACCGATTACTTCGAGCGGGCGAATCAGGACACGCTGCTCATCGTCCAGGTGGAGGGCGCCAAGGGCGTCGAGCGGCTGGACGAGATCTGTTCGGTGCCCGGCATCGACTGCGTGTTCATCGGCCCGTACGATCTCTCGCAGTCGTTGGGCGTGACCGGAGATGTGACGCACCCCAAGGTGGTCGAGAAGGTGCAGCAGGTGGTGAAGGACGTCGCGGCCGCCGGGTTGGTCGTGGGGATCTTCGCCGATGACGCGGAGAAGGCGAGCATGTGGGCCGACGCCGGCGTGCGGTACGTGTCGGTATCGATGGATGTGGCGATCTTCCGGGCGGGGGCTCGGGCGCTGCGCGATGCGTTGGGGAATGAGTAGGATGATGTTCGGGTGAACGATCTGGACCGGCTTGCCGAGTCGTACGATGCCCTCGTGGCGACCGACGGGGGCGGGTTCCGGCGGCGGGCTCGCGTCCTTCAGTCGATCTGGCGGAGCAAGCAGGGGTATGGCGTGGGGACGCACTCGGCCCGCCGGGGCACGAGACCCTCGGGCTCGCGGCTGCCGATGCCCTGGGCGGAGGAGACGCTCGCCAACTACTTGAGCGACACCGTCCGCCAGGTGGTTCGCTGCGAGGTGTTGGACCCGGAGAAGAGCCGGGGCAAGCTGTACGCCCGACCCCGCATCTTCAACGACTTGCTTTCCAGCCAGCCGCTGTGCTTCAACCTGTTTGGCGAGCTGCAGCAGGATCTGACGCTGGCCACAGGGGTCCTGGCCGACCTGACGAGCGGGCGTGTGGGCCGTGTGACGGCGATCGAGTTCGAGTATTCGCCCGGCCGGGGTGACGTGCGGTACACGGGCGACCGGTCGGCTTTCGATGCTTACGTGGTTTACTGGACGCCAGAG
>Ga0123333_10003107_pt1 | contig 16356 bp, 17 predicted proteins | sample BioC12SIPDNA_3_FD_89957 | JGI IMG/M metagenome (GOLD analysis project Ga0123333, IMG submission 89957) | Anaerobic biogas reactor microbial communites from Washington, USA - Biogas_R2_B C12 SIP DNA | ecosystem: Engineered > Bioreactor > Anaerobic > Unclassified | place: Washington, USA... | reverse complement strand
TCCACCGGCGTGCCGAAGTTGGCGTTGTTGGTCCCGCTGCCGTCCTGGGCCTCGGCGCGGACATCGTCGTTGCCCAGACCGCCGCGGCCGTAAGTGTTCACCTGGAAGTTGCCCGACGGCTCGTCAAAACCGTAGCCGTGGAAGACGTCGTGGATGATGTTGTTCCAGTAGAAGAGATTCGTTACCGCCGCGGGCCGGTAGCCGTCCGGATTCAGGGTCTCGTCCAGGGGGAAGTCGAAGACGAGACCGGGGCCACCATCGGGGCTGCTTCCGGGATCGGGGACGTTGTTGGCGTCAATGTCCGTATAGGCATGCACGTTGTTGCCGCGCGTGATGGTGAATTCGGGGCCGGCAGCGCCGTTCGTATCGTGCCAGCCAAACGGCGAGGCAACCGGGTGAGCCGGATCGACTACGAGCGTACGCGGCCCATCGTTCGGGCTCTCTTTGGGCAGGGCGTAGACGTTGTACGTAGCGCCATCGGTCTGCGCGCTCGGCAGGCTGCTCACGGACGCGGCTGTGCCCAGAAGCGGAGCGCGGCCCGCAGTGCGGGCGACCGGCACGCCCCAGTTGTCGTGGTCCACGTAGTTGAGCTGGGACAGGACCTGGCCGGTCTCGGCGTCTACAGTCATCAGCCACCAGTTCTCCCCATCAGGCTCCTCGAGCTCCAGCTGCCAGGCCAGGCGCACGGCGCCAGGGGCGACGGGTTGGTAGACGAGCCGCGCCGGAATGTCCTGCGCCGCCATTCCCGCGTCGCTGAGGACGACTTCGCGCGCGGGACCACCGCGCTGGGCGACGACCTCCACGGCCTGGTTAAGTTCCAGCCCTAGATGGCGCCCGGCCGCGGCGACGGCCTGGACAGCAGAACGGGCGGGCGCCTGCGCGCCCACGGCGGCAGCCAGATTGGCGAGAAAGCTATTGCCGACATTGATGATGCTGCCATCGGCGGCAACATTCACGTTAATGTCGGCGCCAAAGACTTCGATACCATTATAGCGCTGGCGCAGGTAGATATGGGTCACCCCATTGTGCCTGCTGGTATATCGATCGGTGACGATCACGTCTCGGAGATCGTCGGCGGATAGACCCAGCGCTCTCGCGTTATCACGAATGTAGTTCAGGGCGATATCCAGGGCATCACCCTGATTCGGTGCGGTGAGGAAGCGGATTTCGCCAGCACGCTGTGGGGTTGCTCCCTGCGCCTGAAAACCTGGCGACTCTTCACGGTTCGGTCCATTGTCCTGTGCAGCCGCAGTCAGACTGCCAAATAGCAGAAGAAACAGCCCAAGCAGCACGAGGATATGCCGGTAACGCATCATTACGAACTTTCCCTCCACGTAGATGAGATGGTTTACTCCACGCAACGGTCAATACTCCCGGCTCCGACAATTACAACACGGATAGGGATATTACCTACTCGAGTGGCATCACCTCCTTAACAGCGGATCCGGTTGGGCGCAGCAACTGCCAGCTTCGTCAGGTTGCTATTTGTCCCCATGAGGGAGTCATCGCGGCACGATGTGGACTACCGCAGACTGGATAAGCGTATCTGAAGATTAGATGATTCTGCGACTAGCGTCAACATTGTGATATACGGCACTTTCTAAGGCGACCTCCGGCCCGGTCAGGACCGGCCGCACTGGAAACCAGAAATGGCCGACTTTTGGAAGCCAGCGCAACATCAGGCGGACCTATGCGAAGAAGAGACAGGTTGGCTTAGGAACGAAGGGGAAAACCGGGTGGCCGTTCAGGCGTCGCCTGTACTGGGAGCGGGAAAGGGGATGCCGGCAGCCTGCGCCCGAGCAAGGAACTGGCTGGCGCCACGGATTTCCAGCTCGACAATGTCGCCGAGCTCGCTGACGACGACGGTGAAATTGGCGCCGTTATAGGTCTCCGCATCGTCAGGCCAGCGGCGCAGGCGCAATATCAGGGTATCGGTATCCGGAAAATAGTCAAAGTCCACAGGCAGATCCTCCACAAGCGTTATTGTACCCGAAGGTGGGCCGCGATGGGAGGCTGCTCAGATTTCTGTTAGGCAGGCCCGGTCACGCGGAGGAGGAGGCGGGTTCTGCCGCGGCGGCGACGGGCATCTCGGCTGCTTCGCCTGCTGCCTCGTGGTCCGGCAGGATTTCCTCTACGTTGCGAATGGCCGGGATAAGGTAGCCGGCAAGGCCGTTGAGGGACGCAATGGCGCCGACGAAGATAAAGAGCAAGCTGAGGCCCGCGCCCGGCCCCGTGCCGACAAGCGGTCCAAACAGGGGCGCCAGGCTGCCGCCTTCGAGCATTGCCGGACCCAGGAAACGGTCGGCGAGCGGGATCGCCGCCAGCTGGGACAGGGGTTGGGCGCACCAGGCGATCAGCCGGCGGATGGAGAAGACGCGGCCCTGCACGTCTGGAGCAACTTTGGCCTGCCAGATAGCCTGGTTGGAGCCATTAATGATGGGAACGAGGACCGCGCCGACGAACAGCCCAGCTGCCCAGAGCGGCAAGCCCCGGCCAAAACCGATGGTGATCATGGACAGACCGGAGAGCGCCCAGCCCGCGAGCACACCGTTAACCAGGCGGCGCGGGCCGCCCCAGGCGCTCATGAGCAGGCCGCCGGCAACCCCGCCGGCAGCGCCGATTGCCTGGGTGGCGCCGAAGACAAGCTCGTTCTGGTTGGTGCGGGCAAGGATCAGCGCCGGTAGCGTCGTAAAGGCCATCGTGACGAAGAAATTGCCGACGAGGAAGATGAGCTGGAGGCCAAGCAGGCTGGGCCGGGCAAAGATGTACTGGAAGCCGTAAGCCGACTCGCGCAGGAGGCTGCCCTGTCCGGCGGCGCCTTCCGCCGTGCGCTCCGGGTTGGGAATATCGACCAGAAGCAGGGAGCCGACGGCAAAGAGGAAGGTGACGATGTCGATGAGCAGAATCCCGCGCAGGCCAACGACGCCCAGCATGGCGCCGGCAAGCAAAGGGGCAAAGATGCCCGAACCGGATTCAGCCAGGGAGATCATGCCCTGAGCCCGGCCGTAATGCTTCTTCGGCAGCATGACGCTGATCGCCGCCGAATAAGCCGGCCACTGGAAGCTCTGGAAGGCGCCGCTGATGGCACTGGTGATATAGAGATGCCAGATCTCCAGGCTATCGGTGGTGATCAGGACGAAGATGACGACGGTCATCAGGCCCGAAGCCAGATCGCTGAGCATCATCATCAGCTTGCGGTCAGAACGGTCGATCAGGGCGCCGACGACCGGGCTGAGCAGGATGAGCGGCAGGGTGAAGGCCAGTCCGACGAGGGCCAGCTCCTGGACCCGTTCGGTCTGCCCGAAAACCCAGATGGGCAGGGCGAAACCGGTCATGCTCGTACCGAGCAAAGAGACGAGCTGCCCAAACCAGACGATGGTAAACGCGCGCATCCCGCTGAGTGGTGTTGATTCTGAAGACATCGTGTTCTCCTGGCGGCCGGTGACGCAGTGCGGACTACGCCGGACCGGATATTTCAGACAGTAGCCGGTACAGAGCAGAGCTAGGCCGCAGTTGGCCTGTGACTAGTACTACAACGAGACTTCACTATTCCAACTGGGCTAGGCGCCGTTTTCGATGAGATAAATGAGCCGCCTCATGGCGACGTTGGTAATAATTGACGATCTCAACCGTGGTTTCCAGGTCAAACTGAGGTTGAGGGAGGACGGCCTTTAACAAGAGAATAGCTTGGGGTAGCGTAAGCTTTGGTGCTTTGTCCCGCAGGCGTCGTTGGATGCGAACCAGAAAGAAATAGGCCAGGATGCACAAGGTCATGTGGTGGTGCCAGCCGAGCCAGCTACGCACCTGATAATCACCCAGACCTAATTCCTGCTTGCCTTCTTCAAAGCAGCTTTCGATGGGCCAGCGCAAGCCAGAGACCCGGACAAAAGCAGGCAGGGCTGTCTCCGCCGGGGCGTTGCTTAGATAAAACTTGTGTTCGTCGGAGAGAAGGTCGCGGCGACAGATGAGCCATACCTGGTGACCAGGCAGATGGTTACGGGAATTGATGACGCGCAAGGCAGCAAACTCGGCCACGATGGGGCCCTTGCTGCCCTCCTTGATGGTGTACCGGTGCCAGGCTTTCGGCGGTAGCTGGGCTGCCACCAGCGAGACGGCTTGTGCCTCTGGCTCGCCCTCGGCTAGATGCACCCGTGTGGGCTTGCGTCCCCGGCCAGACCAGGGAGGTACTTCTGTCCGTGGACGCTTGAGCCAGACCGACGTATTGGCTGGCACCTCAGCCAGATACCAGGCGTGGGCGGCCACTACATCCAGGAAGTTGCTGTCGCGGCCAAAGAACTCGTCACAAGTCAGCCAACGATAGCGTAAGCTTCCAGCGGCAGCGGCTCGCTTGACCATCTCCAAGGCCAATTCCTGCTTGGTCTGGAAGGTTACTGTCTCGGGCACACCACATTTCACGCGGCGCTCGCGATAGGCTTCCTCTTCCAGCCAAGCGCGCGGCAGGTACAGACGCCGATCGAGCAGAGTATAACCATGTTGACTGGCATACCCGAGGAAGACACCGGCCTGACAGTTGGCGACTTTGCCCAGTTGCCCACACCATTGGCGCTTCACGCCGACCGATTCTTCCCCTTGCTTGGGAAAATCGCTGCCATCCACAATGAGCAAATGAGCACACCCTCGGCGTCGCCCAGGTCGTGGTCCACTTCCTGGGCATGACGGGCCAGGACGGCCTCGTCGTCCCACGCCCCCTGGCTGATAAAGTGTTGCATGGCCCGGATACCATTGGGGTCATCGCCGTTGTTGTGCAACATCATCGTCTCAATCGATTTGTTGGGTAGCTCTTGCAGCAGCCCGTCCAAGTAGATATGGCATTTTTCTCGTTGCTCGCGACGGTTGAAGCACTCTTTGTAAATGGCTTGGTACGCTTCCAGTTCGGAAGCCATTTCTTGAACATCTGTCGTCGTTAGTTGATTTGGCAAGACCGTTTCGATGATTTCAACCATGTACCTATTATCAGCCGCGCTGACTGCTGCTCAACGCTTTATCATCAAAGTCTCGTTGTAGTACTAGGGTTGTTCAAGGAATTCGTGGAGAGCGGCATTCAGGGTGTCCAGGGCGCCGGCCCGGAGGCCGTAGAGGCGCCGGCCCTCGGTCTCCAGGGTCAGGTGGACGAGACGGGCCAGGCGCAGGATGTGCAGGTGATGGACGACAGTCGGGGCGCGCAGGCGCAGGCGGCGGGCCAGCTCCGCCGTCGTCTGCGGCTCCTGCTGGAGATAGCGCAGGATGCGCAGGCGCGTGGGATCGGCGAGCGCTTTGAGGCCACGAATAAGGTCGTCGGGAACCGGCGCGCCGGGCACCAGCGAGACGCCGAGCGGGCGCGCGCCGTAGATGAAAAACAGCTCGTCCGGGGCCGGATAATCGTGCACGACGAAGGGTGTGTTCCAGAACGCCGGGATCAGGACCACGCGCCGGAGCGGTGGCAGATCACCGACCAGCAGGCCGTCAGATAGCTGCTCCAATAGCGCCGGCAGCGGCAGCTCTTGCGCCAGCCGGCAGGCCTCGGCGGCTGCCTGCTCGAGCACCGGGCCAATGCGCTTCTCCTCTTCGCCGAAGAAGCTATCGTAATAGGCGCGCAGGGCGTTAAGCAGGAGGCGGCCCGATTCCGCCGACGTGGACCAGAGGTCGAGAAGCTGTTCCCTTTGGTGCGTAGTCAGCTTCTCCTCGCCGGTTAGGGCAGCAAACTCACTGTAATCCTCGCTGCTCCAGGCCCCGCGTTGAGCGACGCGCCGTAACAGGGCACATAGCTCGCCCTCCTGAACGCAGGCCAGGGCATTCAGGCGCTCCTCGGGTGGGAGTTCCGCCAACGTCGATAAGACGGTTGATGCGCTGGCGGGCGCCGGCAGGGTATGAATCCAGCGCAGCGGAAGAAAGAAGGGAACGACCCGGTCCAGGAAGGCGCGCTCCTCTTCGGGCACGCGAGCCCGGATGCCGGCAGCCCAGGCGGGGCGGACCCCGTAACGGTCCGGCTCGTGAATCACCATCAGGCTGAGGAAGAGGTCGTAGGCAGTGGAGACGAGGGTCTGAATTCCGGTCATGGTTACGAGTTGTATTAGATGATTATCTAAGTTAGATAATAATATAACTATTTGCGTGAGTCAAGAGCTGTCAGCCAAGCAAATCTGACAGGATTTAAACCTGACAATGCCTACAGAAAGAAGATCGGGTTTGACAGCGACGCAGGCGGCGTAGAAACTTGTGCGACCAGACGACGCCGAGGGAAAGAGCGATCCATGGGAATTGCCGCCGACATTGCTATCATCATCGTCGCCGCCCTGCTGGGTGGCCTTGTTGCTCAGCGGCTCCGGCAGCCGCTCATCCTCGGCTACATCGTCGCCGGCATCCTCCTGGGCCCCTACACCGGCGGATATACGGTCAGTAACATCCACGACATCGAGCTGCTGGCCGAAATCGGGGTCGCCCTGCTGCTGTTCGCCCTGGGTATCGAGTTCTCCTTCCGGGAGCTACAGCCGGTCCGGCGGGTCGCCCTCATCGGCACTCCCCTGCAGATCATCCTAACCATCGCATTGGGGGTTGGCATCGGCCGGCTACTGGGGTGGAGCTGGTTTCTGTCCATCTGGTTCGGCGCGCTCATCTCGCTCTCCAGCACGATGGTCCTGCTGAAGACGCTGATGAGCCAGGGGCGCATGGGAACACTGTCCAGCCGCGTGATGATGGGCATGCTCATCGTCCAGGACCTTGCCGTGGTGCCGATGGTAATTATCCTGCCAGAGCTGGTGGACCTGGAAGCGGGCCTCGCCAGGCTGGGCGGGGCCGTGTTGCGCGCTGCCCTGTTCCTGGGGGCGATGGTCTTTCTGGGCACCCGGCTCGTGCCGCGTCTGATGGTCTACGTCGCCCGCTGGAACTCGCGCGAGCTGTTCCTGCTGGCAGTGACGGCTATCGGGCTGGGCGTGGGTTATGTGACCTACCTCGTCGGGCTCTCCTTCGCCTTCGGGGCGTTTGTCGCCGGGATGGTCCTCAGCGAGTCAGATTACAGCCACCAGGCGCTCAGCGACATCCTGCCTCTGCGCGATCTGTTCAGCCTGCTCTTTTTCGTCTCGGTCGGCATGCTGCTCGATCCCGGCTACTTCCTCGACAACCTGGGCATGATCTTGCTCGTCGTCCTGCTGGTCAGCGTAGGCAAGAGCGTGATTTTCGGCGGGATCACCCGTCTCTTTGGTTACGGAAACGTCGTACCCATCGCCGTCGGACTGGGCCTTTTCCAGGTGGGCGAATTCTCCTTTGTGCTGGCCCGCGTGGGCGTAAGCCGGGACGTGCTCAGCCCGGAGCTGTACTCTCTGATTCTGTCGGTCGCCATCCTGACGATGCTGCTGACGCCGCTGGCCTCGCAGCTTGTGGAGCCGATTTACGAGCTGCGCAAGCGGTGGCGCGGGTTTGAAGTGCTGGACACTGTGAATCTCCCGGACAAGGGTCTGCAGGACCACGTGGTCATTGTCGGGTTCGGGCGTGTGGGCGAGTTCATCGCCGACGTACTGCAACGACTGCAGCTGCCCTTCGTCGTCGTCGAGTTGGACCAGCGGCGGATGGAAAAGGCGCAAGTCGCCGGCTTTCCGGTCATCTATGGCGACGCAGCTCAGGATCCCGTGCTGGAGGCCGCCGAGCTAGAGCATAGCCGGCTGGCGCTGGTGACCGTGCCGGCGGTCGGGATCACCAATGCCGTCGTGGCAAGCATGCGGCGTATTTGCCCGGAGCTGCATATCGTCGCCCGCGCCGAAGGGCTGGAACAGATGCGGCTGCTGCAGGAACAGGGCGTCTTCGAGGTGGTGCAGCCGGAGATGGAGGCCGGTCTGCAGATCACACGCCAGACGCTGCTGCACCTGGACATATCGGCTCCCGAAATCCAGGAGTTCATCGACGGAGTCCGGCGAGAGCTCTATTCCCCGCTCATCAGGCAGAACACCAATAGCGAGCTGTTGCGGCGGCTGCGCGCGGCGCAACACCTGATGCCGGTCCGCTGGATAGAACTGCCCCTGGAAAGCCCGCTCACCGGGCGCACCATCGGCGAAACGGAGATCCGCACCCGCACCGGGGCCTCGGTAGTGGCGATTTTGCGCGGCGACCGGCTCATCCCCAACCCAAGTACCGACCAGCGGCTACGGGCGGGCGACTTCCTGGCGATTCTTGGCGACGACGTCGAGCTGCACCAGTTTGAACGGCTCATGGAGGCGACCGGCGCCCCCCGTGAAGGAGAAAAGACGTCGTGACCCACAACGTAGGAAAGAACGAAAAGATCCGCCACAAACAATATACGCTGCTGGGCGCGGACGGCCGGCCTTACCTGAGCGACGAGCCGGGCACGCTGGGCGGCAACCGGCGGGCGAAGATTTACGGGCGGCTGGACTGCCCGGCAGCGCTGAGGGCGCTGCGCCAGGGCGGGTACCGGGAGCACCGGGTCTTCTTCCGCGACGAGGCAACGGCAATTGCCGCCGGATACCGGCCGTGCGGCGCCTGCCTCCGGGAGAAGTACGTGGCCTGGAAGGCAGCCCGGCAGAAGGCGTAGGAGGAACAGAGAGGATAACCGATGACCAAGGAAGAGCTCGTACGCAAAGTAGAGAAGGCGTGGGACGCTTTCCAGGCCTCCTTTGCCGGGCTAGGCGAAGCACAGATGACCGAGCCCGGCGTGACAGGGGAGTGGTCGGTAAAGGAGATCCTCGCCCACGTGACGACGTGGGAACAGGAGGCGTTGAAGAGCCTGCCCGTCATCCTCGAGGGCGGCAGACTGCCGCGCTATTCGGTGGTCTATGGGGGCATCGACGCCTTCAATGCGCTGACGACGGAGCAGAAGCGAAAGCTGTCGCTGGACGAGGTGCTGGCCGAGATGGAAGAGACACACAGGCAACTCATTGCCCTCATCCAGCGGGCGCCAGAAACAGAGGTGGCCCGGGAGACACGCTTCCGCCGCCGCCTGCGTCTGGACACGTACAGCCATTACCCGATACACGAGGCCGCCATCCGGGAATGGCGGGCGCAGAAGGGCTGGTAGAAAGGTTCAGCCCGGCCGGCCCCAGTAGAGCCGGGTGACGTAGGGAAAGCGGATGCGGCCCTGCTCAGCATGGGCGTCGAAGAAGGAGCGCAGGCCGGCAAGGAACGGCTCGTGGTTGGGATGGCCGGGAAGAGGGGCGTAAGAGGAGCTGAGGGCGCGCCCCTGGAAAGCGTCCCAGTTGTACCAGTGAGGGTTGGGAATATCTCGCCGGCCGAAGCCGCCTGTACCGTAGAAGGCGGCGATATCCTCGTCTCCGGCACGGGGCGCTGCTTCGCCCATCTCACGCTCCGGGTCAAAGAGGTTAATCAGGGCATCATAGGCCTCGGCAAGGGGATCGTCTGAGTCGCGCCAGCTGTTGTAGACGAGCACGACTGCGCCTCCGGGGCGGAGGATGCGCAGAAACTCGCGGCGGGCGGCCTCGCCGTCAAACCAGTGAAAGGCCTGGGCGGCGGTAACGACGTCGACAGTGGCAACGGGTAGGGTCGTATCGCCGGCGTCCCCGGCGACGCTGTGAAAGCGGGGATAGCCGGCAAGCGAAGCCTCGGCGGCGGCGCGCATCTCTGCGTTGGGCTCGACGGCGAAGACGGTGCAGCCGTAGTCCAGCAGCAGGCGCGTGAAGATGCCGGTGCCGGAGCCGACGTCGGCGATAGCGGCGGTGGGAGTCAGGCCAATCTCGGCTTCGATGATCGCCAGCACCTCTGGCGGATAAGAGGGACGGTAACGGACGTAGTTGTCAACGCGGCGGCTGAAGCGCCGGTGGGGATGCAGCTCGTCAGACGACGCCATTTATACCTCCAGCAGGCCCAGGCCGAGTGTAAGCTGGTAGAGGCCAAAGGCGACGAGGGCGAAGGCCGAAACCAGGGTCAGCGTGCGGGTTATGCGGGGGCCGAGCTGGCGCGCGCCGCCGAAGAGGAGGACGACGGCCAAGAGGCCACCGATCAACGTCCCGTAGAATCCGAGCAGGAAGGCCAGCGCGTGGGTCGGCGACGCGCGCCAGGCGGTGACCAGTATCGGCCCGGTCACCGTCGCCCAGTAGATGTACGGGTTGGGGTTGAGGAGGTTCATGAGCGCCGCTTCCAGCATGCTCTGGCGGGATGCCGCAGCAGAGGTCGCCGCAGCGACACCCGCGTAGCGAAAGGCCTGGATGGCGCGCCAGCCCAGGTAGAGCAGAAAGAGGGCGCCGGCAATCTGCAGGAGGCGCAGCAGGGCAGGCGGAAGCTGGGTGAGCAGGAGGACGACCAGAAGGATAATCGGGCCGTCGGAAAGCAGTGGCGCGAACGCAGCCGGCAGGGTACGGCGCCAGCCGTTTTTCATCGTCTGGGCCAGCAGGTACGCCTGGAATGGGCCCGGCTGGGCGGCGGCCGGAAGGCCGAGCACGAAACCCTGCAGAAAGAGAGCGAACATGGCGAGCCACCTCCGGGCACCAATGATAGCGCGCCCACCGGTAGCGTTCAATCAGGCGCGGCGGGGAGTGACGTTAGGGCAAAATGAGGTGCAGATCGCCGAATTCGTGCCAGAGATAGCCCTCGCGCAGCGCCGCGTCGTAGGCCAGCTCCAGGTGGCGACGGCCGGCAAGCGCAGCGAGCATGGCCAGATGGGTAGAGCGCGGCTCGTGCAGGCCGGTGAGCAGGCCGTCCACTGCGCGCAGTGTGTAGTTGGGCGTTACGACGAGGTCCGTCCAGCCGGCGCCTGCCTGCACAATCCCGTCTTCAGCGGCGACCGTCTCCAGGGCACGGACGACGGTGGTGCCCACGGCGATGACCCGCCCGCCGCCGGCGCGCGCGGCGTTGACAGTCCGGGCTGTGGCCGGCGGCACCCGGTAATATTCCTCATAGGGCGGCTCCTGCTCTTCCAGGCTGGCGACGCCGGTGTGCAGGACGAGCGGCACGACCAGCACGCCACGGCGCACCAGATGGGCGACCACTTCCGGCGTGAAGGGCCGGCCGGCAGAGGGCATCTCGGCGCTGCCCGGCTCGTCGGCGAAGATAGTCTGGTAGGCAGCGAGCGGCCAATCGCGGCGCACGTAGGCGTAGCGGATGGGCCGGCCGTGCGCGCTCAGATAATCTTCAAGCGGGCGCGGCAGTTCCAGCGTGGCTATCCAGAGACGCCCGCCGGGGCTGTAGGTCGCCAGCAGGGTCGCCTGTGCGCCATCCGGCAGGGCGAGCTGCTCGCCGATCCGCCCGTCGCCGAGCGGCTCCGTCGCGCCATTGGCCGGCCGGCGTAGCTCGACAAGCCAGAGATTGGCCGGCAGCCGGGTGGAGAGGTGGAGCCGGATGGCCTCGCCGCCCGGACGGATCGCGGGCAGGGCGGCTGGCCGCGTGGCGCTGCTGTTGACGACGACGACGTCGCCCGCCTCGAGGAAGCAGGGCAGGTCGCGGAAGGTGGCGTGCAGCAGCCGGTCGTCCTCACGGTAGCTGACCAGCAGGCGGACCTGATCGCGGGAGAGGCCGCGCGCTTCTGGAGGCTCGCGGGCCTCCAGCTCCGGCGCCAGGTTAAAGTCGAGGGCCGGGAGGATCACGCCTTTCACACGGGAACCTGGGCAGCCAGCTCGCGGGCCAGGTAGCGGCCCGAGGGCAGATCTTCGTCGAGCAGGCGCAGGAAGCCGGGAACGCTTGTCTCCGGCAGCGGCCGGTCGCTGATATCCTCGCCGGGGTAAGCTTCCTGTTGCATGCGGGTGCGCATGTCGCCGGGATCGACCCAGTAAACACGCCACCCGGGGTTTTCTTCGGCGAGAATCGCCGAAAGCTGCTCGAGCGCGGCTTTGCTGGAGCCATAGCCACCCCACCCTGCATACGGCTCGACCCCGGCGTCGCTGGTCACGTTGACGATGCGCGCGCCGTCGTGCAGGATAGGGCGCAGCGCCTGCAGGAGCGCCAGCGGGGCAAACACGTTCACCCGGTAGACCTTCTCCAGCACGCCGAGGTCATAGTCCAGCAGGACGGGCTGCGGGCTGGGGCCGAGGATGCTGGCGTTGTTGAAGACGGCGTCGAGGCCGCCGGCGGCCCGCGCGGCGACGGCCAGGGCGCGGCGGTGGGCCGGGCTGGCGACGTCGCCGGCAATAGCGGTAACGGTTGTCAGGCGGCGCAGCTCGGCGGCTGCCTCAGCGAGCGGAATAGGGTCGCGGGCATCGATGATAAGCTGCCAGCCGCGCGCGGCAAGGGACCGGGCCAGAGCCAGCCCAAGGCCGCGCGATGCGCCCGTGATCAGTGCAGTGCGTTGTGCAGACATCAAGAACCTCCTCTCTTCATCCCGTTTCACAGGCATGATAAAGGAACGGCAGGTCCGCCGCACCGGACGAGCGTGCAGCGACGCGCCCGGCATTGGGCCAGGGAGAGGCTGGACGAAAGGACAGGGGAGAAGTTGGAGGATGGAAGTCAGAAGTCAGAAGTCAGAAGCTAGAAGTCAGTAGTCAGAGGCCGGATTGCTGCAGCTTCTGACTTCCAACCTGTGACTTCTAACCCTAAACCTACCCATGTTGACAGTTGGCGCAGGGTAAGGCTACACTCGACAAATCGTTGAAGCGGGCTAAGGTGAGGATAAGATGCAGGCGATTCTTGTTGCGCACGATCCGGAAGAGCGAGAAATCCTGGCCTTTGTGCTCCGTCACGGCGGGCTGGCTGTAGCCAACGCGCCGGCCCTGGAGCGTGTGGCGGCGCGCTGGATGCAACGACCGGCCGACCTGATCGTGGTCGCCTGGGATGGGGAGCACGAGACCGTACTGGACGATATTGCGGCCGTGCGGGCCGTTACACAGGTTCCGCTGCTCCTGGTCTGCGACCCGCTGGGGGAAACGGCGACGTGCGACCTCCTTCAGACAGGGGCTGATCTCGTGCTGACCCGGCCGGTCGGCCCGCGTCTGCTGGCCCAATACGCGCGAACCCTGCTGCGTCGGGCCCACGCCATCCCGACCTTCCGCACGCCGCCGCTCGACGTCGGGCGGGTGCGGCTGGATCCGGCGTCGCGTACCGTTGCAGTGACCGGACACGAACCGCAGCGGCTGACGCAGCTGGAGTACAGGCTGCTCTACGTGCTGATGAGCAACCGGGAACACGTCGTGCCGGTGGAGGTGATTGTCGAGCGGGTGTGGGGCTACAGCGGCGAAGGGAACCGCGACCTCGTGCGTGGTCTGGTCAGCCGGCTGCGGCGCAAGATCGAGCTGGAGCCGGACATGCCGCGCATCATCGAGACGATTCCGGGCACGGGTTACCGTTTCTCCCTCGCAGAAGCGGGGGAGCTGGCCTGAGAAGTTAGACAGATTTCATAGCGGCCCGCCCTCTTTGCCACATCTTTCACACGCTCTTTGCATCTATTTTCTACGTTCGACACGTATACTGCCTGCTTACAGCAGTACGCAAGCCGATAGCGATTGCTGACGTAGTTTCCTGAAAAGGAGAAAGAAAATGTCTGAGTGGGAACTGCTCTACCTCTTGGCCGGCCCGTTCGACGATGACGACGAGGACTGGGACGACGAAGACTGGGATGACGACGAAGACTGGGACGACGACGAGGATTGGGACGACGACGAGGACTGGGACGACGACGAACTCGACGACGAGATTTAGGACCGGCTTCTCGTTAGACGTAGGAAGCTAGAAGAGAGAAGAAGACGCCCGGCAGGTATCACTGCCGGGCGTTTCTTTTTGGGCACAATGAAGGGCGCCCCCGGCCCGGTTGGACAGGGGGCGCCGGCGAGAGGGCATATCCCGTGTGCAAGCCTGCCGGCTAGCGGCGGCGCAGGAAGGCAGGGATGTCGATGTTGTCGGGAGAGAACTTCGGCTTTTCCTCTTCTTCCTCACGCGGGGGCGCGGGGCGAGGTGGCACCTGGCGCGACGGGGCGGGCCGCTCGCTGCTGCTGCTGGAGCTGCTGGTCGCCGGCCCCTGCTGCCCATACTGCTGCTGCAATACCTGGCGACGCGAGGGCAGCGTACGCTCGAAGCCGGTGGCAATGACGGTGATCCGCACCCTGTCTTCCATCGTCTCGTCGATGACGGCGCCGAAAATCATGTTGGCGTCTGGATGAGCGGTCTCGCGGATGATGGCCGCGGCCTGGTTGACCTCGTAAAGGCTCATCTTGGGGCCGCCGGTGACGTTGAAAAGGATGCCCTGCGCGCCGTCGATGGTAACGTCCAGCAGCCGGGAGCTGATGGCCTGTTCCGCGGCGATGCGCGCCCGGTCTTCCCCTTCGCCGACCCCGACAGCCATGAGCGCCGCGCCGCCCTGGGACATAATGGCGCGCACGTCGGCAAAGTCGAGGTTGATCAGGCCAGGTACGGTAATCAGCTCGCTGATGCCCTGGATGCCCTGGCGGAGCACGTCATCGGCCATGCGGAACGACTCGTTGAGGCTCACACGGCGGTCGGTCATCTCCAGGAGGCGGTCGTTGGGAATGATGATCAGCGTGTCCACATGCTCTTTGAGCGCTTCGAGGCCCTGTTCGGCGACCTTGTTCCGCTGAGTACCCTCAAACATGAATGGGCGCGTGACGACGCCGATGGTCAGGGCGCCCTGCTCCCGGGCAACTTTGGCGACAACCGGCGCGGCGCCCGTGCCTGTGCCGCCGCCCATACCGGCGGTCACAAAGACCATGTCCGAACCCTTGAGCACTTCGTAGAGCTCTTCGATCGACTCAGAGGCAGCCTTCTCCCCCATCTCGGGATTGCCACCGGCGCCCAGGCCCCGCGTCGCCTTCTCGCCGATGTGGACGCGGGTCGGCGCCTCCGATAGCAGCAAGGCCTGGGAATCGGTGTTGATAGCTACGAAGTCAACGCCGGACACGCCGGCCTCGATCATGCGGTTGACGGCATTACTGCCGCCGCCGCCAACGCCAACGACCCGGATGCGGGCGAAGTTCTCTATTTCTGGTTTTCTCTGCATCTGGCTAACCCTCTCTGTGTACGCTGACTAACAGGTCGCGTCGCCGCGAACTGGAATGCCTTACTCTACAACAAAGTCGCCTTATTGCCAGGGCGCGGATCGTATCGGCTGGCGAACTGCTCCAGAATGGCCGCCTCGACCAGCCATTTGTTGCCGAACTTAATGGCCGGCAACTTGCCCTGGCGAATGAGCCGGCGGACCGATTCAGGATGGATATTCAGACGCCTGCTCACCTCGTCAACGTCCGCGTAGCTGTCCAATAAATCGTCTTTGGTCGTCATGAGCCGTTTTCGGCATCCCTGGGGGCCTGGCGGGAGCCATCCCGAAGATGCGGGATAATACAACAATTCGTCTATGAGACGATACATGAAAATGCTCACTATGTCAAGTAAGTGGCGGGAGTTCGGCTGAAAGGGGCGGGTGCACTATGGCTACTGCACCTGCCGCTCCTGCATCTCTCTTGGTAGAACCATCTCTGCGCGGTCGCCGGGCACGATGGAGATCCGGCCGTCTGTTTCGAGAATGGCCCACCTGACCTGTTCCAGCCGCGACAGGCCGATCTTGTGCATCTCTGAAAAGATCTCGCCGGGATCGATCCGCTCGCGGTTGAGGTGTTCCTGGATAAACTCGCCGTCGGCGACGAGGATCGTCGGCGATCCGCTGATAACCCGGGAGACCGTCTTGCTGTGATGCTGAAGCACGGAGGAGAGGAAGACGAGCGTGAAGACGGTGGCAATGGCGATGATGCCGTTGGTCAGCGAGAAATCGTCACGGACCAACGACTGGGAGGCCAGCTCGGGAATGAGCAGAAGCATGACCAGCTCCAGCGGCGAGAGCTGGGAGAACTCGCGCTTGCCCAACACCCGGAGGCCAAAGAGGATGAAAAGATAAAACAGGGTCACACGGAGCACGGTTTCCACGGCAGGCTCCTAGGGATAAACCAGTGTGCTGACTTCTATGACGACGTCGGGAGCGTCGTCTGCGTCGCCCGGGGCAACCGCCACCGACCCATTATGCCGCCAGTATCGGTCGGCCTGCAGCTCAACCTGCACAAGGCGCACCTCGCCGGGCTGAAGGTCGTCAAACCGGACGTAGTAGGCCTCGCCGGTCACCTCGTCCGGTTCCGGCGTGAAGGAGACATTGGAGAACTGCGAGATGTAGTCCTGGCCGAAGGAGACAGTCACAGTAGGCACGACCTGGTCCGAACGATTCTCGATGCTCACGGTAAGCGGGCTGAGCATATTGTAGCGATAGCGCGACGGATAGCTGACCTCGACGGCAAAGGTGTTGCCGGTCTCCGTTGCGGCTGCAGAGCTTTCGCCAAAGAGACCAAGAAGCGCCAGGAGCGGGATCAGAATGAGCAAGGGCACGCCGAGCTTCTGCAACGTGGAGAAGGTCCACTGCTTCTCGATCTCGGGCGGTTGAGGAACGCCATAATCCTCGGGCCGGCCGGACGGGTT
>Ga0123333_10003098_pt1 | contig 16368 bp, 11 predicted proteins | sample BioC12SIPDNA_3_FD_89957 | JGI IMG/M metagenome (GOLD analysis project Ga0123333, IMG submission 89957) | Anaerobic biogas reactor microbial communites from Washington, USA - Biogas_R2_B C12 SIP DNA | ecosystem: Engineered > Bioreactor > Anaerobic > Unclassified | place: Washington, USA... | reverse complement strand
TACCCAGCGCGAGGACTTCCTGGGGCCCTATCGGGGCTGGGAGAATCCCGTTGTTGTCGAACGAGGAGCGTCTGCCGATTCGATCGCGATGGGTTGGGCACCCATCGGTTCGCACCACGTGAGCCTGATGTTGGCGCCAGGGGAATCGCGAGAGGTCATCTTCGTGTTGGGCTACTACGAGAATCCCCGTGACGCGAAGTTCGATCCGCCCAGCTCGCAGCGGGTCAACAAGACCGGGGTTAAGCCCATCATCGCGCGATACCTTGAGCCAAAGGTTGTGGAGGCAGCGTTCGAGGAGCTCTGTGCCTACTGGGACCGGATCCTCGGCGTCTATCAGGTGGAGACACCCGACGTCGATACGAACCGGATGGTCAACGTCTGGAATGCCTACCAGTGCATGGTTACATTCAACATGTCGCGCTCCGCCTCGTTCTACGAATCCGGGGTGGGGCGCGGCTTGGGCTTCCGCGACTCCAACCAGGATCTGTTGGGGTTTGTCCACCAGGTGCCGGACCGTGCGCGTGAGCGCATCCTTGATCTGGCTGCCACGCAACTCGAGAGCGGTGGCGCCTACCACCAGTACCAGCCGCTCACTAAGCGCGGCAACGATGCCGTGGGCGGCGGCTTCAACGACGATCCGCCCTGGCTGATCCTTGCCGTAGCGGCCTACATCAAGGAGACCGGCGACTGGAGCATCCTTGATGAACCCGTGACCTATGACAGCACCCCAGGCACCGAGCAGCCGCTCTATGAGCACCTGCAGCGTAGCTACCGCTACACGCTCGACCGGCTTGGTCCCCACGACCTGCCTTTGATCGGCCGCGCGGATTGGAATGACTGCTTGAACCTCAATATCTTCTCGGAGGAGCCGGGGCAATCCTTTCAGGTGGCCCCGCTCAAGATGGACGGCACGGTGGCAGAGTCCGTGTTCATCGCCGGGCTCTTTGTGCTCGCCGCCAACGAGCTGGCCGCGATTGCCGAGGCGCGCGGCCGCGATGCCGAAGCGCGTGAGTATCGGGATGCCGCTGCGGGCATGGAGGCGACGATCTGGCAGCACGGCTGGGATGGTGCCTGGTTTCTGCGCGCCTACGACGCGTTTGGACGCAAGATCGGATCGCAGGCGTGCGAGGAGGGCCAGATCTTCATCGAGCCCCAGGGCATCTGCATCCTGGCCGGGCTGGGCCTCGAGGACGGTCGCGCGCAGCTGGCGCTGGACTCTGTAGCGGAGCGGCTGGCGACGCCCCATGGTATCGTCTTGCAGCAGCCGGCCTACTCGCAGTATTACATCTACATGGGCGAGATCAGCTCCTATCCGCCAGGCTTCAAGGAGAATGCCAGCGTCTTCTGCCATACCAACCCGTGGATTATGATCGCCGAAGCCATGATCGGGCGGAGCGACCAGGCCTTCGACTACTATAAGCGCATTAACCCCGCTGCGCGCGAGGCGATCAGCGAGCTACACCGCTGCGAGCCCTATGTCTACGCTCAGACAATCGCCGGTCGTGACACTCCCAAGCATGGCGAGGCGAAGAATTCGTGGCTTACGGGTACCGCCGCATGGAACTACGTGGCTATTACGCAATGGCTACTGGGGATCCGCCCCGCCTACAATGGCCTGGAGATCGCGCCGGTCATCCCGACCACCTGGCCGGGCTTTTCGGCGACCCGCGTCTTTCGCGGTGTGACCTACCACATCACGGTCCGTCGCACCGGTGAGGGCAACGCCGTGACCCTCGTCGTCGATGGTCAGCCGGTGGCGGGCACCGTCGTGCCGCTGCCGCCCGCCGGGACCGGGGACGTCGACGTCATCGTGACCCTGGGCTGAGCTATGCACATCGAACGGGCATCGCCGGTTGCCGAAAAGGGCTGGTACATCGGGCCGTGGAACGCAAGCGTCAGTATCTCGGTAGGCTACGCCAATGCGGGCCTGGACGACCCTCACTATCACGAGACGATGACCGAGATCTACCTCGTCGCTCGGGGGATCGTTGAGTTGCGTGTTGAGCAGGAGGTGGTGCGCCTCGCCCAGGATGACGTCATTGTCATCGAGCCGGGTGAGGCGCACACCTTCGTTGCGTGCTCACCGGACTACTTCCACTTCGTGGTCCAGACACCCGGCTTGCAGGGCGAGGCCGCCGAGGCCGACAAAGTGCGTGTCAAGCGTGCCCGTCTCGGGCTCTGATGATGCCTCGCCGGTCCGCGAGACGTGAGCGGGGCCAGCGCCGTATCAGCCGATCTTTGCCGGTGCGGGCGAACCGACCTATAATGTGGTTGGCGCCGTCCAGCGGAAGCCACATCAGAGACAGACCCGCGCTGCTCAAGGCGCGAGGGGAGGCTCCAGGAATGATCATTGATGCAGATACCCATATTTCACCGACCGGTGGGGAGTTCGCGCTTGAAGAGCATATGAAGCGCGTCGAGCGGGCCGGAATCGATAAGACGCTTACGTGGCTCAAGCCCGACTACGAGGGTGAGGGGATCGAGGGCCATAACCGCTACGTATACGAGGCTACCAAGATATACCCGGACACGATCCTTGGCTTCGGTTGGGCCGACCCCACCGTGAGTCTGGAGCACGCTCTGAAGATGGTGAGGGTGTGCACCGAGGAGTATGGCTTCTATGGCGTCAAGCTCAACGGTGCTCAAAACACTTTCTACATCGACGATAAAGAGCTGGCCCTGCCGGTGATCGACGCGATCGCCAAGACGGGCAAGATGCTGGCCTTCCACATTGGGCCCGATGCCTACGAGCGCACCCACCCGCTGCGCGCACGCAAGGTCGCCAAGCTCTACCCTGAGCTCCCGATCTTCATGGTTCATATGGGTATGACCGATTGGGATATGAACCAGGCCGTCATCGAGGTAGCGGAGGAATGCCCGAACATGATCCTCATCGGTAGCGCGACCGATCCGCGAGCGATCGTTGCTGCGATCCACACGCTGGGCGCGGAGCGCGTCTGCTTCGGGACTGACGCGCCTTTCCGGCGTCCGCACGTGGTCAAGGCGATGTACGATGCGCTGCTCAAGTATGAAGTGACCGAGGAGGAGAAAGCTCTCGTAATGGGTGGCAATGTCGCCCGACTGTTCAATCTATAACACCTGTGGTGGCGTGCCGGCCCTAAGTGCACGGCGCCTCTCCCTTAGAGGTTCGAAATGAACGACACAACTACGCCGATCGAAGCCGTTATTGTTGGCGCCGGACACCGGGCCTTGATCTATGCATCGTATGCGCTCGATCACCCGGATGAGCTGCGAATCGTCGGCGTCGCCGATCCGCTCGCGCACCGGCGCGAGCAGGTCGCGGCACTTTACGGCCTGCCGGCCGAACGCTGCTTCGCCACTGCTGACGAGCTGGCGGCCCAGCCTCGTTTTGCCGACGTCGCGATCAACGGCACGATGGACCACCAGCACATCGCGACCTCCCTGCCGCTGCTGCGCGCGGGCTACGACCTGCTGCTGGAGAAACCGTTCGCGACTACTGAGTCCGAGCTCTGGAGGTTGGTGGAGGTGGCTCGGTCGCACGGGCGGAAGGTGATGATTTGCCACGTCCTGCGCTTTGCACCCTTCTACGCCGCGATTCGCCAGCAGGTGTTGGATGGCACGATCGGCGATCTGCTCAGCGTGCAGACCGTGGAGCATGTCTCGTATCATCACATGGCGGTGGCATTCGTCCGGGGTAAGTGGGCCCGGCGGACCCACGGGTATGCATCGATGCTTATGGCCAAGTGCTGTCACGATCTCGACCTGATCGCGTGGATGAAGAGCGGTGTACGGCCCCAAGCCGTGGCGAGCTTCGGCAGCAACATGCAGTTCGTGCCGGAGCGGGCGCCTGCGGGCGCCGGCACGCGTTGCTTGGTCGACTGTCCCATCGAGCCTGACTGCCTCTATTCGGCGCGTAAGCACTATATCGACCACCCCGACCGCTGGAGCTTCTATGTCTGGGATGGCTTGGAGCATCTCGAGGCGCCGACGTTGGAAGACAAGATCGAGTCGCTCAAGGCCGACAACCCGCACGGGCGCTGCGTCTGGAAGTGTGAGATGGATGTCGTGGATCACCAGACGGTGGCTGTTGAGTTCGGGGATGGCAGCACCGCGACGCACAACATGGTCGGCGGCACGGCCAAACCCTCGCGCTCGATTCACCTCATCGGGACGCACGGCGAGATCCAGGGCGTGCTCGAGGAGAGCCGCTTCGTCATTCGCCACATCGACCCCCGTCCTGGCCATGAATTCAGCGAGACGCTGGTGGATCTGACGGTTGGCGGAGACACGCACGGTGCCTTTGGCGGGCATGCAGGCGGTGACCTGCGCCTCGTTGCAGACTTCCTGAGCGTCGTGCGGGGCGAGCCACCGTCTATCTCCACCACGAATCTGGACGACTCGATCGCCGGTCATCTCATTGGCTTTGCTGCCGACCGGGCGATGGCCGAGCGGCGTGTCGTGGAGCTAACGAACTGGCTCTGACCGTAGCGTGATCGAGGCGATCGCGCAGACCTCTTCCCCGGCGTTCTCCGTGAACCGGGGCTTCGCTCGCTTGACGAGGAATGCGTCTGGCGGGCGGTGCTCTTAGCGTAAGGAGGTGGCCCATTGGATATGCCACGGTTGCCCTTCGTCTTGACCCCTGAATCACTGACTGCTGGCTTGCATGAGTTCTCTGCGGTGCCTCCGTTTCCGGATAGTGTGTGGTATGAGGCCGAGACGACTGGCGAGGCGCTCGTCTACACCTTTCCGCCAGGCGCGCTGGCGGGTGCGCGCTTCTTGAGCGCGGACTGGTTGCTGGAAGGAAAGGCCCTGGCCGTCTTCTTCCTGTGGCTGCAGGAGGGCGAGGACGGACCGGCATTCCGCATGAGCTTCGGGCTGCTGAACAAGTGCAGTGCTCGAATGCGCGTGCCCCTGGAGGCCGTGAACCAGGGCCGCTGGCGCTACCCGCGGGAGGGTGCCTGGCTCAAACCCCTCTGCGGCGGCGACCGGGTCGATCTGCAGAAGGTGGACCGGATGCGTATCGTCATCGAGCGCAAAGGGCCGGATCCCGTGCGCTTCTGCGTGACACCTGTGGCGGTATGCGCCGACGCGCCGCCGCCTCTCGATGCGCCTCTCCTCCCCGCCGGGCCGCTGCTCGATGAGTTGGGCCAGAGCCGGCTGCACGATTGGCCCGCGAAAACCACCTCCACCGGGGAGCTGGTCGCCCGCCTGCAGAGGCAGTTGACCAACGCACCGGCGCAGACGTTCCCCTCGACCTGGTCGCGTTGGGGGGGCTGGCTTGAACGGCAGGTGGAGCCCACAGGTTTCTTCCGGACGCACCATGACGGCGAGCGCTGGTGGCTCGTCGACCCGGACGGGTATCTCTTCTGGTCCTCGGGCCTTGACTGCGTGCGCTTCGGCATTGATAGCGCCTACGATGGGATCGCGAGCGCGCTCAGCTGGCTTCCCGAGGAGGGCGGCGCCTACGACGCGGCCCGTACCGGCGAAGAGGGCCTGGCCCGCGAGGAGCGAGGGGCGTTCGACTATTTGCGCGCCAACTTCATCCGCGCCTTTGGCGATGAGGCGGAGGTGAGTTGGGCCACCATCGCACTCTCGCAGCTGCGCGCGTTTGGCTTCAACACCGTGGCCAACTGGTCTGGTTGGGAGATCGCTCGTGCGGCGGGCGTGCCTTACGTCCGCCCGATGGACGGACGCAGCCTTGGTGCGCTTCCCCGCATCTACCGCGATTTCCCCGACGTCTACCATCCGGAGTTCGTCCCGGCTGCCGCCGGCTATGCCGAGCAACTGGTCGAGACCACCGGCGATCCGGCGTTCATCGGCTACTTCCTGATGAACGAACCGAACTGGGGCTTTGCTGGCGAGACCCCGGCCGCCGGGATGCTCTACACCACGGAGGCATGTTACGCGCGCCGGGCCTTGGCTGCTTTCTTGCGTGAGTGGTACGGTACTGACGCCTCGCTGTCTTCCGCCTGGGGAATGCCCGTGACCTTCGTGGAAGTCGCTGAGGGGCTCTGGCAGCGACCGCTGACCGACGCGGCCCGCGGTGACCTGGCCGAGTTCAGCGACCGAATGGTCGTGCGTTACTTCGGCGAATTGAGCGCCGCCTGCCGCCGTGTCGACCCGCATCACCTGAACTTGGGGATCCGCTACTACACGGTCCCGCCCGCCTGGGCCGTGCGCGGGATGCGTAGCTTCGATGTGTTCAGCATGAACTGCTACAGGCCGCGGGTGCTGGTCGACGAGATGGCGGAGATCAACGCGTTGCTCGGCCTGCCGATCATGGTGGGCGAGTGGCACTTCGGCGCGCTCGACGTGGGCCTGCCGGCTAGTGGGATCGGCCACGTGCTCGACCAAGCGGCGCGCGGGCAAGCCTTCCGACTCTACCTGGAGGACGCCGCCGCGAAGCCGTGGTGCGTAGGTGTGCACTACTTCACGCTCTATGATCAGTCGGCAATCGGGCGGTTCGACGGCGAAAACTACAATATCGGCTTCGTCGACGTGTGTAGCCAGCCCTATGCGCCTTTGGCCGAGGCAGCTCGCCAGAGCCACGAGCGGCTCTATAGGGTGGCCAGCGGCGCGCTGCCCCCCTACGATAACGCGCCTGACTACTTGCCGATGCTCTTCCTATAGGAGCCCAGGAGGACGACGTGAACGGTCGCGAGCGGATTCTGACGGCGCTGGACGGCGGCACACCGGATCGAGTCCCGTGTGCGCTGAATTTCTACCACGTGGACCTGGACGGTTACGCGCCACAGGACTATGACTGGCGCGCTATGATCGATGTACAGTTCGTGCACCTACCGCCCTCACCAGAGGAGGAGGCGTTCCGTGAGGCCGCACGTCCCTTCCCATATGACACACGGCTGGGCACCTTCGAGCAGATGGCCACCTATGCCCATTGGTCCTATCGCCCGGAGACACCCGCGAACCGCAATCCCCTGGCTGAGGCAAAAACGCTGGCGGAGCTGGAAGCGTTCCCCTTTCCGGATGTCTCCGTACCCTATCACGTCGAGGGCCTGCGCGAACAGGTCACTGCGTTGCATACACGGGGCCTGGCCGCCGGCGGCAACCTGCCGCACCTGGGCGGCGAGCTCTTCGAGGCTGCCTGGCGGCTGCGGGGGCTGGAGAACTTCCTGCTCGACCTGGTGGAGCGCCCCGACTGGGCCGATTTTCTGCTCGACCGGCTGACCGACTTGGCCTGCCGCAACGCTGCTGCACTGGCGGAGGCGGGCGTCGACGTACTCTCGCTCGACGACGACGTAGGCGCGCCGGTGACGATGATGATCGGCCCCGACACGTGGCAACGCTACTTCAAGGAGCGCATGGCGCGTATCATCGTCCGGGCCCGCGAGCTAGCGCCTGACCTGCGTTTCATTTTCCACAGCGACGGAAACTTCGCTCCACTGATCCCGCACCTTCTCGACATCGGCGTGAGCGGCATCAACCCGCTTCAGCCCGAGCATATGAACGCGGTCAGGCTGCGCCGACAGTACGGACCGCGACTGGCCTTCTGGGGCGGTGTGGGCTGGCAGACGACGTTCAGCTTTGGCACGCCCGCCGCGATCCGCGCCGAGGTCCGTGAGCGCATCGAGGCCTTGGGCCGCGCGGGCTTGATCCTGTGTCCGGCCTACGACATCGGCGAGCCAGACATTCCATGGGCCAATGTGGCGGCGTTCTTGGAGGCGGTGCACGAGTACGGTGGCTAAGTCAGGGTGATCCTGACAGCGGAGCCCCGGCGGAAGGCGGCGGTGCGCGCTTGCCTTGATCTGTGCGGCGCCCACGAGCCCGCCCTGCCGGGATCCTATGTAGATGGTGCGATTGGCTCTGGGCCGACCAGCCAGCAGGGGCGTTGCGCCGCGTGCCACTAGAAACCCGGTGAGCAGCGGGACGAGGGTTCCCAGTGCCAGGCCGGCTACCAGCATCGCTACGCTCCACCGCGCTCGCTCGGGCGCGGGTCGCTGCAGCCGCGGCAGCATCAGACTTCGTCCCAGCCTTGACATGCCTCTGTCCGGCTATACAATGGTGTTAGCGCTAACGGTAACGCTAACACCCGCCCGAGCGTGGGCCGCGGGGTGTGTCGTCACTCGCAGGGCTGATGCCCAGAGCTGGAGGTCACGCCACGCCGCAAAGCCTAACCTGGGACCGGTAACTTTCGAGTTTCTTGGAGCTGCCATTGTCCGAACCTGCCCGATCTACCGCTCGCGTGACGATGGCCGACGTCGCCCGCGAGGTCGGTGTCTCGATGATGACAGTTTCGCGCGTCATCAACGACAAGGATGACGTGTCGCCAGCCACGCGCCAGCGCGTTCTGGAAGCCATCGAGCGCCTGGGCTACCGCCCCAGCGGGATCGCCCGGGGACTTGCGACGCACCACACGGGCACGCTGGGCCTGGTGATCCCCGATGTCGCCAATCCTTTCTTCGCCGAGGTGGCCCGCGGCGTCGAACAGATCGCCTACGCCGAGGGCTACAACGTGTTCCTCTGTAACACCGACGAGGACCCGGAGCGTGAGCTGGATGTCCTGGGTTCGCTGGAAGAAAAACGCGTCGACGGGATCGTGCTGTGTAGCTCGCGACTGGACAGCGTCGACCTGCAATTGCTGGTCAACGCCAACCCTGCTGTGGTGCTCATCAACCGGCGCGTTGACGGCGGTGAGCGGAGTGCCGCAGCGGTGCTGGTCGACGATGTGTTGGGCGGCCAGCTGACGGCAGGCCATCTGCTGAGCCGCGGGCATCGAGCGATGGGATTCCTCTCCGGGCCGGTGGAGTCGCGCAGTGGTCAGGGGCGGGTCGAAGGTTACCGCCAGGCGCTGGTCGCACACCACATTCCCTATCGCCCGGAGTGGGTGGCGGCGTGTGCGCCGGTCGCCCATGCCGGGGCGGCGGCAGCTCGCCAGCTCTTGACGGCGCACCGGGATTTGACGGCGTTGCTGTGCTACAATGACCTGGTGGCTGTGGGCGCGCTGCGCGCCTGCGCCGAGCTGGGGCTGCGGGTGCCGGAAGATCTGGCGATTGTGGGCTTTGACGATATCCCGCTGGCAGCGCTGGTTGCGCCAGCGCTGACGACGTGCCGGGTGCCGCGCCACGAGTTGGGCACGCGTGCTGTTGAGCTGCTGCTCGCCCGGATTCGCGAGGAGACGGCTACAGAGCAGGAGATCGTATTGGTGCCGGAGTTGGTGGTGCGCGCGAGCGCGCCGTAGGGCGGCGGATCCCCCCAGACCTTCGGTAAGGGGCGTAGGGGGTTGGACAAGGGCTTAGGTGCTGGCTGAGTGCAAGACTGCCCAGGTGGTTAGGGCAGACTCCTCCTCGCTGGCCCTTTCCCGAGGGGGAGAGGACCGGAGAAGGCGGCGGGGCGGATGAATAGTCAGGAATTGCCTGAAGGAGGCACGGATGGGAACACGATGGGAGCTGCATCCCGACCGTTATTTCGATCCCGATCCCACGCAACGTGGCGTGGCCCGCGAGCTCTATGGCTTGGTTGCAGATCTGCCGATTGTGAGCCCGCACGGCCATGTTAGCCCCGCTCTCTTCACGCGGGCAGATGCCGGGTTTGGATCGCCTGCGGAGCTCTTGATCATCCCCGATCACTACGTTTTCCGGATGCTCTATTCACAGGGCGTGCCTCTGGAGGCGCTGGGGGTACCACGGGTGGATGGCGGGCCGGTCGAGACGGATCACCGCAAGATCTGGCAGATATTCGCCGAGAACTTTTTCCTGTTCCGGGGGACGCCCAGTGGCACCTGGCTCAAGCAGGAGTTGATCGAAGTCTTTGGCGTCGAAGAGGCGCTGACCGGTGAGAGCGCGCAGCGGATCTATGATCAGATAGAGGCGCAGCTAGCGCAGCCGGAGTTCAGGCCCCGGCAGCTCTTTGAACGGTTCAACATCGAGGTGCTCGCCACCACCGACGCGGCAAGCGACACGCTCGCCGATCATCAGACGCTGCGGGAATCGGGGTGGAGCGGCGTGGTCATTCCCACTTTCAGGCCCGACGCCGTGGTGAACCTGGACGCGCCGGGCTGGCGTGGGGCGCTGGAGGCGCTGTCGGCAAGCGTGGGGTACGAAGTCGACAGCTACCGCCGGTTGGTCCAGGCGCTTGAGCAGCGCCGGGCCTTCTTCAGGTCGATGGGCGCGCAGGCGACCGATCATGCGGCGCTGACAGCCCACACATGCGATTTGACTGAGCCCGAGGCAGAGGCTATCTTCGCGCGGGCATTGAAGGGTGAGGCGACGGCCACGGATGCAACGGCCTTCACGGGCCATATGCTCATGGAGATGGCGCGTATGAGCATTGACGATGGGCTGGTGATGCAGCTCCACGTGGGCTCGTTCCGCAACCACAACGCGGAGGTCTTGGCGCGCTTCGGGGCCGACAAGGGCGCTGATATCCCCATCGCATCCGAGTTCACGCGCAACCTGCGCCCGCTCCTCACGAAGTATGGAAACGACGCACGGCTCGCTTTGATCCTGTTCAACCTGGACGAGGATACCTACGCGCGGGAGCTCGCGCCGCTTGCCGGGCACTATCCCGCGGTCAAGCTTGGGCCGCCGTGGTGGTTTCACGACAGCGTCAACGGGATGCGACGCTACTTCGATCGCATCATGGAGACGTCGGGTATTCACAACACTGCGGGGTTCAACGACGACACGCGCGCGTTCCCGTCGATCCCGGCGCGCCACGACGTCTGGCGACGTGCTTCGGCGAACTGGGTGGCAGGGCTGCTCGTGCGCGGGCTGGTGACGATGGAGGAAGCCGAGGAGATGGTGCGCGCGCTGGCCTACGAACTGGCGAAGCGGGCGTATCGGCTGGAGGACATACCGGCTATGCAATCGCGGAAGTCCGGCTAATGCTGGATTCGTCTGTCACCCAGCGGGTTGTCGTCAACCTGTTGTTCATAGGATTGGGATACTTTATCAAGAAGGTGGGGTTGGTTGCCCGCGAGGATGGGCGCATCCTGAACCGGCTAGTGCTGTATCTGACGCTGCCAGCGATGAACCTGAAGGTCATCAGCGGCACCCCGCTCTCATGGGAGTTGCTGTTGCTGCCCGTGATCTTCTTTGCCGCCGGAGCGCTGAGCAGTCAGCTAGGACGGGTATCTGGTCACGCCTTGGCGTTGTCGCGACAGGATATGGGCACGTTTGTGGTATCGATGTGCGGTGTGATGGGCTCGTTGGCATATCCGTTTGCCGAAGCGGCCTTTGGCGTCGAGGGCGTGCGCACGGTAGCCATTAGCGATCTGGGAAACGCGATTGCGATCTTCGCCTTAGCTTATTACTTGTCGTTTCGCTATGCGCGCGATGGCGCGTTTGACGGGCGGCAGGTGCTCAAGAAGGTCGTGACGTTCTTCCCGCTGCACGCGTTCCTTCTCGCGGTGGCGTTGAATCTGGGCGGCGTGAGCCTTGGCGGGCTTCCGGGGGGCGTGATCGACGCGCTGTCGGCGATGAACTCGCCTCTGATGCTGCTGTCGTTGGGCATCTATCTGGAGATCGACGTTTCGCGACAGGAACGTAGGATCCTGGCGGTACAGCTTCTCACGAAGTATGGCGTGGGGATCGCGATAGCGGTCTTTGCGCTGCTGGTGCTGCCCTTCGAGGGACCAACGCGGGCGGTCGTATTTCTGCTGCTGCTGATGCCCACGTCGCTGTCCACCTTGCTCTATTCCGTAGAGCAGGACCTCAACCCGCGTCTGGCAGCGATGTTGGTTTCGGTGACGATGGTGCTCAGCTTGGTGATCACAACCGTCACGGTGTTGGGATTCAGGGACGTATTCTGAGGCGGGAGATGCTGAACGTTCAGTGTGCGAACGTCTGAGCGTTGGAGCGTTAGGACGGGCGAATTCACGAGGAGCAGGCAGATGATTGAGCGACTTCGCGAACTGAGTGGGTCTGAGCGGATCTATGCTCGATCGGTGACGGAATGGGAGGGGACGACTTACTTCCTGGCGCGTAACGGCGATTCCAGGCACGATGGGGTGGGGACCAAGGTCCTTGGGGTGATAGGTGAGACGACGGGCTTTGCAGGTGAACTGCGCGGCGAGGTGATGGTCTGCCCTCTCAATGCGGAGAACGCGGCGGCGCTACGTGCGCGTCTTCCGTGGTTGCATCCCGTGCCGCTGGGGTTGACGACCTCGGCCGGGTGCGGCGATCGACTGGGGTTGGCGACGCCGGGGCACATTCAGGCGCTGCGGGCGGTCTCCGGTACGATTGCGCCGATTTGGGCCCAGCAGTCGATGCGCGAAAACGCGCGCACGGGCCGGTCGCCGCAGGATGTGATGGATGACGCGTTGTGGGGTGTGTTCCAGGAGGGGTGGCGCGATGCTTGGGGCGCCGACGCCGACCACCTGAAGACCACCGATGACATCGATCTCTGCGTCGCTGCCGGGTACACGTTCTACACGATCGACCCGGGCGCGCACGTGGACAACGCGGCCCACACGGATGCCGTCGAGACCTTGCAGCGCAAGTTCGCGGTGCTACCCTGGTCACGCCTCGACGACTACGCCGATGCGATGCGCGCGCGGTACGTCGGAAGCAGCTTCAGTGCAGGCGGGCCGACACTGACGTTCGATGAGGAGCAGGTGCTGCGAGCGGCCTGCAAATACGGCGGTGCTTTGGCGCACACGGCAGAAATGTACCGGCACCTGGCGCAAGTGGCGCGGGCTGCGGGCCTGGCCTTTGAGTTGGAGGTCTCAGTGGATGAGACTGAGACGCCGACTTCGCCGCTCGAACACGTGTTCATTGCCCGCGAGTTGCAGCGCTTGGGAGTGGAGTGGGTCAGCCTTGCGCCGCGCTACGTGGGGCGCTTTGAGAAGGGCGTCGACTACATCGGCGATCTCGACGTGTTCGATGCCGAGTTTGCCACGCACGCGGCGATTGCGCAGGATCTTGGGCCGTATAAGCTCAGCATCCATTCAGGGTCCGACAAGTTCAGCGTGTACCCGCTGATGGCGGCCCACACGGGCGGGGTGGCCCACCTGAAAACTGCCGGCACCAGTTACCTCGAGGCCCTGAGGGCTGTCGCCGGTGTTGATCCTGGGTTCTTCAGGCAGATTCTGACCCTGGCGATCGAGCGTTACGATCACGATCGCGCAACCTATCACGTCTCGGCGGACGTGAGCAAGGTGCCGGCGCCCGACTCGGTTCGGGACGAGGCGCTAGCCGGGGTGTTGGATCTTTTCGACGGACGGGAAGTCTTGCACGTGACCTTTGGTTCGGTGTTGGATGCCTATGGCGACCGGCTTAAGGCTGTGCTGGACGCTCACGAGGAGGCTCACTATGCCGCGTTACGGGCGCATTTCATCCGCCACCTAATGCCGTTTGCTGCGCCGGGTGGTGCGGTCTAGCCGAGAGAACGGAAGTGCTGTGTCGTTGATCGAACGGTGTCACATTGACTGAGTGAGGAGGACGTATGGATACGGCATACCTGGAAGCGTTGTTCGGTCTGGAGGGGAAGACGGCCGTCATCACGGGAGGCGGCGGTGTGCTATGCGGTGCGATGGCCCGCGCGCTGGGTCGTGTGGGCGTGAGCGTAGCGGTGCTCGACATCAGCCATGAGGCAGCGGAAAAGGTCGCCCACGACGTGATCGCTGCGGGAGGCGATGCCGTCTCTGTGAGGTGCGACGTTCTGGACAAGGCCAGCATTCAGTCCGCAGCCGACGTCGTGATGACGCGTTTTGACCGGTTGGATATCCTGATCAATGGTGCGGGCGGGAACAAGCGCGATGCAACCACGACACCTGAGCTTGCTTTCTTCGACCTGCCGGCGGATGCCGTACAGTGGGTCTTCAACCTGAACTTCATCGGCACGCTGTTGCCGTCCCAGGTCTTTGGGAAGATCATGGCCCAGCAGGGAGAGGGCGTGATTCTGAACATTTCGTCGATGAACGCGTTTCGGCCGCTCACGCGCATCCCGGCCTATTCCGGTGCCAAGGCTGCGATCAGCAACTTCACCCAATGGCTTGCGGTGCATATGAATCAGGAGTATTCTCCGCGCATACGTGTCAATGCGCTTGCGCCCGGGTTTTTCCTCACCGAGCAGAACCGCTTCCTGCTCACTGATGCGACGACCGGCGATCTGACAGCCCGCGGCCAGACGATCATCGGCCACACGCCGATGGGACGTTTTGGAGACCCCGATGACCTGGTCAGTACCACGATGTGGCTGTTATCCGATGGCGCCAGTTTTGTGACCGGCGTTGTGGTTCCCGTTGACGGGGGCTTCAGCGCCTTCAGCGGGGTCTAGAACATCATACCGAATGAGAGGAGATACCCTATGGCTGGCTACCCGAAACCTGCCCAACCGCTCGTCGATATGAAGGCGGAGCACGCGTTCTTTGTGGGGATCGATTCCGATGGTTGTGCCTTCGACACCATGGAGATCAAGCACAAAGAGTGCTTCACACCCAACATCATCAAGCATTGGGAGCTGCAAGCCGTCTCGAAGTATGCTCGCGAGGCGTCTGAGTTCGTGAATCTCTATTCCAAGTGGCGCGGCATCAATCGCTGGCCCGCGCTGGTTATGGTTTTCGACCTACTGCGCGAACGCGCGGAGGTCCGGGCGCGAAACGTGGTCCCCCCTGAAGCGCCCCATCTCCGCGCATTCATCGCCGATGGAGCATTCCCCAAGAGCAACGACGGCCTGGCTGCCTATATAGAGGCACACCGCTGTTCAGAACTCGAGCGTGCCTGGACCTGGACCAACGCAGTGAACAACACCATCGCAGACATGGTCTATGGCGTCCCACCCTTTCCCTACGTTCGCGAGAGCCTGGAGTTCCTGGCTGACAAGGCGGACATGATCGTCGTCTCCGCGACACCTGTCGAGGCTTTGCGCCGGGAGTGGGAGGAGCACGATATTGATCAGTACGTTGCCGTGATTGCCGGGCAGGAGATGGGCAAGAAGCAGTTGCACCTGGAGCTGGCGGCCAAGGGCAAGTACGATCAGACCCATGTTTTGATGGTCGGCGACGCGCCTGGCGATATGGATGCGGCCAAGGCAAACGGCGCGCTTTTCTACCCCATCAACCCTGGTGATGAGGAGGCGTCGTGGCAGCGCTTCTATGAAGAGGCCGTTCACAAGTTCCTGGCCGGAGAGTACGCCGGAGCGTATGAGGCGGAGCTAATCGCCGCATTTGAGGCGGTTCTGCCGGACACGCCACCCTGGAAGAGGGCCAAGGCGAGCTCTGGCTCTGCTATGTGATCATACGTGGCTCGTCGTGACCTGTAAGAGGCAGACATGAGACGCATCGTCGTGAAGGTGGGCACCAGCGTGTTGACAGATGGCACGCGCCGGCTCAGCCCGCCACGTATGGTGGATCTGGCCCGACAGTGCGCGGCATTGCAGCAGCGGGACCACGAGGTGATCCTGTGTACGTCCGGGGCTATCGCTGCCGGGCGTGAGCGGCTGGGCTATGTCGGACCGGCTGCCGACAATGGAGACGCACAGCTCGGGCAGCGTCCGCCGACAGTAGCGACCAAGCAAATGCTAGCTGCGGTGGGCCAGAGCCGGCTGATGTTCATGTGGGAACGGTTCTTCGAGATCTACGGGTTGAACGTGGGCCAGATTCTGCTCACCCACGGTGATGTCGAGAGCCGTGGGCGGTTTCTCAACGCTCAGGACACGTTACAGGCACTCCTGGAGCACCGTATTGTGCCCGTCATCAACGAGAACGACGCGGTGGCAACGGAGGAGATCAAGATCGGTGACAACGACAACCTCTCGGCGTTGGTAGCCGTGTTGGCAGATGCAGATCTGTTGATCCTGTTGACCGACCAACCGGGACTGTACACTGCAGATCCCCGCAAGGATCCGGAGGCACAGTTGATCTCCGAGGTGCGCGTGATCGACGAGCACCTGCGTGCGGTGGCTGGAGGTAGCCGCACCGGCCTGGGCGTAGGCGGGATGGCTACCAAGCTGGAGGCGGCCTTGGTCGCGCGACGTGCCGGGACAGAGGTGATCATCGCCCAGGGCTCAGAGCCGAACATTCTGCTGCGGATCGCCGATGGGGAAGCGGTGGGTACGCGCTTCGTGGCACTCGACACACCGCCCGAGAACCGCAAGCGATGGATTCTGGCCGGCGCCATCAACGCCGGCGCCATCATCGTGGACGCAGGCGCTGCCCGCGCGCTGCGGTACGAGGGCCGGAGTCTGCTGCCCGCTGGGATTGTGGCGGTTGAGGGGAGTTTCGATCGTGGCGACACGGTCCCCATCCTGGCTCAGCTATCGCCTGAGGCCGTGGTACCCCAGCGCGAGTCAGAAGATGCGTTACCGGACCGGCGTTCAGCAAACGGGGGACGGCGTGGAATGCCGACCCGCACCTCGGACGACGAGATGGCCGTCTCGGAGGCGGAGCTGGCCCGGTTGCCGAGCGAGATCGCCCGGGGCGTTGTG
>Ga0123333_10003095_pt1 | contig 16374 bp, 9 predicted proteins | sample BioC12SIPDNA_3_FD_89957 | JGI IMG/M metagenome (GOLD analysis project Ga0123333, IMG submission 89957) | Anaerobic biogas reactor microbial communites from Washington, USA - Biogas_R2_B C12 SIP DNA | ecosystem: Engineered > Bioreactor > Anaerobic > Unclassified | place: Washington, USA... | reverse complement strand
CTCGCCGGCGTAGTCGTTGCCGGTGCCGAACAACGTGTGCCACAGCTTGGAGCCCAGGAACACCGCCGCGACGGCGATCACGATCAAGGTGCCCAGCGTCAAGCCGCCGACGACCCGACGCTTGCGCCTGCGGCGCGCCTCGCGGATCCGCTCGGCGCGCGTCATCCGGTGCCTGGGCGGACCGACCGCGACCGGCTCTGCGCGGCCGCGGCCCCATTGGTTAGTCATCCCCAACCTCTCCGTGCCCGGCCATCGCGGTGCGGCGCTGATCCAACCAGTTCTGCAGAATCCCCACCGCGGCCGCCTGGTCGATCACCGACCGCTGCCCCTTGGCGCGAACCCCGGCTTCACGCAGCGACCGCTGCGCAACGACTGTGGTGAACCGTTCGTCGGCCAACCGCACCGGGACCGGCGCGATCCGACGGGTCAGTGCGTCGGCGACGGCGGCCGCGTCGTGAGCGTGGCCGGCGGCGACGTGCAGGGCGCCCTGGAGCTGGCCGCCGCCCAGGTGCCGGCCGGCACGCCGCTGCGGCTGGTGCTCGTGGGCGACGGCGCCGAGACGCGCGGCGACCTCGTCGCCGCGCTGGCGCGCCTGGCCGCCGCTGGCACGCCGGTCGACGCGCTGCCGCTGGCGCGCGCCCCGCGGGGCGAGGCCACGCTGCGCGCGCTCACCCCGCCCGCCGAGGTGGTGGCCGGCGACCGCTTCGCGCTGCAGGTCGAGGCGCACGCCACCAGCGCCGGCGTGGCCACGTTGCGCACCTACCGCGACGGCGAGCTGGTCGACGCGCGCGAGGTGGAGCTGACGCCGGGCGCCAACCGCTTCGCGGTGCCGGTGCACGAGGCCGAGCCGGGCGCGGTGAGCTACCGCGCGGAGCTGGCGCTGCCCGGCGACGCCTTCGCCGCCAACGACGCCGCCAGCGCCAGCGTGAGCGTGCGCCCCGCCGGCCGCGTGCTGCTGGTGGCCGCGGACCCCGCCTGGGGCGCCGTGAGCGCCGCGGCGCTCGCCAGCCAGGGCATCGCCGCGGACGTGGTGGCGCCGGCCGCCTTGCCGGCGGGGGAGGCGCTCCTGTCCTACGACGCCGTCGTGCTGGCCAACGTGCCGGCCGCCGCGCTCGACCACGAGCGCCTCGAGCAGCTCGAGGCGGCGGTGGCGGCGCACGGCCGCGCGCTGCTGCTGCTGGGCGGCGAGCGCGCCTTCGGCCCCGGCGGCTACCTGGAGACGCCGCTCGAGCGCCTCTCGCCCGCCTCCAGCCTGGTGCCGCGCGAGGCGCCCGAGCTGGCGCTCGCCTTCGTCATCGACCGCTCCAACAGCATGCGCCAGTACGCTGGCGACCGCGTGCGCCTCGAGATCGCCAAGGTGGCGGTGCTGCGCGCCTTCGAGCTGCTGCCCGAGGGGGCGCGCGCCGCGCTCATCGCCTTCGACTCCACCGCCCGCACGCTGGTGCCGCTCGCGAGCGTGACCGAGGCCGAGGCGTTCGCCGCCGCCGTCGCGGCGCTGGAGCCGCGCGGCGGCACCGCCATCCACCCCGGGCTGGTGGAGGCCTACGAGCAGCTGGCGGGCAGCGGCGCCGCCGCGAAGCACGTGATCGTCATGAGCGACGGCCTGTCGCAGCCCGGCGACTTCGAGGGCGTGCTGGCCCAGCTGGCCGCCGCCGGGGTCACGGTCTCGACCATCGGCATCGGCCCCGAGGCCGACGCCGCGCAGCTGCGCGAGATCGCCACCCTGGGCGGCGGCACCTTCCACTTCAGCGCCGACTTCGCCGCCCTGCCCGGGATCATGTCCCACGAGGTGCTGCTGCAGAGCGGCGAGCTGACCGCGGAGGGCGCCACCGTGCCCGCCTGGCGCGACCGCGCCGCGCCGTTCCTGCGCGCCTGGCCCGACGAGCTGCCGCCGGTGGAGGGCTTCGTGCCCACCTCCCTCAAGCCCGGCGCGCGCCTGCACCTGGCGGTCACCGACGAGGGCGGCCGCGAGGTGCCGCTGCTGGCGAGCTGGCGCTACGGCGCCGGCGAGGTGGTGGCGTTCACGGCGCACGCGGCCGGCCCCTGGACGCTCGGCTGGCTCGAGCTCGAGGGCTACCCGCTGCTGTGGAGCCACCTGCTGCGGCAGCTGGCGCGCCCGGCCCCCGAGGAGCGCTCGCCCCTGAGCGTGAGCGCGCGCGGCGACCGGCTGCAGGTCGCCTGGCAGGCGCCCGACGGCCGCGAGCCGCCGGCGCTGACCCTCGAGCGCCCCGACGGCAGCGCCGTGGCGCTGAGCGCGCGCGCGGTCGGCGCCGGGCGCTACCTGGCCGAGGCGCTGGCCGCCGAGCCCGGCGCCTACGCCGTGACGGCCGGTGCCGAGGTCGCACCCGCGGCCTTCCTGCGCGACTACCCGGCCGCGCTCGACTTCGGCCTGGCCGACCCCGAGCGCCTGGCCGCCGCCGCGCGCGCCACGGGCGGCCGCGTGCTCACCGACCTGGCCGCCGTTGGCGCGCCCCGCGCCTGGCACTGGCGCGCCGCGCCCGCCTGGCCGTGGCTCGCCCTGGCCGCCCTCGCGCTCCTGCTCGTCGAGCTGACGCTGCGCTACGCCCCCGAACTGCTCGCCTCTAGACGGAAGGGATGACAGCCGTGCCCGAGAAGACCGACCTCACCCCGAACCCCACGGCCGCCGCCGCGCTGGCCGACCGCGAAGGCCTGGAGCGCGCCCTGGCCGGCCTGGCCGCGCTGCGCGCCGAGATCGCCCGCGTGGTGCTCGGCCAGGCCGACGTGGTCGACGAGCTCCTCATCGGCCTGATCTCCGGCGGCCACGTGCTGCTCGAGGGCGCGCCCGGGCTGGGCAAGACGCTGCTGGTGCGCACCGTCGCCACCGCCGCCGGCATGCGCTTCGCGCGCGTGCAGTTCACCCCCGACCTGATGCCCGCCGACGTCACCGGCACCATGATGCTGCTGCGCGACGACAAGGGCGGCGGGCGCCTGGAGTTCCAGCCCGGCCCCATCTTCACGCAGCTGCTGCTGGCCGACGAGATCAACCGCGCCACCCCCAAGACGCAGTCGGCGCTGCTGGAGGCCATGCAGGAGCACACCGTGACCGCCGCCGGCCGCTCGATGCCGCTGCCGGAGCCGTTCTTCGTGCTCGCCACCCAGAACCCCATCGAGCTCGAGGGCACCTACGTGCTGCCCGAGGCGCAGCTCGACCGCTTCCTGGTCAAGGTGCTGATGCCGTACCCGCGCGAGGAGGTGCTCGACGCCATCCTCGACCAGACCACCGGCGCGGGCCTGGCGGAGCCGCGCCAGGTGCTCACCCCCGAGGAGGTGCTCGGCCTGCAGCGGCTGGTGCGCGAGGTGCCGGTGGCGGCGCACGTGCGCCGCGCGGTGGCACGCTTCCTGCTCGCCACCCACCCGGAGGCGGAGGGCGCCGACGAGGACGTGCGGCGCTACGTGCGCTTCGGCGTGAGCCCGCGCGGCGGCCAGTCGCTGCTGCTGGCGGCGAAGGCGCACGCGCTGCTGATGGGGCGCTACAACGTGGCGTTCGCCGACCTCGAGCGCGTGCTGCTGCCCACGCTGCGCCACCGCTTCCAGCTCAACTACGAGGGCGAGGCGAACCCCGACGTGGACGCCGAGGCGCTGCTGGCGCGGCTCTTCGCGCGCGCCGTAGCGGCCGCCTGAGGCGCGCGTGGCCCCGAGCGACCCGACCCTCGCCCCGCCGCCGCAGCTGCTGCAGCGCCTGGCGCGCCGCCGCCTGAGCGTGCCGGCCGCCTACACGGCCGGCGGGGTGGGCGAGCACCCGTCGGTGGCCAAGGGGCCGGGGCTGGAGTTCGCCGAGCACCGCGCCTACCAGCCCGGGGACGACCTGAGGCGCGTCGACCCGCACGTCGAGGCGCGCTCGGGCGAGCTCTACGTGCGCGAGTTCGAGGTGCTCGAGCGCCTGGCGGTGACGGTGGTGGTCGACCTCAGCGCCTCGATGGCGTTCGGCGAGCCGGAGAAGGCGGCGTTCGCGCGGCGGCTGGCGGGCGCGCTGGCCTACGTGGGGCTGGCGGGCGCCGACCGGGTGCGCGTGGCGGCGTTCACCGGGCGCGGCCTGGCGTGGGGGCCCAGGGCCGAGAACGCGCGCGCCGCCGGGCGCCTGTTCGACTGGCTGGCGCGCCAGGCGCCCGGCGGGGCGGTGGACCTCGCCTCGGTGGCGCGCGAGCTCGGCGCCCGCCTGCCGCGGCCGGGCCTGCTGCTGCTGGTCAGCGACTGGCTCTTCGCGGCGCCGCAGCCTGCCCTGACGCTGCTGCGCGCCGCCCAGCAGGAGGTGGTGGGGGTGCAGGTGCTGGCGCCGAGCGAGCTCGACCCCAGCGGCCTGGGCGCCGGCGCCGTGACGCTGCAGGACGCCGAGACGGGCGCCGAGCGCGAGGTGCGCCTCGACGCCGCCACGCTGGCGCGCTACGCCGAGCGCCTGGCGGCCTGGCGTGCCGAGCTGGAGACGAGCTTCGTGCGCCATGGCGGCACCTGGCTCACGGCGCGCTCCGACACCGACCTGGAGCGGCTGCTGCTCGTCGACTGGGCGGGCAGCGGGCTGATCCGCTGACGCGCCGGCCTATCGCCGCGTGCCTATGGGTTGTGTACTCCCGGGCGCGGCCGCGCCGGCGCCCCCGCGGGAGCCTGGCATAACCTACTTACAGTTGAGTGTTTATAAAGAGGGTTTGTAAAGAGTTCATCCGAACCGCCGCCGGACGGCCGTCGCGCCGTACCGCGCTGGGCGCGAGAGAAACCAGGCCACGGAGGTGAGAGCAGAGGTAGACGAGAGCCGGCTCGAGAACCGCGCTGGAGCCGCCCGGAGGCAGCCGGGCGCGGCGCGATCCCCAGGATCACCCAAGTGCGATATGGAGGCACACGTTTCGATGCGAGCAAAGGTCAAGAGTCGTCCCCCGGTCTTCAGGACGCTGGTAGCGCTGCTGCTGGCCGTCCTCGTAGGCGTGTCCGCGGCGCAGAGCCGCACCGACGCGCGCGTCGTCGAGCAGGAGCGCCAGCGCGGCATCGTCGAGCTGTACGAAGCGCTCACCCCCCTGCGTTCCGTCGCCAGCTTCATGACCGTCGGCGCCCACCCCGACGACGAGCGCTCCAGCCAGATCGCCCTGCTGTCGCGCGGCATGGGCGTGCGCAGCATCACCGTCACCGCCAACCGCGGTGAGGGTGGCCAGAACTCGATCGGCACCGAGTACCAGCAGGCCCTCGGCGTGCTCCGCAGCCGCGAGATGGAGGAGTCGAGCAAGGCCTTCAAGGTCGAGCTGTTCTTCCTCAGCGAGAGCTTCGACGACCCCATCTACGACTTCCGCTTCTCGAAGTCGGCCGTCGAGACCCTCGAGATCTGGGGCGAAGAGGTCATGATGGAGAAGCTCGTGCGCGCCATCCGCGAGAGCCGCCCCGACATCCTCTTCACCAACTTCCAGAACGTCTTCGGCCAGCACGGCAACCACCGCGCCATGGCCTACGCCACCGAGCGCGCCTTCGAGCTCGCCGGCGACCCCAACGCCTTCCCCGAGCACTTCGAGCAGGGCCTCGAGCCGTGGCAGCCCGCCAAGTTCTACCTGCCCGCCGGCCGCGGCAGCGGCCAGGCCGACTTCGAGCTCGAAGCCACCCTCGAGCTCGACACCGGCGCCTTCGACCAGTTCTTCGGCGCCACCTACGAGCAGCTCGGCCAGCAGTCGCGCGCCTACCACCGCAGCCAGGACATGGGCAGCTGGCGTGAAGAGGTCCCGGGCGTCTCGCGCCTGCACCTCGCCGGCTCGCACGTGACCACCCCCGAGACCGACACCGACCTGTTCGCCGGCGTGCCGTTCACCGTCGCCGACCTGGCCGAGGGCCTCGGCAACGCCACCCTCGCCGCGCAGCTGCGCGACGTGCAGGCGGGCATCGACGCCGCCCTGGCCGCCTACCCCGACTTCGCCGCCGTGCAGGGCCACCTGACCACCACCCTGGCCAAGGTGCGTGAAGCGCGCGCCACGCTCGCCGGCGCCAGCGACGTCGACGCCGCTACCGCCGACGACATCGACTTCCGCCTCGCCCAGAAGGAGCTCGAGCTCCAGGTGGCGAGCCGTCGCGCCCTGTCGCTCGTCACCCGCGTGATCGCCGCCAACCCCGAGCTCACCCGCGGCGGCAGCACCGAGGTGACCGTCAGCGCCTACCTCGGCGGCAACGTGAACGTCGAGAACCTCAGCTTCGACCTCGTCACGCCCGAGGGCTGGACCGTGGAGGCCACCGGCGACGTCGTCGAGGGCGCCACGCTCACCAACGGCGAGACCGTCAAGCAGACCTTCCTCGTGACCGTCCCCGAGGACGCGCCGTACTACAACCCCTACCGCCGCAACATGAACCCGTTCCGCGCCTACGGCGACGTCTACGGCGTGGTGCGCTACGAGGTCGACGGCGTGCCGTTCGAGTTCACCGTCGACTCGCGCGAGATCATCGGCGTGCTGCCCGACGTGTCGCTGCGCGTGACGCCCGACAAGCTCGTGCTGAACCTGCTGCAGCCGGCCGAGCTCGAGATGAGCGTCGCTGCCGTCAACTACGTCGACGGCCCCACCGAGACCACCATCACCATCGACGCCCCCGAAGGCTGGACCGTCGAGCCCGAGGCCATCACCCTCAGCTTCAACCGCAAGGGTGACGCGCGCGGCGCCACCTTCACCCTCGTGCCCGCCGAGGGCGTCGCCCAGGGCTCCTACGACTTCACCGTCCGCGCCGACGGCGAGGCCGAGAGCACCGACTACATCCGCGTCATCAACTACGAGCACGTGGGCCGCACCTACCTCGTGACGCCCGCCCGCGCCAACGTCCAGGCGCTCGAGGTCGCCTTCGACCCGAACCTGCGCATCGGCTACGTGGCCGGCGGCTCCGACCTCGTCTACGAGGGCCTGCGCCAGATCGGCATGAACGTCGACCTCCTCACCGAGGACGACCTCACCACCGGCGACCTCAGCAAGTACGACTCGATCGCGGTGGGCATCTACACCTACCGCCTGCGCCCCGACCTGATGGCCGCCAACGAGCGCCTGATGCAGTGGGTGCGCGACGGTGGCAACCTGCTCGTGCAGTACCACCGCCCGGCCGACGCCTGGGACCCCGAGACCGTGCCGCCCTTCCCGATCGAGCTCGGCCGCGTCTCGCTGCTCTCGCGCGTGACCGCCGCCGACGGCGAGGTCGAGATCCTCGAGCCCGAGAACCCGCTCATGACCACGCCCAACCAGATCACCGACGCCGACTTCGACGGCTGGATCAAGGAGCGCGGCCTCTACTTCGCGCAGGAGTGGGACGAGAACTACACCCCGCTCTTCTCGGTGACCGACGCCCAGTGGCCCGACACCTGGGACGAGCTGCCGTTCCTCGGCTCCATGCTCACCACCGACCTCGGCAAGGGGCGCTACACCTACACGAGCCTCGTGCTGCACACGCAGATCGAGAACAACGTGCCGGGCGCCTACCGCCTGTACGCCAACCTGCTCACCCCGCCGGCCAGCGCCGACGAATGAGCCTGGGCTGACCACCCAGCCATAGCCTGTAGCCGACCGCCGGCCCCTCGCTTCGGGGGGGGGCCGGCCGTCTCGTTCCCGTCGGTGCTTCGGGCCCCACGCCTTCGTCGGCGCTTCGGGGCGTAGGGTCGGTCGGGCGGCGGCACCCCGAGCGGCCTTCGCACCCGGCAGCGACGGCGCAGCCGAGCTCTGCCCCCGGCCCTGCCTCGCCACCCACCATCGCGGACGAACCACCAGCGACGCAGGCCCGAACGCAAGAGCCAACCTACCGCCGCTCCCGCCGCGCCACCTCCCGCCCCAGCGGAAGCAGCATCGACGCCACGATGCTGATCGTCATCACCCCGCTGGCGGTCACGCCGATGCCCGCCACCAGGCGGATGACGAACTCCTCGTTGCCGCTCACGATGTCGCCCAAGGGCGCCAGGAGCAGCAGCGACGAGCCCAGGAGCAGGCCCGCCAGGGAGATGCTCAGCACCATGCGGCGGAAGCCGCGCTCGAAGCTGTCCTGGACGTCGGTGACGCGGCGGTTGACGCTCGACACGTCGAGCTGCAGCGCCGTGCGGCCGCGCTCGAAGTCGTCGAGCAGGCTGGTGAGGGCGCTCACCAGGTTGGGCAGGCGCCCCAGCGCCTCGCGCGTGAGGGGCAGGAGCGTGTCGGGGCCGAGGCGGCGCGGGTCGAGCTCGCGCACGAGCGCCTGACGGATGGTGCGGAAGGCGATGTCGACGATGGCGCCCGGCTGCTCGTCGCCCATCAGCGTGCGCATGATGGCCTCGCCCTGGCCGATGGCCTTGAACGCCAACGTGAACTCGGGCCGCAGCAGCAGGCCGTGGCGCACCAGCAGGGTGACGAGCTCGGCGAACAGCTCCGAGATGCCCGCCGCCTCGGCGTCGAGCAGCAGGTGGCGGTTGATGAGGCGCTCGACGTCGCGGCGCAGCTTCGGCATCTCGACCGGCGCCTCGGGCGGTTCGCACAGCGACAGCACCACCTGCGCGGCGGGGGCGGCGGCGCGGTCGTGGAGTGCCCAGATGAGCTGCGCCAGGCGCAGGCGGTCGGAGCGCGACAGCTGGCCCACCGAGCCCATGTCGAGGAAGGCCAGCTTGCGGGCGTGCAGGTCGTACCACACGTTGCCGGCGTGCAGGTCGGCGTGGAAGAAGCCGTCGAACAGCACCTGCTGGATGAGCACGCGGAACAGGTCGAGGGCGAGCGCGCGGCGGTCGACGCCGGCCTCGTCGAGCGCCGCCACGTCGGTGATCTTCACGCCGCTGACGCGCTGCATGGTGAGCACCCGGCGCGTCGAGTAGGCGGGGAAGACGGCCGGCACCTCCACGAAGTCGAACTCCAGCATGTTGTGACGCAGCATGCGCGCCTGGTAGGCCTCGGTCTCGTAGTCGAGCTCGTTGATGAGGCCGTCGGTGAACTCGTCGAACAGCGGCAGCAGCCCCAGGCGACGGAAGGCGCGGAAGCGGCCCTCGAGCGTCAGCAGCAGGTCGCGCAGGATGTTGAGGTCGGCCTTCACCACCACCGCGATGTTGGGGCGCTGCACCTTCACCACCACCGGCGTGCCGTCGAGCAGCGCGGCGGCGTGCACCTGCCCCATCGACGCCGACGCCAGCGGCTCGGGGTCGATGGTGAGGAACAACGTCTCCAGCGCCGCCCCCAGCTCGGTCTCGACCACGCGCTGCGCCTCGGCGAACGGGAAGGCGCGCACCTGGTCCTGCAGCAGCTCGAGCTGCTCGCGCCAGCGCGCCGGCAGCACCTCGACGCGGCTCGCCACCAGCTGCCCGAACTTCACGAAGGTGGGGCCGAGGTCCTGCAGCATCAGGCGCAGCGTCACGGCGGGGTCGTCCTCGTCGAGGCGCGGGCGCAGGCGGTAGAGCAGGCGCTTCATGAAGCGGCGCACGGGCGCGAGCGGCGTGTAGCTCACCGCCATCTCGACGGCGTAGGCGCGCGCCACGCCGATCAGCTGCACGGTGCGCAGGCCCTCGACGGCGCGGTTGCGGCGCCGGCCCGGGAAGAGCGACAGCCAGCGCCAGTAGCGCGGGGTGGTGCGCTCGGCGGTGTCCTGCCGCGGGGCGTCGAGGCCCGTCAGCGCCTCCAGCAGCGTCACCACCAGGCCCATCATGAAGCCGCCCATCACGCCCGAGAACACCTCGCCGCCCGGCACCTCCAGGCGCTCGGGGCTCAGGTAGGCCACGACCAGGAAGAACACGGCGATGGCGGCGACCGACAGCAGGCCCAGCGACCAGATGTAGAGGCGCCCGCCGAAGAACAGCAGCAGCGGCCGCCCCACCGCCTGCATGGCGCCGAAGGCGACGCCGAGCGCGAGGAACGCCGCCAGCATGGCGTAGGGCTGCGGGACGAAAGGCACGGGTGGCGGCCGCAGGCCCGGCACCACGTTCACCACCGCGTAGGCCGCGAGGGTGTAGACCAGAACGCGAACGGCGAAGTAGATCATCGTCGGGCGGCTACCTCGCGGTCATCTTGCCACGCGTTCACCGCGGCGCCGGTGCAGGCGCGCCGCCCCAGGCGCGCCTCGGCGCCGGACGATGGTGGTGCCGGCGGCCGGGCCCAACGGCCTACCCCGGGTCATCCCTTCGGCGGATGCGACGAGGTGGGTACCCTCTCTACCCTAGAGTCATCGGGACGGAACGTCCCAGGCTACCCAAGCGGGAGAGGTGACGACATGAACGACCAGAACAGGCACGACGACTACCAGCCCGGCGCGGCCAACGAGCACGGCACGGGCAGCGCCCCCTACGACCCCACCGGCAGCACCACGAGCCACGACCCCAGCCACGTGAGCGGCGCCAGCGGCGCCAGCGCCACGGGCGCCACCGGTTCCACCGGCGCCACGGGCGGCGGCCGCACCGTCACCGAGGAGTTCCGCGTCTCGGGCGAGGCGGTGGTCTCGAAGGTGAAGGAGCTGGTGCGCGAGGGCAACGTCCGCCGCATCACCATCAAGAACGACGACGGCAAGGTCCTCATCGAGATCCCCCTCACCATCGGCGTGATCGGCACGGTGCTCCTGCCCGTGTGGGCCGCCATCGGCGCCATCGCCGCGCTGGTCGCCAACCTGACCATCTCGGTCGAGAAGACCGCCGAGCCCACGCCGCCGGGCGGCGACATCACCCGCGGCTGACGGCCGCGCCTCCGGTGCGCCGGCGCCGCCCCGAGGACCGACTCGGGGCGGCGCCGCTCTCGTGCGCCTGGCACCCGGGCCCCGCCCGTGACGCCGCGGGGCGGCCCGCCCTGCGCCCGGCCGCCCCGCGGCGCGCCGCGACCCGGTTGGTAGAGTGAACGCCCTGTGACCACCCCGTCGACCACGACCCCCGAGCGCCGCCCCGGCAGCGCGCCCCTGCTGCGCGTCGCCGAGCTGCGCGTCAGCCTCGGCGGCGTGCCCATCGTCGAGGACGCCACCTTCGAGCTGGCGGCCGGCGACCTGGTGCTGCTGGTCGGCCCCAACGGCGCCGGCAAGAGCACGCTCCTGCGCGCGCTGGTGGGCCTGCTGCCGAGCCGCGGCGACGTCGAGCTCGAGGGGCGCACGGCCGCCGGCCCCAGCGCCCGCGAGCGCTTCGTGTTCGTGCCCGACGAGCCCGCCCTCTACGAGGACCTCACGCTGCGCGAGCACGCGCGCTTCAACGCGCTCGTCTACCGCGATCCCGAGGCCGACGAGCGCGCCCTCACCTGGCTCGAGCGCTTCGGCCTTGGCGGCAAGCTCGACGAGTTCCCCGCCACCCACTCGCGCGGCATGCGCCAGAAGCTGTCGCTGTCGCTGGCCCTGGCGCTCGAGCAGCCGCTGACGCTGCTCGACGAGCCGTTCAACGGCCTCGACCTCGCCGCCCAGGAGCTGCTGGCCGACGCCCTGCGCGGGCTGGCCGCGGCCGGCGGCGCCGTGCTCCTCACCGGCCACCAGCAGGAGCTTGCCGCGCGCCTCGCGCCGCGCCTCCTCGCCCTCGAGGACGGCCGGCTGGTCGAGGAGGAAGGGCAGCCCGCCGCGTGAGCGTGCGCGCCGCCCCCGCGCGGGGCGCGACCGCCCCGAGCGCCGTCGCCTACCTGCGCCGCCGCACCGTGGGCCGCGCGGCGGACGCCTACCGGCGCTGGATCGGCCGCGCCGTCGGCTGGTGGACCGTCCTCTACCTGCTCTTCTGGGTGGTGGTGTTCGCGGTCGCCGGCGTGGAGTCGCTGGCACCCCTCGAGCGGCGGCTGCCCCATCCGGGCGGCCTCTTCGCCCTCGCCGGCCTGGTCGCGCTCCTCGCGGCCGGGCTGGGCGGCCGCACCCCACCGGTGATCCTCGACCGCCGCGACCTCTACCGCCTGGGGCTCGGGCCGCAGCGGCCGTGGCACGTGCTGCGCTGGCGCTGGCTCGTGAAGCAGGCGAGCGGGGTGGCGGCGGCGCTGCTGCTGGGCGGCGCCTGGTCGCTGGTGGCGCCGGCCTGGTTCGGCCTGAGCGCGCCGTACGCGGCCCCGGCCCTGGCGCTGCTCGCCTGGTTCCTGCTGGGCTACCGGTGGCTCGCCTACGTAGGCCACCCGCGCCAGGGGCCGAGCGCCGAGCGGCGCTTCGCCGGCGGTGCGTTCGGCGTCCTGACCGCGCTGACGGTCATGCCGCTGGCGGGCGTGGCCACGGCCCAGCTGCTGCTGGGCGGCGCGAGCGGCCCCTTCGCCGACCCTCTAAGCCTCCTCGACCCGCTGGGCGGCCTCACCCGCGCCACGCCCCTCACGCTCGTGGTGCCCGCGCTGCTGGCGCTGGCCTCGCACCTGTGCGTGCGCCGCACGCTGGCCCACGACTGGCCGCCGCGCTTCGCGCCCCAGAGCCTGGTGCTGAGCCAGGTGCAGGCGCTGCGCACCTTCGAGCTCATGGCCGGCCTGGCGGGCCTGGGCGGGCGCGTGGCCGACGAGGGCGAGAAGCGCCGCCTGCTCGACGCGCTCCACGACCGTCCCGGCGCCACGCGGCCGCGGCGCTCGCTGCCGCTGCCGGGGCGCCGCGCGCCGCAGTGGCTGGCGCTGGCGTGGCGCACCGCCTCGGCGCTCTACCGCCGCCCCTTGCTGCGGCTCGTCGGCGCGCTCGTGGCCGCCGCGCTGGCCGTGACCTCGCTGCTGGGCGCCAGCGGTCTCGGCCCCTCGCTGAGGGGGCTCGCCGCCACGCCCGCCGCGGACCTGCCGGCCGCCGGCATGGGTGGCCTGCTGGGCGACGCCTTCGGGGTGCTGCTGGCCGGCCTGTTCCTGGCGCGCGTCGCCGCCGGGCTGCTGGGCCCCGCCTTCGAGACCGGCACGCGCCCCGTCGACCCGCTCACCCGCGCCTGGGGCCGCGCCCTGCCGGCGCTGCTGCTCCTGACGCTGCTGGTGGCGCCGGCGCTGCTGGGGCTGCGCTGGCTCGCCGCGCAGCTGGGCGCGCCGTTGGCGGCCGAGACGCTGCCGGGGCTCATCGGCGCGCTCACCCTGGTGGGCCTGGTGGTCCTGAGCCTCGAGAAGTACGCCAGCTGGAGCGGCGCCCAGGCCTCGCGCTGGGAGCCGCAGCTGGTGGCGGCGCTGCTGGCGGCGCTGCCGGCGCTGCTGCTCAACGCCCTGGGCGTGGGCGAGTGGACGCTGCTGACGCAGCTCCTGCTGCTGGGCCTGGTGGCGATCCTGCCCGTCTGACACGCGGCCGCCGCCCGCCGCGGGCGCCGCGGCCGCCCGGTAGACTGCGGACGTGGAGCGCCATCTCGTCGACGACCTCACCGGCGCCTACCAGCGGGCGGGCCTGGCCGACGCGCTCGGAGCGCTCGCCAGCGAGCACGCCCGCAGCGGGGCGCACTACGCCCTGGCGATGCTCGACGTCGACCACCTCAAGACCCTCAACGACGTGTACGGCCACGCCACCGGCGACGCCGCCCTCAAGGCCGTGGCCGCGCGCGCGGCGCGCGTGCTGCGCTCGGGCGACAAGCTGTTCCGATACGGCGGCGACGAGTTCCTGATCCTCCTGCCCGGCACCGGGCACGCCGAGGCCGAGAGCGTGCTGCGGCGCGTGCGCGACCAGGTGATCGCCAACCCGGTCGAGGCGGGCGTGTGGGTGAACGTGAACGTCAGCGTGGGGGTGGCGGCCACCGACGAGCCGGGCGCCCCCACCGACCAGGCGCAGCTCTTCGAGCGCGCCGACGCGCGCCTCTACCTCGCCAAGCGCGCCGGCCGCAACATGGTGGTCGCCAGCGAGGTGGCGCCCGAGCCCGACCCCGGCGCGCTGCGCGAGACGCGCCTGGTGGGCCGCGACGAGCAGCTCGCCCAGCTCGACGCCTTCCTCGCCGCCAACGCGGGCACGGCCGAGGAGCGCGTGCTGCGGCTGACGGGCCCCGCCGGCGCCGGCTTCACGCGCTTCCTGCACGAGGCGGGCGTGCGCGGCCACATCGCCGGGCGCGCGGTGCGCAGCATCGTGGCCACCGCCCCCAACCACGGCGTCTACCTGCGGGCCATGGAGCAGGCGTACCGCGAGCTGCTGCCCGCCGACCCCACCGAGGGCGAGGTGGCCGAGCGCCTCGCCTACGACGCCGAGGGCCACGGGCTGCTGGTGCTGCTCGAGGGGGGCCGCTGGCTCGACCCCGGCTCGCGGCGGCTGCTGGCCGACCGCCTGCGCAAGGGCGGCGCGAAGCTGGTGGAGGCGGTGCCCGACGGCGCGACCGCGGCGTTCCCCGCGACGCTGCACGTGGCGCTGGAGCCGCTGCGCCCCGCCGAGGCCGGGCGCTGGCTGGCGGCGGCCCTGGGCGGCCCGGCCGACGCGGCCACGGTGGCGGCGCTGGCCGAGGCGGGCGCCGGCCTGCCGGCGCGCATCGCCGAGCTGGTGGCGCGGCTGGCCGACGAGGGGGCGCTCACGCGCAGCCCCCAGGCGGTGAGCGCCGACCCGGAGCGCGTGCGGGCGCTGGCGCGCGCGGGCGCGGAGGCCAAGGCGCCGCCGGAGCTGCCGCGCTGGGAGTCACCGCTGGTGGGCCGCAGCCGCTGGCTCGCCGGCGCCAACCCGCTCGTGCGCGACGCGCGCCTGGCGGTGCTGGTGGGCCCGGGCGGCATCGGCAAGTCGCGCCTGGCGGCGCAGCTGGCCCTCGAGCTGGCCAACGAGGTGGAGGACACGCGCTGGGTCGACCTGCGCGCCGTGCGCCAGGCGGCCGTGCTGCCGGGGCTGATCGCGGAGGCGCTCGGGCTCGAGGCGAGCGACGACGTCGAGGGGCTGGGCCGGCAGCTGGGCGAGCGCCGCCTGCGGCTGGTGCTCGACGAGGTCGACGGCATCGTGGACGAGGCCGGCCTGCTGGCGACGCTGCTCGACGCGGCGCCGGGCCTGCAGCTGCTCGTCACCTCACGCATGCCGCTGCGGCTGGCCGACGAGCGCCTCATCGAGGTGCCCGAGCTGAGCGTGGCCGCCGCCGGCGAGCTGTTCCGCCACGGCATGGAGCGCGTGGGCGCCGAGGAGGAGCCCGGCGACGCGGAGCTGCACGCGCTGGTGGAGAAGGTCGGGCCCACGCCGCTGACCATCGAGCTGGCCGCCGCCTGGACGCGCGCGCTGAGCCCCGCCGAGCTCGGCGCCGAGCTCGACCGCCACCCCGAGCTGCTGGCGGCCGCGCCCGGGCTGCAGCCGCGCACGGCGCGCTTCATCGACGTCACCCGCGAGCTGATGAGCCCCTGGGAGCAGGAGGCGCTGGGGGTGCTGGCCACGGTGCCGGGCGGCTTCACCGCCGAGGCGGCCCGCGCCGCCGCCGGCGCCTCGCCCTTCTTCCTGCTGGCGCTCCTCGAGCGCAGCCTCGTGCGGCGCGAGGGCGCGCGCTACACGGTCCACGCCGCCATCGCCGAGCGCTACCGGGCGGGGCTGCGCGACCCCGCCGCGGCGCGCGAGCGCGTGGCGCGCACCTACGCCGAGCTGGCGCGCCAGGTGAACGAGATGCCGCGCAGCGAGAGCAGCAGCCGCGGCTACCGCCTGCTCGACGCCGAGCGCGCCAACCTGGTCTTCGCCTGGCGCGAGGCGCTGGAGCGCCGCGACACCGAGCTGGCGTGGCCGCTCGCGCGGGCGCTGCGCGGCTACCTCGACGTGCGCGGCCGCGCCCGCGAGGGCCTGGAGCTGTTCCAGCTCGCCGAGAGCCAGCTGGCCGACGCGCCCGACACCGAGCTGCGCGGCTGGGTGGCCGACGCCGTGGCGCTGTTCCTCGCCCAGCGTGGCCGCCACGCGGAGGCGGCGGCCAAGATCGACGAGGCGCTGGCGCTGCTCGCCCCCCACACCCCCGGCGACACCGCCGCCATGGCGTGGAACACCGCCGGCGTGGTGGCGGGCATGGGCGGACGGCCGGACGCGGCGCTCGCGGCGTTCGGCACCGCCGCGGAGCTCAGGCGCCAGCTCGACGACGCGGTCGGCGAGGCGCAGGCGCGCGGCAACGTGGCCATCGTGCTGAGCATGCTGCGGCGCCCGCAGGAGGCGTTCGCGGCCCTCGAGGAGGCCGCCGCCAACTACCGCCGCGTGGAGCACGCCAGCGGCGAGGCGCTCACGCTCCTCAACCTCGCCAGCCTGGGCCGTGAGTCCGGCCTGCTCGAGCCCGAGGCGGTGATGGCGCACGCGCGCGCCGCGCTGGAGCTCGCCGAGGGGATCGGCTACGCCAACGGCGCGCGGGGCGCCGCCACCGAGCTGGGCGAGGCGCTGCTGCTCGCCGGCCGGCCCGAGGAGGCGCTGGGCGCCTTCGAGCGCGCCCGCGACTGGGCGCGGGTGGAGGAGAACGAGAGCGCCGAGCGCGACCTGCTCGGGCGCATGGCCGCGGCGCGGCGCGCGGCCGACGCGGCGCTGCGCGAGCAGGTGCGCGGCGCCGGCGCGGAGGCGGCCAGCGAGGGGTGAGGCCGGCGCCGGCTCGCTGGCCGGCCCGCGCTCGCTGGCCGGAGCGCGCCCGCT
>Ga0123333_10003088_pt1 | contig 16421 bp, 21 predicted proteins | sample BioC12SIPDNA_3_FD_89957 | JGI IMG/M metagenome (GOLD analysis project Ga0123333, IMG submission 89957) | Anaerobic biogas reactor microbial communites from Washington, USA - Biogas_R2_B C12 SIP DNA | ecosystem: Engineered > Bioreactor > Anaerobic > Unclassified | place: Washington, USA... | reverse complement strand
TCTCCGGCGGAGAGGATCGAGCCAATAGATCGATCCAGAAGAGAGGGGGGCGAGATCAAGGCGGCGGAAAAAGTCGATTACGATCAACAACATAAGGCGTAATATAGTGCGGGGAACGGGATTTTCGCACGTATTTACTAGTAAAATATGTGCGGACCATTCATTGAGTATAGAGGGAGACCTTGTCCTGTTCTTATAAGCTGAAATCCGGGAGTGGGTCGACACGATTCAAGTGATATTCTCATTCGTATCGCCTTCTGCACTGTAAAATAGTTGCTCAAGCTGGATGGATACGAGAGTCAAGCGGGCGCCGGGGGCTCCGCTGGGATTATCGAAGCTCCTGTAGAGAAGGTCGAAAGGGGTCCTCCGAAAATGTTTTTTAGCCGTATGCCATTCACGTGATTGTTCCATGATAGAAATGACTCCAGAAATGGTGATCTCAATTCATGATGACCTCATCCAGATGGAAGGAGGCACCTTGGGCATTCTTAATCGCGGAACTCTCGATTGCCTAGTGGACCGAATAAATAGGGCTCAAGGCGTTTTTGAAAAAGCCACCTGGGCGTTATGTATAGCCAAATTTCATCCGTTTTATGATGGACAAAAACGGACAGCATTCACATTAGCGGCTATAATTTTAAGGAGCTATGGATATTACTTGAGCCGCACTGACGAAGAGGAAATATACGATGCGCTGATAAGAATTTCAGAATACAAATGTAATACACGGCAGATTGAACTCTGGTTGAAAAGGATACGTCGGAAGTGGTGGGCAGAGAAACAGCGTCCTCTATCCGATTATTTCTGAGCCAACCGCTTCAATAAGCCGTGGTGATAGCTGACGACCTCATGATATCGATCGCGAATTTCTGGCGGCAACGCTTCAATTCCTCGAACTGGGGTCGCGACCTTTTCCTGGCTCATCTTATCCATGCTTAACCTCCTATTTCAACTATGCGCTTTTTCCATTTAAAGCTTATTTGGTCCCGCCCTTTCACTTTTCCAGTTCGCCGGTTTCCAGCATCTTCTCGATCATATCATATATCAAAGCCCCAAGGCGTCGGCTTTCATCTTCCGAGCCCTCTCCAGGGCCGCCTCCTCCGAGAGCTTCGCGACGCTCCCCAGGTATACGTTCCGGGCTCGATCGCCCTCCCACCAGGAAGCGTGCCAGTAGGTATAGGTTCTCGCCTCGCCCTTCGCCGTGGTCTTCACCCTCTCCACCTGGTAGACGCTCAGGTCCTCAAGCCGCGCCTTGGGCTTCAGGTCATCGGCCTCATCCCTAAGCCGTCGGGCTTCCTCTTCCCTCTCCATCGCCCCCTCCTCCAGTCCTCGGACCTTCGCCAGGGTTGCCGCCTCCTTCTCGGCTCTCGCCGCTTCCGCCTTCATCGCCTTAATCTTCTCGCCGGTCTCTGTCTTGTGCATGGTATATAGTTCTGTGATATTAGTACTTATAGCTTTCGATAATATCATAGAACTAAATGGAGAGCCCTTCGGGGAGAGATGTTTTCGCCCTCTCGTCCTCCCAACTTCACGGCTCGCCCTCCTCGTCGTCCTTTGTGGATTCGTAGATCAGCCTCAGAAGCTCATCATCACACTCGGTGAGATCCGGCGGTATGTCTTCCCCCAGTTCCGCCCAGTTGACCAAATCCACAAGAGAACGGATCTTGAACCCCCCCGACTTGGACGCCTCCAGCGCCTCCAGCCTCTTTTCAATCCCCTTCAAATGATCCCCTCGCCAGCTCCTCCTTATGCTCCATCAGAGCCTCGTGAAGATCCCGCAAAAGCCACTCCGGACACTCGGATAGATCCCATTCAGAATCCCCTCCGTACTCGCTCCAGCGCACCAGATCATCGAAGGTCCGGATCATCCAGGCCCCAGGGGGTGGATCGATCACTTCCGCCGCCTCGCCCTCCAGTTTTCGCAGCCTCGAATCAAGCTTGTATGCCCTCATCCCTCGCCGGCCTCAGTCCAGTCGGCCCAAATATCGGCCGCTCTTCGTTCCAAAATTTCGTACACCTTCTCACCCGGACGGCCGCCCGTCGCCGCCAGGAAGTTATCAACGTCCCGGTCAATCCAGGGTGGAGGAGGCTCCAGCCTTGAGACCCGCCCCTCCAGGCTCGCATATCTCAAGAGATCGCCTTCTCACATAGTGATTTTATCTCTCGTTCCGCCGGCGACTCCGGGAACGACCGACTCCAGCGAACCGCCTCTCGCCGAAGGTCGTCGGGGATCTCGCCCCCCTCGTCTTGGATCTCCATCAACCGGAACGCCAGGGAGAGCCCGCCACCTTCCAAGTAGATGGGGTTTCCGGCTTCGTCGGTGGTGAGCGTTTTGCCGTCGGCGAGACCTCTCTCCAGGGTCCTGAGCCGCTTTTCAAGCCCCCTCATCGAGCCACCTCAGCCGGATAATTTCGCCGCCCCCGGCGATAAACGCCTCCTCTTCCTCGGGGGTCCGCTCTACTTCATGATCCCAAAGTAGAACATACCTCAAGGGATCACCGCCGCCACGCTCCAGGGCTCGGAGTCGGCTATCTTCGGTCCTAAATCTCATCCGCCCATCCCCTGGGATAATCGCTCCAGTCATCCGCCGCCTGCCGTCGGAGGGCATCGAGCCCGGTCTCGCCGGGGAGAGCACCACAGGCAGCGGCAAAGCCGTCATCTTCATACCGCGCCCCCGGCCGGAACCTGGCGAGCCGTCGCTCCAGATCGCCGTACCTCATCCCCGCCGCTCCTCTTCCAGAGCCGAGAGCCGCCGCTCGATGTCTTCGAGTTTCTCCAACTCCCAGCCCTTGAGCCACGTTATAAGAAGTTGATTCACCTTCCCAGCGTTGGTGATCTGTGACCCTTCGACGAAGATGTCGGAGATCACCCTTCGGGCTATCCGTCTCACATCCGAGGGCTTATTGATGCTCACGCCCCTGGTCTTTTTCTTTTTATTCTCTGTCACTTATATAGCCCCCGATATCGTTTTTGCACCGAACCCCAGGGGGGCTCGCTGGGATCGTCTCTTTGTCGTCGCCCTCGTCGGGGAGATCCTTAGCCGCCAATTTGGCGATCGCATCCGAGAGGGCCCCCACCTCCTCCCTGATATTCTCGGACCACTCCCAAAGCCGTTCTAAATCCGCCTTCGACATGCTCACCGCCTCGCCCCATATCCACAGTTTCTTTCCGCCGCCGCGTCCCGGCTCGCATCCGCCCGCCCGTCCCGACGTCCCGGCTTGTGAAAGCAATTCCAGCAGACACGGCCCGGCCAGCCCAAGGCCTTCAGCCCCCCGCCCCGGAGAGGCTTTCCGCACCTGCTACACCGACCCCCAGGGACGACGCCTCCCAGGTCCTCGCCCTCGTCGTCGTCGGCGGCGAGAGGTCGAGGATTTGGCCCCTCAGCAAAAGAGGAGAGATCGATCTGTCTCACCCCACCACCCCCTCGGAGAGAGCCCCCTCTTTATCCGTCGTCCACCCCTGAGACGTCAGAGCGTTCAAGAACCGCTTAATCATCTTCGGCTCGACGTATCCACCGGCCCGCTTCTCCAGGTAGGCCTCGACGTTCCCGAAGGTAACACGCTTTCCAGCGGCTATGATAGCCCTCGCCATCTCCAACGCTTCGGCCTCCTCGGCGGTGGGGTCCTGGCCCTCGTCGCCCTCTCCCTTCGGCTTTGGTGACGGAGTCGCCGTCCTCTCAGCACCTCCATCCCCCCCGGTGGTAACTGTCTTCTCTGTCTCTACGGTCTCTACAGTCCCTACTGTCACAACCGTCTCTCCAAAAGCACTAGATTTATCACGATCCGATTTAACCGACCGTGTAGAATTACCCTGTATTTGTGTGACAGAAGAGACAGAAGGGACATTAGAGACAGAAGGGACATTAGAGACGGTTAACCTGTAAACGTACTTTATTGGACCCTTTCCTTCAACCTGCAGAGTCTCTATCTCTTCGGACGCTTCCAGGGCGCAGATAGCCTTATCAACGTCCTCAAGCTTGACGTGAAGCTTTCGGAGGAGGTCGCGCCTTGCGATTTTCCCGCCAGCCCTTCGGATGGTCCCTATTATCTGGTTCTGTAAGTTCTCCCTCTCGGACCGGGCCACCTCCTCGATAACTACCCGCGCCGTAGGCAAAAAGTAGGTCTCCACCTGCCTTGTAGCCTCTTGGACATGTTCAAGGCTAACCGCCCTGGTGGTGGAGGGGTCGAAGTCTGGCCGCCCGACGGTAAAGACCATAGCCAGCTTGAGGGCGAAGGTCATCAACCGGCCCGCCACGGCTTGAAGTATCCGATCCTCCTCCCTCATCGCCCGCTCTTCTATCGCCCGTTGCCAGCCGGAGAAATGCTCCCAACCCTCCGCCGTAAGACTCAATTTCAAACCTTCGATATCCAGACCGGCCAACTTCTCTTTTAGGTCCCGGTACTTTATGGATATCGTAGTGTACCGGGAAAAGTCCTCCTCCGTCGCCTCTTCGAAAGCTTTCCAGGGCTTGACGTGATCCGGCCAAAAGAACCCGTACCTCAGAAGCCACCCCGAAGTAACGTCTAACTCCGACGTATAAGCCCTGAAATTATCGGGGGTGGTGGCGAGCCACTGAGTAACGTAAGGGCTAAGGATCTGAAACTCTCGCTTCTCTTTTCTTTGCCCCGTCCTCAGCTTTCGATGGTAGTCTTTCCCCTCGTAAAGCTCGGAGAAGAAGTCCCTCGCCTCGTCCATGTACTTCTTACCCATCGCCGCCAGCAGGGACCCCGCTTCATCCTTCATGAAGAACGACCGCGGGCAATCGGCCAACGCTTCAATCAACGCCTCAGGGCTAAACGAACTTGGAAGTCGTCGCCCTACTTCGTAGGTATCGAGGATCGCCCCCGGTCCATTCATCGCCGTTGTCTTTCGGCTCGTGGTGGAGTTCCCGAGACAGAAGAGCCACAGGTTAGAGTGAACGGTCCCCTGCTTTAGCTTCAAGACCACCCTTCGATCTATAGCCGTCGAAGCCATGAAGAGGCCCCCGGCATAATGATATTCTACGTAGGCATCCGAGAGGCTGGAAGCGTAGTCCACATACTCCGAAATGAAATTATCCGGCTCCAAGTTGATAGATAGCCGCGGGTTTTCCGCTACAGGTAGCCCGATAAGCTCCTCTTCGGTGATGCTCTTTATCCCGTCGTCCTTTTCGGTGGAGGTCGTCGCCTCCTCTGCCTTCAGGTGAGCATAGTCAGAGGGGAACCGCCCGGCCTTTCGCCTCGGACACGTTGCGCACGCCTCAGCAAACCGGGTCCCTCCGAGAGAGGAGGCGGGATATCCGGCCCGTGGCTCGTTTATCGCCTCACATCTCGCCTCGGAGATCTCGCCGAAAGAGGTATCGAATATTCGGTATTCGACGCCCGCCTGATCGGCGAGAGGAGACCAAAGCCGGAACGCCGCCTCCATGCTCCACCCGTCGGCATAGAGGTGCCGCGCCAGGTTCCCCAGAGCTGCGTGTCGCCCGATCTCCCCCGCCTTCACCCCTCCGGCGATCCTCTGTATGAGAGGGCACCATTCATCTGGTAGAGTGGGGGCATCCCGCCGGAAGAGGTCATAAGATCCGGTCTCCGTCTTCCGTCTCTCCAGCTTCTCTTCCGCTGCCTTAGCGTAGGGCCTCAGAAGTTCTTGGAGGCGGTCCTTATCTGAGGGGTCGAAGTCTCGATACCACGCCGCGCCCCGCTCCAGGACCTCGGAGGAGAGGGGGATAGTTGCATCTTCTTTTGATATCTTGATGCACTGAGGATCGAGAGGAACAACCGCCGCGGGGACGGTCTTGTGAATCGAGAAGATAGTCTTAAACTTCCGCTTCTGACCGTTCAACGCATCAAAGACCACGCGCCCGACATGCTCAGGGTGAGCCTCAAAGAACGCCTCCGCCGTGTCTCGGATGAAAGCGTTATACATTTCGAGGAGGTGGCGGAACCTGGACTCCCTCGCCTCGCCGTCCCATTCAGAAGGAGCCGTGAATAGGGCATGATGAATTAAGACATACACGCCGCCGCCAGAACATAGCGCATATACGCTCTTCTCGATCCCCGCCGCTCTGAGGCGATCAATCAGGAATGTCGCTGCCTCCTCCAGCGCCTTCGTGGTGTCGAGATCATCGAAAGCATTGTGGCCTACTGCATCGATATCAACGCCGAGAGAATACGCTCTACATTCTCGAAGGGTTCCGATGGGGTGGACCGGCCTCTTCCGGGCCTCGTCCCATTTCTCGGTGATGCTTTTGACTTCGGGCTCGAAAAGATCCAGGGACCAATAAAGGGTCCTAAATTCCTCCGTCGTCCTATCGTAGTCTTCCGGCCCCCTCAGCCTTACGCCGCCGTTCTCCGCGGTGATGTACCAGCCTTGATCGCCGTTCAAGCACCTCCAGGCCTCGCCGTCCTGACTGCACCGGAGGATAGTCTCCTCTACTTCGGGCCGTTTGTAGTGCTCTGCAGTGAGGTCGGAGGAGGAGGTCATCTCGCAGGCCCTCTGGTGTCACCCACCGATCAGTCGGAATCGGTATGGCCTGGTCGGATCATCGGTGCGAATAATTCCGATTTTTTTGCCGATGTTTGGGCGAAGTTCGGCTTCAAGTTCCAGAGGGAGATATACTCTCACCGGCCCTATATCGGCGAGTAGCCCTCCACCATCGGAGACGAGTTCTCGAAATAAGCCGATTGCCTCCATCCATGGGGATAAGATTTGGTGCGTTTTAGCGGTCATTTCACACTTCGCCCCTCAATTTTTCGCGCTTCTCCATCGCTTCATCAAGTATTGAGCGTGCAGCTTCACAAAGTCCGACCTTCTTCTCTTCGGCGATCTTTTCCAGAAACGCACGCTGCGATGGTGACACTCTGAAGCTCACTGCATCCATTAGCCTCTCGGATCGCTTTCTTTTTACTCTCATAGTAAGAGTCACCTATCTTAAATATATGGAGTCAATTCGATCGCTAAGCTTAAATAGATTATCCCCCACTATAAGAGTTATGCCAAGCGTGAAACGAAATAGACTCTTGAGCGACTTAGAGCGTGAACGGCTAGAGACGAGGAACTCATTAGATCCGCATACCCGCAATACCAACGATGTGCGGGTGAAAAAGAAACTGACTGCCTGGTTGGATAGTCTTGAAGATATATCCCTAATCCTGAAGCACATGCCCTCTGATCAGTGGTGGAACGTCGCCCCGTCGCTAAAAGATGAACATGTGATCGTACTTTTCAAGTTATCAGAGAAACTCATGGATGTCTTGGGATATTATGGAATCGAATGGTCTGAAGACGATCCGAGAGCGTGGGTGGTGACACGGGCCGGTTTTGATGAGCGTGGGTTCCCTATAGCCGCAAAAGATCCAAGACCTGCAACCGCGAGGGACATTAAGCAGAGCTTGATTATGGGAGAGCACGCATTAGCCCTCAGAAAACACCGGACCGGAGATAGAATAATTGCATTCGATAAAGCATCTGGTGAATGGGAAACACTTGAGAAAAAATATTATGCAACTCAGGATTACGATCCCGCCGTGATGATGGGCTACTCAGTGGATCTAAGAGAGAGAGGGATGGAATTTCCCAAGTGGACATCTAAGGATTTAGAGTTATTGGATAAGGTATCAGAAATCCTCCGATCAATCAAAGAGCTACAGTTCGGGAAAGAGGAGACCCCTGCGCCTTCGGCGGAGTGACGCCCTCCATCTCCTCCCCGATTTGACAAAGTGACAAAATTAGACAAAGCCCGATTCTCTATCGCCCCCCATTCGATACATCGATTTCTATTATATCCACCCCATCTCCACCGCCGCCGGAGGGGGTGGAGAGCCCGGACCCTTTCACCTGGTATAGTTCTATGATATTATTAGGAATAGCATGTGAGATATCATAGAACCACTGGGGAGGGGAGGGGGAGAAGATCGCCCCGTCCACCGGGACGGCCTCTCCATCGCCACGCCTGGCGAGGATCACTGGCCCGGTCGATGGCTAAGGACCTCCAGGGCGAGATACCCACAAAACGCACGTAGAGAATTGAATAACGAGGTCGAATAAAAAAAGAGAAATGGGGGAGGGGGAGGATCTACCCCACCACCCCCGCCTTGAATAGCTCCAGGACCCGCGGGAAGTCAGCCAGAGGGAACCACACCGATACCCCGAACCTTGGAACGTCGCCCTGATAAATCCCAGTATGGGACACGTCATATATCCAGTGTCGCCCCTGGTGGTAAGGGTATTCAGGCTCAAAATCAAGCCCTAGATCGCCGTTGATCCTCTTATACATCTCGTCGTCGGGATCAAGTCGGGACATAACGATTTTCATAAACCGCTCTGCATCCTCACTACTTCGAAATGCTATCCAAGTTCGGGGAATACATTCAAATCGGAACCCCGGACGCTTCCTGAAATGACTGTGACGAATACAGCTATCCGTCGTCTCAATTCCCGCCTTCCATATCAGATCGATCAAAGGGGCAATCGACTTATCAACCCCGACTTTATCACCCGTAAAGGGGCAATCCAGATACACGAAAGGCCTATGAATCGCCTTCATTTCATAACCGCCCCGCCCTCGGCTCGCCCACCAGGATCGCCCTCGCCTCTTTCCCGGTCAACGTTCTCCTCGATAACAAGGCCTCCGCCAGAAGCGCCACTAGATGCCAATTACTCGATAATAAAGTCCCAACCTCTCGTCTAGCTTCATCCCATCCATTATCAGGGTCCCAACTAACAAGAATGTCTATAATGAGTTCTCGATCACTATCCCATTGCTCAGATGTGACGCTCCCAGGGACCCCTATCTCTTGAGCCATGTAGCCAGCCATTGCGGAACTGATGGAACGATTTACGATCCTGGTCTCCTCGTCTGGATGCTCTATCAACCAGGGAACCACACACGCACCCGCCAAGATCTTCCTGATGATCCGGTCATCGTAGTATTCGACATACCCGGCCGCGTCGTCCATCGGCTCGATGCTAACCCGCTTGAACCTCCGCCCTAAAACGAAAGATACGACAGCATGGCCCGCCTCATGGTAGGCAGTCGCTTTTAATGAGACATCCGTCATATCATCACCGCCCCGCCCGGATCTTCTCCAACGCTTCCGTCGCCGCCGTCTCTTATTTCATGACCTTTTACTTTCCACTTTTGATACCGCGTCCCCGATGATTCCTCGAACATCAGCCGGATCTCGGGAAACGGCCCATTGCCAATAGCCAAACCCACCATCTTCATTGACCGCCCTCACCCACTCGTCCAAGAAGTCCCGCTTGATCTTGTCCTTTTGGGTGTCTCGTCCCTTCGTTTCAAGGACAAGATAATACCCTGAAGGGGCCGACTCCTGATCCTCGTTCTGGCCCTCCGGATCTGCGTCGAGCTTTATGATGAAATCAGGCAAATACCGATGGGTCTTACCCTCGAAGATGTAGTAGATGTCGAACCCCAAATGGTCGTTTTTTGCCCAGGCTTTCACGTGGGGGTTGTGGTCAAGCTCGAAGGCTTCGCACGCCTCCCAAGTGCTGTCCAGGACGCAGAAGTTAATATGCGATTTTGCGGCCCGTTCACAAGGTTTGCCGGTATACCAGGTCCCCATATCCCCAGTCGATCTGATGGGTTTCTCTTTATCAGTGACTAGCGCCATAGATTCGGTATTCTGAAAATAGATGGATTGCCAGATGTGCTGGACCACCCTCCCCATGTTGGAGGTTAATAGGATGCGCCGTTGAAGATCATCGCACCAGTTTGGCGGGTTTATCCTGATCTTGTCCGAAGCCAAAAATTCCTCTACTAGGTGGACCACCTGAGCCAGAAGCTCGAACTTGTCTCCTTTCCAGTCGTCGGGCTTCATCTGGTCGTAAACGTCTCTTGCGGTCTCGAATACGATCCTCTGCATCCTGAACTTCTCAGCTAAAGCCCTCAAATCGATCTCAGAGATGTTGGTGAGGTCTGCATTGCCCCCGATGATTCTCGCCAGCTCGGCTTTGGTGATGGTGTCGCTAATGTCCAAGGTGAGAGGAGAAATCTCGTCCCATTTCAGCGTGAGATGCGGTTTGTATTGGTGCTCGATCCTTATCAAGTTAGGCCACTTGATCTCAAATTCCACCTTCTCCGGATCTGGCTCAATTTGGGTCTTGGGCTTCGGCTGGGGACCAGGGATACCTTCCTTCGACTCATGAGGCAGGAAAGCAAAGGGAACTCCGAATATGTTGACGTACTCAGGATCGAACTTCCCATCCTCGTTTATCTCATAGGAGATTCGTCTCAGGCCTCGACCTACCACCTGCTCACAAAGGAGCTGGCTGGAGAAGGCTCTAAGTCCCATAATATGAGTTACCGTCTTGGTATCCCAACCTTCCGAGAGCATCCCCACCGAGATGACGTTTTGAATCTTCTCGCCTGGTTTTCCCTTTTTACCAACGGTATCTACCAGGATGCGGAGCAGTTGAGCTTGATCCTTCTTGGAGAGGTTCCGGTCGGTGTCTTCGTCGTCGAAGAGGTCGAGGACATTTCCCGAAAGATCTTCCTGAGACTCGGCCTCCTTCATAACCTTGGAATCGATGTGAAGGGTTTTGGCCGGATCACATAGCTCTTCGATCAGGAACTTGTTATGGTCGAAGGCGTATTTGATGCGTGCCGCGGTCTCAGTCTTATTGGTGACGGTTATCATCACCGGCGGAACGTCCGAGCCCTCCTCTTCCCACCTTTTTGCCCAGGCGAGCCAGTCGGTGCCCAGCAGATAGTAAGCGTTCGTCACCAGCTTTGGGAGGGGGTCGTGCTCCTCTGCCCTCCTGCTGAGGTCCTCTCTAACGTCGGGATCGTTGTAGATATGATAGAGCTTAGATTTGTACGTCTTGGAGTCTGGTAGGGCATCATCCCTTATCACCATCCTGGGGGTCTTGACGAGACCCGATTCGATGGCGTCGTTGAGCCCGAAGTCGCTGATTATCCAGGGGAATAGAGCTGCCTCGGAGCTGGTCTTTCCCGTGGGGGCGAAAGGTGTAGCCGAAAAGTCGTAACATGCCTGGATGTTTCGGGTTCGGTGAATTCTGTCCAGTCCCCCCACCCACTTGGTCGCCTCCTCGATCTCCTCCTTCGTGAACCCCTTTATTTTGGACTCGGCGGGAACTCTCCAGGCGTGATGAGCCTCATCGTTTATCACCACCAGGTTCCTGATTTGAGCCATATCGCCCAGAACCTCCCGGACATAGGCCTCATCGCTTTTGGCCCCCCGCTTATCTACGCCCTTCTTCTTGGCGATCTGCTCAGGGGTCTCCCAGTTGAGGGCGTGCCAGTTGACAACTTTGACTTTGCCCTGATTGAGCTTCTCTCGCAAGCCTGTGGGAACCACTCCGAAGACGTCGTAGTAATTGCCTGGTGCTGATGGGATCAGGACTTGGAGCCTGCTCCTTACGGTCAAGCCAGGCGCCACCACCAGGAAGTATTTAGAGAAACGGGCATCCTGGGGGTAGGCGGTCTTGTTTAAAGCTTGCCAGGCTATGAGCATCGCCATAACGATGGTCTTTCCCGATCCCGTCGCCATCTTGGAGCATAGCCGCCTCCAAGAGCCGCCATCTGAGGGGATCTCGATACCGACCTTCTCGGCATCAGGGGCCTCGGTGAGCCATATCAGGGTCTCGATCGCCTCCAGTTGACAGAAGAAGAATCGAAGGTTTCTCTGCTGAGGGTCGTTCCAGTGCTCCAGGAGGCGCCGAGTGATCCCCGTAACGCCCGGATAGCCTTTCTCCCTCCAGGAGTCCACCCGCTCCCTGATCTTGTTGACGAGGGGGATCTCTACGATCAAGCCCGAGTCGTCATAAGATCCGGACCGGCCGGAGGCGATGACGTAACCCGCGGGCCTTCTCCCAGCCACTCTCTCGAAGAGCCTGGTCTTGGGGTCGTACTTCCAAAACTCTGAAGGCTTTTCGTAGGGAGAGTTGATTATCAGGGTGTCTATTTGGGTTCGTTTCACTGATCTGCCTCCAGGATCTTCAGGCTCTCTATCCCCCGGTCGTCCACGATCTTAACGGCTGCCCTCTTGTTATCGCCAAGTTTGAAGGGGAGAGAACGGGTCCCTCGATAAGCTTCGATCTTTTCTTCGTCGATCTCGGCTTTGAGGTTCCTGGCGAGCTTTGCCCATCCGTCCTTGGAGCCGGCCATGGGGAAGAATACCTGCCTGGGATAGAGGCTCCTCCCATCATAGTCCGGGTCCAGCATCCAGAGGGCGATGTTTCCGACGCCCCCCGACTCCACGTTTCCGGTCCTGGTGTTGTAGTAGTCGAACCCCAGAACCTCGACGTAGTACTTGCCGAGGTCGTCGCCTTCCTCGATCCTCTCCAGCTTGACGTCGGGCTGGCCGATGAGCCAGAAGCTCTCGTTGCTGGCCCGTTTCTTCTTCAGGTCCTCGGTGAGAAGGTCGCCGTTCATCTGGGCTTTGAGGAGAGTCACCCCCGGCCAGTTCATCTCGTCGATATCCTTGGAGGCCTCGGGATCGAACTGGAAGGCGGCAAAGACGACGATCTTGGGTTTAGGGACGAGCTTCTGAGCATCCTCTACGGCTCGGGCCACCTGAGTCTGGTCCAAGGGGGCGTGCTCCGGCCCGAAGGATATGACCGCCCTCTGGGGACCGTCGCCGTTCTTCGTCTCGGCATCCGCATGGAGCCAGCGAGCCCCCAGGAGAGGCTCCACCCTGGAGAACTGGAACTTCTGGCCTCCTTTGCCCCTTATGCCGGTCTTGAGAAGCTCTTCCCTCCATTCTGACTGGCGGAGGGTCTCGCCAGAGCGGGCTATCGACTCGTCTGCCTCTCCTTTCGGGGCCTCGATCTCGGCGAGGGGCTTGACCACCGGGGCGGGGACGGCCTCAACTGTGAAGGGACCAGTGACCCGAACCTTTGATGAGTCCACAAAGGGCTGGTCGTAGAGGGTCTCCTGGGGGGCGTTCTTCTGGATCGATGCGTCCATCGCCTCCTGCATCTCTCTCTTCAGCCGCCAGAACTGGTCGAAATGATATTTGGCATCTTGCAACCAGGACTTATCCCAGTCTCTCGGGACCTCCCACTCCTCCATCGACAAGCCTGTGATTCGGTTCAATTCTGCGAGAGACTCCTCGATCTTGGGGTGGACCCTTTCGTAGATGGCGTCGATCTCCTGGTTATGGGCGATCGACTTTAGGGTGATGTGGGGGACGGTCTTGTAATTGAAGCCAGAGCTTACGCCCTGATCGGGGTAAGCCAGCTCGTAATAATCGAAGAGTGCAGTCATTAGACGTTGCTTAGCCAGGGCTATAGCCACGCGAGAGGTGTCACATGTAATCCAACGACGACCCCATTCTTCCCCCACATAGGCTATTGTCCCTGAGCCACAAGTGGGATCTAGGACTATATCACCAGGATCGGTGGTCATGAGGAGGCAACGGGCTACTATAGGTGTGCCGGTTTGAACAGCATATACTTTAGGATCAGACCGACTCTGCACGCTTCCAGCAATATCCAGCCAGATATTGTGAATAGGCTGAAATGGAAAATCAGAAAAATACCTGACGTACCTTAATCTTTTGCCCATTACAGCTAGCCTTTTTGCCACTTTTAGCCGTTCCATTCCTTCGGGATAATTGGCGGTCCAGTGACGGCCTGTGGGGGGTTCAAAGACTACACCTTCGTACTCAAAAGGTGTGACGATACCAGCACTTCCTTGACTATCAATTCCACTGAGTGAAAACACTCTTGCACCTGAAGGAAGATGAAGTCGCGTGGCTTTTTCCTTTAAAGTTAGTGCGTGGCGGCTTCCGTCAGTCATTTCTAATTGATCGTATCTTGATTTAGGGTCTTCAAGTGGGTCAAGTTTTTCATTGAAAAGTTGTCGGTATTTAATCTTTATTTTATCCTTGCAATACCAGAGCAAATAATCTCCTGCACGGCTGAGTGTGTTCGAAGTTAGTCCGCTCGTTGTTGAGTAAGCAATCAAACTTACAAAATTTATTACTCCAAATACCTCATCCATCAGCTCCCGAACGTGATGCAAGTTTTCATCCGAAATCTGCACGAAAATGCTTCCGCTGTCGCTCAACAGCTCCCGCGCCAAAAGGAGCCGGTCCCGAAGATAGGTAAGATAGGAATGAATCCCCAGCTCCCAGGTGTCCCGGAAGGCCTTGATCATCTCGGGCTCCTGGGTGAGGTCCTCGTCTTTGCCGTCCTTCACGTCCCTCTTGTTGACGAAGGGTTGAAAATTCGAACCGTACCTGATGCCGTAAGGTGGATCGATGTAGATCATCTGGACCTGGCCGGCCATCCCCTCCTTCTCGATGAGGGAGTTCATCACCAAGAGGGAGTCGCCAGCGATGAGGCGGTTGGACCAGTTATGCTTATGCTTATAGAATTCGATCGCCTCTCGAAGGGGCGGATTCTCCCCCGAGAAGTCGAAGAGGGACTTTTGCCCCTCCTCCCCGTTCCCCTTCCGGACGGCTCGGATTATAGTCTTAGGATCGATCCTTTCGTGGACGTGGAGGGAGACGGTGGGGACTTCGAAGGTGGTATGCTCTGCCTTTCCGGCCCAATTGAGATAGGGAGTCTGGAGCTTCTCCAGCTTTGCCAGAGAGGCCTTTGCTCCCTCCAGGCTTTCGGCGCCAAGGCCATCTTCGATGATCTTCTCTATCTGGGAGCGGCGGGGATCAAACTGGAGGGATGGATCGATATGAGGGTCGTAGTTATAGGTCTTCGTCTCTTCTTGGATATCGGTCTCTGGAGTAACAAGGCCGACTGGCGGGTTGTTGAGCCGGGTCTTGTCCTTATGATCGTACTGATCAACGGTTTTTTTTGAGCCTTTTTCTGCACGTGCCATCTCGAACGTCTCCCTACGACTGAATAGCACGTACCATTATGTGAAAAACGTTTTGGTGTTATCTTCCCAGGATGAATCCCACCGCCCCCTGCGATACCCCTGCTTCCCTCGCCACGATCTCTCAAGACTCAATCGGCCAAATAGAATAAAGTTATGAATTACACCTATAAGCTCGCTATATGTGGTCGAATTGCTTTTTCGAGGCGTATCATTGCATCTATCATCGCATCATGCACTTCTGGCCACTTATCTTCATCACGATAGCCTCCAAGATCTATCGTTTTCATAATTCGACATGACTTTCTGTCATCAAGCCGTTCCCACTCCAGGGTGCCCCCAAAATCAGCTTCTATGGCATCCTTAGACGCATAGAATGTATCGAATACCTCTTTATTCTGGTCGTATGAATCCTTACCTTGATCGATATAAAGCAACACCATCGTATCGTGCTGTCGAATATTATATTGGTAAGTAAGGCCAGCTTTGCCTGCTCCTGTTCCCATCCAATTGGACGGTCCTGGGGTTAGATTTGTGTGAAGTTTTGTCCTATCCTTTGCTCTTTCGAGTAAAGCTTCCCAGAAACGACGACGGAGCACTTCCCTTTCTGCCAATTTCTCTTTGATCTCGCCTACTTCACGACCCACCTTGCTTGGGCCGACGATTAAAGTCAATAGAGGCGCTGGAAGAGATTCGCCTATTTTGACGGCTTCAACCTTTAGCAGGTAAAAAGACGCTGCTGAAGATTCATTAAGCCAGGATATAGCAGCTACGTGTTCAGGGCGAGGATAAGCTACTATCCAGATTGCTTGTTTTGCATTTATTGCGGTTAAGTAGGTGATGAGTTTCCCCAAATGATCGTGATCGCTCTTCTCAAGCTGGTTCTCGATTATGACCGGATTTCCCGCTTCATCTTCTGCAACTAGGTCAACATTGAAATCGCCAGCCGATTGCTCACTTTCTGCATTAGATAAGAAGAGATCAAGCACATCATTAAGTACATCGATATTATCTCGAAGCCAAGGCGTGAACTCTAAAGCTTCATATTTCCATACTTCGCGAAGCGGAACCCTCTGTAATTTGCCTATCATCACCAAACACCTCCCCGCATGAACGTGCTCTCCGTCCCGATCGCCACCTCTTGACTTTATGCTTCTTCTTCTTCTTCGGGCTCGGGCCTCGTCCTTGTAGTCGATCGATGCTATACGCCTCAATGCCACGCTTCATTATACGAAAAAGGTTTTGGTGTCACATCCCTAAGATGAACCCCACCAGCCCCGGTGAGACCCCCGCCTCCTCCGCCACCTTCGCGACGATCTCCTCGGAGTCCAGCCCCTCGGCCCGGAGCTCCCCCGCCCTCTGGAGGATCGCCCCCTCATCAACGGTGTAATATTCGTCTATGTCGGTCCTATGGCCCCATACCAGCCCCGGAAAGACCTTCACCCCCTGGACCTCCAGGAGGCACATAGTAGGCTTAGAAAGCATTGTGAACCGCGATGGAGGGACCTCGATAGCCTTCAGTCGGGGGCATCTTTTCATCAGCTCGAAGAGGACGACGGCGGGGAGGGGGAAGGCCAGATGGACGACCCTCTCCCTTGGATCAAGTTTCGCTATCTGGTCC
>Ga0123333_10003081_pt1 | contig 16430 bp, 15 predicted proteins | sample BioC12SIPDNA_3_FD_89957 | JGI IMG/M metagenome (GOLD analysis project Ga0123333, IMG submission 89957) | Anaerobic biogas reactor microbial communites from Washington, USA - Biogas_R2_B C12 SIP DNA | ecosystem: Engineered > Bioreactor > Anaerobic > Unclassified | place: Washington, USA... | reverse complement strand
CGGTATCAATTACCAGGCCAAGATGGTCAACAACATGCTGGAGGATGAGAAGGTGGGCAAGACCTGCCACTTCGCCATCGGCTTCAACTACGACAACGACGGGCCCGCTCTGATCCATCAGGACTGTTTGGTCAAGAGGCCGTCGATCTGGGTTGATGATACGCAGATCCTCAGGGACGGGGACATAATCATCTGATGGTTCCCCTCGCCTTTGCCCTTTCCATCTGCTCCTGGACCGGACCAGAAACCCTTGTTATTAGGACGAATTATTCACTATTATTATATAGTAGTGCAAACAGATTACATATGAGAGTGAGGAGATGAGCACGGTAAGGCAGATGGTAACCCATGAGATATTGACCAGCGCGATCAAGAACAGATTAGAGGTTTCACAGGATGTCGCTCAGGACCTGGCCTTCAGGGTCCTAAACTACTTCGGTTTCGGTGAAGAGATCATAGACAACGTTCTGGACCACGATGATCGCAGGACGTTCTACTTCCTTCAGGACATGCAGATCCTGACCACACACTGGGAGGAGGCGTTGCTGCCGTCCGGAAGGATATGGAGGGTGTTCTACTGGGACCTGAACACCGGGCGCATTTTACAGTATGCGACCTCGCCCTCGGAGGGTTCCCGGATCGAGGAGGGCCTCTACGAGACCCTTCCCGAGGACGTGTGGTCCAGGTCCGCGGCCTGAGCACCACACCATATACCTTTTTTTATATCATTCATGCATAAACCCGAGGCGATAAGATGGAAGCGGGCAAGAAGATGATGATCGTCGTAATGGACGGTCTAGGGGACCGTGCGGTGAAGGAGCTTGGCTACAAGACCCCACTGCAGGTCGCGAAGAAACCGAACCTTGACTGGTTCGCGCAGAACGGAACGTCCGGGTCCATGGACGTCATAGGTCCAGGGATCCGGCCCGGATCGGACACCTCCCATCTGGCGCTCCTAGGTTATGATCCCTATGAGGTATACACAGGCCGCGGGCCCTTCGAGGCCGCCGGGGTCGGACTGATCGGTCAGAAGGGCGATATCGCTTTCCGATGCAACTTCGCCACGGTGGACCCGAAGATGAACGTCATGGACCGCCGGGCGGGGCGCATCAAGGAACCGGACACCACGGAGCTGGTGAAAGCTCTGCAAGGCCTGAAGGTCGCCGGGATCGAGGCCATAGTGAAGGACGCCACCGAGCACCGCGCCGTCCTCCTGTTACGCGGTGAGGGCCTGGACCCTCATGTCTCCGACGCCGACCCCCACGCCATCGCCAAGGTGCAGTTGAGCAAGCCATTGGTCCCTGGGGCCCAGAGGACCGCGGAGGCGGTGAACGAGTTCGTCAAGAGGTCCTTCGAGATCCTCGATGCCCACCCTGTGAACATCCGCCGCCGGGAGCAGGGTCTGCTGCCAGGGAACATCCTGTTACCCCGGGGTGGCGGTCCCTTCCCGGACATCGAGCCCTTCGAGAAGCGCTACGGCATGAAGGGGTCATGTGTGGCCGGGGTGTCGCTCATCAAGGGTATCGGCCGCGTGGTCGGTCTGGAGATCGTGGATGTCCCCAAAGGTTCCGGAGGGACGGGCACCGACATGGTGGCCAAGGCCCGCATCGCCCTGAAGGAGCTGGAGCGGAAGGACTTCGTGCTCATGAACGTGAAGGCCTCGGACGTGGTGTCCCATGATGGGGACCCCCGCCGCAAGATCGAGGTCATCGAGCGCCTCGACGGCATGGCCAAGGTGCTCCGCGAAGGCCTGCCTGAGGGAGCGGTCATCGCCTTCTGTGCCGACCACTGCACCCCCGTGGCCCGGTTCGACCACTCCGGCGATCCGGTCCCCCTGACCATCTACTCGGAGACCAGCATTAAGGATGGTGTGCAGAGCTACGATGAGGTCTCCTGCGCCAAGGGAGCGCTAGGACGTATCAGAGGCAAGGACCTGATGCCCATCCTGTACGACCGCGCGGACCGCTCCGAGAAGTTCGGGGCCTAAGACCGATTTCCTTACCTCTCTCCGTGAACCTTCAGGTCCGCGGAGACCCGGGACCTCATCGGGCCGCCCCTTATCGCCCTCCACGCGGGCCGTCCGGATGAGGGACCGGGAGCCATGGGGCGGGAACGCCGCAATATTCCTGGTCCGTTCGCTTTGAAAATGACTCCATGTGGGTGCGACAAAGTGTTGAGCCTAACGGAGCCATGCTTCCAGACGGTACTCCACCACCTCACCGTGGAACGTCTCCCGGACGATGGAGCAGTACACCGTGCCCTCAGGGACGATCGGGCTGATGGACACAACGGCGATCTCGGTGCCAGAGCGGTGCACCGACCACCTCCAATCCCATCCTGGCAGCAGCAAATCCAGCGTCATGGATATCTCGACTTCCATCTCTTGCCCCATATCTTTGTTCATGAGGAACACCTCCTGCAGCACCTGGGCGTTGCCGTCGGCGCCCTTCACCGTCGTGCGCAGAAGTACAGTGAGGGAGTCCTCGACCCTCTGCTGCTCCTCCCCCTCCCCAAGAGAGGGTGCGGAGAACGCTGCCAGGAGGGACACTGACACCAAGGAGGCTATGGCCAGGAACACGAAGGCGTCGAATATGCCGGCCATCCCTTCCCTGCTCCACCTCATGCCCACACCCAGACCGTTATAAGGGCGGCCCTCACGTCCGCCTGATGGAAGTATATGTTGACGGGGGCGCTGCGGCAGCTCCTCTCCCCGTCGTTGACCTTCCCCTGCTGGTGCAGGACCTCCGTGGTGCCGTCAGGATATGTTAGAATGACCTTAGCTCCTCCTTCTCCCATGAAGGACGTCCAGTCCACCCGTGCCAGGTCCCTGTGGTCCAGCATCATGCTCCCCCGGGACCAGGCAGGATCGTCCAGTATGGAGTTCAGTGTAGACTCGCACCGATGGTCCAGGTCCTCGCTGCCTTCTCCATCATCAACGGACAGTAGGGTCAGTGACAAGGTGAGCAGCAGCAACCCCGAGGTCACGATCACCATGGCCATGATGGCCTCGAAGAAACCCCCGATGCCGTAAGCGTCGGAACGTAGAGAAGCGCGTCGTCGTACCCTCGTCTCGTCCGCTACCTTGCGGTTCATGCGGTGAGAACGACCTGCTATCCGAATCCCTATGCACTACAGTTAGCCGACTACTGCACTCCCCTGAGGAAATGCCCAGCGGTGATGCCCCCTACCCGGCGCTTGATCTTCTCCTTCTGACGGAGGTCCCTCTTGGCGTAGGCCCTGGCCACGATGGAGCACAGGTCCGGAGGTCGGTTCCGGAGGTCGATTCCATAGGAGTCCATTCCCATGCGCTCCAGCTCATCGAGGTGGTCGAGCAGGAAGAGGTCCGCGGAGTTGAGTATATGAGCGTACCCCTGGTGGTCCCGGATGACCGGGAACCTGGCCCCTCGCTCGTCCACCAGGGTCCCCTCCGGCAACGTGGGGTCGCGGGTGATCATCAGCTCCAACCTTCCGAAGACCATCACCTCCAACCTCCCCCGATAGTGGCGGGCAAGGTCCCACATATCGTCCCTGGAGAGCTCCACGGACAGTGTATACTGGTATAGTTCCGGATGGTTCAAGGAGTTGAACATGTTCATGAAGTAGGAGCCGTAGACCATGCGTTCGGGGAAAACCATGGACTGACCGGGGGAGTTGACCATGAGGGGCGCGTCCGGCACCGCGGGAATGTTTGGAGTTATGCGCGGCAGGTTCACCACGCACTCCACCGAGGACGACCGGCACTCCGCCAAAGCCTCGTCCGTATGCGGCCCCAGGTCGAAGTACACCCTCTGGGCATAAGGCAGCACCTCCTTCAGGGCAGGGATGGACGAGACGTAGAAGGAGAGCTCTCCGGGGCGGGGCTTCCGTTGGACCTCCTGAGGGTGTAAGGACACCTCCCTCCGCAGCACATGCGATGCGGGGAATGGTACCTTATTTATCGTAGCCTCGATGGCCGCGAACTCTCGGTCCTTGGTCTTATATGCCGTGTAATCGCCCAGCTCCAGCCGGTAGGGGGAGGGGAGGATTTTGACGTCCCCTTCCACGATGGGGGAACGGACCTCGAAGCCTCCGACCTTCTCGTCACCGCGGTAGAAGGTGATCCCGTCCCCCTCCTCCAGCTCGCCCCTCACCCTCACCCTGCGACCCTCTGATCTTGCCCTCCCCAGCAGCAGGCCCCGGGAGTCGGGATAGGAGCGCTGCATGACCTCGGTGGTGAGCATGTACCCTGGACTGAAGCCACGGTTGAACGCCACGGAGAGCATCTCCCGCTCCCTCGGCGTCATGAGCACCTCCTCTCCCTTCTCCGCCCTCTGCACCGCGGCCTTGTATATCTTCGTGGCCAGGTACACGTACACCGGGGACCGCAGGCGTCCCTCGATCTTCACGGCCTCCACCCCTATCTCCAGCAGGCGGGGCAGGGCTTCGATCGAGAACAGGTCGGCGGTCGACAGCAGGTAGCCGGACTGGAGGCCGAGGGTGTAGCGCTTGCGGCATGGTTGGGCACACATCCCCCGGTTACCCGAGCGGCCTCCCAGGATGGATGAGAACAGGCATTGGCCGGAGAACGCGTAGCACAGTGCGCCGTGCACGAACACCTCCAGGCCAATGGTGGTGGAGGTGGCGATGCGGGCGATCTCCGGGAGCGTCAGCTCACGGGACAGTATCGCCCTGGTGATCCCTTGCTTCTGGGCCCACAGGGCGTCCTCCGGTGAGTGTATCCCCATCTGGGTGGAGGCATGGACGTCCAGGCCGTAGCGCTCCCTGGCTAGCTGTGCCAATCCTCGGTCCTGCACTATGACCGCATCCGCGCCGATGCGGTCCAAAAGGTCCAGGTAGCTGCTGGCGAGGCTGAGCTCACGCTCCTTGATAAGGGTGTTCACGGTCACGTACACCCTCACTCCTCTCCCGTGCGCCGTGTCCACCGCCGACTTCAGCTCATCATCGGAGAAGTTTTGGGCGAACCGCCTGGCCCCGAACAGCTTACCACCTAGATAAATGGCATCGGCGCCCCCGGCCAGGGCGGCCTTGAATGTCTCCTTGGACCCGGCTGGAGCGAGGACTTCCATGCTCGCTCAATGGAAGGGGGCGGATTTAATTCCTTTCGCCGTCCCCGTTCGACGATGCCAGGAGGTGTGAGCGATATGATGTAGCTTGATTGTAGGGTTAACATGGATATCCTCACGAGGCCTGCTAACGGCCGGGACCATGAGAAATAACATTCTTACCATGCTCAAGGGAAGGGCGCGGCCGGCGAGGCCTCAGCCCGGCCGGACCGGCTGCTCGGGGAAGAGGGAGGGAGGCACTCTGGTGGTCGACTGCCAAGGCTGCCGCCAGGCCCAGAGCCTGGTCGACCAGCACTGCCTCAAGGGAGTGCTGCGGCTCATAGCGGCCGACCCGCCCAACATCCGGGAGATCGTCCTGGTGCGCGACTGGCACATCTGTTACGGAAGGGAGGTCGTGGACATCCTGTCGAAGGTGGCCGATGTGGTGCGGTTCTGCAACGGGTTGCAGTTCGATCGACCCTTCGATGACTGCGCTGCCTGCTCTTCCAACCCCCGCCTGGTGGTGAGCAGAGTGGTGGATTTCCTTCCCCGCGCCGCCCCGGAGCTGGACACCCGGAACCCTCGCCCCTCGGGCGGCCACGGCCGGGCGTGCGAGCAATGCGTGCACAACCTCCGGACCAACCTCGACCATGCCCGGCTCATGCTGGATGGGGCCGAGGCGTCCATGCGCAAGACCTCTGTCCGAGTGGTGAGCCCTTATGACCACTAGGATTGTCCTGCGATCGCACGGCATCGGCCGGGACTTGGAAGCAGGCGGTCTGAGCCAGGCGCTGTCTGCAATGCTGCGCGAGAAGGCCATGAGAAGACCGGGATTCTCTGGATGCTGGACCACCCCTGACCTGCCCCTCAACCACCGGGTCCTGGAGAGCTATATGGTCCTGGGCACCACGGTGAAGGTGGTGTCCCAGGAGCAGGGTGGAGAGCTCCTATACCACGTGCGGCCCTGGGAATACGATCTTCCAGACCCCTGGATCACCGCTCTCGCACGCGTCGTCCAGAAGATCTCCTACCTTCCCCCTCCCACTCTGATCTCATCCGCCGCCGAGCTCCGGGACCACGTCCACAGCTCGTCCTCCAGGCTCTTGCGTAGCATGGTCTCCGGGGGACAGCTTGAGCTAGGACGGGGGATAGAGGAGAGGGAGGATAACATATCCCGCCTGTCGGAGATCGTGGTCCGCTACACCGTGGGCCTGGGCCTTTTCGAGGTCCTGCTCTCCGATGACCGCATTGAGGACGTGTTCGTGGATGCCCCGTCCTCGGAGAACCCCTTACACATAACCATCAACGGCGTCAACGGTACCAATGCCGTCCGACGGTGCCTCACCAACATCACTGCCTCCTCCAGGGAGGTGGAGAAGATCGCCTCGAGGCTCAAGCAGACGAGCGGCCATCCCTTCTCCGAGGCCTTCCCTGTACTGGAGACCGACGTCGAGGGCTTCGAGTCCAGGGCTACGGTCATCGGGCCTCCGCTGTCGCCCGGAGGGACGGCCCTGGCCTTGCGAAGGCACTCGCGGAGACCGTGGACCCTGATGAAGCTGGCATACAACGGTTCCATCGACGTGTCCATGGCCGGATTGCTGTCCTTCCTTATCGACGGACGCAGCGCTATGCTCGTATGCGGGGCCCGGGGCGCAGGGAAGTCCTCTCTGCTGTCAGCGATGATGTTCGAGTTCCCCCTGTCGCAACGCATCCTCACCATCGAGGACACCCTCGAGCTCCCCACCCCGCAGATGCAGGCACTGGGGTACAAGGTCCAATCGCTGTTCGTGGAGAGCAGTCTGGAGCACACCAACGAGGAGATGGCGGATCAGGCGCTGAGGGTCTCCCTCCGCCTGGGGGAGTCGGCCATAGTCCTGGGCGAGGTCCGGGGGAAGGAAGCCCAGACCCTTTACCAGAGCATGCGCACGGGAAAGGCCGGCTCATCGGTCCTAGGAACGATCCACGGGGAATCCGCAAGCTCGGTGTACGAGCGGGTCGTTCATGATATGGGCATACCCAAGGAGGCCTTCATGGCCACGGACCTGGTCCTAACCATGGGCCTGTCGCGGCCGGGAGGATCGTCACGTTCCGTCCGTCGCCTGGTAGAGATCTCCGAGTGCCATCGCAACAACGATGCCGCGGAGTTCCATAACCTGTTGGAAGAAGAAGGCGCGTTCACAGGTTCTGCACTGAACGCATCCTCGGTCGTACGCCGCATCGCCTCCTCCTGGGACATGTCCATGGATGAAGCTCTTTCCAATATCCAGGCTCGGACGGACATGCGCCAAGTGCTCCTCGACTCCGCTGCCTCCGGTGGCCTGCAGTACCTGGAACCAGAATGGGTGCTCCGGTGCAACCGCTTCTTCTGGGACCGCATCGACTCGGGGGATAGGGACTATGGGCGGATGGTGGACGAATTCCGTTCCCTAGTGAACAGGAGGTCTTAACATGCCCCTTTCGGAAGCGTTGTTCTCAGGCCTTCCGTCCCTTCTACCAAATGTCACCGTGCCTTCGTCCTTCTCCACCGTTATGAGGACAAAGAGGAGCGCGGCCGGTGCCCGGTGGATGCTCCGCAACGAGGTGGAGGAGGGCACGCTGGCCAAGGGTGGATGGAACCTGTTCATCATCTCTGCGGCGCTCGCCTTGGCGACCTTTATGGTGATGATCCTGGCGCTGGGGGCGGGGACCGCCGCCTATGGCCTCGTCCCTTGCCTGCTGGTCCCCATAACAATCTCCTCACTTTACCTCAATGCTCCGGAGAGCTACGCTCAGGCCGAGGAGCGGAGGATGCTCCGGGAGTCACCGTCCATCATAGGGTGCATGACCATGAGCATGCAGGTGCACCCCTCTCTGGAGCAGGCGGTGACATTCGCCGCGGAACGGGGCGAGGGCGTGCTCGCGCAGAGACTGAAGGAGGCGCTGTGGGCCAACGTGACCCGGGCCAAGAGCTCGCTGAACGAGGCCCTCGACGATCTTACGGCCACGCTCTCTCATGCGAACGATTCCCTGAGGCAGTCGCTTCATCTGGTTATCTCCGCCACCTGCGAGCGCACCAAGGAAGGCATGGACCGCCTGCTGGACAAGGCCAATGCGGTAGCCTTGGCGGGAGTCCGGGATGCTGTCGACACCTACATCTCCTCCCTGACCATGCCCACCATGGTGCTGTTCTCCCTCGGCACCTTGCTCCCCATCATGATGTTCTCCTTGCTGCCCCTATTGTCGCTGGGGACCTCGATGGGCGCTGAGGCCACGACCACGGCGATCCCCTTCCACTACCTGGCGTTCATACTCCTGGTGGTGATCCCGGCGTCAGCTCTGATCTACGCCTGGAACATCCTATCCCGAAACCCCCTGGGGATGGTGCTCGGGAAGGAGGATGTGCGCAGCCTCTTCCCGCCGCAGCTTCTCCTGGCATGGGGGGCTGCCATTGTCGCTGCCACATTGCTGGACTTGGGACCTCTGACTATAGCCGGAGCGATCGTGCTGACTCCCTGTCCCTTCCTATATTGGAGGCTACGTTCCTACGCCCACGGTTCCAAGGGCAAGGGCCTCATGGAGAAGGAAGCCACGGCGGCCCTGTTCCAGACCGGGAACCGCATGGTCTCCGGGAGCACCGCCGAGCGCGCCCTGGAGGGCGTGGCCCTGAACATGAAGGAGGGGGTGTTCGTCGACATGGTCACCTCACTTCTCTACCGCCATCGCCTCACGGGAAGAAGGCTGGAGGACCTTCTGGTAGAAGATGGGACCTTGAGGGCGGCCTCGCCGGTGGCGGAGAACGCCTACGCCACGATGCTTCAATGTGCCCGCCGGGACCCCATGTATGCCGGCCAGATCGCCCTGCACCTGGCTCAGATGTTGTCGGACCTTCGCGGATGCCAGTTGAGGGTGGAGGAGAGGCTGAGGGGGGTGGTGGACATGATGAGGTCCACGGGAACGTTCTTCGCGCCCATGGTTTTAGGGGTAACGGGAGCCTTGTTCTCCCTCATCCGGGAAAGAGCTGGCTCCTTGGGCGGTGTGACCTCGGACCTAGAGCTGGTGACTGGAATATACATAGGGGAGCTGTCCTTACTGGTTTCGTTCTTCACCGTGCTCATAATGGGTGAGAGGAGCTGGAAGGGTGTGGTGTACTGCTACGCGACACGAACCCCAGTGGCCTTCCTGACCTACGTCGTGGTCTCCGTCATCTGCCGAACGGGGCTGATCGGTCTGATGTGACGACGAACAGGTCATCGTCGGAGAGGGAGTAGAAACGCATGGCCATCTCCTCCTCGTTATGATGGTCGCAACGCGCGGATATGTCCTCTATGAGCTCAGGTCGGACCCGGATATCGAGATGCCCCGTCCCGTCGGAGAACTCCGACCATGCCTGCCTTTCCTCCAGGAGGGTGATGTTGTTCTTTCCGAGGGTGCAGCATGAGGACATCTGGATGCCATCGGCAAGGCAGGACAGGGGCCTCTCCGTGCCGCTGTGGACCCGAGCATAGATACGCTGGGTGAAGCGGCGGCGGGCCAGCTGACCCATGCGGTATCCCAGGACCGCGAACGGGCCCAGGTGACCATGGAACTTTTTGAGGGCGATCATCTCGTCAGGAAGCGTGATCATGTGCCCCGGAATGCACCGTCCCCGTTTAAGTCCCTTTTCCCAGGCAGGGAGGGAAACGATTATTTCCCTGGGTGAGATGGAGGTTCGATGCACGGGGACCCGTCCCACGGGGCCAAGAAGGCCATGCTCATCTTCTTCACCGCCTGGGCCGTGGTGGTCCTCATCTCGCCCTGGACCTTGCCGGCGGGCAGCGTGCCGGACCTCAGCGGACGCTCCGGTTCCCTCGACAACATGGACAGCATCGAAGAGATGAACCCACTGGCCGCGGCTGTGTACATCATCGGCGATGTCTACTGCCATCAAAGGCTGGACCGCTCGTTCACGATGAACGGGAACGAGATGCCCTTCTGCGCCCGGGACGTGGGCATCTTCCTGGGTCTGGCCCTGGGGATGCTGATCATCATGATGATCCGTCCGAGATTCCGTTTCTGGCTGTTCCTTGTTCTGGTCGTACCCATCATACTGGACGGGAGTATGCAACTTCTGGGTTTGTACGAGTCCAACAACGCAATGCGCCTGATAACAGGGGCCTTGGGCGGCGGAGGGAGCTCATATCTATTGGGCCATGTGGCCGATGTAAAACTTGGTTCTAGTAAAAGTTCCTGAGAAGGTAAGAGTATTGTGAGACAGGCAGGCACGGGAAGTCCTGACGCGAAGCCATCCTAATTTCCAGTTTGGAGCACACGGTATGTGTAGTGCGTGTCACAGGAGTGGTCTTATACGCTACCTGTCCCGTCATTCTTCAGCTTACTAGACCGATTTAAAATTAACGCCTAGAATCACACCTTTTGTAACGCAGTCTGGCGATGACCTGCGTTAATCGTTCCAGAGGGGCCAAGGCTACCGTCTATCGCCGGGGACCATTAGCGAGCTGGCTGTCCTGGACCATTCCCTTCTGCGTTTTTCGTCAACGGTTCGGTTCCTGCTCGTTATCGATATTATCAGGCCAGATAAGCAAAGTATAAATATGGCCCCCATCATTTGTTGACCAACAAGTTAGAATCCATCTTTTAACCAATTTTATGGATTGATAGTCATGGCTAATGACGAGTTGAAGACAGGCACAACCACCATCGGTATAGTGTTCAAGGATGGTGTCGTACTAGCTACTGAGCACCGGGCCACCATGGGCAATGTGATCGCCCACAAGGATGTCCGTAAGCTGTTCAAGATCGATGACAACCTGGGGTTGACCGTGGCCGGTCTGGTCGGTGATGCTCAGCTGCTTGCCAGGTACATAAAGGCGGAGGTGGAGCTATACAAGCTCAAGAGGGGCGCACCCATGTCCGTGAACTCCGCAGCCACCCTCCTATCCAACATCATGAGGGGTGGAGGAGGCTCATACGGGTTCTACTATGTGGGTCTGATCATCGGTGGTATCGACACCAACGGTGGGCATGTCTACTCCTTGGATGCTGCGGGTGGCTCCATCCGCGATGAGTATGTGTCCGTAGGCTCCGGGTCCCCCTACGCCTACGGTGTCCTGGAGGACCACTACAAGAGGGGCATGTCCGAGGACGATGCCATCTCTCTGGCCATCAGGGCGCTGAACGCCGCCATGCGGCGGGATTCCGCAAGCGGCGATGGGTACGCGGTGTCCGTTATCAACAAGGACGGTTTCCGCGAGCTCTCGCCGGAGGAAACCCTGGAGAGGGCCACCAAGATGAAGCTGATGGTCGGCTTCGTCAAACACCCTTAAACACCTTTTAACTTCTTTTGTTAAAATATATAAAATAAGCTGGAAAAATTCATGAGCGCTGATAGAGTTTTAGAGGATGCAAAGGAACAGATACGGAAGATCGCTCCTTCCGACGTGAACATCACGGCCATCGAGTTCGAGGGGCCTGTGGTAGTGATATATACCCAGGACATGGAGAAGTTCGCCTCCAACAATGATATCGTTAGGCAGCTAGCCCAGGGCCTGAGGCGAAGGGTAGCCATTCGCCCTGACCCAGGAATGCTGGCCGATCCCGAGGTGGTGGAGAAGCGGATCCGGGAGATCATCCCCGAGGATGCGCAGATCACCGATATCTACTTCGAGGACGACACGGGGGAGGTCACCATCGAGGCCATCGCCCCCGGATTGGTCATAGGCAAGCATGGCAGCATCCTCAACGAGATCAAGAAGGAAGTGGGGTGGGCCCCCAAGGTGGTGCGCGCCCCGCCCCTGCCGTCGAAGACGGTCTCGGACATCCGCAACTATCTGCGGCAGATATCGGATGATCGCAAGACCTTCCTGAAGAAAGTGGGAAGGCGATTGGCCCGGCCCCGGATAGAGGGCGAGTCGTGGGTCAGGATGACCGCCCTGGGCGGTTACCGTGAGGTCGGTAGGAGCGCCACCCTGTTGAGCACCAGGGAGAGCAAGGTCCTTATCGACTGTGGCGTGGACCCCTCGGACAAGGAAGGGGCCACTCCCTACTTCAACGCCCCCGAGATACAGCCGCTGGAAAATCTGGACGCCATCGTCATCACCCATGCTCACCTGGACCACTGCGCCCTGCTGCCGGCACTGTTCAAGTACGGTTATGACGGCCCCATATACTGCACTCCTCCGACCCGGGACCTTATGTCGCTCATGCAGCTGGACTACATCAAGGTCTCCTTCGGAGAAGGGAAGAAAGCACCCTATGATTCTTCGCACGTGCGGGAGATGGTCGCCCACTGCATCCCCCTCAAGTACGGTGAGACCACGGACATCGCTCCGGACATCAGGCTGACGTTCCAGAACGCTGGCCACATCCTTGGCTCCGCGGTGTGCCACTTCCACATCGGCGACGGGCTGTACAACATCGCGTTCACCGGGGACATGAAGTTCGAGCGGACCTGGCTCTTCAACCCCACGGCCAACAAGTTCCCCCGCCTGGAGACGTTGGTGATCGAGTCCACGTACGGAGGCTACCGTGACATTCAGCCCTCGAGGGTGGAGGCGGGAAATGCTCTGAAGGAAATAGTGGAGCGGACCATGAAGAACGGAGGCAAGGCCATCATACCAGTGTTCGCGGTCGGCCGTTCACAAGAGGTCATGCTCGTGCTGGAGGAGATGATGCGGACCAGCAAGTTGCCCAACGTGCCGGTGTACCTTGACGGCATGATATGGGAGGCTACCGCCATCCATACTGCCTATCCGGAGTACCTCAACTCCCAGCTCCGCACCCAGATCTTCCAGATGGGGCAGAACCCCTTCCTCTCGCCCATATTCAAGAGGGTGGAGACCTCGGAGATGAGGGAGCGCATATGCCATGACGTCGAGCCCTGCATTGTGCTGGCAACTGGAGGCATGATGAACGGCGGACCTGTCCTGGAGTACCTCAAGGCGTGGGCGGATGAGCCCAAGAACTCGCTCATATTCGTCGGGTACCAGGCCGAAGGGACGCTCGGGAACAAGATCCAGAAGGGGTGGAGCGAGCTACAGCTCAGCGAGCGGGGGAAGCCCATCAGCGTAAAGATCAAGCTCAACGTGGAGGTCGCCGAGGGATTCTCCGGTCACTCCGACCGGAGGCAGCTGATGTCCTACATCGCCTCCCTGGACCCCAAGCCGGAGAGGATCATCATCGGGCATGGCGACGAGCACAAATGCTCTGACCTGGCATCCTCCATCTACAAGAAGTTCAACGTGGAGACCCGGGCGCCCATGAACCTCGAGACCATCCGCATGAAGTGAGGCGGGCACTGGGTGCCGGCCCGGCATCGGCTCTTGGATAATACCAGGCGATAAGCTTAGGTCTTGGGGCCTGTTGCCGGCCTGAACCTTTTTCTTACACTCTTACAGCAATTCGGTTACGGTTGATTCATAGTCCAGGTATACGCAGGCGGCTCTCGTCCCTACCCTGGACCAGGACCCTGCTGTCCTTCCTCTCCTTCAGTATGTCCATGCCCAACCGCTCCCCCAGGCGGCGGGAGAACTCCACTATGTCGGCATGAGAGGGCATATTGTCCATGTGCATGCGTCGGCGGGAGTCCCCCACGAAGACGTAGCCCTTGGGCTCAATGAACATTGGATCGGCGATGGAGTCCAGGCGGGCATATTCATCCTCCCAGCCCATGTTCCATCCCTTGACCAGGGTATGCCTGACCACCGTCCTGGTGTCCAGGGAAGGGAACAGCTCCAGGGTCCTCATCAAACGCTCCCAGCCGTCCGGCTGCCGGGGTACGCACAGGCGCTTGTACACTTCGACGTTGGGGGCGGCCACGGTCACGTACAGCTGTGTGGGTAAAGGATGCAGTTTCTCCAGGACCTCCGGGTAGGTCCCGTTGGTGACCAGGAAGGTGGTCATCCCTCGGCGGTGGCACAGCTCGATGAGATCGCCGAGATATGGGTAGAGGGTAGGCTCCCCGGAGAGGGATATGGCCACCTGCTTCGGCTCCCTGGCCTCCTTCCACATCTCCCGGGAGCAGCGCTGGTCGCCCCCGAAGCCGGAGACCAGCTTCCGCTGCTCCTCGATGCACGCGTCGAGCATGGCCTCGGGCTCGCTCCATCTCTCCACCTTGCCCTCGAAACCCTGCACCCGCCAGCAGAACAGGCAATTGTGGCTGCACTGGTTCACCACGGGGGTCATCTGCAGGCAGCGGTGGGAACGGATGCCGTAGAACTCCTCCTTGTAGCAAGGGCGGCCCTTAAGGAGGGATTGCTGCATCCAGTGGCAGAGCTTCACCGCAGCGTGTCCGCCGTGCATCTTATACTGCTGCTTCTCTCGCGCCCGGTTCATGTCGTCGGTCATGGACACCTCAGAACAGCGTCCTCTGGGAGGGGGCGGGCTGCGGCTTTGCCTCCGTCTTCGCGGTCCTGATCTCCGCGTCCGGGTGCGGGCGCTCGATGGCCCGCTCCATATGCTGCTCCTTGGCATCCAGGACCCTCTTTATGTCGTTCATCAGGTGCTTCACGGCGTTGGAGTCTAACTTTTCTCCCAGTAGGAAGGCGACCTCCTCGTCCTCGAGCTGCAGCTCTATGGCCGTCCTCAACTGGAACCCCTTGTCGTTCTGGAACAGCGTCCTGAAGTACGGCAGCAGCACCTGCCGAGCCTGGGCAGTGGACTGATGGGTGGCCTCTCCCAGCTTGGCGGAGATGCCGCTCTGTATCGCCCTATTGCTCTTGCTGCGGGACATCTTCATCAGGTACATAGGGAAGCTGTATCGGATGTAGCCCCGGACCTCCCTGGTCTTGGCGGCGCAGACGCCGAACGACAGCAGGTCACCGGCGTAGCTCCAGAACCCATAGTGCTGACGCCTACGCACCCGTCCGAGGAAGGTGTCCGCACGGGCGACGGCCTTCATTCCCCGATAGAGGTCAAGATGGTCCCGGTACGCCACCGGAAGGTTCTCCTCCACCCACAGGAGCTTGGTCTCAGGGGTCTCGTCCACCTCCATCATCCGCAGACGGGCTCCCTGGGCATCGGTGGACTTGAACACATCGTCCATGACCGTGTACATGGTCTTCTCCACCTCCCTCGGTGACACCACCGTGGTATTGAGGTCGGTGACCTCCTCCTTGCCCAAGGCCACTGCCTGGAGGTCCCTGATGGCCGAGCGCAGGTCGCCCCCGGAGTTGTCCGCAAGGATCTCCAGGGCGCGGTCCGATACCCTCACCCCCTGATCCTTGGATATCTTCCTGAGCACGCTCCTGACGGTCACGCTCTTGATGCGGGAGAACTTCACCTGCTCTGTCTGGGACTTCAGCACCGAGCTCTTCTTGGTAAGGCCGTACCAGTCGTTGACGATGAGAATTACGGGCTGCTTGGTGGACCTCACCAGGTCCACTATGGCGGGGATGCCGCCCCGGTCCTCCTTGCCGCTGACGTTGTCCGCCTCATCAAGGATTATGAGCTTCAGCCGGCCCTTCTTGGTGGACAGGTACTCGCCGGTGGAGGAGAACGTCTGCCCCATGGCGCCACGGAGGGCGATTCCCTTGATGGCATCGGCGTTGCGCTGGTCGGAGGCGTTCATCTCCACCACGTCCCAGCCGTAGTCCTTGGCGAGGGCCAGGGCGGCGCTGGTCTTGCCCGTCCCCGGGGTGCCGATGAGGGCGGCGGCCTTCTTGAGCGGCCTTCCCATCTCCCAAGCGTCCGCCCAGGCCCTAAGCTCCTGAACCGCCTTGGGGTTGCCCACGACCTCATCGAGGCCCTTGGGCCTATACAGCTCCGTCCAATCCTCGCTCATGATCGGTGAAAAGATGCCACGGTGTGATAAATAATTGCCCCCAGGTAGGCCGTAATGGCCATGGGGGCTCCGCCGGGGTGCGAGCGTTAACGATTTTTCCCGGGCCGCTTCCCGTCCTCGTATGCCAGGACAGTTATCCCGCCGCCAACCTCCTCTCGCAGGAAGGCCTCTGCCTCCAGGGCCTCGGAGGCGGATACCAGGACCGTGACCTTGATTCCCATTCCCAAGGTCTCAGAATATTCCTCTACGGCGTCCGGATCTGCCCAGAAGGCCTCGGGCTCGATGAACTCCAGTTCCGTGACCTCACCCCTGGGGTCCAAACGCCTTATAAGTCCACGGGTACCGACCTCGGTGTCCATGTAGTCGTCCTCGAACGCCGTGTCGGGGAACTCCTCCCGGAGGCGCTGAATGCGTGCGGCCCCGGCCATCATGACCATATCCATAGGGAGGGCATGGGCGGAGGAGGGATAATAGCGCTGCGAGGAGGGGGCCACCAAGTCCGGGTGTTAACGATCAGATTCTATACATAGAACGATCCATGGAAATTCAACGCTCGCACCTGAGAAGGATGAGAGGATGCGCCATGCGCTCATGAACGAAATCGGTCAGGCGGGAATGACAGGTCATACATT
>Ga0123333_10003080_pt1 | contig 16445 bp, 12 predicted proteins | sample BioC12SIPDNA_3_FD_89957 | JGI IMG/M metagenome (GOLD analysis project Ga0123333, IMG submission 89957) | Anaerobic biogas reactor microbial communites from Washington, USA - Biogas_R2_B C12 SIP DNA | ecosystem: Engineered > Bioreactor > Anaerobic > Unclassified | place: Washington, USA... | reverse complement strand
TCTTCCTCGAGCCATCCCGCCAGCGTGCCGTCCCGCAGGTGCTGGATCCCGTCCTGGGGAACCCGGTCCATGTGCGCCACCGCATCGCGCACCGTGCGCACGGACGCGCCCGTGCGAAACGCGCCGCCCGACCGGAAGACAAACGGCTTGCGCGTGGTTTGCGACGCAGTCAGCTGGCGGTCGCGCAGGCCCAGGCCCAGCTGCTCGCGCACACCGTCATCCTCCAGTCCATGGGTTCCGGCGAGTTCGTCCATCGCGCGATCCTCGTCCAGCACGACCTCGGCCAGCGGCTCGCCGGCCCGCGCAGCCGGCTCCGCGACCTGCCAGCTGACCGGCTCGGCAGCCCAGTCCCGCACCGCCTCCAGCACGGCTACGGGTGGCCGGAGGCGGGGAAATTCGTCCCGCAGGAATCGCGCGACAGCCTCGCGCATCACGTTTGGGTGGAGTATGGCGCCGCTCGCGTCTTCGCCGTCCCCGTCCGGCTCATCGGCAGCCTGGATCACGAACAGACCGCTGCGCCCCACGACGGCCGCGGCAGTGCGGTGGCCATAGATCCTCGGATCGGCCACCACGATGTAGCTGTCCGGCAGGGTTTCCCTCAGATAGGCCCCTACCGACCCCGCCTTCACCCACCCTTCCGCAGCCAGCACCTCAGCCAACCCGACCTACCTCTCAAACGAAAAAGGAAAAAACAAGAAGGAAGAAGGAAAATGGAGAAGCGCTCATCTTCCTTCTTCCATCTTCCATCTTCCTTTCACTCAAGCACCACCTTCTCATCCACCAGCCGCTCCCGCACGAAATCGCCCTTGCTCACCATCCGGAAATGCGACGCATCGAGCTGAAATTCCATGTCGACTGCGTTCCGCCCGGCCCGGTTCTTCTCCACGCTGATCACGACCCAGTTGCGCATGGCATCCGCGCCGGAAGGGTTGTAGATCATGTGCTCGCGGCTGAGGATCGCAAACTTGTTGTTCAGGATCAGGCCGACGTCCGCCTCGTACTGCAGCGCGGAGCTCCCGCGCAGGTCCGAAAGCCGCATCCGTTTCGACTTGAGCCCCACCCGGTCCGAGGCCGCGATCGCGATGACCTGGACCCCCAGGGCCATGGCCATCTCCTTGAGCCCCTGGGTGAGGAAGGTCGTGGCCTCGGTCTCCTCCTCCAGCGCACTCAGCCGCACCGGGATCTTTTGCAGATAGTCGACGATCACCAGCAGCCGTTCCGCGCCGGCAGCCACCTCATCCTGCACCCACGAGCGCACCTGGTCCAGCCCCGTGTGGTCGCCGCTCGCCTTGGCCAGCACCAGCCGGTCCGCGTACGCATCCATCTCCCGCAGGATGTCGGCATAGCGCGGGACGCTGCGCAGCCGGTTGATCACCCCGCCGCCCTGGCCGGGCCGTCCCGCCAGCGACAGGTCCGCCAGCTTGCGCAGGGTCAGCGCGTCGTCCCGATACCCGCGCTCCGCGCTCTCCAGGCACAGCAGCCGAGAGAGCAGGTGGGGCCGGTCGTGCTCGTAGCAGATGTACAACACGTGCACGCTCGGGTCGGACACGACCGCGTTGCGCGCGACCTGCATCGCCCAGATCGTCTTACCCACCCCGAACGCGCCGCCGATCATCAGCAGCTCGCCCGGCCGGATGCCGCCGTTCAGGATGTCATCCAGGGGCGTGAAGCCGGTCGGGATCGGGCGCAGCCGTTCCGCCCTCCCGTTCTGCTCGAGGGTCTCCACCTCCTGCATCACCTCGGCCAGCGAAGCAGGTCCCGTCGCCTCCATCTGCAAGGGCGTCAGCGGTTCGCTCATAAAATCATTCCGTGCAGCGTGAGCCCGCTTCAGCGGGCGTTGCTAGGTAGCCCAGCGATTGATCGCCGGGCGCAGGCGTGGTGGCAGCGAGATGCTCGCCCGAAGCCGCGATCATCCTGAGCGGAGCGAAGCGAAGTCGAAGGACGATCTTCCATCTTCCTTTTTCCTTTTTCCTTCTTCCTTCCGTCTCTCTACCGTCGCGTCTTTGGCGCAAACATCGCGGGCGACAGGTAGATCCCGTACGCCTCGATCTTATCCATGAATTTCGGCCGGATGCCCGTGCCCGTGAAATACCCCTGCACCCGCCCGTCCTTGATCCCCGTGTGCACGAACCGGAAGATGTCCTGCATGACGATCACGTCGCCTTCCATCCCCTGCACCTCGGTGATCTGGCTGATCTTGCGCGCGCCGTCCGGCAGCCGGTCGAGGTGTACCACGAGGTCGAACGCGGAAGCGATCTGCTCGCGGATCGCGCGCAGCGGCAGATCCATCCCCGCCATCAGCACCATCGTCTCCACGCGGGCCAGCGTGTCGCGCGGGGTGTTCGAGTGTGCGGTGGTCAGCGACCCGTCGTGGCCGGTGTTCATGGCCTGGAGCATGTCCAGCGCCTCGCCTCCGCGGACCTCGCCCACGACGATCCGGTCCGGCCGCATGCGCAGCGCGTTGATCACGAGCTGGCGGATCGTAATCTGTCCCTTGCCCTCCACGTTCGGCGGACGCGCCTCCAGCCGCACCACGTGGTCCTGCTGGAGCTGGAGCTCGGCCGCGTCCTCGATCGTCAGGATGCGCTCGTCGTTCCCCAGGTAGCTCGAGAGGATATTGAGCAGGGTCGTCTTGCCGGTCGACGTGCCGCCCGAGATGACGATGTTCAGCCGGGCCTGCACGCACGCCTTCATAAACTTGCCCATGTCCTCGGTGCATGAGTCGAGCCGGACGAAGTCCTCCATCGAGTACGCGGCCCTGGTGAACTTGCGGATGCTGATGCAGGGCCCCACCAGCGATAGGGGCGGGATGATCACGTTGACGCGTGAGCCATCGGGCAGCCGCGCGTCGACCATGGGGCTGCTCTCGTCCACGCGGCGGCCCAGCGGTGACACGATCCGGTCGATGATCCGGGTCAGCTCCTCCGTGTCCCTGAACCGCACGTCCGTGCTCTCCAGCCGGCCCGCGCGCTCCACGTAGACGTTGTTCGGGCCGTTGACCAGGACCTCCGTGACGCTCTCGTCCTTCAGGAACGGCTCCAGCACCCCGAAGCCCAGGATGCCCGCGACGATGCTTTCGAACAGCTCCGTGCGCTCGTTCCGGCTGAGCGGCACGTCTTCGCCCGCGATCACCTCTTCGAAGATGCGCGTGAGCGCGCGCTTGACCTCCTCCACGTTGTCCGCGCGCACCGTCGGGCTGAGTTCCGCGAGCAGCCGCCGCTGAACGCGATCGTAGATGCCCGCCAGCCGCTCGCGGTTGTCGGACCGCGCGGCCAGGGACGGACGGGGCGCGGCCGGCGCGCGCACTGCCGGGGAATTGCCGTTGCGTAAGAAGCTCACTCTTTCACCTCACGTCTCAGATCAGCTACAGCGTAACGCGATCAAATGAAACCGAGATGAAATCCCGTGCGAACAATATAAATTTTCGTTCAGATGCACCGCGTAACCGAAGGACCATCTTCCTTCTTCCTTTTTCCTTCTTCCTTCCATTACTTGATCCACACCGGATCGTACTCATCCCACGGCGCGTCTCCGCTGATCTTCTTCAGGTTCCGGCCATCCGCGCCGATCACGAAGATCTGCTTCGTGCCCTCGCGGTTCGACCAGAAGACGATCTGCCGGCTGTCGGGCGACCAGGACGGGTGCTTGTCCCACTCCCACTTGTTCGGCGTGTAGTTCCACCACTCTGCGCCGTCCGGGTTGATCACCCAGATGTCGTCGCTCTCCCATTCCGGGCTCACGAACGCGATCCGGCTGCCGTCCGGCGCCCACACCGGGTCGTAGCAGATCTTCGAGCAGTTCGTCACGCGCTTCGTAACGAGGTTGCCGTCCTGGTCGCGGCCCTGGTAATACACCTGCACCGTCAGGTCGCCCACCCCGCGCGTGGCGTACAGCTGGAACCGGCCGTCGGGCGAGTGCTGTTCCTTCTTGTACTGCGCCGCGTACTCGGCTTCCAGCTTGCTCGTTGCAGGCCCCAGGTAGCGCTTCTGCGAGCCGTCCGGGTTCATCACCCAGAAGCCCTCTTCCCCTTCCTTGGTAGACTTGAACACGATCTTGCCGCGGAAGGTGCCCAGCGGCGGTGCGGGCGTGGGCGGCGCGGGCGGCACATAGGCCGTAGGCGTCGGGATTGGGGTGACCGTCGGCGTGTTGGTCGGCGTCGGGGTCGGCGTCAGCAGGTCCTTGACGCTGTCGCGGCGGTTGATCGCGCTCGACGGGTCCACCCCGGGCAGGGCCGCGGCCAGGTCGTACATCCGGTACGCCAGGCTGGGGTCGCCCCCGTCGCGGTACTGGTCGCCCCGCCGCAGGTACGCGTCGTACAGCCGCTCCACCGCCAGCCCGTCCAGGTAGGCCGGCCGCATCTGCACCACCGCGCTCAGCCGCGCGATCGCGTCGTCCAGCCGGCCCGCGTCCAGCGACTGCTGCCCGGCCAGGAGCTGGCTGGCCAGCCGCTGCTCGTTCTGCGCCGCGACGTCGTTCGGCCGGAAGGACAGCGCACGGGTAAAGTAATCCAGCGCGAGCGGCAGTTGCTCCAGCTGGGGCGGATTTTGGTTCACCATCTCCTGCCCGAGGGTCAGATACGCCGTGTGCAGGTGGTCCGACACGGTCTCCGCCTCGTAGGTGGTGCTGCGGGCCCGCACCTGTTCGTACAGATCGATGGCTGCCCCGTAGTTCTGCGCCTCGAACGCCTCTTTGCCCTGGCCGAACAGCCCCTCTAAGGAAAGCCGGTCGCTCAGGTCCGAGATGCGCTGCGGCGCGTTGCACGAGCCGGGGAAGAGGAGCTGGATGTCCGTCAGCTTCTCCCGCGCGGCCACGTACTCGCCCGCCGCGAGCAGCGCCTCCGCTTCTGCGCAGAGCTGCCGTTCCTTTTCCTTGGTCTCGATGAGCGCGAGCTGCGCCTGGATCTCCTCGTTGTCCGGGTCCTTTTGCAGGGTTGCGGTGCATGCTTCGCGTCCTTCGGCCAGCTTGCCGCCCGCGACCAGGTCCTTGCACGCGGTTACCTCGGCCGCAAACGCCTGCGCCGCGCGCTCCTTCGCCAGTTCGGGCGCCACCCGCTCCGTCACGAACTGGGCGACAAAGTAGATCGCAGCCAGCAGCAGGACGGCAAGCAACGCGCGAAAGAAGATGCGTCCCCATCGGATGGTGACGCCCTTCGGCTTGACCTTCGTCTCCTTGTCCAGCCTGGCCCGGAAGCGTGCCTGGTCCAGGGACCGCATCACGTCCGGGTCGCCCGGATGTTTTTGTGCCAGCGCCTCGAAGCAGCGCAAGGCTGCGGCCCATTCACCGGCCTGGATATGCGTCAGGCCTTCGTCATACAGGGGATCGTCCCGGCCTCGGGCCGGGGCGCGATAGTCAGCTTCCATGTTTGTTCTCAATCTTCGATACGCACCAATCTCGCATCGATATTATCTTCCACCTAGCATGGCAAATAGGGATTGAAACCGAGGCACTACGGGGCCTAGAATGACTACGAAAAGGGCCGGCAGGATGAACAGCGCGAGCGGGATGATCATCTTGATGCCTGCCTGCCGAGCCAGTTCCTCTGCCCTCTGCCGCCTTTTCAACCGCATCTCTTCTGCCTGCGCATGCAGCACCTGCGCGATGCTGACGCCGAGTTGGCTGGACTGCACCAGCACTGCCACAAACGTGGACAGTTGCGGCACGCCGCACCGCCCCGCCATGCGGGTGAGGGCGTCTTCGCGGCTCGTCCCCACCCGCATCTCGGCCACCGCGCGGCGGAATTCCCGGGAGAGCTCATTGTCCCACTTCTCACCGACCCGCACCATAGCGGTTTCGAACGCGAGCCCTGCTTCCACACCGATGGTCAGCATATCCAGCGCGTCCGGCAGCGCCTTAAGGATCTTGTTCTTGCGCGTGCGGACGCGTGTGCGCAGCCAGTACACGGGCAGCAGGAACCCCAACACCAGGCCGATGGCCGAGTTGCGCAGAGCGATGACCAGCGGCTGGTTACGTCCCGCCAGGAAGAAGAGTAGTCCGCCCAACGTCAGAATAACCAATACGCGAACGCCGTAGAAATCCAGCGCGCTTAGCCCTCCGGGATTGCCCGCCTGCTGTAGTTTCTGCCGGGTTGCCTCCAGATCTCGGTTGGGCAGCAACCTTCCGAGTAAGCGCAGGAGGGACCGCACCCCGGGCCAGATAGTTCTCCTGAAGAACGGCTGCCGCAGATCCTCTTCGATCACGATGTCGCCGCGATCCAGGTAGTCGTCGAGCCGGCTGGCGACATCGCGCCGCGGCGCCGCGGGCGCGAGAGACATCCAGGCCAGCAAGGCCGCGAAGCTAACAAGGACGGCGAATGTGAGGGGCGACCACAGCGCTCCGAGCTGGTTGATCAGCGTTCCGATCTCCATGCGCTACACCTCGATGTCCACAATCTTGCGGATGATCAGGTAGCCGATGACTTCCAACACCACTGCACCGATGATGAGGAGGCGCATCATGCCCGGCTGGAAGAGGGGTGTGAGATAGTCGGGGCGGATGAATGAGACGGCCACGCCGAACGCAATCGGCATGGCTGCGAGCAGATAGCCCGTCATTCGCTGCTGCGCTGTCATGACTACGATTTCCCGCTTGAGGCGGATGCGTTCTCGAATCGTCTCTGCGATCGTCTCCAGGATCTGCGCCAGGTTGCCGCCCAGCTCCGCCTGAACGTTCATCGCGGTCACCATCAGGTAGAGGTCATCGCTTTTCGACCGGTCTGCCATGTCGTTGAGCGCCCGGTTGATCGGGATGCCCAGGTTGACGGCCCGCATCACCCGGCCGAACTCGACCGATGCCGGAGCAGACATTCGATCAACGAGCATATCGATCGCCTGTGCGACGCCGTAGCCTGCGCGCAGTGCTCCGATCAGCAATGTCAGCACATCGGGCAGTTGATTCGTAAACGCATCCCGCCGCTTGCCGGCCCGGATGTTGAGGTAGATCAGGGGGAGGAACGCACCAGTGATACCTAACACTGCGGCAAGCAGCGCGCCACCTCGCCACCACCCCAGGAGGGCCAGCCCAACCACGATGATGAGGACGATCAGCAGGAATTCCGCGACGGTCAGCGGCACGTCCGCGCGCGTGAGGCGATCGGCAAACGTCTCTCCCAGGCTCATCTTGCCAAGGAGCCGGTTGAGTCCGCCAAATCGCTTACGGCCGCGCTCACCCGATGGCGCCGCTGCATCTGCGGCAGTGATGCCGCCATACTGTGCCAGCCGTGCTTCCATGGGATCATCCACAGCCGTCAGGCGCCACAACCCGACGAAGCCGAGCAGGACCGAACCCGCTACGAGGATGCTGAATGCAACCGAGAGTGCGGTCATATGCTATGATTCCGCCGGGGCCGCGCGGCCCCGCAGCCGTGACAACAGCCCGTTCGAGGGCTCCCCGAGCGCGTCCGGACCCATCACCTCTCGAGCCAGCTCGCCGGCGAACCCCTGCACCGCCTTGGCCAGCCGGCTGTTAGCGTGGCTCATCAGCAGCGGCACGCCCCGGTTCACGCTGTACGTGGCGAGCGCCTGGTCGTCGGGAATCCGGTATCGAACCCGGATCCGCAGCCGCTCCTCGATATCTGCGATCGAGACCCCGCCGCGCATGTCGGCCCGGTTGAGCACGAGCCAGATCTTTTCACTGGGATACCCGCGTTCGTGCATCTGGTCCAGCATCAGCCGGGTGTTGCGCAGCCCCACCATCTCCGGCAGCACGGTCATCACGATGCGGTCCGCGCCATCCAGGAATGCGAACGCGGTTTCGTCCAACGGCAGCCCCAGGTCCACCACGACCCACGGAAACATTCGCTTGAGTGTAGCCAGCACCTGCTGCACCTGCGGCAGTGAGATCGGGTGCGCCAGGTCCGCGGGCGGCGGCGCCAGCAGCACACGGATGCCGGACGCATGGTTTGCCAGCACGCCCGACACCAGGTCCGCGTCGAGCCGCGTGAGCTTGGGCAGGAGGTCCACGATGTTCCGCGAGGAGTCGAGGTTGAGGGCCACGTCGAGCGCCGGCGCAGCGTAATCGGCATCGACCAGCACCGTGGGCCGCCTGGTCAGCTGTTGCAGGCTGATTGCTGTGTTGATCGCCGATGTCGTCCGCCCCGTGCCCCCCTTCGGCGCGCAGAAAGCGATGATGCGCCCCGAGACCAGCGGCGCCTCTTCGGGCGCCTGGCTGGGCCGCCGGACCAGCACCTGGCGCAGCGCGTTGACCAGCTCATCCGCGTCCAGCGGCTTGAGCAGGAATGCCCGCGCGCCGGCCAGCATGGCTGCCTGCGCGGTGCCCATTGCAGTCCGGCTCACCAGCGCGAGGATGGCGGCCCGCGGCGCGTTCTTGGCCAGCAGCGTCACCAGGGCGGTCACACTCGCGCCGCCCAGCTCATCGTCGATGAGGATCGCGTGCGGGATCAGGTCCGACGCGCGGCCGGGCGCCAGGTCCGGCTGGGACACCCAGTACAGCCGGTGGTCGCCTCCAAGCCTCGCAAGGCTTTCACCGATTGTCTCTCGTAGGTCCTCTTGGGCGCTGACCAGCAGCACGCGCAGCGTTTCGCCGGGCACCAGATTAGCCAATTACGCCTCCATCCCCTAACGCCCGATCGCGGCCGGAATGCGGTATTCGTTCATCAGCCGGTCCACGTCCACCGGCTCCACTTCGAACGGCTGCTCCGCGCCCGGTGCGCGCAGCACCACGTCCATCACCGCGCCCGCGTCCTTGAGATACTTCAGCGTCAGCGCGTCCTGTTCCGTCACCGTCAGAAGGAGCGCCTTGGCCTGGGTCGTATTGCCGCCTTCGTCCGCCTGCCCGCCGACGACCGCCGCCAGCGTGAGGTTCTCCAGCGCCTTGAACGCCACCAACTCCTCGGTGTCGCCTTCCGCGCCGCCGGCCCGGTCCGTGAACGGCAGGGAGAAGAGCAGGTCCACGTGATCCCCCGCCTTGAGGATCCCCAGGCCGTTCATCAGGTCGCTGGCCGGGAACGCCATGAGCACCTGGTCCTCGTTCATCACCAGCGCCATCCGGCCGTTCGCCGCGACGACATTGGGATCCAGCAGCCGCCCGGCCAGCAGGATCTCGCCCACCGCAAGCTCGGTCGTGCTGATCTTGCCCACCGCCTGCTCCGCCTCTGCCAGGTAGCCCTCAGGTACGACCGCCACCGGCAGATCCTTGACTGTGACCATCTCCGCTGTCAGGAGCGTACGGATTGGCACGATCTGGGATGCGGTCACGACTTTGACCGTGGGTCCGCCTACTTCGGCCACGCCCTGGGCCTGGCGGTCCTGCGTGCCCCGGGAGAGTGCTATGTAGCCTACGACGCCGGCCAGTAGCGCGACGATCACGCCGGCCACCAACCAGATGCATCCGCGAGTGCGTGCCATAAGTGCTCCTTATTGTTCTCGATCCATGGTTGCCGAGCTACTGAGTGGAATGGATACCGGTAGCCCGAGAAAGCCGCCGAGAAGCAAATCTGCTTGATATTCCACTTCCACGGTAATGCACCCAAGAGGACCACTGCTGGTGCAGTTTCTGTCTGTGGTGACCGAGACCTGTGCAGGATTCAGCCCCAGCGTCAAAGTGCACGTATGTCCCAAGATGCTGCTGGCGGGCGCCGTCGTGCAAGATCCGGAGGCGGGGTCAGCATTTGGTTTCACGATTGCGTAGCGTGCACCTTCACGCGCTGCATTCGAGACAGTATTGTAGTTCCATATGAGAATGCCAAATTGGATGATGCCAAGGGTCAGCAGAAGCAAGACGGGTAGCACAATGGCAAACTCAACCAAATCCTGGCCGCGCTCCCTGCGCGTGCATGCAGGCTTGTTTGATCGGAGGTTCATGTTCAGCAGGATCATGGACTACTCTCGACTACCGAATTAGGGATAAATTATAGCCCTCGCAATAAACCGTGTCAAAGACGACGCCAACCCATAAGGCTATCCAGCCCGACTCAAATGATCCGAATGACTGAGATACTATGACGACATTGCTTTTATCAGCGCGAAAGGGGCGGCGTTGCCAATAGCAGCGCCGCCCCTTTTTGATCTGACTGCAAGAATCGATGCTCGCACAAGATGCCAGCGTCGCTTGTTGACGATATGCTGCGCTCTCTCAGCTGCCCACTGGGTTGTTGCCTAAGGAGCTGCCGATTCTGGAGAAGATGGTCGAGATGTTGGTTCCGACTGCAACGACGGCCAGAATTACGACGAGCGCGATCAGCGCGATCAGGATCGCGTATTCAGCCAGGTCCTGGCCCTCTTCGCTATGGAGCAGGTTGTACAGGTTGAAGTAGAATTTGGTCAACATGATCTCTCTCCTTGGGTGTTTTCGTGGTGTGCATCACACCGCCGTGTGATGCGGCATGGAGTTTTGTCATCCAGCCTACAGCACCACTATAGCACAGGTCTTCATGCCTTGTTCTTTAGAAATTTCTTAGAGAGATCGAGTGATTCTTCACATATTAGCTTTAGAATCCGGTTCATTGGCCGTGAAGCGGTAGCCGGTTCCCCAGACCGTGGCAAAATATCGCGGTTGTCTTGGGTCGTCTTCCAGTTTCTCGCGCAGGTACCGTATGTAGACCTGCAGGTTCGCCACATCCTCGACATAAGCGGGCCCCCAGACCTCGCCCAGCAGCTCCTCATGGGGCACGGCACGGTCACGGTTCGCGATGAGGTAGGTGAGCAAGCGGAATTCGGTGGGCGTCAGGCGGATGGGGTTGCCCCGGACGGTCACCGCGTGTTGGCCCAGGTCGACGCGCAGATACCCGTCATCGAAGATCTCCGGCCCTGGCGCCGCGGTCGGCTGCGAGCGGCGCAGCACGGCCGCCACGCGCAACTCCAGTTCGGTGAGGTCGACCGGCTTCGTCAGGTAGTCATCCGCGCCCAGGCGCAGCCCTTCGATGATGTCCTCCTGCTGTCCCAGGGCTGTGATGAACAGCACGGGCGTCTGCGATGTCTTTCTCAACTCCGCGAGCACCTGCCGGCCGTCGATGCCCGGCATCATAATGTCCAGGAGGATGAGGTCCGGCTTCTCCGCAGGGATGAGTTGTAGCGCCTCTTCGCCGCTGCCGGCCACGCACGTCTCGTATCCCTTCGCGTGCATGAAGGTCCGGATCAGGGCCGCGAGCGTCTCATCGTCCTCAACGATCAGGATCTTCATGGGTGTCCTCCGGCATCAGCGGCAGCGTGAATGCAAAGCGACTTCCTCCCTCGGGCCCGGGCTCGGCCCAGATCTGCCCGCCCATTGCCTCGACTAGGCGCCGGCTGACGTAGAGGCCCAGGCCGTACCCGTCGACGCGGCGTGACTCGTCGCCGTCCCCCCGGCGGAAACGCTCGAACAATGCTTCGGCCTTGCCCGGTTCCACGCCTGCGCCCTGATCCTCCACAGCAATCGTCAGATTTCCGGGCGGCTCAGCCCGTACGCTGACCAGGATCCGGCCGTCCGGCGGCGTGTACTTGACCGCGTTGTCGATCAGGTTGTCGAGGACGGTAGTCACCGCGATCTCGTCGGCCAGGGCCCAAGGCGTCTCACCGGCTTCCAGGAGGAACTCCCGGCCGGCCGCGGCCCTCTGCCAGCGGGCCAGCGCGTCCTCTGCGATCTTCGCGGGTGCCAGGGGTCGGGGCTCAAGGCGCCACTTGCCGTCGTCCAGCCGCGCCACGTCCAGCGTGCGCTCGGCCAGGCCCGCGAGCCTCCGGGTCTGCGCCTGCACCAGCTTGAAGAAATGCCGCTGCTCCGCAGTCACGGCGTCCGGATCCAGGGCCTGGGCCAGTTGTACTGCGGCTTCGATGTTGGCCAGGGGCGCCCTGAGCTCGTGCGAGAAGGTCGCGACGAGCTCGCGCTGGAAGCGGGCCAGCTCCTCCTGCCGGGTGACATCGCGAAGCAGGACGACCACAGCCCGGTCCGGGGCGGGGAGCGGCGCTGCGTCCAAGCGGAGGATGGCGCCCACCTGCCCGGGCAGTCTGGGATGCCACCAGCTCTTGGAAACCGGCTCCCCGCGGCACAGGGCATCGAGAGTGGGACAGTCATCCCGGCACTCGCTCGAATCGCACTGCAGTACGTCGCACAGACGCCGGTTCAGGAGCTCCGGCTCTGCCTGGCCGAGCAGCCTCCCGGCAGCCGGGTTTGTGGAGGTGATCCGCCGCGCGCCATCCAGTGTGAGCAGGCCATCGGTCATGTTGCGGATGATCTGTTCCGACTTCTCGCGTTCGTCGCGCACGGCCGCGAAGAGCCTGGCGCTCTCCAGCGCGCCGGCCGCATGTTCGGCCAGGGTGGCCAACGCCTGCCGGTCCTGGGCCGCCGCGCCTCCCCTGTTTGTCTCGATCGTGATGGACCCGAGCGCCCGGTCACCGAGGCGGATGGGTGTGTTCACGCCCTCCCAATCCGCCGCCTCTCCGTCGCTGCCGGCCGCGAGGTGCACCGCCTCCAGCCCTGGCGCATCGACCCGGACCGCGGCCCGCTGGCCGCCGGTCAGGAGCATTGCGCACCGCAGCGTGAGCCGCGCGATCTCGCGGGCATCCAGCGTGGCGTTGAGATCGCGCGCGGTCCGCTCGATGGCCACCAGGTGGCCTGCAACCCGGTCGAAGGCCTTGTCCGCGCGCGCGTATGCGCCAGCCAGCGCCAGCGCGGTCTCCGCGGATTGGGCCAGCCGGTCCAGCTGCTCGAGGTCGGCCGGCGAGAAGCGGCCGGGCCTGCTGTGCGCCAGCACGAGCACGCCGAGGAGCGCTCCCTCGCGATCGCGCAGCGGCCGCGTGAGCAGAGAGCATATGCTGCCGGAGTGCAAGAAGCGCACGTCCGCCGGGAGGTCGCGAATGACCTCCCTGGGCGCGTGCACGGCCAGCCACGCGGGCAGCGGCAGGGGATGGTCCGCCGCAGGGAGTTGGATAGCTGTCGTCGCTTCGCTCCCGATCAGCTCCCAGTGGCTCTCCCAGGTGTTGTAGAGCAGGAGCGCGGCGCTCTCCGCACCGTTGTCGCGCCGCGCCTGCTCCCGGATGAAGTGGACGAGTTGGTTGATATCGGTCGACCGCTCCAGCATCGCGCCGCGCTCCTGGGCCATGTTTGCCACTACCTCGCGGCTGCCGAATGACACCGCCACGCTGTGCAGAACGAGCGCATAAGCCAGCAGCACCGCGGTTGCCGAGAGCGCGCTGCCAAGGCTGCCCTCGCCCGGCGCCCACGCTGCCTGCCAGAGGAACGCGGAGCCGAAGAAGGCCGTATACAGGAATCCCGGGATGAGCCCGCCGCGACGGTAGGAGGCCAGCCCGACGGGCAGCAGTGCCAGGTAGCGGACGACCGGCAGCACGCCGGGCTCGACCCTATCGGCGATCAGAAACGCCAGCATGGCGAGCATCGCGAGCACGGCCGCGGCCAGGGGGAAGCCCCGGCGGAGGGATCGCTGCGGAGAACGCCGCGTGATCGATGGGGAGGTGTTCATCCCAGGAACACCGTCAGGAGGAAGACACAGAAGGCCGCGTTGGCGGCCGCCGGCGCGATGATGCTTCCCGATCTCAGGCGCAGCACGCCTGCCATGAACGCGAACAGCGCCTCGTAGGCAAGGCAGACGATCAGGACCGGGGTCAGCTCGGCCGCGCTTCCGGGCGCTGCGTAGAGCAGCAGGTTCAGCAGGATGATGACGCCCCACGCAGGGATCTGTCCGGCGCCGCTACGCGGGCCCAGCAGGGTGTGCAGCAGCCCGCGCAGGCTGATCTCCTGGCCCACCGCGAACAGGCCCGCGCTGACCCCGACGAGCCAGGCCAGGTTGGCCAGCCCGGGCAGCCGGACCGGCGCGGCGCCCGGCAGAGACATGATGGTGCTGATCATGTGAAGGCCGAGAGCCGCGCCCAGGCTGAGCCCGATCACCATCTGCCTGCCCCACCACGGCTCCAGCAGGCCCAGCTTGCGCCGGACCTGGGGATAGCGAACGCCAGCCCACGCGAGCGTCCCGCCCATCAGGAAGGGGATCGCGAGGCTGAGCCATGGAGGGAGCGCGGGCATCCACCGGATTGGGGTGGAGCGATATTCCGGGGGCGTGGCAAGGATTGCCAGGGCAATGGCTGCGCCCGAGACCAGAGCAAAGCGCGGGATGACCCGTGGCCGGTCTGGTTGTCCTTCAAGTGTAATCCACAGGGGCAGCACCAGGAGGATCGCGCCGAAGAGGAGCCAGTGCACGAGAACCGCCCAGGCAGTCCCGCCGGCCCAGATGCTGAGGCCGATGGTGACGATGCCATAGAGCAGCAGGACGATCTCGAACTGCAGCCGGCGCCGCGCCGCCTCGGCGCGCGCCAAGTCTTCTGCGGCCTCCCAATCGGGCCGAAGGGTGATTTCCTCCAGACGGGTCAAATTGCTCCCGGACATATGCTGTAACACCAAGAGGGGCTGATTTTGGGCAGCGCCGGAATTGCATCCAATATAGCAGAGTAGTCGGAGAAGGTCAACAGAAGGCTTCTGAGAGATCCACTTGGAGCAGGATCATCTGACGTGATCATTCGCGTCAGTATGCTGTATGCACCACTAACTGCGTGTTGTGCTAGAATATCTGAACCCATGGCAAGATTGGGAGGGCGTTTTGACGGGTCGCCGCTCACTCCTCTGTGGTCGACTTCAGAAACTGACGGTGCGTCTATCCATCGGTTTGTTCGTCGCCAGTCTGGTCCACGCATGCTACTGGCATGTCCGGGCGCAGGTCATTCCTTATGATGACGCTTACATAACGTATCGTTATGTGCAGAACTTCGTAGCAGGTTCAGGTTTGGTCTATAATCCCGGTGAACCGGTATTTGGCAGTTCCGCTCCTCTCTATGCTCTCTGGTTGGCAATGCTTGCCGCGGTCACTCATGTAGGCGACATTCCTGCCTTGGCTGTGCGCACCAACGCCGTGTTCTATGTTGCAGCAGGGATGGCAATCGTGGGCCTGGCGCGCCAACTAACTCGTTCTTCGCTTGCAGCCTTTTGTATTGGCGTCCTATACGCGATGAACCCGGAGATGCTCAACATCTCCCTTGGGGGTATGGAGTCGTTCCTTTTTCTCGCTCTCTGTTTCGGCACCCTGTGGGCTCTGTGCGCCGATAGGATCACGCTCGGGATGAGCCTGGCTGCCTTCTCACTTCTAACTCGACCCGAAGGGCTGCTCCTTGTTGCAGTCTGTGGACTACGGTGGATCGGGCGAAGCCATAGGAGAGACTGCACGGTTCCTGGCATTCCCATCATAATTCTGTTGCCGTGGGTCATTTTCGCCACGCTTCGCTATGGCACGCCTGTGACGCACTCGATCATCGCCAAAAGTGCGCCACTCTATGTGCTTCCACCCGGGTCTGCGCTTGCGACCATTATGTGGCAGCTGACTTCGTGGAGTGCCATGTCTTCGTCGCCTATGGAAGCAGGCTCACTTCTGATCTTGGTGCTTGTTTTGGCGGTGACAGTCACTGCCTCCTATGGTCTTCTGCGTTGCGGCGCGATGCCAGCGCGTGGGGGACCGCACCTGGCTATAACCCTCTGGATGTTCGTTTCGTTCTACGCAGTTACCAATGTCTTGCTGTTCGAGTGGTATCTGCCTGTTCTATGGTCCCTGTGGGCGCTGGTTGTGATTATGGGCCTGCCTGCTTTCAGCCATTGGATTGCCGGTGACGCTCGCGGTCTATCGAGCAAGTCACGAGTCGCCCTTCCCATAGTATCGATTGCGTTATCCGCGCTGCTCGTTGCGCGCTCGCCCGTGAGTTTCTATCGCCTCGCGTGGTCGAGTCAATACACAGTGAGCCTTCCCGCTGGTAGCCCGGAGCGGCTTCGCGTTCAAGCCTATCGGGAGGCAGCTGACTGGCTGAACGCGCACTCCGATAGTTCGACCACTGTGCTGGCATCAGAAATCGGGGCATTTGGCTACTATTTCGACGGTCATGTGTATGATGCTTGCGGACTCGTTTCGCCTCAAGCTTTGCCCTATCTGCCGGTGCCAATCGATGAGCGGGTGGATGGGGCTGCCGGTGCAATTAGTAGCGAGTTCGCGCGAGCCGTTCAGGCTGACTACGTGGTCACCCTGCCGGTATTCTCGAAGAAGAGTATCGAGGTCGACCCTTGGTTTCGTTCTCGGTATGAGCCGGTTCAGAGCATCGAACTTCCTGCGCCCGTTTGGAACTCCAGCGAGGTCATTATCTGGGCTCGAAAACAAATGTAGGTGGTACATTGATCTCCAATTACACGGTCGAGCCGCGATCAAGGAAGTACTATCGACCAAGGCGAGTCTGAACGAGGAGTAGTGGGATGACCAATCGGCATCAGATTGCGGCGACTTCAACTCGCAGTCTGCAGATCGATCATCTTTTATTGGCTGTGGTTCTCCTAGCCGTCTTCGTGCTGGTCAATGTCAGACCTATCCCGCCTAATGACTTCTGGTGGCACATGAAGGCGGGGGAGGTTATCGTTCAGACGCAACGGATACCTAACGTTGACGAGTTCTCGTTTACCATGCCCGCGAAGAC
>Ga0123333_10003077_pt1 | contig 16452 bp, 17 predicted proteins | sample BioC12SIPDNA_3_FD_89957 | JGI IMG/M metagenome (GOLD analysis project Ga0123333, IMG submission 89957) | Anaerobic biogas reactor microbial communites from Washington, USA - Biogas_R2_B C12 SIP DNA | ecosystem: Engineered > Bioreactor > Anaerobic > Unclassified | place: Washington, USA... | reverse complement strand
GGCCTCGAAGGAACGCCACGGGAGGACGACCTCGGTGCCCGGCTCGGCGACGACCTCGAGGATGTGCGCGAGCACCGCGACCGAGCCCGCGCCCGCAACCACCTGCTCGGCCTCGACCCCGAGCGAGTCGGCGATCGCGGCGGTCAGCTCGGTCGCGAACATGTCGGGGTAGCGGTTGACGTCCGCCGCGGCGTCGTGGATCGCCGCGAGCACCGAGGGCAGCGGTGGGTAGGGGTTCTCGTTCGAGGAGAGCTTGAAGGCCGCCGCGCCCACGGGAGCGCTCGCTCCGGGGACGTAGGCGGGCAGGTCGTCGACGACGGCGCGCAGCCGGGGGCGGTCACTCACGGCCGACATCCTCCCACTCGGGCGGCGCCGGGAGGGTGTGCTCGGGGGCAAGGGATGGAACGATGGCGGGATGAAGACCCTGATCCGCATCATCATCACCGGTGCTGCCATCTGGCTCGCGACGTGGCTGCTGCCGGGCATGGAGCTCGTCGGGGCCGACGGGTTCTGGCCCACGGTCGGCGTGCTCGCCGTGACCGCGATCGTGTTCGGGCTCGTGAACGTCTTCGTCAAGTCGATCATCAAGGTGCTCGCGTTCCCGCTCTACATCCTCACGCTCGGCCTGCTCGCGCTCGTGGTCAACGCACTCATGCTCATGCTCGCCTCGTGGCTCACGGGTTTCCTGCCGTGGGGCTTCACGATCGACAACTTCGGGACCGCGGTGCTCGGCGCGCTCGTCATCGGGATCGCGACGTTCCTGCTCAACATCTTCTTCGGGGTGCCCGCCCGCACCGCGTCGAAGGCCGTCTCACGCCGGTAGACGTCAGGACGGGTCGCGCAGCGACACGTCGAACAGGCGCGTCCTTGCGACGGCGTCGTCGTCGAAGGTCTCGCTGACGATCTCGCGCCACTCGACGAGGGCGTCCGCGTCGTGCTGGTCCGCGAGCTCGGCGAGCCTCGCGTACTCGGCGGACTCGTGCGCCGGGCCCGGGAACTGCCGGGCGCGACCGTCCGGGTCGACCGAGACCGTCGTCGTGAGCGGGTCGTCGGGGTTCGGCTTCCCGTCGAACGCGGTGATCAGGTCGCTCTCGTGCTCGAGCGCGAGCGTCGGCACGACCGACCTCTGGTGCCGGGCGCCGAGCGGGCTGCCGACGGTCAAGGTGCCCACGACGTTGAAGCCGCCGTCCTTCGCGATCTGCTGGGCGATCATCCCGCCCTGGGAGTGCCCGACCAGGACGACGGGATCGTCCTTGCCGACCCCGGCCTGCCGCATCGCCTCGAGCACCGCTGCGGTCGCGTACGAGGGCAGGCCCCCGATCAGCTCGAGGTTCGCCTTCATGGTGTTGGGGTGGTCGCGGTCCACGAGGCCCAGGTCCTGCGTGCCCGGGATCGTGACCTCCCACGCAGTGCTGCCGTCCCGGTTCGTCACCTCAGTGACCTGGACCTGCTCCGGACCGCCCAGCGCTCGCCCGTGGGCGAACTTGTCGACCATGTCCTTCGCACCGCGGGAGGCCTTGCCCGTGCGAACGCCCCCGATCACGGGCTGGACCACGACCTCCTTGGGCGGGGAGAGGGCCCCCGCCCCGCGCGCGAGCCAGCCCGCGAGGATCGGCACGGGGTCGTCGGTGCCGAAGTAGTGCTCCGGCGAGATGCGGACGATCTGACCCGCCGCGAAGTGGACGTAGCGCTGGACGTGGTCGGCCGAGATCCCCTGGCCCGCACGCCACTTCGCGTGCTCGGCGAGCACCACGGGGAACGTCGGCAGCTCGCCGAACGGTTCGGGGTACCGCACCACGCCGTAGAACGGGAACACCGTGTCGACGACGAACCTGAACGCCGAGGACGCAAAGCTCTCGGACTGCCCGTACCTCGCGCGCGCCCGGTCGAGGTCACGCGCGTCGGCGCGCAGGTCGGACGCGAAGAGGAGCACGGGGGAGCGCGTCGCGGCAACCTCGTAGCGCGCATGTCGTGCGACGCTCGCCGCGTGCACCTGCTCCGGGGTCGCGCCGATAGTCGCAAGACCCCACCCGTCGAGCTCCTTCTCGAGCCTCACGAGGGTCGAGGCCGCGTCGTCGACCGCCTGTGCGGCACTGCGCAGCGCCGCGCTGCACCGCCCGATGTCCTCGAGGTTCGCCGTCGTCCCGCCCGGACCTCCCCGGACGACCAGGTCGCTGACGTCGACCACCGTCACGCTCCCGCCGAGTTCACGCGGGCGTTCGACGCCGCCCGAAGGAGGGCCTCGAGCGCGTCGAGGCGGTCCACGTGCCTGCGCAGATCGCGCAAGCGATCCTCGATGCGCGCGCGGTACGCGTCGGCGGCGACCGAGACCCAGTCGGCCTCGGTCCCGAGCGCGACGCGCAGGGCGACGTTCGCATCGGCGAGGCGGGCCCGGGCGGCGTCGAGCGTGCCATGGACGCCGGCACGCGTCGAGGGCGGGGTGCAGGTGTCGAACCATTCCATGCGCCGGAACACTAGGCACGCGCCGTCGTCGGCCGGCCCGGCTCGTCGCCCGGGTGTGGACGGTGGGGTGCCGCCCCCGTGCGCGCCGACCGGGCGCTAACCTCGCCCGATGACGCGCACCCCGTTCGCCGCCCGGCCGTGGACCGGTGCGGCGCTCGTCGTCGGCTCGACGATCTTCTTCGGCATCAACGGCGTCGTGTCCAAGGTCGCGCTCCAGGCGGGCCTCGCAACGACCCAGCTCGTCCAGCTGCGCACGCTCGGCGCCGCCCTCACGGTACTCGCCGTGGCCGCGCTCGTGAGCCCGCGCGGCCTGCGCATCACCCTCGTGCAGGCACGCAACCTCGCGATCCTCGGCGTCGTCGGTGTCGCGCTCGTCATGTGGCTCTACCTCGTGGCGATCGAGCGCCTGCACGTCGGCATCGCGCTCCTGCTCGAGTACACCGCGCCGCTGCTCGTCGCGCTGTTCGCGCGGTTCGTGCTCAAGGAGCGCGTGCGCTCGCGCGTGTGGCTCGCGCTCGCGCTGAGCCTCACGGGGCTCACGATGGTCGCGCAGGTCGGTCGCGGCGTGAGCCTCGACGCCGTCGGTGTCGCCGCGGCCCTCGGAGCCGCCCTCGCGCTCGCGACGTACTTCCTGCTCGGTGAGCGCCTCCTGCGCGGGATCGACCCGTGGGCCACGAGTGCGTGGTCGATGAGCTTCGCTGCGCTGTTCTGGACGATCCTCGCCCCGCCGTGGCGCCTCGACCCCACGCTGCTCGGCACGGCCGTGACGGTCCCGCAGACGACGACGGCGCTCCCGCTGTGGGTCTTCGTCGTGTGGGTCGCGGTGCTCGGCACGGCCGTGCCGTTCACGCTCGTGATTCTCGGGCTGCGCATGCTCGGGGCGGCGCGCACGGGCCTCGTCGGGACGCTCGAACCCGTCCTCGCGGGCGCGTTCGCGTGGGCCCTGCTCGCCGAGGCGATGACCCCGCTCCAGGTGCTCGGGGGCGCCGTCGTCGTCGTGGGGGTCATGCTCGCCGAGACCGCGCGGACCCGCCGCGCGACCGCGCCCGCGGGCCCCGTCCCCGCGCTGCCCGAGCGGTAGCACAGCCGGGCGGGGCCGTCCGGTCGCTCGTGTCGGCCCTCGGGTCTAGCGTCGGAACCGGGCCGGCGAGCGCCGGTCCGGCATGCAGGGAGGCGACATGGCACACGGCGACATCACCCACATCGACATCCCCGTCTCCGACCAGGCCCGGGCGAGCGAGTTCTACTCGGCCCTGTTCGGCTGGCAGATCGCGGAGATCCCCGGCTTCGAGGGGTACCCGATGTGGCAGGCGCCCAACAAGATCAGCGGGGGCGGGCTCGCCCCGCGCAGCGCCGACTTCACCCAGCCGCGGTCGTACGTCGAGGTCGACTCGATCGACGAGACGCTCGCGAAGGCCACGGCGCACGGCGCGACCGTCGTGATGGCCAAGTCCCCGATCGACGACAAGTCCTGGTGGGCGATCTTCCGCGACCCGGACGGCAACCACATCGGGCTCTACGAGGGGCCCGACGAGTAGTCAGCGCGGCGGGCGCGGCCGCGAGCGCATCCACTCGCGCGGCAAGAGCCACACCGCGACGACGACGACGGCGACGGCCCCGAGCACCTTCATCCCGGGGTCGGGGTCGCTCGCCCCGTCGAGGAAGCCGACGACGGCGCCCACGGCCACGACCGCGAGCAGCACCGCCCCCGTCGAGCGCAGCACGGGGCGCAGCACGTCGAGCTCGATGCGCGCGTCCCACGCGAGCCCGCCCACGAGCGCGACGGATCGCAGCATCACGAGCACGAGGCCCGCGAGCACGAAGGTCCGCCACGACACCCCGCCGTCGTTCGCGAGCGCCCCGAGACCGATCCCGACCGCGAGCACGGGAGCCACGTGGTCCTGCGTGCGCCACACGAGCCACGCCGCGGCCGCAAGGCCCGCCGCGATCGACCACCCCGCGAGCTGAGGGCTGCCCACCCCGTCCCACAGCCCGCCCGGCGAGCGCGCCGAGCGCCACCCGTCGAAACCGACGAGCACGACGGCAAGCCCCGCCGCGAGACCCGCCACGACGCGCAACGACGCGGCCGGGACGCTCGGGCGCAGGTCGAGCTCGAGGGACGTGTGCCTGCTCATCGCCGCCCCACCCGCCCGGGCTGGCCGTGGCTGCGGTACCCGAGGCGCAACAGCTCGACCTCCGGCGCGCTGTTGCCCACCCCCGGCCCGACGACGGCGCCCGAGGGCACCCACGCAAAGGTCTCGACCCCGAGCGCGGCGAGCCCCACGAGCCGGTCGGTGCGCTCGATCGCGACGAGTCGCGTCGCGATCCGCTCCCGCACCGTCAGACCGCCCGCACGCAACGGGGGAAGCGTGTCGATCGCGACCACCCGGTGCCCGAGCGCGCGCCACTGGCCCGCAACCGTCGCAGCATGCGGGTCGAGGAAGGTCGACAGGACGATCACGAGCGCCCCCGAGGGCAGCTGAGGGGCGCGCACCGCGTCAGGGGCGGCGCCGCGCGGTGCCGTCGTCGCGAGCTGCCACAGCAACCGGTCGAGGTGCCGGCGCCCCGTCCCGGGCTCGACGGGCCGGCGCGCGTCCGCGAGGTCGCGCAGACCCACCCGGTCGCCCGCGTCGATCACGGCGCTCGCGAGCGAGGCGGCCGCCTCACGGGCGATGTCGAGCGAGGTCTGCTCGTCCGGGCGCGACGGGACAGCGCCCGACCACGTCGCGGCGTCGGGCCCGACGTCGTCGCGGGAGTCCAGGACGATCACGACGACGGCGTCCGCGAGCGCGAGGTCGCGACGCACGTACAGCTCGCTCAGGTCGGGTGCGCGCTTCGCGGTGACCCGCCAGTCGATGCGGCGCAACCGGTCCCCGGGCAGGAACTGGTGCACGTCACGCAGCTCGCCGCCGTCGCCCGCGCGGCGCGAGGCGTGCGCCCCCGTGAGCCCGCGCAGCCGGAACGGCAGCGGGAGCGGCGGCAGGCGACGCGGGCGCGGCAGGGCCACGACCTCGGTCGCCTCGCGGCGGCCCGCGGGCGCCGTCGTCGCCGCCGCGGGCCCCACCGCGACGTAGTCGACCTCGTAGAGCGGTTGGCGCCCGTTGCGCACGGAAGGGGTGCGCGCGGTGAGGGTGCGGGCGCCGTCGTCGTCGAGCGTCACGAGGGCCTCGACGGGGTCCGAGCCGGACCGCGACACGCGCACCCGCACGTGGTCCGCGCCCGGCGCGCAGATCCGATAGCTCGCGGTGAGCTTCTCACCCGTCATCGCACCGTTCTTCGCGAGCTCGAGCTCCTCGCTCACGTGCACGGGGCCCGAACCGCGCCGGGCCGACCACGCGGCGGCGAGCACGGGGCCCGCGCCGAGCAGCGCGACGTCGACGCGCCCCGCGAGCACCCCGAGGGCGAGCAGCCCGACACCCGCGGCCGTCGCGGCGACGAAGGCCGTCGTCGGCCGCCAGCGCACCTGCGGGACTGGCTCGGTCACGTCGGTCAGCGCCCCCGGGCCGTCGCGGGGGTCGGGACCGCGTCGAGCAGGCCCACGACGACGTCCTGCGCGGACAGCCCCGAGGCCCACGACTGCGCCGTGAGGGTCATGCGGTGGGCGAGCACGGGCACCGCGACGGCCTTGACGTCCTCGGGGGTCACGAAGTCCCGCCCACCCAGGACGGCCCGGGCCCGCGCGACGAGCACGAGCGAGATCGCCCCGCGCGGGGAGGCCCCGATCTCGACCGCGGCGTGCGCGCGCGAGGCCGCGACGAGGTCGACGCAGTAGCCGACGATGTCCGGGTCGACCGGGAGCTCCTCGACCCCCGCCTGCATCGCGGTGAGCGCCCCGCGCTCGACCACCTGGCGCACCGAGGTCTCCTCACGCTTGCGCTCGAGACGCCGGGTCACGACGTCGACCTCCTGCGCGCGGCTCGGGTAGCCCGCCGCGATGCGCACCATGAACCGGTCGAGCTGCGCCTCGGGCAGCGGGTAGGTGCCCTCGTACTCGACGGGGTTCGAGGTCGCGATCACGTGGAACGGCGGCTCGAGGCGGCGCGTCTGGCCGTCCACGGTGACCTGCCGCTCGGCCATCGCCTCGAGCAGCGCGGACTGCGTCTTGGGGGCCGTGCGGTTGATCTCGTCGGCGAGCAGCAGGTCGGTGAACACCGGCCCGGGCCGGAACTCGAACTGCGCGCTCGCGGGGTCGAACACCGAGGAGCCCGTGATGTCGCTCGGCAGCAGGTCGGGCGTGCACTGCAGGCGCCGGAAGTCCAGACCGAGCGCGGTTGCGAGCGTGCGCGCGGTGAGGGTCTTGCCGAGGCCAGGGACGTCCTCGAACAGCACGTGACCGCCCGCGAGGATCGCCGCGAGCGCGGTGCGCACCGCCTCCTGCATGCCGACGACGACGGTCGACACCTCGGCAAGGATGTCCTCGCCGTAGGCGGCGACCCGGGCGAAGGGCATCGGTGTCACGGTCATGGGTGGGTCCCTCTCATCGGCGGGTGGGGTCGAGCGGCTGGGGGTCGGCCTTCTCGAGCGCGCGCACGCACTGCTCGTACTCGCGCCGGCCGGGCATGTGGGCGCGCGTGGTCAGCACCGCCCACGGGGTCGGCCCGAGCAGCGCGGCGATCGCGTCGTGGTCCTCGACGCGGTGCAGGCTCAGGCCGTGCCGGTTGAGGCGCCCCTCGGCGACGGTGCGCAGGCGACGCAGGGCGCCCTCGGTGACGCGGCCGTTGCGCCCGAGCAGCGCCCAGCTGAGCGCCGCGACCTCGAGGCGCGAGCCGTCCCGCTCGCGGCGGTCGTCGGGCAGCCACGCGGTCGAGGCCCCCGTCCCGCGCAGCGCGAGCACCGCGATGCACCCGACGACGACGCCGACCCCGAGGAACACCGCATGCTCGAGGTCGAGGCCGAGCACCTTGACGAACGCCGCGACCGCGGACCCCGCGAGGATCACGCGTGCGGGCACCTGGACGCGCTGGTACCACGTGTGCAGCACCTCGCCCGTGCGCCCGGGCAGCAGCGGGGAGCTCATGGGGCGAGCCCCTCGTCGAGGCGCGTGAGGCACTCGCGGGCGAGGGCGACGTCGTCGTCGGTCGCGGGGTGCGTCGAGAAGCGGGCGCGGTGGTAGAGGCCGAGCAGCGTGCGGATCGCGCTCGGGTCGACCTTCGTGCGGTCGAGCACCGCGACCGTGAACTCGGTCGGGGTCGCCGACGGCGCGCGCTCGACGCCCGAGCGTCCCGCGGCCTGCTCGACCGCGACCCAGGCGGCCTGGATCGCGTCGCTCGGCTCGCGGTGCTCGACGAGCCGCGACCACGCCTCGGCGATCCCCTCGCGCAGCTCGATGATGTCGGGCATGACGTCAGCCGCGGGTGCCACGAGGTCGCCGTCGGCCCCGGGGTCGGGGTCCTGGTCCTTGTCGCGGCGCTGCAACGGCGTGCGGATCGCCTTGAGGCCCGCGCCGAGGCCGACCACGAGCACGACGATCAGGATCGCAACGAGCGTGCCGAGCACGACGCCGCGCAGATCCGTCCCGAAGTCCTCGGGGAGCGCGGGCGCAGGCTCGGTGGGCGGCGGTGCGGGGGACGGGTCGACGTCGTCCTCGGGCACGGTGCGCCGGTAGACGGGTGCCCAGCGGCCCCCCGCCGCGGCCGTCCACACCGCGAGCAGCACGAGCAGCGTCACGACGAGCAGACCCGCGGGACCGAGCACGCCGTTGCGCTGACGCGTCGTCGTCACCGCCGTCCCCTTCCCGTCGAGCCTGTGTGCTCGCGCGAGCCCACCCTAGGACAGCCACGGACGCCCCGGCAGCGACTGGGCGGCGCGTGGAAAGATGCAGCCATGGCCTCCCGTGACCGCGTCCGGCTCGCCGACGCGACCCCAGCGATCGCCCTCGGTCCGCTCGACGGCCGCTACCGCTTCGCCGTCGCCCCGCTCGTCGACTTCCTGTCCGAGCCCGCGCTCAACCGCGAGCGCCTGCACGTCGAGGTCGAGTGGCTCATCCACCTCGCGGCGCACCGCGTGATCCCCGGCGCTCCCGTGCTGTCGAGCGAGGAGGAGGCGTACCTGCGCGACGTCGTCGTCGGCTTCGGCCCTGAGGAGGTCGCCGAGCTCGCCGAGATCGAGCGGCGCACGGTGCACGACGTCAAGGCCGTCGAGTACTTCCTGAAGTCCCGGCTCGAGGCGGCCCCGTCGGTGCTCGGGGCGGACACCGTGCTGGGGCGCATCGGCGAGCTCGTCCACTTTGCGTGCACGAGCGAGGACGTCAACAACCTGTCCTACGCGCTCATGGTGCGCGGGGCCGTGCGCGAGGTGTGGCTCCCGGCCGCGCGGGCGCTCGTCGAGCAGGTCGCAGCCATGGCGCGCGAGCACGCGACCCAGCCGATGCTCGCCCTCACGCACGGTCAGCCCGCGACGCCCACGACGCTCGGCAAGGAGCTCGCGGTGCTCGCCCACCGGCTCGGGCGCCAGGTGCGCCGCGTCGAGGCAGCGGAGTACCTCGGCAAGATCAACGGGGCCACGGGGACCTACGGGGCGCACGTCGTGGCCGTGCCCGGTGCGGACTGGCTCGAGGTCTCGCGGACCTTCGTCGAGCACCTGGGCCTGACGTGGAACCCGCTCACGACGCAGATCGAGTCGCACGACTGGCAGGCCGAGCTGTACGCGGACGTCGCGCGCTTCAACCGCATCCTGCACAACCTTGCGACCGACGTGTGGAGCTACATCTCGCGCGGGGTGTTCATCCAGATCCCCGTCGCGGGGGCCACGGGCTCCTCGACCATGCCGCACAAGGTCAACCCCATCCGCTTCGAGAACGCCGAGGCCAACCTCGAGATCTCCTGCGCGCTGCTCGACACGCTCTCCGCGACGCTCGTGACCTCGCGCCTGCAGCGCGACCTCACCGACTCGACCACGCAGCGCAACATCGGCACGGCCTTCGGCCACTCCCTGCTCGCGATCGACAACGTGCGCCGCGGGCTCGACGCGCTCGCGGTCGACGCCGATCTGCTCGCCGCCGAGCTCGACGCCAACTGGGAGGTGCTCGCCGAGCCCATCCAGTCGGTCATGCGCGCGGCGTCCGTGGCGGGCGTGCCGGGTATGGACAACCCCTACGAGCGGCTCAAGGACCTCACGCGCGGGCACCGCCTCACGGGCGAGGAGATGCGCGAGTTCGTCGCCAGCCTCGGGCTGCCCGAGGGCGAGGCCGCCCGCCTGGCCGCACTCACACCGGCGAGCTACACGGGCATCGCCGCGGAGCTCGTGCGGCTCCTCGACACCTGAGGACCACGGCGCCGCCGGCCCGCGGCAAGGGCTGAACGGCGCGCCGTCGGCTCACCCCTGCGCGCTCAGCGGCAGCGAGCGCACGCTCGAGAACTCCCGTCGCCGCCCGTCGACCGGGTCGTCAAAGGCGATGTGCGCGGCGAGCAGCTGGAGCGGGTCGCGGAACTCGTCGACCGGGACGTCGCGCACCTCGGGGTAGAGCTGGTCCCCGACGATCGGGATGCCCAGGCCCCACAGGTGCAGGCGCAGCTGGTGGGTACGGCCCGTGCGCGGGGTCAGCCGGTAGACGCCCAGGCCGTCGACCTCACGCTCGAGCTCGACGAGGGTCTCGGCGTTGACCGGCGCCCCCGGCACCACCTCGGCCTGCAAGGTGCCCCGCTCCTTGCGGATGTGGTTGCGCACCACGACCGGCAGCTCGAGCTCGGGGCGCAGCGGGGCGAGGGCGCGATAGGTCTTGTCGACCTTCCTGCGTTCGAAAGCCGTCTGGTACGGGCCGCGCCACCGCTGCTCGGTCGCGAGCAGCAGCACGCCGGAGGTTCCCCGGTCGAGCCGGTGCAGCGGGGACAGCTCGGGCAGGCCCAGCTCGGCGCGCATCCGCACGACGACGCTCTGCATGATGTGCTTCCCGCGCGGGATCGTCGACAGGAACGGCGGCTTGTCGACCACGACGAGGCGCTCGTCCTGGTGCAGCACGAGCACCTTCCCGGGGACCACGGGCTCCTCGCGGAGCTCTCGGTGGAAGAAGATGTACCTGCCGTGCACGAAGGGGTCGTCGTCGCGCACCGGGCGCCCGTCCTCGTCGACGAACAGCCCTGCCTCGAGCATCGCGCTCACGTCGACCCGCTCGGTCAGTCGGTGCCGCAGCCAGGCGCCCATCGTCGGCCACGGGGCGGGGCGGCGGCGGTCCCGGTCCGGCGTCCGCAACCGAGCGGCGTCGAGGCCGTGGCGAGGTGGCAGCGGCGAACGGGGAGGCACCGAACGATCCTACGAACGCGACCCCCACCACCCAACCGACCCCCCTCCTCCTCCTCACCCCCCCCCCCGCTGAGTTCGGCAGCCGCAACCGAGTTCGGCACGTGCACATGCCGACCTGGGTGGTGGGTGCCGAACTCGGCGGGGGGTCGTCCACAGGGGAGGGGGTGGCGGTCATCGGAGATGTGCGGGACGGGGCACGGTTGCGGGATGCCACGACGCCCTGGTCCAGCCTCGCCCGCACAGCTGAGCGCGACACCGGTCCCTCCCGTCCTGCTCGCTCGCGAGCTCCCTTTCCCTGCAGTGCGAGCACTGCTCAGCGGCGGGACCCTGACGCGCGTCCGCACGGGCGCCTACCTCGCGACCGAGCTCCTCGCCGATCGCGACGCTCACGAGAGGTTGCGCGTCCTCACACTCGCCCGAGTCCGCGCCGTGAGCTCGAGCCTCACGGCCGACGTCGTCGTGAGCCACCTCTCCGCCGCGGCCGTCTGGGGCCTCCCGATCGTGACGGCGTCGACCACGGTGCACGTCGTGAGCCCCTCTCGGGCGAGCGCGCGCTCGAGCAGTGACATCGACCGGCACTGGCAACGCCTCCCCGCGAACGACGTGACCGAGCACCGCGGCATCCCGGTCACGACCCTCGAACGCACTGTGGTCGACTGCGCGTGCGCGCTTCCGGTCCGCGAGGCGCTCATCCTTGCCGATGCGGCGCTTCACATCGGCGCGGACATCGACAGTTGCTGGCGCATCGTCGGCCGGATGAAAGGGCACCGCGGTATCCGAGCTGCACGGGCCGTCCTCGAGTACGCCGACGGCGGGTCGGAGTCGCCGGGAGAGACGACTGCCCGGCTGGCGTTCCTGCGAGCCGGGTTGCCGCGCCCCGTCACGCAGCTCGCGGTCGAGACCCGGCTCGGAACCTTCTGGGTCGACCTCGGTTGGCCCGAGCAGCGCGTCCTGGGCGAGTACGACGGCCGCTCGAAGTATGCAGACGCGGGTGCTCCGGCCGCCGTGGTCATCGAGGAGAAGCGCCGCGAGGACGCGCTCGTCGAGCAGGGGTTCCGGGTGATCCGCATCGACGCCGACGACGTCCGGCACCCGGAGACCCTCGCCGCCCGCCTCCGCCGACTCGGGAGCTTTCCCCCACCGATCCTCCGCCCCGAGCTCTCCCTCTACGGCCCCCCGCGGTCACCCCTCCGCTGAGGTCGGCAGCGGCAACCGAGTTCGGCAGGTGCGCATGCCGACCTGGGTGGCAGGTGCCGAACTCGGCGGGGGTTGTTCGCAAGCGCACCGCGCGACCCCTGCCGGGATGGGCAGAGGGTTGCATTTTGCACGCTCCAGGGCGATAGTTTGTCCGATTCATCCGAATCGCTCGACGTCGAGGGCTGCGGGGTCAGGGTTCCATGGTCTTGATGCAGAAGGCGGTCACGCCCGGGTTGTCACATGCCTACCTCACGGTGGGGTACGACCGGGTGTCGGGCTTTGCGGTGCGCGCTGCGGACGTCGAGTTCGCGAGCACGCCCGCCCTGCTGTACGGGGCGCACGGGCTCGCCTTCGAAGGCACGCCGTTCGACCCAGACGCCGAGTGGGTCGACATCCTGCAGTTCGAGTCATCCCCGCGCCTGCAGTTCGAGCCCGTGCGCGAGCATCTGCTGCCCCTGTGGTGGCTGCGCCACACCCGACTCACGCCCGGTGCCGAGCTCATCCGCGTGTTCCGTGACCGCAGCCGCGTGACCCTCGCCCGCTACGGCGACGTCGCGACCGGCTGGATCCCCACGACCATGCCGACCAACCTGCACCGCCGCCTCCCGCTGTCGCGCTGCGTGGGCCCGGTCGCGAAGTACCACGGCAGCTACGTCGAGGCCGACGTGATCTTCGGTGGGCAGTCGGTGATCCTCGCGCTCGCCAACCGCCCGCTCAACGACACGGGGTTCATGCCGACCCCGGGCGGGCGTTGGCGCAAGGTCGTCCCCCGGCACGAGGTCGAGGAGATCTTCGAGCTCGTCATCACGGCCCGCTGGGGCGGCCTCGCGGTGCGCGTGGTCGACCAGTGGGAGGACGCCGCAGGCGTGGTCGCCTTCAAGATCTCCTCGATCGGCCACGACGAGCAGCTCGCCCGCTCGCTCGGCATGGACCACATCGAGGCCGGCGTCTACGAGGCCACCGTCGCCGCCGCGGACCTCACCGACCTCACCACGACGCAGCTCGTCCCCGAGGAGTGGCGCCAGCAGGTCGCCGCACCCCAGCGCACCTCGTGGGCGGCCCGCACCGCCGAGATGGCCGGCTGAACCAGCCCGCCGCGACATCGCTTCGCGACCGCAACACCACCCCGACCGGGCGGCTGACTCCAACTTTCGGCCAACGTGCGGACCACGCGAATCCGACCCCGGGCGGATGCACGCCCCCGCGCGTGCGGCAAGGATGGGGGCGACCAGGGCGCCTCGCGCCCACGACCGACCGAGAGCAGGGGGTGCCGAGTGGGCCTCACGCGCGCGCACCGCACCGTGGCGCTCACGCTCGCCCTGACCCTGGTCGCGGTCGGTGGGGCGGTCGCGGCGCGCCAGCTGCTCGACCGCAGCCCTCGCTTCACCGACCCCACGCTCACCGAGACCCAGGCGAGCCAGGTCGCGGCCGGTCTCGCGACGGCCCTCGACGACCTTGCCGCGCGCTTCCTCGTGGGCGACCCCGCGACCGAGCACCTGCAGGTGCTGCGCTGGGACGACGACGTCGCGACCGCACCCGAGCGGTTCGCCGAGCACCTCGGCATGATCGGCGACGCGAGCGCGTTCGTGCACGCGAACGCGGTCGAGCTCGAGCGCCGGCGCGACCTCGGGGCCGTGACAGCGGTCGAGACGCGCGTCGTGGGGACCACACCGCTCGGGGTCGACGACACCCACGCGGACTGGGTGCAGGTTGACGTCGTCCAGGACGAGACGCTCGATGCGGGGCAAACCTCGACCGCGGTGAGCTACGGCGTCGCGGTGCGTGCGGGGGCGATCGTCGACGTGCGCGACCTCGACGGGCTGCTCACGGGGGCGTCGTCGTCGGCGGGTCCCGTCGCCGAGGGGTTCGTCGCGGCGGTGCTCGCGGGCGACGAGCGTGCGGTCGAGCGGCACACCGCACAGACGGGCGTGACCGACCGTGAGCTCGCGACGTTGCGTGCGTGGCTCGCGGCGGCCGGGGACATCGAGGTCGCCGAGCTGCCCGCCTCGCGGATGGGCTCTCTCCAGGTCGCCTACGCGGTGCCGCAGCGCGGGCCGCTCGTGCGCTTCGAGGTGACGCTCGGGGCGACGCCGCAGGTCACGTGGGAGACGATCGGCGCGCGCTGAGCCGCGACCTCCCCGGGGATGCCGGGAATACCCCACAGGGGTATGCTGTTGGGCGAGGTGCGGGCACCGGACCCGCACCGCCACCGGAGGAACCATGCACGGCTACGCGAGCGACAAGGACGCCTACCTCAAGCGGCTGCGCCGCATCGAGGGGCAGGTCCGCGGGATCGCGCGCATGGTCGACGAGGACACCTACTGCATCGACGTCCTCACCCAGATCGCCGCCGTGACCAAGGCCCTGCAGGCCGTGAGCATCGGCCTCGTCGAGGAGCACCTCGCGCACTGCGTCGTCGACGCCGCACGCACCTCGCCCGAGGAGGGTGCCGCGAAGGTCAAAGAAGCCTCCGACGCGATCGCCCGGCTCGTCCGCAGCTGACAAGGAGCACCCCATGAGCACCACCGCCACGTACCAGGTCGACGGCATGACGTGCGGCCACTGCGCGAAGTCCGTGACCGAGGAGATCACGGCCCTCGACGGCGTGCGCGACGTCCAGGTCGAGCTCGTCGCGGGCGGCACCTCGACCGTCACGATCGTCTCGGACGCCCCGCTCGAGCGCGAGGACGTCGCGGCCGCCGTGACCGAGGCCGGCTACGCCCTGACCCCGCCGCGCTCGCTCCTGTGACCTCGCGGGCGTGACCCGCCCGCGACACCCCCTGGTCGACGACGGCGCCGCGCCCCGCGCCCGCCTGACGCGCCGAGCCACCTCCCACGATCGAGGCACCCATGAGCACCGAGCACCCCACCGACCGCACCGCCCCCGTCCTCGCGACGGTCGACCTCGAGGTCGAGGGCATGACGTGCGCCTCGTGCGTCGCGCGCGTCGAGCGCAGGCTCGGCAAGATCCCGGGCGTCACCGCGACCGTCAACCTCCCGCTCGAGTCCGCGCACGTCGAGCTCACCAGCGACGTGCCGACGTCCGAGCTGATCGAGGCCGTCGAGGCCGCGGGCTACTCCGCACGCGTCGTCGCACGCGAGTCGCGGGCCGACGACGGCGCGTCGTCGGGCCACGCGGGGCACGGCACCTCGGGGGAGCACGCCCACCACGGCGCTGGGGACCACGCCCACCACGGCGCCGGGACGCACGCCGACCCCACGAGCGACGACGCTCGAGGCGAGCACACCGGTGCGGGCGACCACGCCGGTGCCGGTGACCACGCCGCTGCGGGCGACCACGCCGGTGCCGGTCACGACGTCGAGCACGCCCTCGCGGGCCACTCGATGGAGGGCCACGGCGACGACCCCGACGCCGACACCTCCTCGCCTGCCGAGCGGCGCGGGCAGGACCTGCGCCGCAGGCTCGTGCTCGCCGCGTGGCTGACCCCCGTGACGCTGCTGTCGATGATCCCCGCGTGGCAGTTCCCCGGGTGGCAGTGGCTCGTCGCGGCCGCGACGCTGCCCGTCGTGACCTGGGCCGCGTGGCCCTTCCACCGCGCCGCCTTCAAGGCTGCCCGCCACGGCGCCTCGACGATGGACACGCTCGTCTCGCTCGGCGTGATCGCCGCGACCGTGTGGTCGCTGTGGGCGCTCCTGCTCGGCGGCGCGGGCGAGATCGGCATGCGCATGGAGCTCACGCTCTGGCCCGCCGCCGCGGCGCACGGCTCGACCGCCGCGCCCGAGCTGTACTTCGAGGTTGCGGCCGTCGTGACGACGTTCCTGCTGCTCGGGCGCTTCCTCGAGCACCGCTCGCGCCGCTCGGCGGGCGACGCGCTGCGCACCCTGCTCGACCTCGGCGCGAAGGACGCGACACGCCTCGAGCCGGGCCCCGCCGGCGAGCGCGTCGAGACGCGCGTACCGGTGTCCGCGCTGCGCGTCGACGACCTGTTCACGGTGCGACCCGGCGAGAAGGTCGCCACGGACGGCGTCGTCGTCGAGGGCCGTTCCGCGGTCGACGCCTCGCTGCTCACGGGCGAGCCCGTGCCGGTCGAGGTAGGGCCCGGGGACGAGGTCACGGGGGCGACGATCAACACCTCGGGCCACCTCGTGGTGCGCGCGACGCGCGTGGGCTCGCAGACCGTGCTCGCGCAGATCGGCCGGCTCGTCACGGCGGCGCAGACCGGCAAGGCACCCGTCCAGCGCCTCGCGGACCGCATCTCGGCGGTGTTCGTGCCGATCGTCATCGTGATCGCGCTCGGCACCTTCGCGGTGTGGACCGCGACCGGGTCGGGGCTCCAGCCCGCCTTCACCGCGGCCGTCGCGGTGCTCATCATCGCGTGCCCGTGCGCGCTCGGCCTCGCGACCCCGACCGCGCTGCTCGTCGGCACGGGACGTGGCGCGCAGCTGGGCGTGCTCATCAAGGGACCCGAGATCCTCGAGGAGACCCGCCGCGTCGACACGGTCGTGCTCGACAAGACCGGGACCCTCACGCAAGGGCGCATGCGCGTCGAGCGCGTCGTGCCCGCCGAGGGCGAGACCGCCGAGGAGGTGCTC
>Ga0123333_10003075_pt1 | contig 16461 bp, 16 predicted proteins | sample BioC12SIPDNA_3_FD_89957 | JGI IMG/M metagenome (GOLD analysis project Ga0123333, IMG submission 89957) | Anaerobic biogas reactor microbial communites from Washington, USA - Biogas_R2_B C12 SIP DNA | ecosystem: Engineered > Bioreactor > Anaerobic > Unclassified | place: Washington, USA... | reverse complement strand
TGGTCATCGGCTTCTTCATGATCCTGGTCGACTCCACCATCGTCTCGGTCGCCACCCCGACGCTGATGCAGGCGTTCGACACCGACGTCAACGGCGTCCTGTGGGTCACCTCGGCCTACCTGCTGGCGTATGCCGTGCCCCTCCTGGTCACCGGACGGCTGGGTGACCGCCTGGGGCCCCGTCCGGTCTACCTCACCGGGCTGGCAGTCTTCACCCTCGCCTCGCTGTGGTGCGGCCTGTCCGGGGAGCTCAACCTCGGCCTGGGTGGCCTGGTCGCGGCGCGCGTCGTGCAGGGCCTGGGCGCCTCGATGATGACCCCGCAGACGATGACGGTGATCACCCGCACGTTCCCGGCGACCCGGCGCGGCACGGCGATGGCGCTGTGGGGGGCCACCGCGGGCATCGCCACCCTCGCCGGGCCGCTGCTCGGCGGGCTGCTGCTGGACACCCTGGGCTGGGAGTGGATCTTCTTCGTCAACCTGCCCGTCGGGGTCATCGGCTGGGTGCTCGCGTGGCGCCTCGTGCCCCGCCTGGAGACCCACTCGCACCGGTTCGACGTGCTCGGCGTCGTCCTCAGTGCGGTCGGCCTGTTCTGCCTCGTCTTCGGCATCCAGGAGGGGCAGACCTACGACTGGGGCCGGATCTGGGGGTGGGTCACCGTGCCCCTGCTGATCGTCACCGGCGTGGTGGTGCTCGCCGCCTTCGTCTGGTGGCAGGCCCGCCAGCGCGGCGAGCCCCTGGTGCCGCTGCGCCTGTTCGCCGACCGGAACTTCTCCCTGGCCAACGCCGGCATCACCACGATGGGCTTCACCATCACGGCGATGATCTTCCCGTTCTACCTCTGGGCCCAGTCGGTCCGGGACCTGTCCCCCACCCAGGCCGCGCTCGTGATGGCGCCGTCCTCGGTCCTCTCCTTCCTGCTGGCCCGTCCGGCCGGTCAGCTCACCGACCGTGTCCACCCCCGGCTCCTGGTGGGCTCCGGGACGGTGCTGCTCGCGGTCGGCCTGTGGCTGCTGGCCCAGGCGATGACGCCCACCGCCCCGCTCTGGCACGCCCTCGTCGCCGCGGGGGTGCTCGGGGTGGCGAACCCCCTCATCTGGGGCCCCTTGTCCACCACCGCCACCCGCAACCTGCCGATGGCCGACGCGGGCGCCGGGGCGGGTGTCTACAACACCACCCGGCAGATGGGGGCCGTGCTGGGCAGCGCCGCGATCGCGGTGCTGATGCAGGCCCGCATCACGGCCCACCTGGGCCCGGGAGCCGACGCCGGCGGCACGGCCCAGGCCACCGGGAGCATGCCACCCGCCGTGGCCGAGGGTCTGGCCCGGGCCCTGGCCGAGTCGATCTACCTGCCGATGGCCGTCATCCTCCTGGGCGCCCTCGCAGCCCTGTTCTTCGAGCGCCCCCAGCACCTCGGCCACTGCTGACCGGCCGCACGCCGACCACGGGGCCGGGGGCGGACATCACGTGCCACGCTCAGGTCCGCGGACTACGGTATGCCGCGTGCCCGCCCCGACCTCCAACGTCACCGACACCGCGCTGCTCTTCGAGGGCGGTGGGATGCGCGCGAGCTACACCTCCGGGGTGGTGGTCGCCCTGCTGGAGGCCGGCCTCCACCTGGACTGGGTCGGCGGCATCTCCGCCGGGTCGAGCAACGCCTGCAACTACCTGTCCCGGGACGCCGACCGGGCGCGCCGCTCCTTCACCGACTTCGCCGCGGACCCCCGGTTCGGCGATGTGAAGACCTTCGTGCGGGGCGACGGGCTGTTCAACGCCAAGTACATCTACCAGGAGGCCGGGCTGCCCGGCCAGGCGCTCGCCTTCGACTGGGACACCTTCTCGGCCAACCCGGCCCAGCTGCGCATCGGAGGGTTCAACGCCACGACCGCCGACCAGGTGCACTGGGGCCGGGACGACTACTCCGACATCCACGACCTGATGATCCGGGTCCAGGCCTCCTCGACGATGCCGGTGCTCATGCCGCCGGTCACGATCGGTGGCGAGGTCTTCGTGGACGGGGCCCTCGGACCGGCGGGCGGCATCCCGCTCGACGCGGCCCGCGCGGACGGCTACGAGAAGTTCCTGGCGGTCCTCACCCGGGAACGTGGGTACGTGAAGCCGCCGCAGGGCGCCGAGTGGTTCTTCCGCCGGCACTTCCGCAAGCTCCCGGCCGTCGCGGACGCCCTGATGGCCCGGGCGGAGCACTACAACGCCACCCGGGAGGAGCTCTTCGAGCTGGAGCGGGCGGGACGGGCCTACCTCTTCGTCCCCGAGCAGATGCCCGTCGGCAACGGGGAGCGCAACGTGGGCAAGCTGCACGCCAGCCACGAGGCCGGCCTGGCCCAGGCCCGCCGCGAGCTCCCCGCCATCACGGAGTTCCTCGGCCTCGCGTGACCGCTGAAGGATGCCGGGTGTCCGGGCCGTCGGACGCGACGGCTAGCCTGCCCCGGTGACCACCGGCCCCACTCCCCCGTCCTCGCGCGAGGCGCGTGCCGGCATACTCATCACGATCGTGCTGGCGGGGCTGGCGATGATCGGGCCGTTCACCATCGACACCGTCTTCCCCGGCTTCGAGGCGATGGGGCGCGACTTCGGTGCGAACGAGGCCGCGATGCAGCAGGTCACCAGCGTCTACCTGCTCGCGTTCGCCGTGATGAGCGTCTTTCACGGGCCGCTGTCGGACACCCTCGGCCGCAAACCGGTGATGCTGACCGGCCTGGCGCTCTACGTCCTCGCGACCGTCGGGTGCGCGCTGGCCCCCAACCTCACGGTCCTGCTCGTGTGCCGCGCGCTGCAGGGCGCCTCGGCGGGGGCGGCGACGATCGTCAGCCGGGCGGTGATCCGCGACCTGTACAGCGGCCCGGAGGCGCACCGGCTGATGAGCCAGGTCATGATGATCTTCAGCATCGCCCCGGCCATCGCCCCGGTCGCCGGCGGACTGCTCCTGGCGTGGGGCCCCTGGCCCATCATCTTCTGGGCGATCGCCGGCTACGGAGTCGCCATCGCCGTGCTGACCGCCACGGTGCTCCCGGAGACGCTTCCCGCGGAGGACCGGCACCCGCTGCGGCTCGGCCCGGTGATGGCCGGCCTGTTCGAGGTGGCCCGGCACGCCGGCTTCGCCCGGCTGGCCCTGGCCACGACCTTCGTCTTCGCGGCGCAGTTCGTCTACATCGTCTCCGCGCCGATCATCGTGGTCGACCTCCTCGGCAAGGGCGAGCAGGACTTCTGGCTGCTGTTCGTGCCGATGATCGGCGGCATGGTCGTCGGGGCGTGGTTGTCCGGACGGCTCGCCGGGCGCGTGGACACCTCGCGGCTGATCGACCGGGCCATCGCGCTCGCCCTGGTCGCCGCGGGCCTCAACCTCACCCTGATGTCGATCGTCCCCGAGCTGCCGTATGCCGTGCTCGCACCCGGTCTCATCGCCCTCGCCATCGCCATCGCGTTCCCGGTGCTGCAGCTGGCGATGCTGGACATGTTCCCGCACCACCGCGGGTCGGCGGCGTCGCTGGCGAGCTTCGCGAGCCTGGTCTTCAACGCGCTCCTGGCCGGGGTCATCTCCCCGTTCGTCACCAGCTCGCTGCTGGTGCTGGCCACCGCGAGCACCGTCTTCGCCCTGGTCGGTGCCGCCTTCTGGATCGTGCACCGCCGTCTGGAGGTCAGGCAGGCGCAGGCGCTCGCGGGCTGAGCCCGGCATACAGCAGGGCCAGGGCGGCGGCGCACGCGGCGAGCTGCCCACCCAGGGCGGTCAGCCCGGCGAGCAGCACGGCCACCAGCAGACCGGCACCCGCCAGGCCCAGCCACCGGCTCTCACCACGGGTCCACGCGACCAGGATCAGCACCAGGGCACCGATCAGGAAGACACGGGCCACGCTCCCGGCACCACTGAGCGCCGCCGACCCGGTCATGAACCCGGGCGAGATGAAGGCGCCGCTGCACCAGATCGTGCCGTCAGCGCTCGGGACGCACATCGACGGCGCCATCCAGCCGGGGACGTAGGTCTGTGTCGACGTCGTCCACGGGAGCCCCAGCGACAGGACCACCAGGAGCGCGGCCACCAGCACCGCGACGCGCTGGCGCGTCGTGGCGGGCACGGGTCACAGCCTCCGGTCGGGGCTGAGCAGGACGGCGGCCGTGGCGCAGGCCGTGCCGAGCGTCACCAGGAAGGCCATGTTGGTGCTGATCATCGGCAGCATCAGCAGCGTCCAGAACAGCAGCAGGCCACCCGCGCCGACCGCCCCCAGAGTCCAGCCCGCACCGGACAGGGTCGTGCGCGGCAGCATCGCCGCGCCCTGGAGCAGCGCCATCAAGGTGGCGAACCCGGCCCACGTCCAGGTGTCGCTCCACAGGGCACCACCGCGGTCGTCCAGGTCGAGGGAGATGCCGAGCACCACCAGCAGCAGCGCCGCGATGTGCAGAGCGAGCCGCACCACGTCGGCGGTGCTCATCCCGCTGCTGCCCGACACCGGCGCAGCGGCGGTCGCCGTGGTGGGCGCCTGGGTGGCCGTGCCACCCGGCCCGTCACCGAACTGGGACGGTCCGCCCAGCGGCGGCCCGTAGCCACCACCGGACTGCGGGTGGCTCCCCTGCTGCCCCGGGCCACCGCCCTGCTGCGGCCCGCCCGGCTGCCCCTGCTGGCCGGGCGCGCCCTGGGACGCCGGCCCACCCGGCTGCCCCTGGCCACCCGGCTGCCCCCAGGACCCGGGCTGCTGCCCGGGCGCGGTGCCTGCGGGACCCTGCTGATCGACATACGGCCCGGTCTGTGGTCCCCACGGGTGACCCTGGCCAGGCTGAGGTCCGGTCGGATTGCTCACGTTCTCCCCTTTGGTCTGCTGACGTCCCCGGCAGCCTAGCCGCCCGGTCGGGCTGCTCCCAGTACCGAGATGCCCGGGGTGCCGTACTGTCAACGGCCGGTGGGTGGCACTAGGTTGACTCCATGCATCTGACGCGCGTTGTCCACCTGGGGAGTCGGCGATGAAACGCACCTATCAGACGACCGGCGGCGCCCTGGTCACCCATGACCAGGGTGCGCACCTGACCGAATGGGTGGTCGACGGCACCCCGGTGATCTGGGTGAGTGGGTCCTCCGAGTTCGCGCCGGGGCGACCGATCCGCGGGGGTGTCCCGGTGTGCTGGCCGTGGTTCGGGCCGGGGCGCTCCGGGGACCTCTCGCCGATGCACGGGTTCGCCCGGATCGCTCCCTGGCGCCTCGTGGAGGAGGTCGTCGACGCCGGTGCGGTCCGCCTCGTGTGGGAGCTCACCAGGCACGACGTGGCCGGCACGGACGGCGCTGAGCTGTTCGCGGGCGACTTCCGGGCCCGCCTGGAGGTGGTGGTCGACGCGGCGGCCAGCATCGCCCTGACGGTGCGCAACGAGGGGCAGGGGACGATCGACTACGAGGCGGCCCTGCACACCTACCTGCATGTGGGGGACATCCAGGGCGTTCGGGTGGTCGGACTCGACGGCGCTCCCTACTTCGACAAGGTCGCGCAGCAGGACCGGGTCCAGGCAGGCGACGTCACGTTCGAGGGTGAGACCGACCGGGTCTACGTCGCCGACGGCCAGGTGCGGGTGCTCGATCCCGCCCTGGACCGCACCCTGCTGATCGAGAAGGCGGGGTCGCCGAACACCGTCGTGTGGAACCCCTGGTCGGCCAAGGCGGCCGCCATGGCCGACTTCGGCGACGAGGAGTGGCCACAGATGCTGTGCGTCGAGGCGGCGTCTGTCGGCAGCCACGCGGTGGTCCTGCAGCCCGGTGCCGAGCACACCCTGTCCACCCGGGTCAGCGTGCTGGCCGGCAGCGAGTCGTGATGGCCGACCGTCACGAACCCGCCGTGCCCGAGACCCCCGACATGCCAGCCGGCGGATTCGGGGCCGAGACCCCCGCCGAGAACGTCGGGCTCGACCGGGGCCGGGTGATCGGCGCCGCGATGCTGCAGTGCTCCCGCTGGGCGGGACGCTTCATCATCGTCGCGGTCGCCACCGCCATCGTCTTCTGGTTGCTGTCCAAGCTGTGGGTGGGCCTGCTGCCAGTCCTCCTCGCGCTCATCGTCTCGACCGTGCTGGCACCCGGCGTGAGCTGGCTGCGGCGCAAGGGGCTGCCCGCCGCCCTGGCGGCCGGCATCACCCTGGTCACGGCCGTCCTCCTCGTCCTCGGCCTGCTCGCTGCCATCGCGCCGTCGATCATCTCCCAGACCGGCGACGTGGTCAGCCAGGCCAGCGACGGCATCGTCCAGGTGCGGCGGTGGCTCGAGGGGCCACCCATCAACCTGGACAACGAGCAGTTCGACGCGGCCATCCAGGAGGCCACGGCCTGGCTCCAGGACCGTGCCGCCGACATCGCCTCCGGTGTCTTCACCGGTGTCTCCGCGGTGACCTCCGTCCTGGTGACCATGGGTCTGGTCGCGGTCCTGACCTTCTTCTTCATCAAGGACGGGCCCGGGTTCCTGCCGTGGCTCCAGCGGGTGACCGGCCGGACGGCCGGACGGCACCTCACCGAGATGCTGACCCGCGTGTGGCTGACCCTCGGCGGGTTCATCCGGACCCAGGCGATCGTCAGTGCGGTCGACGCCTTCTTCATCGGCCTGGGACTGCTGCTCCTCGGGGTGCCCCTGGCCCCCGCCCTGGCCGTGCTGACCTTCATGGCCGGGTTCATCCCGCTGGTCGGTGCCTTCGTGGCCGGGGCCCTCGCGGTGCTGGTGGCCCTGGTCTCCAACGGCTGGGTCACGGCGATCTGGGTCCTGGTCATCGTCCTGGCCGTGCAGCAGGTCGAGGGGAACGTGCTGCAGCCCCTGCTGCAGAGCCGCAGCATGAAGATGCACCCCGGCATCATCCTGCTGGCCGTCGCCGCGGGCGGGACGCTCTTCGGCATCCCGGGTGCCTTCCTCGCGGTGCCCGTCGCGGCCTCGGTGGTGGTGGCCTTCCGCTACTTCTCCGAACAGATCGACCTGCGCACCGGCGACCTCCGCCCCGAGGACCTGACGCTGGCCACCCCCGAGGGCGAGATCACCGCCCGCGAGGCCCAACTGGCCGGTGTGCGCACCAGGAGCACGCTGGCGCGCACCGAGGCTGCTGCGCTCGCCCTCTCCCCCGAGGAGCCGGACCAGGCGACGGTGCCCCGGCAGCAGACCGGGTCAGCCCCGTTGGGACGCCTGCGGCGCCGGCTGCGCCGCGGCTGAGCGCCCCGCGAAACTCACGCGGCAGGGGCCCCCGCCAGTCTCGGCGAGGGCCCCGGGCTCGGATCTGTGGGGTGGTCAGCCGTCAGTGGCGTCCTTCCAGGCGTCCTTGAGGTCCTCGCCAGTCTTCTTCACTCCGGCCTCCGCCTGCTCCATCTTGCCCTCGGCCTGCTGGCCCTCGTCATCCCTGAGGTCGCCCATCGCCTCCTGGGCCTTGCCCTTGGCGTCCTGCGCGGCATTCTTGATCTTGTCGCCGAGTCCCATGTCGTCCTCCTCCGTCGGTTGATCGTTCCGGACGTCTCCACCGTCACCCCGTGCCCGGGACCCCGCAACTCGACGCCACACCCCCGAAACAGCTGGCACGTGCGCACGAGTGTCGGCATCTCCAGCGACTCCGGCTGAGTCGTTCGGACGGCATCCCATCAGGCCTTGCGCATCCTTCGGCGCACCGTGGCTCACCTCCGTGACCAGCGGATTGGCCCTGCGCACCCGATGTTCGCTAACATGTAGGGCTATCCCCACTGAAGGTGCCCCTGCGAGGCCCGCGCGTCCGGACCCCGCCGTGTCTTTGTGTGCGCGACCGGCACCTGCTCTGGGAACACAACGCCCCACCAGAGCGTTGTCTCCAACAGTCCGTTTGCATGTATGACCGTGTTCACCAACACGATGGGAGTTCGACATGGCCGAGAGGTCCCTCCGCGGCACCAACCTGTCCTGGCTGTCCTTCGAGAGCGACGAGGGCGTCACCTTCTCCGAGCGCCAGATGGTCGCCTACACCTGCCCTGACGGGCACGTGACCGAGCTGCCCTTCTCCGTCGAGGCCGAGATCCCGCCGCTGTGGGAGTGCCGCTGCGGCCTGGACGGCAAGCTCAACGACGGCCCTGAGCCCGAGATCAAGCCGACCAAGGCCCCGCGCACCCACTGGGACATGCTCCTGGAGCGTCGCACCATCCCCGAGCTCGAGGAGCTGCTCGAGGAGCGCCTGGCCCTGCTGCGTGAGAAGCGTGGCGAGAAGCCGCGTCGTCAGCGCACCGCCTGACCCACCGCACGTCCTCGACGTGCCACGAAAGGGCCCACCCGGAACTGACCGGGTGGGCCCTTTCATGTCCGCGGCGGGGCGCGGCCTTCCCTGCACGCCGCGACCTCCCCTGCCGGCACCCATGAGAAGGCTCGGGACAGGGACTTCCTCACCGGCCGGGGGGCGGGTCCTCGTCGATGATCTCGCCCTCGATGATGTCCTGGGACGCCGAGCCACCAGTGCCGCCTGGTCGACGCCCCGCACCGAAGGCGCCCGGGGGCGCCACCACGGTCATGCGGGCGCCGATCACCACGGCAAGGAGCTTGCGGCTCACCGACCGCGTGAACGGCAGCACCAGGAAGATGCCCAGGACGTCGCTGATGAACCCGGGGAGCAGGAGCAGCAGACCGCCCACCAGCACCAGGCTGGCGTCCGCCAGCTCCCGACCGGGCATCCGGCCGGTGTCCACAGCACCCCGCATGGCTTTCCATGCGCGGCCACTCTCCCGCTTGACCAGGAAGGCGCCCAGCAACGCGGTGGCGACCAGGAGCAGCAGCACCCATCCCGGACCGATGGCTCGCCCGAGACTCACCAGCACCACGATCTCGACCAGCAGGAGGAGCAGCACCCCGGCAAAGATCAGGCGCAGCCGGTAGGGCGCCCGACGCCGCCCGCCGGACCGGCCGGCCGCACCTCCCCCGCCGGTGCCGGGACCACCAGGACCACCGGTGCCACCGGCACCGCCGGCACCGCCGGTGCCACCCTCGCCGGGCCGGACCGGCCCGCTCAGTCCGTCAGCTCGTGCCATGTCGCCCCTGAGCTCGTCACGCGTCCCGCCCGGCGGGCGATCCCGGCCACCTGCGCGGAACGCCGCTGGACACCCCACAGGGTCACCCTGGCGAGAGCCTCACGGACGATGGTGCCGTCCATCTTGGAGGAGCCGATCTCCCGCTCCACGAAGTCGATCGGCACCTCCACGACCCGCAGGCCGCGGTCCACGGCACGCAGCGTCAGGTCGACCTGGAAGCAGTACCCCTGCGACGCCACCCCGTCGAGGTCCATCTGCGCCAGTGCGGAGGTCCGGTAGACGCGGTAGCCGGCCGTGGCGTCCCGCACGGGAACGCCCAGGGCAGCGCGGGTGTAGAGGTTGGCGCCGCGGCTGAGGGCGTTGCGCCGGTGCGGCCAGTTGTGGGTGGCACCCCCTGGGACCCACCGGGACCCGATCACGACGTCCGCGTGCTCCGCCGCCCCGAGCAGGCGCCCCAGCTGCTCGGGCTGGTGCGAGCCATCGGCATCCATCTCCACGACCGCGTCGTAACCGTGCTCCCGCGCCCACGCGAACCCGGCCAGGTAGGCCGGGCCCAGTCCCTCCTTGCCCGGCCGGTGCAGCACCCGCACCTGCGGGTCGGCCGCAGCGATCCGGTCGGCCAGGGCACCCGTCCCGTCCGGGCTGTTGTCGTCCAGCACCAGGACGTCCACCCGCGGCTGGCTCTCCCGCACCCGCGCGAGGACACCCGGCAGGGAGTCCTTCTCGTTGTAGGTGGGGATCAGCACGAGAACCCGCTCGAGCGTGTCGGTCATGGTGGGTGGGGCCTGCCTCTGGTCGTCGTGTGGTCCGCTCCGGCAGCGCACCGTGTCTGTCGAAGCCTAATGCGCCTTCCCGCAACTAACCGCGACGGCGCACGAGAGCCGCCGCGACCAGGGCCCCGGCCAGCCCGGCGGCGGCCAGTCGCTCCGGCCACCACCCCAGGCGCGCGGCGAGGGTGAGGTCGGTGCGGCGCGGGACCGCGCCGGAGACGATGTCACGGGTGAACAGCTCGGTCTTCTCCTGGACGCTGCCGTCCGGCTGGACCAGCCCGCTGACCCCGACGGTGCTCACGTGCACGACGGGCCTTCCCAGCTCGACCGCCTTAACACGCGAGGCCGCGAGCTGCTGCTCGGACTCGGCCGTGAACCCGAAGGTCGCGTTGTTGGTCGGCACGAAGAGCACCTCCGCGCCCCGCAGCACGTTGTCCCGCATCAGGTCGTCCACGACCACCTCGAAGCAGATCGCGATGCCGAGCACCACCTCTCCCCCGGCGACCGGCACGGCCATCACGCCCGGCTCGTCCCCGGCGACGAAGTCGCGGGAGATCAGGTCGACCTTGTCGCTGAAGAGGCGGAAGAAGCTCCGGAAGGGGATGTACTCGGCGAACGGGACCGGTCGCTGCTTGACATAACGGTCCACGACTCCCTCCCCCGGCAGGAAGAGCAGGCTGGCGTTCGTGGAATGGTCCTCCGGCTCGCGCAGCACCGCACCCACGATCAGCGGCACCCCGACGGCATCCACCGCCTCGTTGATCACGGTGGCGGCGTCGGCGTTGCGCAGCGGGTCGATGTCGGACGCGTTCTCCGGCCATAGCACCAGGTCGGGGGCCGGCAGCGCGCCGCGGTCGATCAGGTCGGCGGCGCTGAGCGTGGTCGCCACGTGGTTGTCGAGCACGGCGCGCCGCTGCGCGTTGAACTCCAGGGTCATCTCGGGGACGTTGCCCTGCACCCCCAGCACCTGCAGCGGCTCCCCGTCGACCGGGCGTGGGATGAGCAGCGGTCCCAGCAGCAGGGCCACGGCGCAGACCGCGGCGCCCGGCGCCGTCCACCGGTCCCGCAGGGAGCCGGCACGCCTACCGCGCTCCGTCCCCTCGCCCCGGGAGGGCCGCAGCCACCGCTCCACCGCGAGGGCCACGAGTGCGCCGACCAGCGCCGCGGTGAAGGTGACCCCGGGGGTCCCCAGCCAGGAGGCGACGGCCAGCAGCGGCGCGTCGGCCTGGCTGAAGGCCACCCTCCCCCACGGGAAGCCTCCGAACGGGGTGGTCGAGCGCGCCAGCTCGGCAACGACCCAGGCCAGGGCCACCACGAGGGGACGCACGCCGTCCCGCTGCAGGTAGCCGCAGACGGCACCCAGGCCGGCGATATACAGCGCCTCCAGAACGGCGAGCGCGAGCCACGGCAGCGACCCGACGAAGATGCCGGTCCAGGACAGCAGCGGCACGAAGTAGGCCAGCCCGGCGGCGAGCCCGAGAACCAGTCCTCGCCGGGCCCCGACACCGGCCGTGGCCAGGGCCAGCGCCCCGATCCCGACGTAGGCCGTCCACCACAGGTCGTGCGTCGGGAACGCCAGCCAGAGGCAGAGCCCTGCGGCGACGGACAGGACCAGGCGGACGAGCACGGGGTCAGCCTAGGTGACCCGGCGCGGACGACCTGAGTGCCGGCTCAGGCCGCCGACGGCTGCCGCCGCTGCCGCACCGCCTCCGCGAGGTCCCGCAGGACGTCCGCGGTCGTCTCCCACGACATACAGGCGTCAGTCACCGACTGGCCGTAGGTCAGGCCCGCGGGCGCCGGCTCCTGCCGCCCCTCGACCAGGAAGCTCTCCAGCATCACGCCGGCGATCGCCGTGCTGCCCGCGGCCACTTGGGCCCCGATCTCCCGGGCGACCTCGGCCTGCCGGACGTGGTCCTTGCCGCTGTTGCCGTGGCTGGCGTCGACGACGAGCCGGCCGCCCAGCCCGGCTCGGGCGAGCAGCGCGCAGGCAGCCGCCACCGACTCCGGGTCGCAGTTGGGCCCGCCGCGCCCGCCGCGCAGGATGACGTGCCCGTCCGGGTTGCCCTCGGTCTCCACGAGCGCGGCGCGCCCGTCCTCGTCCACGCCGAGGAAGGTCTGCGGTGCCGCGGCGGCGACGCACGCGTCGACGGCCACCTGGACACTGCCGTCCGAGCCGTTCTTCAGGCCAACCGGCATCGACAGGCCGGAGACCAGCTGGCGGTGCACCTGGGACTCGACGGTGCGGGCGCCGATGGCGCCGTAGGTGACGGTGTCGGCGATGTACTGCGGCGTCGTCGTCTCCAGGTACTCGCAGCCGGCCGGCACACCGGTGCGCAGCACGTCCAGCAGCACCCGCCGGGCCAGGCGCAGCCCCCGGGGGATGTCATAGCTGCCGTCCAGGTCCGGGTCGTTGATCAGGCCCTTCCACCCCGTGGTCGTGCGCGGCTTCTCGAAGTAGACCCGCATCACGACCACCAGGTCGTCGGTGAGCTCGGCCGCCAGGGCGGACAGCCGGTGGGCGTAGTCGACCACGGCGACAGGATCGTGGACGCTGCAGGGGCCGACGACGACCACCAGCCGGTCGTCCGCGCCGCGGAGCACGTCCTGGACCTCGGCCCGGGACCGGGCCACCAGGTCGGCCAGCTCGTCGGGCAGGGGCTGTTCGTCCAGGACCTGGGTCGGCGTCGGCAACGGCTCCATCCGGCGGACGCGCAGGTCGTTCGTTCTGGTGGGCTGTGTCGTGGTGCTCATCGGGTTCCTCCTGCTCTGATGGCGGATCACCCTCGGCTCCCGGAGCGCCCGCCCTGTGAATGGGGAAGGGCGCGGACCAGGTGGTCCACGCCCTTGTCGGCTCCGGTTGCGCGCGTCAGCAGAACTTCGCGCCGGCCGGAGCCGACCCAAAGAACCAATACTGACGAGCGGAAGTCATGTGAGGAGGATACACGCACTTCCCGCGGGCATGAGCCAGGGCCCGTGCGCCGTTGGTGCCGATCCCCCAGCGGCCGGTTGCCGCCGCGGCCTCGTTGTCTACTGAGCGCGCGGGCCCTAGCTTGTCCACCTTCGTGCACAAACGGCCGCTCACGGGGCGCAGGGGAGGGCACTGGCACGGCTCCGTGGAGCTCATGCCCCTCCTGCGGAGGTGGGCGGTCGCTGGTCCCGATCGCGTCGGAACCGGTTGCGGACCTGAGGGCTAACTTAATCCTCTGGCTCGTCCTGTCAAATGGGCGCTGACCTGCACTTTCGCGCATCGCCGCAGGTCAGGGGACTGCTCCTGGCGCGCGACTTTCGACGAGCGGTCGCCCGCGCCCGGCGTGTCGCGCGCGACACGCCGGGAGGGCTTCACCTGGGAGTCACCTCTGTGTTGCCCGTGAGTCGCGGGAGTGTCGCGGCACTGTCGCGGAGCTGTCTCGATCAGCCCCGGTCGCGGTCGAAAGCCAGGTGTCCGTCCACGACGGTGAGGCGGGCGATCGGCAGGGCCAGGTCCGGGCCGGCTGCCAGGTCGGGCAGGCCGTCGCCGCCGGCCGGCGGGCCGTCGGCGGGCAGGTCCCAGACGACGTATGACGCGGGGCCGCCGACCGCGAGCGTGCCACCCGGGCGACCCGCCAGCTCGTAGCCGGCGCTGGTGTGCGCCGCCACCGCCTCGGCCACCGTCAGGCGCTCGTCCTCGTTGTGGTGCCAGACGGCGTACTGCACCGCCCGCCACGGGTCGATCGTGGTCACCGGGCTGTCCGACCCCAGCGCGACCCGCACCCCGGCCTCCAGCATGCTGCGCAGCGGGACCGTGGCCAGCGCCCGCTCCTGACCCAGCCGCACGGCATACATCCCGTCGGTCCCGCCCCAGAGGCCGTCGAAGGCAGGTTGCACGCTGGCCCAGATGCCCAGCTCGGCCATGGTGGCCAGCACCTCGGCATCCGGGAGCTCCACATGCTCCCACCGGTGGCGTGCGGCAACCATCGCCTCCCGGCCGACCACGTCGGCGGCCCGGCGGAAGCCCTCGGCCATGGTGTGCAGCGCGGCGTCGCCGATGACGTGGCCGCCGGCCTGCAGCCCGGCGCGGGTGCACGCGACGACGTGCGAGGCGATCTCTTCCGCGTTGAGGTAGCCGTACCCGTGGCCGGGCTCGTCGACATACTCCTCCAGCAGGTGCGCGGTGCGGGAGCCGAACGAGCCGTCTGCGCACAGGTCACCGGCCAGGCCGATCACGCCGAGGAACTCGCCCAGGTGGGCGGCCTCCGCGTCCGCCCCGACGAGCTGCCCCCAGTAGGCGACGGTCGCGGGGACCCCGGGAGTCAGACCGGCCTCGAGCACGTGCTGCACGTCGGCATACGACGTGAGGTGGTCGGCACCGGTCTCGTGGACCAGACCCACCCCGCGCTCGGCGGCGGCGCGCAGCGCGAGGTCCAGGTAGTGCTGCCGGTCGGCGTCGGTCATCCCGGAGGTGAACGCGTTGGTCACCGCCGCGAAGGCGTCCCGGGAGACGACGCCGGTGCCGTCCCAGCCGTCCAGACCGTGGACGCGGGCCACGGCCGCCATGGCCGAGGAGACGCTCGCGGAGTGCGCGTCGACCCGCGGCATGTAGACGACGCCGCCGTAGGTCGCCCGGTCCAGCTCCGCGGCGGTGACCGGCCGCCCCTCGACCCACTTCGTCTCGTCCCAGGAGTGGGCGTAGACCGGCCGTCCGCGCAGGTGCCGGGCGGCGGTCTCGATGAGCCGGAGTGCCTCCCCCACCGACCGCGTGCCGGACAGGTCGATCCCGTCCAGCCCCTGCCCGGTCATCGTGAGGTGCACGTGGGCGTCGCAGAAGGCCGCCGTCACCAGCGCTCCGTCCAGGTCGACGACGCGGTCCGCCTCGTCCACCAGCGCGGCGGCCGCATCGTCCGCACCCACCCACGCGATGCGGCCCTCCCGGGACAGGAGCGCCTGCGCGCCGGCGTGCCCGTGCACCCGGCCGCCGCGCAGCAGGATGGTCGGCGGATGCGGGTTCTCTGGGGCCGGTGCGGTCGTCACGATCCCCCAGTCTGCTCCCTCCCGGCGCGGCAGGCGAACCCCGCCCCGCGACATACGGCCCTCACCGGCAATCATCCGTGCTGAGGCGACTTTCGCGGGAGATCATCCTGTCAATCGTCGCTTTCACGACAGATCTTCCGTATCCTTGCGGCATGAGCAGTCTCATCGAGCAGCCCTACCACTACCAGCAGCGCGAGCTGGTCGAGCCGGACTGGACGCGCTTCCCCGGATGGCGCGACGTCACCGCCGAGGAGTGGTCCGACGTGCAGTGGCAGCGGGCCCACTGCGTCAAGAACATCAGGCAGCTGCGCGAGCTGATGGGCGACCTGCTCACCGAGGACTTCTACGCCGACCTGGAGCGCGACCAGGCAGAGCGGGCCACCATGTCCATGCTGGTCCCGCCGCAGATGATGAACACGATGGTCTCGGAGGTGACCTGGGCGGACGGCGTCATGCCGGCGCCCGGGGCGGACTTCACCGCCGCCTTCTACGCCGACCGGGTCCGCCTCTACATGCTGCCGGTCTTCTCCGACCGGCGCACGGACTGGCCCTCCCACCCCTACGCCTCCCGGGACTCGCTGCACGAGCACGACATGTGGGTGGCCGAGGGCCTCACTCACCGCTACCCCACCAAGGTGCTGGCGGAGCTGCTGCCCACCTGCCCGCAGTACTGCGGCCACTGCACCCGGATGGACCTCGTCGGCAACTCCACGCCGCAGGTCACCAAGCTCAAGCTCGCCGGCAAGCCGATGGACCGGCACGAGGCGATCCTGGACTACCTGAAGCGCACCCCGACGGTGCGCGACGTCGTCGTCTCCGGCGGGGACGTCGCCAACATGCCCTGGAAGAACCTCGAGTCCTTCATCGACCGGGTGCTGGACGTCGACAACATCCGCGACATCCGGCTGGCCACCAAGGCCCTGATGGGCCTGCCCCAGCACTGGCTCGCCGGGGACACCGTCGAGGGCGTCGCCCGGGTCGCCGCCAAGGCGCGCAGCCGCGGCGTCGGCCTGGCGATCCACACCCACGTCAACGCGGCCCAGTCGGTCACGCCGCTGGTCGCCCAGGCCTCCCGCGCCATGCTGGACGCCGGCATCCGGGACGTGCGCAACCAGGGCGTGCTGATGCGCGGGGTGAACGCCACCAGCGAGGACCTGCTGGACCTGTGCTTCGCCCTCGCCGACGGCGCCTCGATCACGCCCTACTACTTCTACATGTGCGACATGATCCCGTTCGCCGAGCACTGGCGGACCTCGCTGACCGAGGCGCAGCACCTGCAGCACTCGATCATGGGCTACCTGCCGGGCTTTGCGACCCCGCGGATCGTGTGCGACGTGCCGTTCGTCGGGAAGCGCTGGGTCCACCAGGTCGACTCCTACGACACCGAGCGCGGGATCTCCTACTGGCGCAAGAACTACCGCACCTCGATCGAGACCGAGGACGTGGACGTGACCAGCGCCGAGTACGTCTACTACGACCCGATCTACACCTTGTCCCCCGAGGGGCAGGCGTGGTGGAACGAGCACGGCGACGCGGCGGCGACGCACGAGGCGAACGCCGCGGCCGCGCAGACCTCGCGGGCCGTCTCGGTCGCCCAGCTCGACTAGAACGACTAGATCGACCGAGCGCACGGTGTTGCGCTCCCCGACCCCACCGAGCGCACGGTGTTGCGGGGCGCGCCGGTTA
>Ga0123333_10003071_pt1 | contig 16482 bp, 9 predicted proteins | sample BioC12SIPDNA_3_FD_89957 | JGI IMG/M metagenome (GOLD analysis project Ga0123333, IMG submission 89957) | Anaerobic biogas reactor microbial communites from Washington, USA - Biogas_R2_B C12 SIP DNA | ecosystem: Engineered > Bioreactor > Anaerobic > Unclassified | place: Washington, USA... | reverse complement strand
GCGTCGGTCCAGCCGTTGTCGCCCACGAGGTGTTCGGAGTCGACCGACCCGCTGCCGTTGCCGCCGATCCAGTACTCGAGGTTCAGGTGGCAGCCCTGGCCCCGAAGGCCTTCGGTGCGGATCTTGCCGTCGGCCCTGTACCACCGGCCGGGCACGAGCTGTTTGGTGTCCAACTGCATGACCACCGCGCTGATCTGGTTGATTTGGTGGTGGACCTCGACGACCTGCTTGCCGTCCGGAGCGCTGGGATCGGCGACGATGCGGGCGCCGTCGGTGGTGGCCTCGGGCACGCCCCAGGCCACGGCCCGCCAGCGGCCGGCCATTTCCTTTTGCAGGGCTGGGTCTTCGGCCATGGCTTCGGTGGTGACGTTTCCGGCGAGGGTTTCGTTTTCGAAGGAGGTCCGGTAGATCGTCTTGGCCCATGCCGAGGAAGCCGACATCAGCATCATTAAAGCCGTCGCAATGGTCAAGTACCGCATCAATGAGTGTCCTTTCAATACTACCGTGTGCAGGCTCGGAGTCTTTTCCTGTTCAGAACACAAACCCAACTCGAGTGAAAACAAGATGCAAGTCCTTCCACCGTTGTTCTATTCTCCCACCACATCCCAGTGGCGCCAGAAGGTGTAGTGCGACCACCAGACACCGATGCTCGGGTCGGACAGGTACTCGTCGAGTTGCCTGAACCTGACGCTGCCGTCGCCGAAGCAGACGTTCCACCCGCCGGTCCGCTCCAGTTCTCTTGCCCGCGGGTGGGCGCTGAAGGCGTAGTTGTCGCAGTAGACATCCGCGATCATGGCCTTGTCGGCCAGGTACTCGGCTTTGAAGAAGTCGACCCGAGCACGACCCGGATCGAAGACGGTGTTGCCGGCGGCGTCGAGGCAGGTTTCCACGCGTTCGGCGTAGGAGGTGAGCGTCCATCCGGGGCTGTCGGGATGGCCGCTGAGCCGCCATTCGAAGTTTTCGGGAGTGTACGTCGTCACCGCCCCGGCCGCCGTGGCGGTCGGGCAGTAGAAGATTCGCGGCGGGAACCTGCCGTCCTTCCAGAGCCGGTAGATCAGGGGGGCAGGCGGCCCCTTGGGAACGGAGACGAACCAGGGGTATTCGGGAATCACGGTGAATCCGATGCTCGAGCCCACGAAGCCGCTGGGCACCCAACCGCCGTTGTCGGCGGCGTAGAGGGCCGCTCCGATTCCCATCTGGTGCAGGTTGGCACCGCAGGCGGCTTTTCGCGCCGCTTCGCGGGCGGCGGTCATCGCCGGCAGCAGGATCGCCACCAGTACGGCGATGATGGCCACCACGACCAGCAGTTCGATGAGGGTAAAGGCATCAGAGAGTCTGAACCGGCATCGGCGCATGTTGTTCATGGCGTTACCTCCGCTGTCCCAGCGACTCCCGATGAACCACTTCGGGCTTGATGAGGATTCGGCGCGAGCCGGGCCCGCGGGCGTCGTCTCGCTCGATTTTTTCGAGGAGCAGTCCGGCGGACTCGTGGCCGAGTTGCCGGGTGTTCAGGCGGACAGAGGCCAGCGACACGGCGGTCCACGGGCAGAACGGCAGGTCGTCGCAGCCGATCACCGCCAGGTCGTGCGGGACGCGGACGCCGCGCCGGGCGGCGGCGCGAAAAACGCCCAGGGCCAGGTGGTCGCTGTAACAGAAGACCGCGTCCGGCGGGCTGGGCAGATCGAGCAGGCGGTCGGCCGCGTGCTCGCCGTCGTCCGGATTCTCATGCCGGTCGACCCACACCACGTAGTCGTCGCGCCACGGCAGTTCGGCTTCGTCCAGGGCTTCACGGTAGCCGATGAGCCGGTCCTCAGCGGGGAGGACGGCTTGCGGCCCGGCGATATGGGCCACTTTGGTCCGGCCGGCGTCGATCAGGGCCATGGTGGCGAGGCGTCCGCCCTCGACGTCGTCGAAAGTGACGTAGTCGAACTGCGGCGACTGAGGGCAGCGATCCAGGAGGACGAAGGGGAAGCCCTCGTCGACCAGTTCGCGGAGGGTTTCGGCCGGTCCGACGTGTTCGATCAGGAGGCCTTCGACGCCTCGCTGGCGGAGCATGCGGCACTGTTCGCGTTCCTTTTCGCCGCTGCCGCGGGTGTTGCACAGGAGGACGCCGTAGCCCTTGCCGCCGGCGAGTTCCTCGACGGCTGAGACGTAGCCGCTGGCGAAGGGGTTGTTCACGTCGATCATCATCGCACCGATGACGTGGGTCCGTCCGCGGGCGAGGGCTCGGGCGGAGAGGTTAGGTTCGTAGCCCATTTCGCGGATCGCGGCGAGCACCCGCCGCCGGGTGGCTGGGGCAATTCCGGAGTTGGGCACGTCGTTAAAGACCCGGGAGACCGTGGTCTTGGAGAGCTTCAGTCGTCGGGCGATTTCGGCGATGCTGGGTCCGGCCATCGTGCATTGACCTCCACAACCGGTTTTGATTGTAATCTAAACCGGTTGTGGTGTCAAGGGGCATTTTCAGGGGGCGGCCAATGGCCAGGGGTACCAGGTGGTGGTGGACTTGCCGCTGCCGATGCCGGGGCGGCATTCGAGCCAGCCGACGCGGGTGAGGGCGTCGCTCTCGTTGAGGATGAAGTTGAGCTTAAGAATTTGGCCGGACTGGGGTTGCAGCGATGGCAGGGCCGACCAGGGGATGGCGGCTTCGTAGAGGGTGTGGTCGTTGCGGCGGCGGGTGGCTACCAGTGCCCCCGGGACCGGGCCGGTCGGGCCTTGGACGGCCCGAAGCAGGTAGAGTTCGCTGCCACTCATGGTGCGGGCGAGGCACAGTTCGTAGCCGTAGGCGCCGTCGGCTTCGAGGGCGATCTGGAAGCCGTCGCCGAGCCACGTGCCGCCGCCGGTGGACCGCTGGCAGTGGACGTCGTCGGTGACGTCGGCGGCGAAGTAGAGGCAGGTCTGGTCCCACTGGAATTTGACGTTGGCGGAGAGGTCGTTTGGGCCGGTCCACCAGTTGGGAAGCGGCTGAGCCTGCTGGCGGCGGCCGAGGTGGAATGGGGCGACGGTTTGCCAATCGGTGAGGTCGGCGTCGATGGTGATTTTGGCGGCGTGAGGGATGCGGATGCTGTCGAGCGGCTGGGTGAAGGCAAAGGGACGGCCGGCCAGGTTGCCGGTGAGGCGGAACTCGGTTTGGCTGATGGTTCGTTCGATTCGGGTGGAGGCGGCGGGCGGCAGGTCGATCGCGATCGCAGGATCGTCGGCGGCGTCGAGGTTCAGTTGTCCGGTCAAGTGATGGTCGGTGACGTTGGTCAGCGTGAAGTTGACCGGGATGCTTGGACAGTCAAGCGGCTCGGCCACCGGATCGAGCTCGACGGCGAGAGGGCTGGTGACCTGGAGTTCGACGGGAAGATCGGCCAGGCCCGGCGCCCGCAGGATCAGGCGAAGCAATCCATTGGAAGCGTCTTCGGGCACCTGGAAGGAGAGGCGGCCGATGGTTTCCTGACCCGGTTGGGCGGTCAGTTCGGTCGTGGCGGACGGATGGGATGCGATGGTTACCCTGCCCGTCCACGCGGTTTCGGAGAGATTGACGAGGCTGAAGGGGATTTCGAGCGCACCGCCGGTGAAGGCGGACGGCATGGGCGGAACGGCCAGGTACATTGGAAGACTCTTAGCGGGCGGCGCGGCCAGCGCGGATGGGGCGGGAAGGTTGTACTTGCGGTCACTGTGAAACAGGAGGATCAGCGGATCGGGGCCGATTTCCAGCGCGACGGCGTCGTCGCGGGCGGTGAGGATGTCGCGGGAAAGATCGATGGCGCGTTTCTCGACCTCTGGATCGCGCAGGTCGGGCAACTCGATCGTTGCGGTGGAGGGATCACCCGTGTTGCGCCAGAGGCCAATGGCCAGCCGCCCATCGGAGGTGCGATAGAGCCAGCCGGTCAGGCCTTTGGGCAGGTCGGCTTGTCCGAGGCCGATGGCGTCGGAGAGGGTTTCGGAGGCGAGGCGGTAGGCGTGGAAAGAGGGTTTGGGGCGGCCGGCGGCGTCGAGCAGGCCGAAGTAGCCTTCCGCGTCGGTCGGTTCGGCCGGCCAGTCGCCGAGGGTGTACCAGAAGGTCTTGTAGCGGCCGAGGGCGGCGAGGGTCAGATAGGCCTGGGCGACGATCCGGGCCTGGACCTGCGGCGAGCAGCCGCCTTGCGGATGCGTGGGCCAGCCGAGTTCGGAGATCCAGATCGGCCGAGGGCAACCGTAGCGGTCGAGAAGCTGCTCGAGGGCGGCGAGCGAACCGGTCAGCAGGTCGGCGTCGAACGAATGCGACCACTGATAGGGATGGACGGTGACGAAGTCGAAGTAGTCGGCCATGCCGAGTTGGAGGCATTGTTCGATGAAGGGCAGGTTGACGCCGGCGGTGGCGAAGGCGCCGAGGCGGCATTGCGGATCGGCGGCTTTGGCGGAGAGGTAGGCGGCTTTGGCCAGAGCGGCGTACTGCTGCGGCGTGGTCGAGAGGTCTGGCTCGTTGGAGATTTCCCAGTAAGTCACGCGGCCCTTGTAGCGTTCGACCACGCGATGGACCCAGTTGGTCCAGCGGTGGAGGGTGAAGGCGTCGGGATGCTCAGCGGTTTGGCCGCCGGGCTGCCAGCGATGGCCGAAGTGGCGGAGGTTGAGGATCGGCATGACGCAGACGCCGTGCTGTTCGGAGAAGGCCAGGACCTGATCGAAATAGGCGACGGTGTCTTCGAAGGTCGTCTCGGCGTTCCAGTTTTCGGGATGGAAGTCGATGTCCATCCGCCGCCACTTGAAGACGCCGATTTGCCATGCGGGTTTGACGTAGCGGTCGCAGAGGCCAAAGACGCTGTTGGGTTGGGGTCTGACGGGACGGCTGGTCTGGGCGAGACAGGTTGAAGAGGCGGCCGTCAGGATGGAGGCGAGGATGAGGAGGCGGGTCGGATTCATGGAGAGCTCCCGCGGAACGTGACGGTGAAAAGCTGTCACCACAGGTATCCGTTCGAGGCCATCTGGTATTTGAGTTGGCACGTGCCGGTTGGTTTGACTTGGACGTGGCCGTCGGCGAAGAGGACGTTGGCCGCGGCTGGGTGATTCCAGGAGATCGCGGCGGTTCCGGAGGCGGATCGGACGCGGTCGGCGAAGAGGACGCCTTCGGCGAGGCGATGGTGGTTGGTGTTTTTCGGGCTGAAGCCGTCGCTGACGAAGTAGGTGTCGTAGGCGATGTGGCCGAAGTAGTAGAAGTTGAGGTAGCTGATCTTGCCGAATTCGTATCCGCTCCACCAGCCCCACCAGTTATTTTCGACGGTGACGTCGCGGTTGGCTGGGCAGTAGAAGCATTCCTGCGGGACGTACTTAGCTTGGCCGAAGCGTTCGTCGGCGTTGGTGAGGGCATCGGTCATGTACCTGGAGGTAACGGTGTTGGGCGGATCGACGAGCCAGAGCCAGGAGCTGTAGTATTCGGGATATTGGATCGGGAACCAGCCGTGGTTGTCATCGGCGTACATCAGGAAGCCGACGCCCAGTTGCTTGAGTCGGCCGCCGGCGCAGGAGGCCATGAGGCCCTGCTGGCGAGCGTTCTGGAGGGCGGGCAGCAGGATGGAGACAAGGACGGCGATGATCGCGACGACGACCAGGAGTTCTATGAGGGTGAACGATCGAGCCTGGCGGTCGGATCGGGAGGCGGGCTGCGATGTGGGTTGGTTGGGCGTCATGATCGTTTCACCGGGGCGATGGAGGCGCGTTCGATCAGTTCGGATTTGATGAGGATTGTCTGGCGGTGCATGGCGGATCCTTCGCGAATCTGGTTCAGGAGGAGGCGGACGGCTTGGCGGCCGATCTGTTCGGAGGGGTAGTTAATGCTGGAGAGGGCGGGCGTGAGCGAATGGCAGACGCCTGGGTCGTTGTCGAAGCCGATGACGCAGAGGTCGTCGGGAATGCGGCGGCGGCGGGCGGCCAGGGCGCGGTAGACGCCGATGGCCTGCCAGTCGCTGGGCACGATCAGGGCGGTGGGCGGATCGGGCAGATCGAGCAGCCGCGCGAGCGGTTCGCTCATGTCCGGCGGTTCGGTCTGCGGAGTTCGCGGGCCGGAAAGGTCGGACGCCCCCCCTACCGCTTCGAGGGCTGGATCGTAACGGAGGTCCAGGAGTTGGACGGCTTGGCGGTAGCCGTCGCGGCGTTCGGCGAAGTCGCGATGCTCGGGGTCGCGGGCGACGAATCCGATGCGGCGATGGCCGAGGGCGAAGAGTCGGGTGGCGGCGGTGACGACGGCGGCGCGGTTGTCGACGTTGACCATGGCGATGGGCAGGCCCGTCGCGTGCTGGCCCATACTGACGGCTGGGAGAGCGGCGGTGAGCCGCGAGCAGAGGTCGAGGCCCAAGTCGCCGTGGACGAGGAGGCCTTCGACCTTGCGGTCGCGGACGACGTCGGGCAGGGCTGAGGAGTCAGTGGTGTTGGAGATGATCAGATGATAGCCGTTGTCAGCCAGTTCGGACTGGACGCCCTGGACCATGCGCGACATGAACGGTACCTGGAGCATGGCGTGGGTGGTGTTGGGAAAGAAGACGCCGATGTTGCCCGTCCAGACGCGGCCGTTGGCTCCGCGGCGTCGCAGCGACCGGGCGACGGGGTCGGGCCGGTAGTCGAGTTCGCGGATCGCGCGTTCGACGGCTTGGCGGGCGGCGGCGGAAACGCGCGGGTGGTTATTGAGCACCCGGGAGACGGTGCCTACCGAAACGCCGGCATGACGGGCCACGGAGGTGACGGTGGCCGGGGCGGCGGTGGAGGTGTCGGGCTGGCCGTGTAATCGTTTCATGGAATTGATTGTAGCAAATGCGGCCTTTGCGTCAAGCCCTTTGTCGGGCGAATGGCGCACTCACCACCAGCCAGTGTAAACACAGGTGCACCAGTATCTTACATCGATGAACGGCCTGAACACTACTTACCGACGGCGGGTAGTTCGGCTTCGAGGGTTTCGTTGGGTTTGAGGGTGGCGATCCAGAGGTCGCCCTGGCGGCGGATGTTTTTTTTGTTCCACCGGGGTCTGGCGCCGGCGAAGGGGTCACGGAGGGTCAGGCGGCCTCCGGTTTCGGCTGTGATGCGCAGCCAGGTGGTTCGGCGGTTGGCGCGGCGGGCGGAGACGCGGAAGGCGCCTTCGGCGCGGAGGTCGTCGAAGGCGACGTCGGCCCAGTCGTCGGGCACGGCGGGGAAGATGCGCAGGATGCCGCCCCAGCCCTGGAGGAGCATTTCGTGGACGGCTTCGGCGGCGGCGAAGTTGCCTTCGAGGGTGAAGGGCCGGTAGTGGTAGCCGCTGAGGCCGAGTTCCTTGAAGTCGCCGTTGAGATGGAAGCCGTTGCGGGCGATGAATCCCTTGACGAAGAGATCGAGCATGGCGGCGGCGCGTTCGGGTTGGGCGGCGCGGGCGGCGATGCAGGCCATCCAGGAGAAGCTGTAGCCGGTCCAGTTGTTCATGCCGTGCCAGTCGATCTGATGGAGCGAGTTGCGGATGATGTCGGCTTGGCGTTGGCCAGATTCGCGGTCGAGAATGCCCAGCGGGTGGATGCCCATCAGGTGCGAGTGGTGGCGGTGGGATTCGCGCAGAGATTCGTCCGGGCAGATCATCAGCGGGCCGTTGGGTTCGCCGCCGCCGGTCTTTTCGACGGCGAGCTGCGGCAGGCGGTCGAGGAGGCTGCGCCACGTTGAGGAGTCCTGGGCGAGGGCGTCGCTCATTTCGATCAGGGCGGCGAAGAGCCAGCGGAGCAGGCTCAGGTCGAAGTTGGTGTTGGGCGTGAGCCAGGCTTCGAGGCGGTTGTCGTGCATCTCGGGCGAGCTGGAGAGCGGCAGTCGGAGCAGGCCATCCGGTCCCTGTTCGAGGAGGTCGGCGAGGCACTGTCCGATCTCGGCGCAGAACGGGTAGGCCCGGTCGCGAAGGAAGTCGCGGTCCATCGTGTATCGCCAGTGGCGGTGGAAGGCGTGGGCGAGCCAGGCGCTGTTGGTGGGCGAGTAGCTGTACTGGTGCCAGCCGCCGAGTTTCTGGCCGTCGAGCCCCATCACGCCGGGAAAGCACGCGCCGCGGGTGTCGTAGAAGTCACGGGCGAAGCGGCGGGCGGCGGGCATCAGGTTCCAGAGGAAATCGAGGAAGCAGGCCCCTTCATCGAGGTGGTCGGCGGCCAGATAGGACCAGTAGGTCAGCTGGGTGTTCAGGTCGTTGTGGTAGTCGCCCTTCCACGGCGGGATGGTTCCTTCATCGGCGGTCCAGACGCCCTGGAGGGGAATGGGCGGCGCGCCGCGGCGCGAGGCGGCGCCGTAGAAGTATTGGACCAGGTAGTAGTGCTGTTCGATCCGCGGGTCGGGCAGAGCGACGGCGGAGCGGGACCAGAAGCGCTTCCACCAGCGGGTGTGTTGCTTGAGCGCGTTGTCGTAGCCGGCTTCGAGGGCGTCGCGAACGCGCTGTCGGCCCAGGGCGACCGGGTCGTCGGCGTCGGCGTTGGTGGTGATGGTGAAGGCGAAGAGGGTCTGGTCACCGATGCGTCGGCGTTCGACGACGATGGCGTATTCGAAGCCTTCGGCTCCGCGTTGGAGGGCCCAGGAGACCTCTCCGCTGCGGCCAAGCCGCGGGGCGGGATAGCCGAGGGTGCGCAGGTCGCGTCCGACGACGAGATCAGCGTCGTCGGCGACGGTCTGGCCGTAGGCGGGCGGGACGATCCGGAGTGAGGCTTTGACGCCGTCGACGCGGATCAGCCCGACGGGCTGGTCGGCGTGACAGAAGGCTTCGACGGTTCCGCGGCGGAGTCGCACGCGGCCCAGGGCGCGGCGCAGGTCAAGCCGGAACTCTTGGGCGTCGCCGCCGGCGCCGAGGTCGAGTTCCAGGCGGCCGCCGGGAATCTTGGTCGGATGGGATGATTCGCTGTAGATGGCGTCGAAGAGCTGGTGCAGGCGCGGCAGGTCTTTTTCGGCGACAAGGAGTTTCATGGTGGCCCAGTTGGCCTGCGGGTCCTGGGCGCCGGGCGCGGGCCGCAGGTCCCAGAGGTCGCCGCGGTCGAGGGAGAGCCGGAGTTGGCGGCCGGCGCCCCAGAGCAGCGCGCCGGTCAGGCCGTTGCCCAGCGGGACGGCTTCGTCCCAGCGATTGATCGGGGCCTGAAGCACCAGATCATGGTTTGCACGCGGACCGGCCAGTCGTTTGGTCATGATTTGCCCTGCCTGTGAATTGCGGAGAATGACGGTTCCGAAAAGGGGTTGACGGGTGGAAGTGAAGGGCGCCGGCGACGCGCGGCGTGCGGCGCTAGAGTTCTTCTCGCTGCTCGCCGCAGATCCGGTCCATGATCCTTTCAAAGTCGTCGAAGCTGTAGAACTCGATCATGATTTTTCCCTGGCCTTTTTTGCGGGCGGGGTTGATCTGGACGCGGGTGCTTAAGGCGCGGGTCATCTGCTGTTCGAGGTCGAGGATGTTGGGATGCTTGGCCGGCGGTTTTTTGGCGGTCGGCGGATGCTCCTGCTTGCTTTCGGCGACGAGGGCTTCGGCCTGGCGGACGGAGAGGCCCTGCTGGACGATCTTGACGGCCAGCTTGATCTGGAGCGAGGGGTTGTCGAGTCCGGCCAGGGCGCGGGCGTGGCCCATGCTGAGGCGGTCGTGACGGAGGAGCTGGAGGACTTCGTCGGGCAAGGCGAGCAGTCGCAGGTAGTTGGTGACGGTGGTGCGGTCCTGGCCGAGTCGTTCGGCGATCTGCTCGGCGCCGAAGCCGAAGGTCTGCTCGTATCGGCGGTAGGCCTGAGCCCGGTCGACGCAGTTGAGGTCTTCGCGATGGATGTTTTCGACGAGGGCGATTTCGAGCATCTGCCGGTCATCGGCCTGCCGGATGACGGCGGGAATGGTGCGCATCTCGGCGCGGCGCGAGGCTTCGAGTCGGCGTTGGCCGGCGATGAGTTGGAATCGCTGGCCGTGCGGTCGGACGACGATTGGCTGAACGACGCCCTGCTCGCGGATGGAGGCGACGAGTTGTTCGAGGCCGTCGTCGCTGAAGTCGCTCCGCGGCTGATAGGGGTTGGGATCGACCAGGTCGAGGGCGAGCAGCCGGGCCGGGACGGCGTCGGCGGGCGGCGCGAAGGCGGGGCCGTCGCCGCCGGTGTGGTCGGCGGCGTGGACTTCCGGATCGGACACGGCCGCGGCTGGCATTGGTTCGGCGAGTTGGCTGACGAGGGACGCCAGTCCCCGTCCCAGACGTGGTTTATCCTTACCCATGGGTCGTCCGCATTGAAACGAGTTTGTGATCGGTCACCCTATTGGAGGTTCTGTGCGTGGCCGGTGTAGGTGATGAACGTATCGGCGTCGACGGTCGGAATGGCCATCGCCTGAACCTGGTCCTTCAGTTCGTCGAACGACTGATCCTGTTCGTCCTGGTCGGCTTCCTCGCCTTCGGCTGCGGCCTTCGAGGCGTCGCCCATGACGACAAAATCGACGTTGGGCGAGAGCTGATCGGCCACCTGGCCGCCGGAGGCGCGGATGATGTCGGTGATTCTCTCCTTGCCGTTCGGGTCGGGATAGTTGTCCTTGTTGAAGTCGAACCGTCCCATGACGAAGAAGGTGAGTTGGCGGTCGCGGTCGTAGACGAGGTTACCGAGCAGGTCATTGGCGAGAACGGGCTGGCCGGGCCGTCGGGCGATGAGGGTGGCCTCGCTGGTCAGGTCGCCGACCTTGGTGATTTCGATGTAGGCCTTGGGTTCGGGTTTGGCTGAGCCTTCCTGAAGCGCGGAGTAGACATAGAAGCGGGCTCCGGGCCGGACGTTCTGGTCGGCTCCGAGACTGACGTAGATCACGTCGCCGGAGATGGTCAGGACCTGGCCGTCGTTTTGCTGGAGGAGTTTCTCGACGGTCAGCGACGCCGCCATGCGCTGGCCGCCGGGAGCGAGTTGCTTCATGGTGCGAACGAGGGTCTGGAGGTTGCGCCGGACCATGTCTCGCAGCTCGTCGACGTTTTCGCTGAAGGACTGCTGGACGTCGGTCATGCGCTGCTTGAGATCGCCGCCGATCTGCTCCTGGATGCTGGCCAACTGCTGCTCGTGCTGCTGTTTGTACTGTTCGAATTGCTTCTGGAGGTTCTGGAGCTGCTGGGTGATCTGCTGAGTGCTTTCCTTATACTTGGTCTCCAGGTCCTGATACTGGGCGGCGATGGTGTCGGCCCGGCTCTGGGCGTCTGTGAGTTGCTGTTGGGCGGCGGCGAGTTGCTGTTGGAGCGACTGAATGGTCCCGATGGCCTGGGTGAAGGCGGCGACCATGTCCACCTGGCCTTGCTGTTTGACCGCGCCGAGTTGATCGGGGACGGAGGCCAGAAGCTGTTCGACCTGGGCCTGGGCCTGACTGACGGATGACCCGGTCGAGCCGGTGAGCATGCGGGCCAGTTCGTCGCGCTCAGCGACGAGGGCTCCGACCGCGGAGGTCCGCTGAGCCTGACCGGCGCCGGCGTATTCGCGGAGTTTGGTTTCGGTGGCCCCCCTGCCGACGAGTTCGTTGTACTGGCGTTCCCACTTGTCGGCGTTCTGGCGCAGCTCTTCCTGGTAGAGGAACAGCACGACAAGCCCGGTGACCGAGGCGAGGAACAGGACGATGAAAATGATCAGGACATATAATGGTACAGAACGCGGGCTGCTTGGCTGAACCGCCATGTCGAGTGCTCCTAAACTACGGTTTCACGCCGCCGGAAAGCATGCGGTATGCAACAGCAAGTCTATGCGACAATTAAACTTAAGACGGAACTCGGGTTCAGTCAACAAAAAAGTTGACCGGGCTGTCGAGAATCAACACAATTAGCATTCCATCAGTAATCAACGGGCGACCCAGTCATGACCGAACGGAAATTATACATCGTCGACGGGCATTCGCATCTTTATGCCGCATATTTTGCGATTCGGAACCTGTCGAGCGCGTCGGGCGAGCCGACCAACGCAACGTATGGAGTGACGTCGGTGCTGCTGAAGATTCTGCGGGAGCATAAGCCGGACTACCTGGTGGCGGTATTTGACCCGCCGGGCAAGACGTTCCGGTCGGAGCTTTATCCGGAGTACAAGGCGAACCGTCCGCCGATGGCGGAGGATATGGCGGTGCAGATTCGGCGGTGCCACCAGGTGCTGGAGGCGATGGGGGTGCCGGTGATTGTGGTGCCCGGTTACGAGGCTGACGACGTGATCGCCACGCTGGCTGAGCAGGCCCGGGCGGCGGGGATCAAGACGGTCATTTGTTCGAAGGACAAGGACCTGCAGCAGTTGCTGGACGGGGATGTCGTCATCTATGACAGCACCAAAGAAAAGATGATTGACACTAAGGTATTGGATACCGAAAAAGGAGTGAGCGCGGGTCAGATCATCGATTTTCTGGCGTTGATGGGGGATACGACGGACAATGTGCCCGGGGTTCCTGGGGTGGGCCCCAAGACGGCGGCGAAGCTGATCCAGGAGTACGGGAGCCTGAATGGCGTTATAGAAAATAAAGATAAGTTGACGCCGAAGGTGAGGGAGTTTTTTTCGGATCCGCGGAACGTGGAAAAGATTCGGTTGTCGCAGCGGCTGGTGACTCTGCGGAAGGACGTTCCGCTGCGGTTTGAGCCGGAGCAATGGCGGCCGGAGATACCGGATCGGGGTCGGCTGGCGACACTGCTGACGGAGTTGGGGTTCACGCGGTTCATTCAGCAGTTTGGTCTGGAGGAGGCGAGCCAGGAGCTTCGCGAGCAGGCGCGGGTCGATACGCAGATCGAGAAGCCTCAGTTCCGGCAGGTTCGTTCGCTGGAGGAGTTGGAGACGCTGGCCCGGCGGTTTGGCGCGGGCAAGCGTCTCAGCGTGGACACGGAGACGACGGGGACGGACCCGATGGCGTCGCGGCTGGTAGGCGTGTCGTTGTGTGCCGACGATCGGGAGGCGTTTTACGTGCCGCTGCGGTCGGTCGACGGGCAGCACCTGGAGGCGGACAAGGCGCTGGCGATTCTCAAGGCGCTGCTGGAGGATGCGAAGGTCGGGAAGGTGGGGCAGAATCTGAAGTACGATCTGATCGTGCTGCGGAACGCGGGGATCGAGCTGGCGAACGTGGCGTTCGACTCGATGGTGGCGAGCTACCTGCTGGACCCGTCGCGGGCGGGCCACAACCTGGATCTGCTGGCCAAGGAGTTTCTGGGGTACGATACGATCAAGATCGGGGAGTTGATCGGCAAGGGTCGGAATCAGCTCACGCTGGACCAGGTGCCGACGGAGGCGGTGACGGAGTACTCGGCTGAGGACGCGTGGGTGGCGTGGCGGCTTTGCGAGCGGCTCGGGCCGCCGTTGCGGGAGAACCACCTGTCGAACCTGTTCGAGGAGGTGGAGATGCCGCTGGTGCGGGTGCTGGCGGACATGGAATATCGGGGGGTGACGATCGACACGGAGAAGCTGGCGAAGCTGTCGAACCGGCTAGGCGATCAGTTGCTGGATCTGACGCGGCGGATTCACCAGCAGGTGGGCCGTTCGTTCAACATCGACTCGCCGAAGCAGTTGGCGGAGGTGCTGTTCGATGCGTTGTCTCTGCCGGTGGGCCGGCTGACCAAGACGGGCCGGAGCACCGACGGGGACGTGCTGGAGTCGCTGGCGTGGAAGCATCCGGTGCCGAAGATGGTGCTGGAGTATCGCCAGCTCATTAAGCTCAAGAACACGTACATCGACAAGCTGCCGGAGATGATCAGCGAGCGGACGGGGCGGATTCACGCGTCGTTCAATCAGACGGTGACGGCGACGGGCCGGCTGAGCTCGAGCGAGCCGAACCTTCAGAACATTCCGATCCGGTCGGAGCTCGGGCAGCAGATCCGGGCGGCGTTCGTGCCGGCGGACCCGCAGCGGAATGTGCTGTTGACGTGCGACTATTCGCAGATCGAGCTTCGGCTGTTGGCGCACTTCAGCAAGGACCCGAGTTTGGTCAAGGCGTTTCGGGAGGACCTGGACATCCATTCGTTTGTGGCGTCGCAGGTATTCGGCGTGGACATTAACCTGGTGACGTCGGAGCAGCGGCGGGTGGCCAAGACGGTGAATTTCGGGCTGATGTACGGCCAGACGGCGCACGGGCTGGCGCAGACGATCGGCGTGACGCGGACGGAGGCGCAGAAGTTCATCGACGCGTATTTCCGGACGTATTCGACGGTTGGGGAGTTGCGCGAAAAGGTGGTGCGCGAGGCCAAGGACAGCGGGTACGCGATGACGATCCTCGGTCGGCGGCGGCCGATCCCGGAGCTGCATTCGCGTAATCCGGGTTTGCGGCACTTCGGCGAGCGGACGGCGTTTAACGCGGTGGTGCAAGGGTCGGCGGCGGATTTGATCAAGGTGGCGATGATCGACATTCACGAGAAGGTGCACAAGGGACAACTGCCGGCGGAGATGCTGGTGCAGGTGCACGACGAGCTGGTGTTCGAGGCCCCACGAGACGGGATCGAACGGACTGCAGCCGAAGTCAGCGAGCTGATGGAGAACGCGATCAAGGTGGACGTGCCGATCAAGGTGGACGCGGCGTGGGGGGAGAACTGGATGGAAGGCAAGTAGGGGCTTGGCCCGGCGGCCGCCGTTGCGGTGGGCTGTCAGCGGCAGACAGTATCCCCTTCGACGGGGACGGCCGGGAGAGTGACGAGGAGCTTTGCCGTCGGCGAGAACCAGCGGGCCTACCGAGAACGCAAGCCGGAGTAGAGGCATATCTCTGGGTGTCCAGATCGCTCTGCCAGGTCCATAGCGGGCGGTTCGGGAGTGCGGCGATTCGTGCTTGCGTAACGATTCATTTTGCCCTATAATAGAGTTGCGTTGGCTGATTCTTGAACCACTGCAAGGTCTAACTTTACAGACGAAAGGGCGGTCAACGCGTAGAGGTGCGGGTCTCTTCTCGATATGCAGTAACGCCTTTTCGAGGGTGAGCGTATGTTTTTCCAGAACACGTTTATCCCACGGGTGGTGGCATTGGCAGTCGGGTGCGGGTTGGTCATCGGGTCTGGGTGCGACGGCATAGGCGATGATCCACCCGGGGATCCGAACGCCGAGGCGGCTGAGAAGGTGGTAACGGACCTGTCGGTGATTCGCAGCCAGGGAGAGCGGCTGACGGCGATGATCGAGGACGGGGAGGCGGTCGAGACGGTTTTGCAGTCGCTGGTCGAGTCGCTGGCGGTCGAGCCGCGGGTGGAAAGCGCCGCCCTCGATGCCGACGGGCGGCGGGTTGAGACGGTGTTCAAGTCGGGGATGAACCACGCGTTCGTGGTGATCGACGAGGCGGAACAACTGGCCATTCCCGACGAGACTGTTGAGGAGACGGTCGTTCCGAAGGCATCGGCCAAGGTTGCGGAGGTTGATGACGTCACCGGCGGCCGCCTCTTTCAGGAGAGTCGCGTTTGGTTTCCCGCCAGCAACAAGGCCCTGATCGCGACAAGCAGCACGGTGGTTGACCCGATTTATGGCGAGGAGGTCCGGGATCTGTTCGAGAAGATGCTCAAGGACCGCGGGTATGACGTCAAGCCGAAGGAGGCGACGGTCGAGCTCTTCAAGAGCCTCACGCAGTACGGGGTGATCATCCTGATCACGACGCCGAACGGGACAAAGTGGGTGACGACAACCACGCCGGTGCCCACCGACGCCGAATCGTTGCGGCCCTACGCCAAGGACCTGCTGGAAAAGCGCCTCGCGTTGGCCTCGGTGATCAGCAAGGTCGCGGGCAAGAAACCGGTCTGGCGGGACTACTTCACGGTTTCACCCGACTTCGTGCGTCACTACGCCACCGGCGATTTTCCGGACAGGACATTCCTGTACTCGCTATGCTCGCCGGTTTTCACTGTCGGGTACACAGATGCAGAAGGCCCGTGGGCTAATCTGCTGCATGAGAAATGCAAAGGGGAATATGTGATAGGATGGGTCGGTTCGCCGCCTTGGACTGTCGCGGCGCGGGCCGGGCTGACCCTGCTGCAGGAGCTGACCGGGAGCAATCTGGAGTACTCGCTGGGCGAGTTCGTGTGTCTGAAGAAAAGAGTCCCTCCGGGAGGGGCCGTGGACACCGGTTGGGCGTGGAACGTTCTCGATCTGGGAAGGATGCGCACGTACCAGGACAAGAAGCAGTCCTGTACTCTGTTCTTTCAAGAAGACCCAGACATCGCGATAAGCACACTGGCCCTGGTTCCGGACATCCACGAATTGTGGATTGCCCCCGACAGCCGGATGTACGTCGACGGCCTGCTGGAAGACAATTGCGAGGTGCATATCGGAGGGGCCGTCGGGAACATCGGCGCGTACGACGTGCATCCGACCGCCGGCAGACCGCACGTGCCGCTTCCATCGCTGATCGAGGGCTGGTCGTTCAATATGCCGGCGGGCGCGTTTGGTGAGATGTACGGGGTGCTGCCCGACGGTCGGCGCGGTCCGAGTCGCACCGTGCTGGCGTGGAAACCGTCGTTCGTGATTACCGGCCCCATGGGGGACGGCGGGTACACCATCACGTACCTGGCCTACGTCCGCTGCATGGTTCCGTGGCATGACCCCGTTTTCGCGTATCTCCGACAAGAGCGAGTCGGAGCG
>Ga0123333_10003070_pt1 | contig 16486 bp, 18 predicted proteins | sample BioC12SIPDNA_3_FD_89957 | JGI IMG/M metagenome (GOLD analysis project Ga0123333, IMG submission 89957) | Anaerobic biogas reactor microbial communites from Washington, USA - Biogas_R2_B C12 SIP DNA | ecosystem: Engineered > Bioreactor > Anaerobic > Unclassified | place: Washington, USA... | reverse complement strand
GCTTCTTGAAGCGCTCGTTCGTCTGCTCGGCCGTGCCGAAGCCGGCGAACATGCGCATCGTCCACAGACGCCCGCGGTACATGCTCTCGCGCACGCCGCGGGTGTAGGGGAACGAGCCCGGGTAGCCGAGGTCGCGCTCCACGTCGAACCCCGCCAGGTCCTCGGGCGTGTACACCGGGTCGACGGGGACCTGCGACAGCGTCTCGAACGGCACGTCACGCTCGGGGTGCCGCTCCGTCGCCGCGGCGTACTCCTCGGTCAGCCACCGCCGCTTGGGCTTCATGCCGGCATCCTACCCGGAGCGGCCGGTACCAGCCGGGCCGGGACGCCGCCGGCAGACACGGCCGCGCCGTCCTCGACGTCGTTCCTCACCACGGCCAGCGCCCGCACCGCGCCGCCGGGCAGGCGGGCGACGGTGCCCAGGCGGCCGATGACGCGCCCGTCGGCCGCGACCTCCGCGCCGGCCGGCTCGCCCTCCAGCTCCAGCCCGCGCAGGCCGCGGCGCACCGCGCCGCGCGCCTCGATGCGGGCCATGATCTCCTGGCCCAGGTAGCAGCCCTTGCGGAACGAGACGAAGCGCGCCAGGCCGGCCTCCTGGGGCAGGACGCCCTCGCCGCCCTCGCGGCCGGCCGCGGGGACGCCCGCGGCCACCCGCGCAGCGTCGACGCCCGCGGCGTCCACCCCGACGGCACCGGCCGCGGCCAGCGCTCCCATGAGCGCGTCGGCGACGGCCGGCGTCGGGGCCAGGACGTCGTAGCCCCCGGCCAGCGAGCGCCGCGCCGCGTAGGCGTACGCGTGGCCGTCGGCCGTGTCGAGGGCGCGGAAGGCCCCCTCGGCTGGGGGCACGGGGGCGCCCTCCCCCGCCGCTGGCTCCCCGGCCCCTGACGCCGAGGGATCCGGCCCGGCGAGGGCCGCGAGGGCCGCGCCCAGCGCGGCTCCCGCGCGCTCGCCCTGAACGGTCACCGCCGCGGCGGCGACCCGCGCGAGCGTGACCTCGTCGAACACGACGTGCCGGACGAGCGTCGCCTCGACCCAGTCGACGAGGCCGTCGTCGACGACGACCAGGAAACTCTCCCGCGCCAGCCTCAGCACCTGCGCCTCGGCCATCGCGTGGCCCTTGTGGTTGAGGAGCAGGCTGCGGTTCGTCGCGCCCTCGCTCAGGCCGGTGACGTCGTTCGCGAGCTGGCCGTGCAGGAACGTCGCGGCGTCGGGGCCGCTCACCAGGAGGGCGGCGCTGCCGGCCAAAGGTGCGGCGAAGGGCGGCCCGCCCGCGCCGGCCGCCAGGGCGGCGGCGACGGGGTCGGCCGGGGCCTCGGTCTCGGTCCGTCTCACGGGGCGATCATCCCCCTCACAGGTCGATGAGCGTGTAGCCGAAGGCGTTCACGACGCGCACGCCGTGCTCGGTGACGTGCTCGCGCGGGCGCGCGCCCTCGAGGTGCACGTGCCCGTGGACGTGGAGCAGCGGCCGCCAGCGGGCGTGGAAGTCGTTGAAGGCCGGCACGCCCCTGTGGGCGTGGTCGGGACCCGCAGCCGGCCCCACGGGCGGCGCGTGGGTCAGGAGGACGTCGACGGCGCGGCCGCGGCGCCGCCGCTCGAGCAGCAGCCGCGGCGTCATGCGGGCGAGCATGACGGCGAACTCGCGCTCGGTGTACTGGAAGGGACCGTCGCGGTAGCGGGCGCTGCCCTGCACGCCGAGCACGGTCACGCCCGCGACCTCGACGTAGCGCAAGTGGACGTCGACGCAGCCGCCGGGACGCCGGGAGGGCGCCGCGCCGTCGGCCTCCCGCAGCAGGCCGACGGCGTGGTTGCCGAGGACGAAGTGCGGCGCCACGCGCGCCTTGGTCGCCATGAACTCCAGCACCTCGCCCGGCATGTCGCCGGCCGAGAGGATCAGGTCGAACGGCGGCAGGTTGTCGGGGAAGTTGGGCGAGTGGATCACCGGCGACACCTCGTCGGCGACGGCGAGGATCCGGACGCCCCTGGCGGCTACGCCACTCCCTCCTTCGCGGCCCACTCGAGGCCGGACCAGATCAGGTCCTCGATGTCGCCGTCGAGGACCGCGTCGGGGTCGTGGCGCATGTGGCCGGTGCGGTGGTCCTTCACGTAGCGCTTGTCGAGCACGTAGCTGCGGATCTGCGAGCCCCACTCGATCGCCTTCTGCTGGCCCCGCGCCTTCATCTGCTCCTCGAGGCGACGGCGCTCCTCGCGCTCGTAGAGGCGCGAGCGCAGCACGGTCATGGCCTTCTCGCGGTTCTTGATCTGCGACTTGCCGTCCTGGCACGTCACGACGATCTCCTCGGGCGTGCCGGGCTTGTACGTGACCCGCACGGCCGAGTCGGTCGTGTTCACCGACTGCCCGCCCGGACCGCTCGAACGGTAGACGTCGACGCGGAGGTCCTTGGGGTCGATCTCGATGTGGATGTCGTCGTCGATCTCGGGCATGACCTCGACAGAGGCGAACGACGTGTGACGCCGTCCCTGCGAGTCGAACGGGCTGACGCGCACGAGCCTGTGCACGCCGCTCTCGGCGCGCAGCCGCCCGAAGGCGCGGTCCCCGCGGACGATCATCTGGGCGTACTCGATCCCGTTGGGGGCGTCGTGGTTCGGCACGACGTCGAGGAGCTCGACGTCGAAGCCCTCGCGCTCGGCGTAGCGGCGGTACATGCGCAGGAGCATGCCGGCCCAGTCCGCCGACTCGGTGCCGCCGGCGCCGGGCTTGATCGTCACGATCGCGGCGCGGTCGTCGTGGGGGCCGTTGAAGAGCGTCTCGCGGAACAGCACGTCGAGCTCGCGCTCCACGCGCTCGCGCTCGGGCTCGAGCTCCGCCAGGTCGTCGTCCTCGGCCATCTCGTAGAGCTCGCCGAGGCCCGTGACGTCGTCCTCGAGCGCGTCGAACTGCTTGAGCACGCGGCGGAGGCGCGTCGCCTCCTGCGTGACCTGCTTGGCCTTGTCAGGGTCGTTCCACAGACCCGGGTCGTTGAGCTGCGGCTCTAGCTCCGCCAGCCTGGCACGCTTCGCGGCCAGGTCAAAGATACCCCCGTAGGCTGTCGATCCTCTGCTTCAGGTCGGAGACCATGTAGTTCCACCTCTCGAACGGCGATCCTAACGCTTGGGAGCGGCCCCGTGGGCCCGCCGGGGAACGCTGCGCCCGGCGCCGCGACGGCGCCGGCCCGACGTGGCGCGGCGGCGCGCCCCGTCGGCGCACCGCGAGCCGATGGTATCCTGTGGCGAACGTGGTCCACCCCACGAAGGTGCGCGTGCGCCCCGGGCCGGCCCGAACCGGCCAGCCCCCGGCCTCGGCCTGAGCGCCGCTACCCACCCCGGGTCACCACCGCCGGAGGCGCTCGAGTTGTCTGTACTGCAAGGGTTCCGGCTGCAGGACGCGCTGGACATCCTCGTCATCGCCATCCTCCTCTACCAGGCGTACGCGCTCCTGGCCGGGTCCAGGGCGTGGAACGTGCTCAGGGGGTTCGTGGGGCTGGCGCTCTTGTGGCTCGTCGCCGACCAGCTCGGCATGCGCGCCACCGACTGGCTGTTCGACGCCGTGGCGCCGGTGGGCTTCATCGCGCTCGTCGTCGTGTTCCAGCCCGAGCTGCGCGCGGTGCTGGAGCGCTTCGGCCGCGGGCGGCTGCGCACCGCCGCCAAGGGCGACCCCGTGCAGGAGATCATGTCGGCCGTGCGCGAGCTCGCCACCCAGCGCCGCGGCGCCCTGATCGCGATCGAGCAGCGCACGCCGCTGAAGGAGTACTGCGAGACCGGCACGCAGATCGGCGCGCCCGTGACGGCAGCACTGCTGCAGACGCTGTTCGCCTCGAAGGGGCCGCTGCACGACGGCGCCGTCGTCATCAAGGAGGACGTGATCACCCACGCCGGCGTGATCTTCCCCCTATCGGACAGGCACGAGGGCTGGTCGGTGAAGCACGGCACGCGCCACCGCGCCGCCCTCGGCCTCTCGGAGGTCACCGACGCGATCGTCATCGTCGTCAGCGAGGAGCGCGGCACGGTGAGCGTGGCGCGCGGCGGCGAGCTGCACTCCGACATCGCCCCCGCCGAGGTCCTCTCGACGCTCGAGGAGGCGTACGCGTGACCCGCGGACCCGACCGCGCCCGCGCCGCGGGGGCGCCCGGCGCGCCGGAGGGGGGCGGGGCGTGACCGGCATCGCCGCCACCGTCAGGGCCCTGCTGCACCGGCTCTCCCGCAACTGGGTGCCGAAGGTCGCCTCGCTCGTCATCGCCTTCCTCGTGTGGCTGTTCGTGACCAGCTCCAGCGCGGCGCTCACGCAGCGGAGCCTGTTCCTCCCGCTGCAGGTCGACGGCGTCGAGCAGGGCTTCGTGCCCGTCGGGCTGCCGCAGTCGGTCGCCGTGTCCGTGAGCGGCCCCAGCCTCCGCGTCGACAGGCTCACGCCCGACATGCTCAGGGCCTCCCTCGACCTCACCGGCGCCAGCGGCGAGTTCGTCCGCGACGTCGTCGTGCAGGCGCCTCAAGACATCCGCGTGCTGCGCATCGAGCCGGCCGAGGTCATCGGCTTCGTCGAGACGATCACGACCTCCACGGTCGCCGTCACCGTGGCGCTCACCGGTTCCCCGCCGGCCGGCACGCTCGTGGAGGCGACGCCGAGCCCCGCGGCCGTCACGCTCACCGGCCGCAGCCAGGTCCTCGACCGCGTCGCCCGCGTGCTGGCGTTCGCCCCCGCCGTCGGCGGCGGCGTGGCCCGGCTGGTCGCCTTCGACGAGACCGGCGTTCCGGTCCTCGACGTCGACTTCGAGCCGGACACGGTCACGGTGGCGGTGACGACCGCCCGCGCGCTCGTCACGCGCGAGGTCGCCGTCGACCTCAGCCCGCCCGACGGTCCGCAGGTCGGCGCCGTCACGCTCAACGACCCCGCGGTCACGGTCGCGGGGCCGCCCGACGTGCTCGCCGGCCTCGAGAGCGTGCCGGGCACGGTAGACGTGCCTACCGGCCCGGTCGACCCCGGCCGGTATACTCTGCCCGTCCGCCTGGCGCTGCCGGAGGGCGTCGTCGCCATGCAGGACCCGACCGCCACCGTGCAGTACCTGCGGGAGCCGCTGCAGCCCTAGGCGGCCGGCCGGAGGAGCCTTGATACACCCGATCGTCCTCTACGGCGACCCCATCCTGAGGCGCCGCGCCAACCCCGTCACGCGCTTCGACGCCGACCTGGAGCGCCTCGCCGGCGACATGGTCGAGACCATGTACGCCGCCGACGGCGTCGGCCTCGCCGCGCCCCAGATCGGCCTGCCCCTGCGGCTGTTCGTCGCGCTCGAGATCGGCGAGACCGCGGAGGACGACGAGGCCCGCGAGGGCCAGGTGATGGACGAGCCCGAGCAGGAGGAGGACCTGACCCCCGAGCAGAAGCGCCGCGCCTGGGGCGTGGTCCGCGAGCACGTGATCGTCAACCCCGAGGTCGTCGCCATGGAGGGCAGGCAGCACGGCCGCGACGGCTGCCTGTCGCTGCCCGGCCTCACGGTCGAGGACGTGCCGCGCGCCCAGCGCTTCGTCATCGACTACCAGGACCTGAGCGGCGAACGGCGCCGCCTCGAGGCCGAGGGCTACTTCGCGCACGTCCTGCAGCACGAGTACGACCACCTCGAGGGCGTCCTCTACTTCGACCACCTGCCCGCCGACAGGCGCCAGGCCTTCCTGGAGGAGAACCGCAAGGTCCTGGCCGAGTGGCAGCGCGAGGCGCTGGCGCTCGCGAAGGAGCGCGAGCGCGCCGCCAAGGGGCGCAGGTCCGCCGCGAGGACGTGACGGTGCGTCCCCTGCGCGTCGCGTTCTTCGGCTCGCCCGAGTTCGCGCTGCCCAGCCTCGAGGCCCTGCTGCGCCGCCACGACGTCGTGATGGTGGTCGCGCAGCCCGACAAGCCCGCCGGGCGCGGCATGCGCCGGACGGCCCCGCCCGTGGCCGCGCGCGCCAGGGAGCTGGGCCTGGAGCTGTGGCAGCCGACGCGCCTGCGCAGCGACGAGGCGTTCCTGAGCCGACTGCGGGAGCTCGACCTCGACGTCGGCGTGACGGCGGCCTACGGGCGCATCCTGCCGCCGGCGGTCCTGGCCGCGCCGCGCCACGGCGTGCTCAACGTGCACGCCAGCCTCCTCCCCCGCTACCGCGGCGCCGCGCCGATCCAGTGGGCGCTCATAGACGGCGAGACCGAGACGGGCGTGACGATCATGCAGACCGAGGAGGGCCTCGACACGGGCCCGATCAGGCTCCAGCGCCGCACGCCCGTCCGCGCGGACGAGGACGCCGTGGGGCTCTCGCAGCGCCTCTCGCACCTGGGCGCCGAGGCCATCACCGAGGCCCTCGACCTGCTCGCGGAGGGCACGCTGCCGAGCACGCCGCAGGACGACTCGCGCGCCACCCTCGCGCCGCTCCTCACCAGCGCGGACGGCCACGTCAGGTGGGACGACCCCGCGCCGGCGGTGCTCGCCAGGCACCGCGGCGTGGCGGCCTGGCCCGGCACCTCGTTCGCGCACGGCGAGGGGCGCGTGAAGGTCTCGGGCATGAGCGTCGCCGCGCCCGACGACGAGGCGCTGGCGCGGCTGGCCGGCGACGACCGGGACGCTTGGCTGGCGGCCAGCCCGGGCACCGTGCTCGCCACCGACGACGGCGCGCTCGTCGTGCGCGCCGGCCAGGGCGCCGTGCGCCTGGCAGCCGTCAGGCCGCCGGGCGGCAGGGAGATGAGCGCCCGCGACTGGGCGAACGGGCGCGGCGTGAGGGCGGGGACGCGCCTTGGCTAGGGTCGCGATCGTCGGCCGCCCCAACGTCGGCAAGTCGGCCCTGTTCAACCGGCTCGTGGGCTCGCAGGAGGCCATCGTCGCCGACCAGCCGGGCGTGACGCGCGACGTCAAGGAGGGGATCGTCGTCGCCGACGACGACCGCACGTTCACGCTCCTCGACACCGGCGGCCTGTGGTCCGGCGACCGCTGGGAGAGGCCGATCCAGCAGCGGGTCGAGGCCGCCGTCAGGGACGTCGACCTGATCCTGTTCGCCGTCGACGGGCGCGAGGGCCTCACGGCCGGCGACCAGCAGGTCGCCCAGTGGCTGAGGCAGCTCGGCAAGCCCGTGCTCCTCGTCGCGACGAAGGTCGACGACCCGCGTCACGAGGAGCGCGCCGAGTACTTCGAGCTCTACGGCCTGGGGTTCGGGGAGCCGCTGCCCACGGCCGCCGAGCACGCTCGCGGGACCTACGAGCTGATCGACCGCGTCCTCGAGCTGCTGCCCGAGCCCGCCGACGCGCCCGAGGAGGAGCCCGTGCGCGTGGCCGTGATCGGTCGGCCCAACGTCGGGAAGTCGAGCCTCGTCAACGCCCTCGTGGGCGACGAGCGCGTGATCGTCGCCGACGTGCCCGGCACGACGCGCGACGCCGTCGACGTGAGCTTCACCTTCGCCGGCAGGCCGTTCGTGCTCGTCGACACGGCCGGGATGCGCCGCAAGGACGCCGACGACCTCGAGTACTACGCGCGGATCCGCTCCGAGGCGGCGCTGCGCCGCTCCGACGTCGTCGTGCTCGTCGTGGACCCCTTCGAGCTCGGGGACCACGAGCTCAGGCTCGCGAACCTCGCGCTCGACTGGGGCAAGCCCGTCGTCGTGGCCGTGAACAAGTGGGACCTCGTCACCGACGAGCAGCTCGAGCCCTTCCGGCGGACGCTCGACGAGGCGCTCGCGCCGATCGCGTTCGCGCCGCGCGTCTACACCTCGGCGGTGACCGACTTCGGCCTCCACGAGCTGCTCGCCACCGCGATCAGGCTCTACGACACCGCCCGCAAGCGGGTGCCGACCGGCGAGCTGAACGCCTGGCTCGAGGCCTGGACGCTGCGGCAGCCGCCGCCGAACTTCAAGGGGCGGCCGCTGAAGCTCCTCTACGCCTCGCAGGTCGACGTCGCGCCGCCGACGTTCGTGTTCGCGGTGAACCACGCCGAGTTCCTCACCCGGCCGTACGAGCACTACCTGCGCAACCGCATCCGCGAGGACCTGGGGTTCGCCGAGGTGCCCTTCCGCATGGTGTTCAAGGAGCGCTCCGGGCGCGGCAAGCGCGTCAGGACCTGAGCGCCGGGACCCCTCCCGCGGCCATCGGAAGGGCGAGCGCCGCGCGCCCTCGCCGGGTCGCCGGCAGCCCCCGCCGCGCCCGGCCCCTCAGCGGCCGTCCCGCCTCACCGCCAGCGTCACCCTGAGGTTGTCGCGGCGCGTCGCGCCGTCGACGCTGACCAGCACGAAGCTGCCGAGGCCGATCGCCTCGACCTCCTGCCCCGGCTCGACGCTGGCGGCCTTCCCCGCCGGCTCGCCGCCCACCAGCACGTTGCCGGCCCCCACGCCCCGCGCGAAGTAGGAGCGCGACACCCCGAAGGCGCGTGCCCCGAGCACGTCGACCCGCAGTGAGGGCACGACCGCGCGCACCTCGCGCCCGGCGACGGCCGCCTCAGCGCTCGTCGACGACCTCCACGCCGGCGGCCCTGAGCCTGTCGGCGTAGGCGTCGGCGCCCTCGCCGGTGGCGCGCAGCACGAGGCGGCGCTTGTGGCCGGGCTGGATGCCGGTGGTGACCGCGGCGACGATGTTCGACGGCGGCCCGGCCTGCGCCACGCGCGCGAGGACGCCGGGCTCGTCGGGCAGGTCGACGGTGATGCGCCTGCCGCCCTCGCGCAGGGCGAGGAAGGACACCAGGGCGCGCATCAGGTCGGTGATCGTGAGGATGCCGACGAGGTCGCTGCCGTCGAGCACCGGCAGGCCCGAGACGCGGTGCTCCTCCATCAGCAGGGCCGCCTGCTCGATCGTGTCGTCGCTGCGCACGGTGATGACCGGCGTGCGCATGACGTCCTTGACCTTCAGCTTCGAGAGCAGGTAGTTCAGCTCGTAGATCGACAGCGTGGTGGCGCGCGAGGGCGTCGCCTCCTTGAGGTCGCGGTCGGTGACGATGCCCACCAGCACCCCGTCGCGCGTGACGGGCAGCCGGCGGTAGCCGCCCTCGCGGAGGTACTGCATGGCCTCCATGACGGGCGTGTCGGGCGAGACGGTCCTCGGGTCGGGCGTCATCCACTCGCTTACGAGCATCTTCCCCTCCTGGTCGAGAAGGATGCTACCACCGCGCGGCGTCGTGGCCGGGGGACCTTCCTCCCTGGGCCGGCACGCCCCGGCGCTGGCGCCCATGACATGATTCCCTCGTGGCCACGATATCCGTCCTGGGCTCCACGGGCTCGATCGGCACGCAGACGCTCGACGTCGCGCGCCACCTCGGCCTGGGCGTGAGGGGGCTCGCCGCGTGGCGCGACGCCGACAGGCTGCTGGCCCAGGCGGCGGAGTTCCGGCCCGAGCTGGTGAGCTGCGCTCCCGAGGTCGCGGACCTAGTGCGACCGCACCTGCCGCCCGGCACGCGCCTGGCCACGGGGGTGAAGGGCGCGACGGCCGTCGCGACGCTGCCCGTCGACACGGTGGTCGCGGCGATCCCCGGCATGGCGGGGCTGGCGCCCACGGCCGCCGCCCTGGCCGAAGGACGGCACGTCGCGCTCGCGAACAAGGAGGCGATGGTCGTCGCCGGCCCACTGATGCGCGAGCTCGCCGCGGCCGCCGGCGCGCGCATCACGCCCGTCGACTCCGAGCACTCCGCGCTCTTCCAGTGCCTCGTCGGCGAGCCGCGGGACGCCGTCGCGGGCCTCGTGCTCACGGCCTCCGGCGGCCCGTTCCGGGAGGGGCCGGCCGACCTGTCGCAGGTGACGCCGCAGCAGGCGCTGCGGCACCCGAACTGGTCGATGGGGCCCAAGGTGACGGTCGACTCGGCCACGCTGTTCAACAAGGGCCTCGAGGTGCTCGAGGCGCACTTCCTGTTCGACGTGCCCCTCGCGCGCATCGAGGTCGTGGTGCACCCGCAGTCCCTCGTGCACGGCCTGGTGAGGTTCCGCGACGGCAGCGTCAAGGCCCAGGTCGGGCCCCACGACATGCGGCTGCCGATCATGTACGCGCTCGCGCCCGAGCGGCCGCCCTCCCTGCTCGAGCCCCTGCCGCTCGTGGGCACGTGGCGCTTCGAGCCGCCCGACGAGCGGCGCTTCCCGAGCCTGCGGCTCGCCTACGCGGCCGGCGAGCGGGGCGGCCTGGCCCCGACGTACCTCAACGCCGCCGACGAGGTCGCCGTGGCAGCGTTCCTCGCCGGCGAGATCGCGTTCACGGCGATACCCGAGGTCATCGCCGGCACGCTCGACGCCGCCCCCGACGGCGCCGCTACCTGGGACGCCCTGCCCGCCGCCGACGCCGACGCCAGGGACGTCGCGCGGCGCCTCGTCGCGCGCGCAGCGCGGGGACCGGCGACCCGGTCGTGAGCGACGCCGCCGAGCCGGCCCGCCCCCCGCGCGTGGGCCGCGGCGGCATCCTGCTGCCGTTCCGGCTCCTGGGCATCCCGGTGAGGCTCGACCTCAGCTTCCTCCTCGTCCTGCCGCTGTTCGCCTACATGATCGGCTCGCAGCTCCCGGAGTTCACGGCGCAGCTCAGGCAGCTCGCGCTGCTGCGCGACCCCGAGCTGGCGCGGCGCCTGGTCCCGGCCGGCGACGGCTCGGTCGCCTGGCTCGTCGGCCTCGTCGCCGCGCTCGGACTGTTCGCCAGCGTCGTCGTGCACGAGCTGGGTCACGCCGTCGTCGCCCGCCTCTACGGCGTGCCGACGCTGGAGATCCGCCTGTGGTTCCTGGGCGGCGTCGCGCAGTTCAAGGACATCCCGCGGCGGCGCGGCGCCGAGGCACTCGTGGCGCTAGCCGGCCCGGCGACGAGCCTGGCCCTGGCCGCGGCGCTGGGGCTCCTGCTGCCCGTCGCGCCCCTGGGCGCGACGGCCACGACCGTGCTCGCCTACCTCGCGGCCACGAACGTCGGGCTCGCCCTGTTCAACCTGCTGCCCGCGATCCCGCTCGACGGGGGCCGGGTCCTCAGGAGCGTGCTGGCACTGGCGATGCCGCGGCTGCGCGCCACGAACGTCGCCGTGGCCGTCAGCGGGGGCATCGCCGTGCTCCTGGGCGTCTACGGTGTCGTCTCGGGCCAGCTCTTCCTCGTCGTGATGGCGTTCTTCGTCTACGAGGCCGGCCGCTCGGAGGCTCGCGCCGCCCTGATGGAGGACGCGCTCGCCGGGCTCACCGCCGAGGACCTCATGACGCCGCGTCCCCAGGCCGTGGAGCCCGACATGGCCCTGGGCCAGTTCGTGAGGCTGCGCCACTTCGGGCGCCACGCCGGCTACCCGGTGGTCGACGCCGCCGGACGGCTCCTCGGCTACGCCTTCCTGGCCGAGGCCCTGGCGGCGCTCGACGAGCCGGGGGCGCCCGGCCGTCGGGCGGACGCCGCCACCGCGACCGTCGCCGACGTGATGCGGCCCGCGGACGTCGTGCGTCCGGGGACCACCGGCGTAGAGGTCCTCGCCGCGCTGGCGAACAGCGAGCTAGGCCGCCTGTGCGTCGTCGACCCCGCCGGCCGCCTCGTCGGCATCGTCGGCAAGACCGACGTGATCGCGGCCCTGCGCCGTGCTTGACGGGGGTCCCGGCGCGCGTCTGCCATACTTACCGGGGCGCTGGCCGCCCCGAGAGGTCCGATGCTCACAGCCGTAACGTTCGTACTGATACTGACCAGCGCCGTCGTCGTCCACGAGCTGGCCCACTACCTGAACGCCCGCTCCGTGGGCGTGCCGGTCAGGGCGTTCAGCGTCGGGATCGGGCCGGTGATCCTCAGGCGGCGGTGGTGCGGCACCGAGTGGCGCCTCTCCCTGCTGCCGATCGGCGGCTACGTCGACCTGCCCGGCATGGCGCCGAAGGTCGCCGAGGACGGCCGGCTCGAGCACCCGGACGAGGGCATGGCCAAGAAGGGCCTGGGCGCGAAGCTCTGGGTCCTCGTCGGCGGCGTGATCGCGAACTACCTGCTCGGCGCCGTCCTGCTGGCGTGGGCGATAAGCCTCGAGCCCTCGTACCAGGAGATCGTGACGGGCGCGCCCGTCGCGGCCCACGGCTCGGTGGTCGGCGCGGTGACCCCCGGCTCCCCGGCCGAGGCGCTGGGGCTGAGGCCCGGCGACGCGATCGTGGCGATCAACGGGACCGAGCGGCCCGGGCCCGACGTCGTCGTCTCCGAGGTGCGCACCGCCAGGGAGCTGGCGCTGACGGTGAGGCGCGGCGGCGAGGAGCTCGAGCTCGTCACGCCGTGGCCGGTGGCGGGCGCCGGCGACCCTCCCCTACTGGGCATCCAGATCACGGCGCTCGTGGAGCCCGTCGGCTTCCTCGCGGCGCTGCCCGACACCCTGGCGTTCGGCGTGAGGGTGATCCCTCGCATGGTCGGCGGCTTCGTCAGCGGCTTCGCCGCCGCGGTCACGGGCGCCGAGAACACCGACGTCGCCGGGCCCGTAGGCATGGTGGGCATGGTCAGCCAGGCCACGCGCGTGGGCCTGGCGCCCGTCGTGCTCCTGGCCGCCGTCATCAACTTCTCCCTCGGCGTCTTCAACCTCCTGCCGGTACCGGGCCTCGACGGCGGGCGCATGCTGCTCGCCACCGTCGTCGCCCTCAGGGGCCGCCCGTTCCGGCCCGGCCAGGAGGAGGCGCTGCACTTCATCGGCGTCATGGCGGTGCTGGCGCTGATCGTCCTCATAACCTTCCGTGAGCTCGGAGCCCTGCTCGCCGGCTGACCCCGGGGCGAGCGCGGCCGCGCACGCGAGCGCGTGCGTGGTGGTACCCGCCTACAACGAGGCTGCGACCATCGCCCCCGTCGTGCGCGCCGCCCTGGCCGCGGGCGTGGGACCCGTCCTCGTCGTCGACGACGGCTCCTCGGACGGCACGGCCGACGTCGCCCAGGCGGCCGGCGCCGACGTCGTGCGCCTGGGCGTGAACCGCGGCAAGGGCGGGGCCCTCCAGGCCGGCGCGCTGGCGGCCGGCGAGGACGTCTTGGTGCTCCTCGACGCCGACCTCGTGGGCCTCAGGCCCGAGCACGTGCACGCGTTGGCCGACCCCGTGCTGGCGGGCGAGGTCGACATGACGCGCGGCATCTTCGCCGGCGGACGCTTCCGGACGAGCCTGGCGCAGCGCGTCACCCCCCAGCTGTCCGGCCAGCGGGCGCTGCGGCGCGAGGCGCTCCTCGGCGTCCCCGGGCTCGGCGCCAGCCGCTACGGCGTCGAGGTCGCGATCACGCGGCACGCGATCGGGTGCGGCTGGCGCTTCGTCGACGTGCCGCTCGCGGGCGTCTCGCAGGTGATGAAGGAGGAGAAGCGTGGCCTCCTGAAGGGCCTCGGCTCCCGGGCCCGCATGTACGGGGAGATCCTCTCGACCCTGCTCGGGTCGCGCCGGCGGCGTTGAGGCTGCCGTCGGCGCGGCGCGGGCGGACCGCCTTCCGAGCGAGGCGCCGCAAGGTCGACCGCAGCCGGGCACGGGCGGTCCGGCTTCCGGGCGCGGGCGCCGCGCGGTCGTCGGCGCGCCGGGCACGGCCGCGCCGCTCCCGCCGCGCCGGCGGGGGCGGGCGCCGCTCCCTAGGCGTCATCCAGCCGCGCGAGGATCGCGCGCGCGTGGCCCTCCAGGCCCTCGGCGCGGGCGAGCCTGACGGCGTCCCGGCCGACCGCGGCCAGGAGCCCGGGCCCGGCCTGCACGAACGGCACGAGCTTCTGGAAGTCGCGCACGTTAACGAAGCCGGCGAAGCGCGCCGTGGCCCCGGTGGGCATCACGTGGCTGGGCCCCGCGAGGTAGTCGCCGAGCGCCTCCATGCTCAGGTGACCGAGGAACAGGCCGCCGGCGTGCCTCACCTGCCTGGCGACCGGCCAGGGGTCGTCGAGCAGCAGGCAGGCGTGCTCAGGGGCGAAGGCGTTGAGCACGGCCACGCCGCCCGCCAGGTCCTCGACGAGCACGCACACGCCCCGCTCCGCCAGCGAGGCGAGCGCCGTGGCGGGGTCGGGCAGCGCGGCCGCCAGCTCGGTGGCGAGGCGCGGCGCCTCGCGCCACAGCCGCTCGCTGGTCGTGACGAGCACGGGCTCGGCGCCGGCGTGCTCGGCCTGGGCGACGAGGTCGGCCGCCACGTGGCGCGCGTCGGCGCTCTCGTCGGCCAGCACGAGCGTCTCGGTGGGGCCGGCGAGCGACTCGATGCCCACGACGCCGAAGAGCTGACGCTTGGCCTCGGTCACGAAGGCGTTGCCGGGCCCTACGACCTTGTCGACGCGCGGCACCCCGGCGCCGAACGCCAGAGCCGCCACGGCCTGCGCCCCGCCGGCGGCCGCCACCGCCTCGACGCCGAGGCGCAGCGCCACGTACGCGACCTCGTCCGGCACGGCGCCGTCGGGCCGCGGCGGGGTGGCCACGACGATCCGCTGCACGCCGGCCACCCGGGCCGGCACCGCGGTCATGTACAGGCTCGAGAACAGCGGGGCGCTGCCGCCGGGCACGTAGCAGCCGACGGACTCCAGCGGCACGGCGACGGCTCCGAGGCGCGAGTCGCCGTCCACGAGCTCGAAGCCTTCCGCCGCCTGCCGGCGGTAGAAGGCCTCGACCCTGTCGATCGCCAGGTCGATCGCGTCGCGCAGCTCCGGCGGCACGCGCGCCGCGCCGGCCTCGAGCGCCGCGGCCGGGACGCGCACGCTGCTCGGGCGCACGCCGTCGAAGCGCGCGGTGAGCTCCAGCACCGCCGCCTCGCCCCGGTCGCGCACTGACGCCACGACCTCTGCTACGGCGGCCGCGACCGCGTCGCGGCGGGCCGCCGCCCTCCCCGCCGCGAGACGGCGCTCGCACCAGGCGAGCGCCTCGGCTGTGCCGGTCACGAGCCTCATGACGGCCAACGATACCGGGCGCGCGGCGCGGCCGCGCGACGACCGGGGGCGGAGCCCGAGCGGGAGACGTCGGAGACGGTCCGGCGCGGCCGCCGGCGCCGCGGAGGCCGGGTTAGCATCCGGCCGTGGGTCTGCGGGTCCTGTGGACGCATCGTCACTCCGGCGGGGTCGCCAGGGGGCTGGAGCCGCCGGAGGGCGTGGAGCTGAGGGTCGAGACGGACCGCGAGCGCGCCCTGGCGCTGCGCGACTGGCCGGAGGTCCTGGTCGACGGCGGGCCGCCCGAGGAGCTGCTCGACGGCGCTAGCCTCGCGCGGGTCGTCGTCCCCTACGCCGGGCTCGGCGCCAGGCTGCGCGGCTACCTGCTGGCGCGGCCGCGCCTGCGCGCGCACAACTCGCACTTCAACGACGCGATGGTCGCCCAGCACGCCGCCGCGCTGCTGCTGGCCGTCGCGAGCCGCGTCGCGGCCGGCGACCGCGCCCTCCGACGCGGCGACTGGGGTCCGCCGGAGCACGGCCGCGACGGCCGCGGCCTGTTCCTGCGGGGCGGGAAGGCCCTGCTCCTCGGCTACGGGCGCATCGCCCAGGCGACCGCGCCCGCCCTCGCCGCGTTGGGCCTGGAGCTCGTCGCGTTCCGGCGGCGGCCCGAGCCGGGCGCTGACGTCCCGCAGGTGGGTCCCGCCGGCTTGAAGGACGCGCTCGCCGCGGCCGACGTCGTGGTCTGTACCTTGCCGCTCACGCCGGGGACCGAGGGCCTGATCGGCGCCGAGGAGCTGGCCGCCATGAAGCCCACGGCGATCCTCGTCAACGTGGGCCGGGGCGGCGTGATCGCCGAGGAGCCCCTCTACCGCGCGCTGGCGGAGGGCAGGCTCTTCGGCGCGGGCCTCGACGTCTGGTACGTCTACCCGGGGAGCGACGAGGAGCGGCGCTCGACCCTGCCGTCGCGCTTCCCGTTCCACGAGCTCGACAACGTGGTCATGACGCCCCACAGCGCGAACGACGTGCGGGGCTGGCGCGAGGCGGCCGTGCGCGACGTGTTCGCGACCCTGGCGGCGATCGCGCGCGGCGAGGAGCGCAACCTCGTCGACCCGGCGCAGGGCTACTGACCCGGGGCGCGCCGGGGAGGCGGGGGCCACATGCCCGGGCGCGGCGCGGCGGCTCGCCTGCCCCTGGCCGCGGCGCACGACGAAGGCGCCCGGGTCTCCCCGGGCGCCTCGACGGCCTATCGGTAGGCGCCGGCTAGGCGGCGGACTTGGCCTTCGCGACGAGGGCCTTGAAGGCCTCCGGCTCGCGCACGGCGAGGTCGGCGAGGACCTTGCGGTCCAGGGTCACGCCGGCCTTGCGCAGCCCGGCGACGAAGCGGGAGTAGCTGACGCCCTCCTGCCGCGCGGCGGCGTTGATGCGCGCGATCCACAGGCGGCGGAACTCGGCCTTCTTGTCGCGGCGGTCGCGGTAGGCGTAGTCGGCGGCGTTGAGCAGCGTCTGCGTGGCGACGCGGACGCTCTTCGAGCGCAGCCCCCAGTAGCCCTTGGCCCGCTTGAGGACCTTGGCGTGACGGCGGCGGCGGACGGTACCGGTCTTGGCGCGTGGCATCTAGCCCGACCTCACTCGTAAGGCAGGAGCGCCTGGATGCGCTTCGTTTCTGCCTCGGAGACGATCAGGTCCGTGCGTCCCTGGCGGATGCGGGTACCCGACTTCTTGTAGTTCAGGTGCCGCTTCCCGGAGCG
>Ga0123333_10003066_pt1 | contig 16494 bp, 9 predicted proteins | sample BioC12SIPDNA_3_FD_89957 | JGI IMG/M metagenome (GOLD analysis project Ga0123333, IMG submission 89957) | Anaerobic biogas reactor microbial communites from Washington, USA - Biogas_R2_B C12 SIP DNA | ecosystem: Engineered > Bioreactor > Anaerobic > Unclassified | place: Washington, USA... | reverse complement strand
GTAGATTCCCGCGCCGATGAAGCCGACGGCGTTTTGCATTTTTTCGTAAACGATCCGCAGAATTCCAGGGGCCGCCGGGGCCTCGATAGCCATTACGCAATTTTGCAAGTAGGGCACCAACCGGAGGCAGAGGCCCAACAGAATGCTTTCGGCGGCCATTGCCGAGACCACGCCGGGGGAAACACGCCACGGAAGTCGGGAAAGATACTGCCAGCCGAGCAGGATGCAGACGGTCAGCATGGGCAGCAGCAGGTGCTGGCCGAGGCCGAAAACGTCCAGAACGCGGCGCATGAACTGGTCGGCCCCGTTTTGCACGCCGAAAAGCAGCACGCCCGCCTCATAAATTGCCAAAAGCGGCAAGATAAAGATCAGGCTGGCCAGTGGTTGCCGCGACTCGGCCCAATATCTTTCGGCCCGATGCCCCAGCGGAAGGTGTTTGTTTGATGCACCCATCTTCTGCATCATCGGTTGCCGCAAACCAGGCCCTTGAGCCTGGACCGTCATTATAGGAAGGGATTGTCGGGGTCCGCTTCGGCTTCGGGCGTCGTTTCCTGCTGAGGCGCGGGCGGCTCCTTGAGGATCGGCTTGACGGCCTCCTTGCGGTCGAGGTCGTGCATGATCGGTTTGTCCAGTTCCAATTCACGGAGGCACTGCACCAGCCCTTTTCGATCGATCAAATAGATGCGGTCGGTGTCGGTATTGGACAATTTGAGCGTGCTCTTTTCGGTGTTCATCACATCGAGTCTAGCGCCGTTGGCCGCGTCGATAATCAATATTCTTCCGATCCGGTCTGCGCCGTATACCCTGTCTTTGCTGGCGGCGACGAATTGGACGACGCCGGGAGTGAACCAGAGGTTTTTGCCGGTTTTCGATTCCAGGCAATACATGCCGCCGATTTGCGTGGCGACGTAAACGCGGTCGCCGATCGCGGCCGGGGAATTGATAATCGGTTCGCCGGTTGAAAAGCGCCACAAGGTGCCGCCGCCCTCTTCTTTGACGGCGTATACGAAACCGTCGCCCGAGGCGGCGATAACCAACCCCGAGTCGCCGATAACCTTGGGATCGGGCGGCAGATAGGCCGGTTGGCTATTGATTCTGGCGTTTGTCTCCAGGCGGAATTTGACGACGAAGGCATTAAGCAGTTCGCGGTCGATGCGGCCGAAATAGACGTATCCGAGATCAGTCGGCCAGATGGTGTACTCGCCGCCGGCGTCGTCGCGAGTGACCATGGGCTGGAAAATCGCCCTGCCGTGCGAGCGGCAGTGCATAGGCGTTTCCCGGGCGGGTTTTTTCAGGTCCGGAGAATCTTTGTCTTCTTCCGCCGATTCCTCACCCTCTTTCTGCTCAGTCTCGCGTTTCGGGTCGTCGATTATCGACAGCGGATAAGCCACAACCATGCCCGAGACCATCGGCACGTAGACCCGTTTCGTGCTGATCGCCGGTCCGGCGCCAGGCGCTTCTTGAATCTCGATTTCATGCAGCAATTTTCCCTTGTACCGGTCGACTAGGTAGAGTCGCGATCCGTTTACCACGGCGAGCAGACCGCCCAGCGCGTCGGGTGTCGAGCTTGGATGGTTTGGGCGTCCGATGCGTTCCGACCAGAGCGTTTTGCCCGTCTCCGCGTCGATGGCGTGAAGCATCGCTCTGTCGGTTTGAGCATATAGCACGCCGCCGCGGAAAATGATGTTGGTCACTCGGCCTCGGCCCTGATCGAGTTCAATCTGGGCGAACCAAGGCCGGGTAAGACCGTGCCGTGCGGCGGTGGTCTCGGGTATCAATTCACCTTGGGCAACCAGATTGGATTGGCATGAACAATACAAGGCAATCACGATCGAAATCATTGCTAATCGTCGGAACATCTTCAATCGTCCTCGCGATTCGAGTCCTGGGTCATTTGTAATTTAGATTTGGTCAAGCGCGCAACCGGGCGAAAACGACCGTGAATGGATCACTTCGATCGTTTCGCGGCAGTCGGCACAGTCAACCCCGCTTATCCATCATAACAATACAATTCAGAAAAAGCACGCGACGGCCCATTATTGCGGTTTGCCAAGAATTTTCGCCACCCCCTCATGCTACGGGGGGGTGCCATGGCGATTTCTTCATTCTCCACCCCGATACGGTACTACTGAGCGGCCAAAGACTGGAAATGACCAGATGCCACACCTGGACTGGATGGGTCGCTAAGTCTACTATGAAGAGTTACTTCCGAATTGGATGGCCGGCGATGAAACATAAACCGTTTTCGAATGATATATCCGCTCTGGCACGGGATGTTCTGGGGTATCTGAATTTCTCCTCGGGGGCGACCGATCCCCGCTTTCTCGACAATCTGAACCGGTTATTCGCTGCCCTCGACGCGACGGCGATTGAAGAACAAATCTGGCAGGCGCTGGGCAATACGCTGCGAGCCGAGTTGCAGGCCGCGCGGGGAACGTCCGACGCATTTCGGCAAGTCGACCAAGCCGAGGCGGTCCTCGCCCTGGTGTTCGACGCGGTCCTGCCGGCATATCGCCGATTCCACCGGGATCTGTTGTTTCATTTGACGGACGAAGAGTTGTTTCGGCCGTTTTTCATCGGACGGGTTTGCGAGGCCGTATTGCGGCAGGGCACGCCGTGGAACGACACCGAACGGATCGTGAAGGCCGCGGTTAGACAGCTAAACGATTACATCGGCTATCGGCCCGTCGCCACACTGCACAACGAACGGAAGATTCAGCCTTACGACCATGAATGGGTCGGAACGCTCCCCCTCTGGATTCGCGGAGCGGGCGTCGCCGCCGGACCTTACGCCGAATTGGTCGAAACCGCCTTGGCGATCCTCGACTCCACCGACCGATCGCTGCTCTTCGAAGCGTCGTTCGATCTCGATCAACTCGACGAGTTGGCCGTCGATCCGCGCGCGTACGATTTCGACCATCCGGTAAGCAAGCGGCCGAATTATTTGTTCGGCCAGTGGGACATGCACAAGCTGGACGAGTCGGGGGCCAGCCGCCGTTACATCTTGCAGCAGATAGCGATCGACGCGATGATCGAACGGCTGGAGGATCGCGGCCGCTTGCCCCGCGAGCAAGTGCTGTTCGAGGAGGCCGCCGTGCTGGCCGGCACGATGCTGATGGGATCGGGCGTTAGCGGCAACCGCCCTGAAGTCCACGATTCGTCGGTCACCCTGGGCAATTTGCTGCCGAAAATCGCCGTCTACCGCGATGCCTTCTACCAGCACTTGCTCGACAGGCTCAAGGGGCCGCACGCGCAGCGGCTGGCCAAGGAAGCCGCACTGCTGAAACAACCCCTCGGCGGAGCGCGGCAGCACTTCAATCATTTTATGACCGAGTGCCGCGCGAAGCAGTTGCAGCACGTGCAGTTGGCGCAATTTTTCGCGTCGCTCGGTTGCGATCAAGACGCCATGAAACACGCCACGGTCGTGTCGGTAGCATCGGCGCGGATGACTTGCGAGATGCAATGCTTGATGGCGGCCGCCGGTTTGGCGCTGGACCGGGGACGGATCGACGCGGCGGCCGAAAAACTCCCCAAGATCGAAGACTTGCTGCATCGGGCGATAGAATGCGGCGCACTGGTCGATCCTTGGAACATCTTGGGATTTGGCGGCCAGTTCAGCCTCTTTCCCGCCGTGGAAAACAGCATTTACGACCAGCGCGTCGACGACTTGCTCGACATCATGAGCGACATATTTCTGCTCTACGGGCAGATTCACCGAGCGGCCGCCGCCGCCGGCAATCTCGCCTTGCAGCAAACCCTTTCGGCCTCGCTGGCCGCGTTGGCGAGTTGGTGGGACCAGTTCGCTTCGGTCGAGGTCGGTTCGCTCGAGGGCGTATCGGGACAGGAGACGCTCGAATCGGCCGATAGCGTGGCCGCCGCCATCGGCGCCTGGCACAAAGGGGGCGCGGCCGCCGGCGACGTCGCCTTCTGGCGCGAACACATCGAACACTTCACTTCGCCGAAGGCTTACGCCCTGGTCGTCGACACGCTCTTGGAACATCGCGATTTCGTCGCGGCCATGGGATTGTTGGTTCAATGGTTGAGCCAGGCCGACGTGATTCCGCTGGTCGAAGAGGATTATTCCTTCCACGATTTGGCCCTATCATGGATGGAAATGCTCTGGGAAGACCCGAGCGCGGACGATGAGTCGCGGCAACAGCCGGCCCCGCCGTCGCGAAGCGCTCGCCGCCGCATGACTGCCGCGGATGCGTCGGGAATTCCTCCCCGGCAACGCTGGGAAATGGCGAAAAAATACCTCGACTACCTGGAAGCGAACGCCGATGAGTACTGGCAAGTGCCGCGTTTTGAAATGGCCGCCGAGGCGTTGGGCGACGAACGGCTGCCCGACGGCGAAGAATCCGGAGACTTCGACGAAGAAGACTTCGACGAGGAAGCGGACGATGACGGCCTCTTCGGCGCGGCCTACGAAAACGTGACCTTTCGCGACAGCGCGGAGGACGGGATCGAGGGCGAGATGTACGAATCAGGTCCTTCGCTCACCGAATTCGAGTTGGTTGGCGAGGCCGAGCGGATCGTCAGCCGCTTGAACTTTCTGACCACGGTTGCCCAGTTGTGGAAGCTGTCGGCGACGGCCTCCGCATTTGCGGAATCGCCCGGCCGCGACGAGGCGTTGGCCGGCTGGCTCGAACAGGCGACGCGGAACCACTGGCGGCTGATCGAGTTGCTCGATTGCGTTCATCGCCATCGGATTCCGCCGCCGCGCGGCTCGCAAGAATCGCTGATGGAGTACGATCGGCGAAAGAGCGTCAAGGAGACGCTCTTGGAAGAAATCATCCAATCTTGCGTGGAGACAACCGACGCCGTGCGGATGATCCGCGCATCGATGGGACGGCCGAAGGAGGATGCCGACGCCGAAGAATGGGAGCGAATCGCGGACCAGGCGCTCCTGGCGCTGCTGCGCCGCGACGTACAAGGGTTGCGGCGGCTCTGGCCGGGATTCCTTGCGGCCATCGGCAAGCAGCCGCTCCTTTATATGTCGGTCAGCCGGGGCGGCAACCCGCGGCGCATCGTCGCCTCGCGAAGCCGGCAACGGGTAATTCGGCGGCTGCTGGCGGGGTTGCCGCGCCTCGGCCTGCTGGTCGAAACCTGCCAACTGCTGGAGACCGCGCAAGCAATGGAAGCCCGGCATCCCGTCGGCCCCGGAGCGATCACCGAGTTCGACTCGATTTTTGACGACGGGTGCCGGGGAGTCATCCGCTGCCTGGCCGAATCGGCCGCAGAATGGGATCGCCAACGCGCCGACGACGAACTGGTCAATTATCTCGAAGAGCTAGTCGACGTGCTGCTCCACTGTTGGTTGACCCATAGCCGGCGGGTGAGGCTCTCGGTGTTGGAGATCGTCGACGACGCGACGCGCTGGACTATGCTGAATAAATTCATCGAGCACTACGGCGCCGACCTGTTCACGCAACACTTTATGAACCTGGGCAATCTGCGGGGGATTCTCCAACAAGGCGTGGCAAACTACCTGGAATCACTCCGCGAAGAGCCGGACAATGACGAACTTCCCCGGCTGATCGAAGACCTGGACGTGAAAATCTCCTTGAGCGATGCCGCACATTGGCTGGGCGTGGCCATCGAGGCGGTGGTCGAAAACTACGGCAGCTATATCGATTACAACAGCATCACCACGCAATCCGATCGCGGCGAGATGCTCTACACACTGCTCGATTTCCTCCGGCTGAAGGTGAACTACGACCGTCAGGCGTGGCTGCTCCGTCCGGTGATGCTTGCCCACGAAGTGCTGGTACGCTGCGGGCGTCGCCGCGCGGCCGACGTTTGGCGGAGCGCGGTAGCCGCCCGCACCGCGCCGCTGGCCGCCGAACATCTCAAAAATTTCGAGCGGCTCTCGAAGCGCTACGGAATGAAGTTGCCCAGCGTGGCCGAGCACCTCGCCGAGCGGTTCGTGCTGCCGTTGGACATCGATCAACTTCGCGCGCTGGTTCGGCCGGTGGCGGAGGGGGCGCGCGAGGGGCGACGGCCGCAGGCGCTCGAACAACTGCGAAAACGGATCGATCAATTCACTTCCCGCCCCTCCGGGGCCGGATACGAAACGCCCAAATGGATCGAAGCACTAAAAAACGAACTCGATGCAACCGTTTACCAATCCGACGAAGACTTCGGCGTAATCGATTCGCTCATCCGCATACCGCAGAAGCGGCTGTCGCCGGCGGAGTTCAAAAAACAAATCGAGCAGATGTTCGACGACAAAATGCGGGGAACTTTCAGCTATTGGCCCTAAGGGAGAACTGAAGACAATGGCGGAAAAAAACATCTTTCAACGGATCATCGACGGCGAAATTCCTGCGAAAATCATTTACGAGGACGAGCATTGCCTGGCGTTCGAGGACATCAAGCCCGCCGCCCCCGCGCATTTTCTCGTCATTCCGAAGCGGGCGATCGCCTCGGTAAACGACGTATCGCCGGAGGACGAAGCGGTGATCGGCCACCTGTTCACGGCAATCCGCGCGGCGGCCGCCAAGCTGGGATTGACCGGCGGTTATCGCGTGGTCGCCAACTGCGGCCCCGACGCGGGCCAAGACGTAATGCACCTGCACTTCCACGTCCTCGCCGGGCGGCGCCTCGGCTGGCCGCCGGGGTAGTCGTTGTAAAAGAATAATGTACCGAATTGTATGGTATCCCGCACACGCCGAGGCTGTGAAAAAATTGTAGGGTGCGTGAAACGCACCACAACCGGTAGTGCATGGTGCGTTTCACGCACCCTACATAATATTGTGTTCTCAATGAATTGAAATCAATTTTTTCACAGCCTCGCCGTGTGCGGGATAATATATCGGCAAGTTATTATGTTTTACAGATCCTTAAATCCAGGGCGGCCGCCATGAGGGCAGCGCAACTTGCGTTTACGCCCGCCGCTTGCGATCGGTTCAACGCGGCGGCAGAGATGGCACCGTTTGACCGCCGACGCCCCGGGGCGCGGGAACCGGTTCCGGACCGGACAATTGAGACGCCGTGCCCGTGCTCGAATGAATGCCCCGCCGCAAATTCTCGGCGCGCGACAGCAATTGGTCGGTGGGAACAATCGTTTGCGGCCTGAGCTGATAGTCCAGAACTCGTTGATCTCGAATGTGGCCGGGCACGAAATTCTCGGTGATGAAATCCAGCACCGGATATTCGTACCAAGGCGGCGGGATATCCTGTATCACCGTAAGCGTCTCGTAGCCGTCCTTGACCAGTCTAATCTTCCGCTTGCCGTAATATGTGAAACTGGTCGAGACGGGCGTAGTGCCGATCTCATAATCGTCCACGTAAAGCAATGCCCCCGGCGGATTGGTGCGGATGGTCATTCGCCGGTGCAAGCAACCCGAAAAACAGCCCACCGTCAGCGCCGTAGCGATCAGCACAAGGCCGGCCTTAACAGCGGGGCGAATCGTTTCTTCTCGGCGATCGGCTCCAAACATGGCGCTTCGGCTCCAAGCATGGCGCTATTGAAAAAGGAGGATTTGCTAAAAAACGGCTGAGGCGGGAGTATAATCGGCACGGCGAACCGAGGCTAGGCCGAATTTTCGCCATCCCCCCCCCAAGCATACTGGTTGTCCACGAATTTCACAGCTATACTTGCTTTGAGCGACAGAATATGACGAAAATCGTCCCTGCGTCCAAACCGATCGTATGCCCCCTCCAAACAAATCGCTTGAAGTAAAATACGAAGTAATAATTCATGGATAACCTGACCGACATCTGGAGTCATTGCCTCGAATACGCCGCTTCGAGCGATATCGGTCTGCGCCGCGCAAACAACCAAGACGCTTTTACCGTCGCTTTGGCCGGAGACCAGGCCGATTTCGAGCGGCGAGGTCATGTGCTGATGGTGGCCGACGGCATGGGCGCCCACGCCGCCGGGGAATTGGCCAGCAAGATCGCCACCGACGTGGTCTCGTTGACCTATCGGAAATTGATCGATCAATCTCCGCCCGAGGCGATTCTCTCCGCCGTGCTGGAGGCCAACCGGCAAATTTACACCCGGGGGCAGGCGGATGCCGATTTTCGCGGGATGGGCACAACCGCATCGACGTTGGTTGTCTTGCCGGCCGGGGCTTTGATTGCCCACGTCGGCGACAGCCGCGTCTATCGACTCCGGGGGGGTAAAATCGAACAATTGACTTTCGACCACAGCTTAGTCTGGGAGATGCAAAAACTGGGCCAATCGACCGATGCCGAAGTGCCCGCTTTCGTCTCGAAAAACATCATTACCCGCTCGCTGGGCCCAAATTCCGCGGTGCAAGTCGATCTCGAAGGCCCGTTTCCGATTCAGCCGGGCGACACCTTCATGCTTTGCAGCGACGGACTGTCGAACCAAGTGAAGGACGACGAAATCGGCATGGTGCTGAATTGCCTCCCACCCAAGGAAGCCGTGCAAACGCTGATCGACCTGGCCTGTCTGCGCGGCGGGCCGGACAACATTACCTCGATTGTCGTGCGGGTGTTAGGCCCTCAGATTGCCCAAGCCGACGCGAACGAGCAACCATTGTCGCCGGCCGAAACTCCGGCGCGGCCGGTACACCCGCTGATTTGGACCGCGCTGGGAGCGGCTTCGCTGGCCGCCGTCGGGCTGTTTTTCCTCGAATATCCGTTGGCGGCGCTGGTTTGCCTGTTGCTGGCGGCCGCCGCCGGCGCGGCGGCCCTCGTGCAACGATACGGCGGCGGCAGCCGCATCGAACCAGACCAGCGCCGCTTCGGCCACGGCCCCTATGTCGTTTGCAGCGGCGAACCGACCCCAGACCTGCTGGCCCGATTGATCGAAATCGGCCGCCAACTCAAAGACGCCTCGCACAGCGAAAATTGGTCGGTCGATTGGTCGGTTTTCGACCGGTTTCTGGCCGAAGCGACCAAGGCCGCCCAGTCGGGCAATCTCGCCACCGCCGCCCGCGCTCATCTACAAGCAATTTCTTCGATCATGGCCCAACTTCGCCGGCAACCACCCGCCAGCAGCGACAGCGGGGTATTCACGTTCTGATCGGTATGTCAACAGCAACGGGTCAGATAGCATCAGGAAGGTTGCCAAGCAGATGTTGCGTCAGGGAGATAAACAGGAGAACTGCAAAGTCCGGGGGCTGGTCCATTTTTCGATCATTCAGGTCTGAAAAACGCGGACACCCCCCCTGGCGACGGGAGACAGCCGCACCATTTTCTGGTTAAACCGCGAAAATTGGGACTGTCCCCGGTTAACCGGGACGTGCGCCAACTTGTGGTTACTCAATGTTGAATTGATGGGTACATTCTGTTCGTAGTACCGACTTTAGCTGGAAATTCCGCCTAAAGGCGGCACTACGAACAAGTCACTCCACGACTGACAAAGCAATAGGGGAATCCACTCCGATTTTCGTCTGAAAAATGTTCTCTCTTGCTTTCCCGCGACCGGTTCTGCTACACTCTCGCCCCCTGCTTTTGGTCCATTCGAGTGCGTTTGGCCAAACAGGGGGGAAACCGGGTGCGGCTGGGTTCCGTTAAGTTGGCGGTCGAGCCGCGAAACCACGCCGCCCGCGACAAGGAGGTCGCCGGTGTTGTCGAAATGTCCTATCCGCCGAAAATTGTTGCTGGGGCTGGCGCTGCTGGTGCTGGTCGTGGCGATTCTGTCCAGCACCGGGCTGATCGCCACGAACGCATACCGCGACCTGGTCAACAGCCTCAGTTGGCGGGTGAGCGAGTTGCCGCTGGCCGCCGAGCTGAGCAACCATGTCAGCGATTTACGCATTACCGTCGGCGAATTGCGGGGACTACGCGCAGACTCCTTTCCCGGCGCGGAGGTGAATCTGGTGCACGTTCGCGTGTGGACGGCGCGCGACAGATTCCGCTCGCAGTTCAGCAAGGTCGAGAGAGCGCTGGAACGATACCGCGACCAGTTGGCCGGCGAAGCGCGGGCCGATCCCCGAATGTCCGACCACAAACGCGAGGAGGAAACGATCCGCAAGATCGAAGCGCAACTGGAGCGCATCCGCTCGACCAACCGCGACGAGGACTGGATGCTCGACAACGTCAAGATCGAATGGCTCGACGTGGAGTTGGAGAATTTGCAGGTCCTGGCCGCCGAGTTGCCCAGTCACTTGCACGCGAAGTTGGCCGGTTTTTCGCACGAAGTCCGCGGGCAATACGGCGTGTTGATCGTCATCGCCTGGGCGGCCACGCTTTCCGCCGGCCTGATCTTCCTGTTGTTCATGCGGCTCTCCTACGTTTGGGTATTCAAACCGCTGCGGATTTTGATCGGCGGCTCCCGCCGCGTGGCGGCCGGAGAATTCAATTATCGCATCCGCCTCGACAGCGAGGACGAAATGGCCGAACTGGCAAAGGCCATGAACGACATGACCGCCAGATTCCAGGAAATCCGCGACGATCTCGATCGGCAGGTGCAAGTGCGGACCAAGCAGGTCGTCCGCAGCGAGCAGTTGGCCGGCCTGGGCTTTCTCGCCGCCGGAGTCGCCCACGAAATCAACAATCCGCTGGCCTCGATCGCCATCTGCGCCGAATCGCTCGAAAGCCGCCTCGGCGAATCGCTCGGCGAGAACGATCCCCAACGCGCCGTCGTCGCCGAATATCTCCGCATGATCCAATCCGAGGCATTCCGTTGCAAGGAAATTACCGGCAAGCTGCTCGATTTCTCCCGCGTCGGGCCGGGCGTAAGGGAAAACGTCGAATTGGGCGAAGTGGTCCGAGACGTTATCGACATGATCGGACACCTGGGAAAATATCAGCGAAAACCGATCGAGTTCCATCAGGTTGGGCCGATCGCGGCAAACGTGAATCCCCAGGAGATCAAGCAGGTCGTGCTGAACCTGCTCAGCAACGCCCTCGACTGCTCGGACGACGGCGGCACGGTCAGGGTCGCCTTGGCGACTTCCGCGGGCTTCGCCCTGCTGACGGTTTCCGACGACGGCTGCGGCATGCCGCCCGAGATTCTGGAGCACGTATTCGAGCCGTTCTTTACCCGCCGCCGCGGCGGGCAAGGCGTCGGACTGGGACTTTCGATCACCTATCGGATCATCGCCGACCACGGCGGGGACATCGAGGCGCACAGCGGCGGCGAGGGCCGCGGCTCGACGTTCCGCGTCCGGCTGCCGCTGGCCGGCGAAAACAAGGAGGACAAAGATCATTTCCACGCCAGAGCCGCATAAACGACTGAAACTTCTCTTCGCCGACGACGAGCGTTCGTTGCAGGAACTGATGCGCCTCGAACTGCCGCGAATGGGGCACGAAGCCACGATCTGCCCCGACGGAACCACCGCCGCGGCAGCACTCGAACGGAATACTTACGATTGCATCCTGGTCGATCTGGATATGCCGGGACTGAGCGGCATCGAGGTGATTGCCCTGGCCAAACAGCTTTCGCCCGACACCGAGGCCGTCGTGCTGACCGGCAAATCGTCGCTGGAGACGGCCGTCGCCGCTCTGCGGCACGGAACGTTCGACTACCTTACGAAGCCCTGCAAACTGGTCGATCTCCAAACCGTCCTCCGCCGCGTTGCCGAAAAACGCGAACTGACCTACAAGTATCGGGCGCTGCAACAGCGGCTCAAACGGATCGAGGGATCGGTAAACCTGGTCGGCGATTCCGATGCGATGCGCCAAGTCAACCGGCTGGTGGCCAAGGTCGCCCCCACCGATTCGACCGTGCTGATCCTCGGCGAAACCGGAACCGGCAAGGAACTGGTCGCCCGGGCGGTGCATGAGCAAAGCGCACGGGCGGAGATGCCGCTGGTGCCGGTAAACTGCGGCGCACTGCCCGAAAATCTGATCGAAAGCGAGTTGTTCGGCCATCGCAAGGGGGCCTTCACCGGCGCCGACGACCATCGCACCGGACTGCTGCAAGTGGCCAACGGCGGCACGCTGTTCCTCGACGAAATCGGCGAGTTGCCCAAGCCGATGCAGGCGAAACTGCTCCGCTTCCTCGAAAGCGGCGAGGTCCGCCGCGTCGGCGACAACGAATCGGTAATCTGCGACGTGCGCGTGGTTTGCGCCACGAACCGCGACCTGGCGGCGATGGTCGCCGGCGGCGAATTCCGCGAGGACCTTTGGTTCCGCATCAACACGTTCGAGATTCCGCTGCCGCCGCTGCGCGAGCGGATCAGCGACATTCCGCCGCTGGCTCGCCACTTGGCCGCCCGCTTCGGCGCGCCGCGGGGCAGCGACGACGGCGTCTTCTCGCCCGACGCGCTCGAAGCGCTGGACAAACACACCTGGCCGGGCAACGTCCGCGAGCTGGCCAACGTGATCGAACACGCCATGATTCTCTGCGACCGACTGCCCATCGAGTTGGAGCACTTGCCGCGGCGTTTTTTCAGTCGCGCCGCGGCGAAGCCCTCCCCCAAACCCGCTGATTCGCTCAATCTCCGCGAGTTGGAATTGCGTGCCATAAACGAGGCGCTCGACCGCCACAACGGCAACAAGCCCAAGGCCGCCGAGGAACTGGGCGTCAGCCTGAAAACCCTCTACAACAAGCTCAGCCAGGCGAGCAAGGAAGACGCGGCGTAAAAACGAACGGTTATACCCAGCCGGATCGTCCAAAGCCTGCCGGTCTCTCGAGCGGAGCCGTCTTGACCGATTGTGAAAACGTCATAAGATAGACTTCGCAATCCGTTCACCTCGGCCGCCCAACCAAGAGACTGTGTTAACTTGTTCTACCCCGTTTTTTACCCCGAGAGGCAAGCGGCCGTCGGCGGCGAACCAGGAGTTCCACCGCAAATCCAGCATTTCCATCGGAGGCCGGTTGTGTACGCGGACCGCTTTTCCAATATTCTGGTCGTCGAAGACAACGAATCCGAGCTGGGTCTGTTTTGCGAGTTGCTCGAAGACGAGGGGTTTCGAGTCATCGGGTGCGGTTCCGCCGGTGAAGCGCTCGAACACGTGCGCCGACACAACTTCGGCGTGGCCGTGGTCGATTATCGTCTGCCCGACTTGACCGGAACGCAATTGCTCGAGCAAATCCACACCTGCGACGACCATGTGCGAGTAATCATCTACACCGGCGCCGCTTCTTACGATTCGCTCAAGGAAGCGCTCAATCTCGGCGCCTTCGCCTATCTGGAAAAACTCAGCGACCGCGCCGAGTTGTTGCGCCACGTGCATCGGGCGTGTCACGAGCGGGTGGAGCGCTACGCACTCGATCTGGAGCGGGCGGTGGCCGGCCGCACCGAGGAACTCGCCCGAAGCAACCGCGAACTGGAAACTTTCGCTTCGGTTGTCGCCCACGATCTGCGGTCTCCGCTGCTTACAGTTTCCGGCTATTGTCAATTGATCCACGATGAATTGGGCGACCGCTTGGACGGCAAGGCGGCCGACTATCTCGAACATATCGTCGACGTCGCCGCGCGGATGAGCCGCTTGATCGACGACCTGCTGGAATACTCCCGCGCGGGGCGTTCACGCGAACCGTTCCGCAAAGTCGACATGCAAAACATTCTCGTCCTGGCGGCGGCGAACCTCGAAGGCTTGATCCGAGCCGAGCAGGCGCAGGTCGAGATCGGCGACATGCCGGCAGTCACGGGCGATCAAACCCAACTGGTGCAACTGTTCCAGAACCTGCTGGACAACGCCGTCAAGTTTCGCCGCCGGGAGCCGCCCCGCATCCGCATTGCGGCCGAGGCGGCCGAAAACGGCTGGCGATTCGCCGTCGAGGACAACGGCGTCGGAATCGCCGCGGAGCATTGCGAGCGGATTTTCCAAACCTTCCAGCGGTTGCATGGCCGCGAGTATCCGGGCAAGGGCATAGGGTTGGCCACCTGCAAGAAGATCGTCGAGCGGCACGGCGGCAAGATTTGGGTCGACTCGGCGCTCGGCCGCGGCACGACGTTTTACCTGACGCTGCCCGAATAATGCAGGGCGGAGGGAGGGAGGGGGACAGTCCCATTTTCGCAGTACGGGACAGTCCCCTGTGAAACCACGAAAGTCGGGACAGTCCCCTCTGAAACCGTGAAAATCGGGACAGTCCCCTGTGAAACCACGAAAATCGGGACAGTCCCCTGTGAATCGAATCTTTAGCAGCGGCATTCGCCAACGTCCAATATCCGCATGAGGATGTGTCCGAGAATCAGATGCGCGTCTTCGGCAATTTGCATGTCGTCGATTTTTACGTGGAAGACGCAGTCGGCCATGCCTTTCATTTTACCGCCGTCGTAACCGCAAAAGGCGACGGTGGTGCAGCCGATTTGCTTGGCGTATTCAAATGCGCGCAATACGTTTGGCGAGTTGCCGCTGCCGGAGATGCCCAAGACGACGTCGCCCTGTCGGGCGAAGTTCTTCAACTGTTCGACGAAGATGTATTCGTAGCCGACATCGTTGCCCAAGGCGAGGATCAAGGGCGTGCAGTCGGTCAGGGCCATGACGCGGAACTTTTTTTCGGCATCGAAACAGGCGCCCTTGTTCAGGTCGCAGACCATGTGCGAGGCGGTCGAGCCGCTGCCGCCGTTACCCATCAGGAAGACCGTTCGCTGGTTGTCGTAGGCGTCGCGCAAGACCTGGGCGACGGCGGCGATTTCGCCGAGGTCCAGCTCGGCCAACACGCCCTGCAACTTGTTGAGATATTCCCGCGCGCCCGCCGCGTATTTGTCCATCATTGGAAATCCTCGCCTGATATTTGGGAGTTTTTAGGTCCTTACGAAATCGGAAGCTCAATATAGCAACGTAACAGTTTTCGAACTCGGCGTAAAGACGCGGGGAGCGAGTTTTGAAATTGCACGTCCGTATTTAGCTCCGGGTGAATGCGCCCGGAGCGGCACCGGTTGTTATGGGCAATCCCTGCCCGCCGTGTATTCACGGCGGGCTAAATGACCGATTTCCAAATCGCGTTATTAGAACTCCAGCCGTTCGAACGCGCGGAAACCGATCCGCAGCGGGACGATCGTGGCGGCGGCGCCCAGGACCAGGCTGGCCGCGCTGCCCGAGACCAGCCAGAAGACGAGCCACCATTTCATGCCGGTGGGGCTTTGCAAGCTAAGTTCCAGGTCGGCGTATTCGGTGGCCAGATAGAAGTGGGTGGGCAAGGCGGTCAGCAGCACGACGAAGAGGATGTAAAGCGTGCTGAGCACGAGCGTCAGCGTGCCGCCGAATCCGGCGGCAATGCGCGAGGGAGTATCGGCCCGGAAATTGGGCAACCAGGCGCCGAAACCGACGGCGATCCCCGCCAAACCCAGGCACAGCACCACGCAGGTCAACTGGTGGCTGACGATAATCCAGGTCGAGACCTTGAGCATGACGTCGCTGAGCAGCACCAGTCCGCAACAGGGGAGAATCGCCCCGCCGACGGCGAAGAAGAACTTGCCCCATACGATCGAGCGGCGTTCGATGCCCAACAGCCCGAGCACCCAAAAACGGCGGCCTTCGAGGCTGATCGTGGGGTAGATGAACCGCGTGGTGAACGTCGAAAGCAGCAGTCCCACGACCGCCAAATTGAGAAAACTGACCATATTCACCCAACTGATCGAGGAAATGTCGTAAGTGAATCGTTGGATATTGAGGAAATAGATCACCAGCAGGCCGAAGAAAATCAGGAACTGCGACCACTGCAACGGGTCGCGGCGAAAGAGCCGCATATCCTTGACCATCATCAAACGCATTTCGGCGGAAAACGGGCGGAGCAGCAGGAACAGCCCTCGGTCGAAAAACATACGCCGCGAGCGGCGGCGGCGCAACGATCTGCCGTACAGCCCGCTGTAGGCCGCGCGATACGATCTACCCGCCGTCCAAACCGCATACTGCCGAAAAAACAGGGCGTTGGAAACGGTCAGCACGAGAAACAGCACGCTTTCGTTCCAATCGCCCGACGCCGATGCAAGCAACCCCATGCTCAGCCACCAACTCGGCAGCAAGCGCTGTTCGGAGAACCGCAACCGGCCGAGGATTTCCTGGAACCAATCGGGCGTGAGCAGGTCGTTGCGGGGACCGACGAGCAAACCCAAGCCGACCCAAACGGCGAGAATGGCCAACAAGATCAAACCGCCGACCAACAGCGTCGCGCGGCTTTCGGGAAAGCGCCGCACCACCCAAAGACAAATTATCGACCCGATCGAGACGGGTATGTAGACAAAAGCGACGACAAACGGCAGCAGCATGGCGTAGTAGTACCAAGGCGCATTCGCCACCACCCCGTAGGACAACAAGATCGGACTGCCCAGCAGCATGAATCCCCAACTGCTCAGCACGATCGCCTCCTGAAACTTGTGGAGGAAGATTCTTTCGTCGCGGGCGGGAGTAGTCAGCAAATAGGCCGCTTCGCGCGAGCGGAACAGCGAGCCGTAGAGAATTATCGCCGACGAGATGAGCAACATCGCCAATAGGGCCAAAAAAAACATGCTGAACACGCCGCCCACGGCTTGGGCATACATGCCGGGCTGAGTGATTGTCGATTCGAGGAACCAAAACCCGTCGGCGAACATCCAGAACATGCAACCCCACAGCAGGCTGGTCAGAAATGTGACCAACGACACGCGGAATCGCGAATGGGTCATCGCCTGCCGCAGGATT
>Ga0123333_10003064_pt1 | contig 16498 bp, 16 predicted proteins | sample BioC12SIPDNA_3_FD_89957 | JGI IMG/M metagenome (GOLD analysis project Ga0123333, IMG submission 89957) | Anaerobic biogas reactor microbial communites from Washington, USA - Biogas_R2_B C12 SIP DNA | ecosystem: Engineered > Bioreactor > Anaerobic > Unclassified | place: Washington, USA... | reverse complement strand
GCAGTGGCAGATCGACAAGGAGCATTCCACCATTGGCTTCAGGATACGACATATCGTCGGCCATGTGCCCGGGATTTTCTCCAGGTTTTCCGGAGAGGTGGAGTATGACCCCCGGGAGCCGGAACGCAGTCAGTTCTACATCCTCATTGACAGCGCCAGCGTACATACCGGCGTGCATCAGCGTGACGAACACCTGCGCGGCGAAGATTTTCTCGACGTGGCCCGTTCCCCGCGGATCATTTTCGCCTCCAAGAAGGTGGAGGCCAGGGACGGCAATGAACTGGTCGTGGTCGGGGACCTGACAATCCGGGACGTGACCGCCGAGGTCCGGGTTCCGCTCAAGGTGCTGGGCATTGCGGATCACCCTTTCAAGGACAAAATGCCGAACACCAAGGTCCTTGGGCTGCAGGCTCAATTTTCCATCAATCGCGTGGAATTCCATGTGGGCTCGGCAAGGTGGACCCAGATGGGCGTCATGGGCGATAGCGTGGAACTGACCGTCGACATGGAGCTCTTGCGCGGCCAGTAAGCCGGGCCTGATCCGCGGTACCCATGCACGAGCTCGAAATCCATCTCGACCATGTGGACGTGGATCTGGGCGAGGCCCGGATCCTGCACGATCTGACCCTGAGCCTGTCCGGATCAGGGCATTTTGCCGTGCTGGGAGACAACGGCGCCGGCAAGACCACCCTGCTGCGCCTTCTTGTCGGCGAACTGTGGCCCTCCCAGCGCAGCGGCGGGGCCAGGACCTATGTGCTGCGCGGGGAGACCTTCCTTTCGCCCATCGCCGCAAGGCCCCACATGCGCTTCGTCGCCCCGGACATGGCGGACTGGTACCAGCGCCACGAACTGCAGGTCCCGGTCTGGGAAGTGATCTGCGCAGGACTGCGCAACGCCCCTTTTCTCTACCACGAGGCCTCCCCGGAAGAGCGCGAGCAGGCCCGGGTGCTGGGCAGCGACATGGGATTGATCACGGTCCTGGACCGCCCCATGCGGGCCGTGTCCACGGGACAGGCCAAGCGGGCGCTGCTGGCCCGGGCCATGATCGCGGAGCCAAAGCTCCTGGCCGTGGACGAGCTGGGCCAGGGCCTGGACCGGCGCGGCCGGTTCCAGCTGCTGGACTCCCTGGAACGCATCGCAGTCTCGGGCCGCACCCGGTTGCTGGTCAGCGGCCAGGGGGTGCTGGCCATGCCGGATGCCATCAGGGGGCGCATCTACCTGGAGCACGGACGGCTGGCCGATGGCCCTGCATCGGTCAGGACCACACCCTTGAACCTGCCAAAACGGTCCGCGCCACAGGGCGCGGCGGAGACGGTTCTGGATGTCCGTTCCTGCACCGTGGTCATGGACGGCCTGCCCGCCGTGGATAGCCTGACCTGGGCGGTGCAGGCCGGGGAGAGCTGGGGCGTGCTGGGACACAACGGCAGCGGCAAGTCCACGCTGCTGCAGATGATCACCGGATACCGCCGCCCATGGCCAGGGGGAAGCCTGACCTGGTTCGGGCAGGCCGGACGCTTCGACGTGTCCGCCATCCGGGACCGCATCGGCATCCTGGCGCCGTGGATCAAGGAGTGGATCGAGCCAGAGGCCACCTGCCGGGACGTGCTCCTGTCCGGCCTGTGCGGGGGCCTTGGGGTGCACCGCGGGCTTTCCGAGGGGCAGATGCTGGAAGCAGAGATCCTGGCCGGATCCTGGGACATGGCGGACTGGCTGTCCAGGCCCATCAGGTCCATGTCCTACGGCCAAGCCCGGCAGGTCATGCTGGCCCGCGCCGTGGTGCATGGGCCCGAACTCGTGGTCCTGGACGAACCGTTTTCCGGCCTTGACGCATCCTGGCAGGGGCGCATGGCCGCCCTGCTGCGGGATCTGACGGCTCAGGGCCGGACCGTGGTCCTGGCCACGCACACCCCGGAGTTCACGGCGGACCTGCTGTCCCACGGCCTGATCCTGGAGCGGGGCAGGGACATGGCCCGGGGGCCGTGGGGGGAGATATGCGGGAGTCCGGCCTTTGCCCGCCTTTTCGGACCTGTCCAGGGCGCCTAGGCGGGGGCATGAGCGGCAGCTGCCTCCGCGCATCCCTGGCCCTCTCGCCTGGCCGCAAGGAACGGCGCTTTCCATTTGCCTTGCCCGCACCGGAAAGCTACAAGGCCGTGGAGAGTGCGAACCGGGTGGTGTTTTCCGTCCCAGGAGCCGCCATCCATCCATGACAGCCACGCAGCAGCGGAACTATGCTTGAAACTCTGCGCATCCGTAGCCTTGCCCTCATCGACGACGTGGAACTGGAGTTCTGTCCGGGCCTGAACGTGCTCACGGGCGAGTCCGGGGCCGGCAAGTCGTTCATACTGCGTGCGCTGGACTTCATCCTCGGCGATCGCATCGCCGCGGACCTGGTCCGCCCGGGCCGCGAAAAGGCCCTGGTGGAAGCCGTGTTCCGCCTGGACGGGGAGGAGGTCTTCCTCCGCCGCGAGCTCTCCGCCAAGACGGGGCGCAGCCGCCTTTTCATCAACGACGATCTGAGCTCCCAGGAACGCCTGGCCGAACTGCGGCCCGGCCTCCTGCTGCACACCAGCCAGCACGGGCAGCAGCGGCTGCTGACCCCGGAGCACCATGTCGAGATCCTCGACGCCTTTCTGCCCGATCCCCGGATCCTGACCGAGCAGCGCTCGGCCCGCGACCGGGTGCAAGGCATCCTGGCCCGCAGGGACGAGGTCGAGCGCCGCATGGCCGGTTTCCTGGAGCGCCGTGAATTCCTGGAATTCCAGTTGTCCGAGATCCGCAAGGTGGATCCCCGCCCCGGGGAAGAGGAGGAGCTTCTCCGGCTGCGCGAGAGTTCCCGGCAGGCTGAACGGGTTCGCCAAGGGGCGGTAGAGGCCCAGGGGCTTTTGCTTGGGGAGACCGGTTTGCAGGACTCCCTGACCGCCCTGGAGCGGCTTCTGGCCGGTCTGGGCGATGCCGGCGAGCATTTCCGCGTTCATGCCCAGGAGGTGGGGCGGTTCCGGGACAGCCTGTCCGAGGTGCTGCGCGACCTGCGGTCCGCGGTCACGCGTCAGACCCAGGAGTTCGATGCGGAAAGTGTGGAAAAGCGGCTGTGGGACCTGCAGCAGCTCCAGCGCAAATTGAAGCGTTCCCTGGATTCCGTCATCACCCTGGGTGCGGAAATCGAGGAGAACCTGTCCTTTCTGGATCAAAGCGGACTGGAGCTGAAACGTCTGGAAAAGGACGAAGCCCTGGCCGCCGCGGTCCTGGGGCAGGCCACGGAGGCTCTGAACACGGCCAGACGGGAGGCGTCCGCGGGCTTGACCAGGAATCTCGAGCAGGAACTGGTCAACCTGGGTTTTTCGGACCACGTGCGGGTGCTGGTGGATTTCCGACCCCTGCCCATCCACCCCGGAGTCGAGGAGCTGCGGCCCCGGTTTTTGTGGCTGCCCAATCCCGGCCTGGACCCGCAGCCCCTGGACCGCATCGCCTCGGGCGGGGAGCTGTCCCGTTTCCTGCTGGCTGTGGTCAGCCTGCGGGCCAGGGAGCAGCTTCCGGCTTTGCTCTTTGACGAGGTCGATTCCGGGATCGGCGGTCAGACCCTGATGAAGGTGGCCGATCGCATCCGGGCCCTGGCCCAGCGCCAGCAGGTCATCCTCGTCACCCACTGGCCCCAGCTGGCCCGGCTGGCCGACGAACATTTCGCCATCCGCAAGGAAGTGCAGGGGGGGACGACATTCACCTTCTGCGCGACCCTCTCCGCGCCCGGGCGCCAGGCAGAGCTGGCCCGCATGGCCGGGGAGACCCCCGCTGTTCCACCCTCTACGCACGACGCCCCGGCGTCCGGAAAACAACCATGAACACCACCCAGACACCATGCCGGGAACTGCAGGTCCTGTCCTGCCGGCCCGGAACCGAGCCCACCCTGGTGGACCTCGTGCTTTCCCCTCCGGGATGGACCTGCAGGGCCGGGCAGTTCGTCATGATCCGCCCCCTGGATTGGGGCTCGGAGCTGGTCTGGCCCAGGCCCTTCTCGGTCTGCGACGTTTCGGATGCTGGGCTGCGCATCTTTTTCCAGGTCGTGGGCCGGGGCACGCGCAAACTGGCCGGGCTCCAGCCCGGGCAGAAGGTCGCGGTGTGGGGGCCCCTGGGGCGCTGGTTCCGCATCGACGAGAACAGGCCCAACCTGATCCTGGCCGGAGGGGTGGGCATCGCCCCGTTCGTCATGCTGGCCAGGAGGGAAAAAACGGACAACCTGTCCATGCTCTTCGGCCACCGCCTGGACCTGTGTCATTATCCCTATGCTGAAATAGCGGATCGGATAGAGAGCGAGGCCATGCGGCAGACCACAGCGGCCGACATCGCCGCTTTCGAAACCGTGCTGTCCGGGCGGATCAAGACCCTGTCCGGAATTGGTCAGGTCCTGGCCTGCGGGCCGGAGCCCATGCTCAAGGTGGTGCGCAGGTACTGCCTGATGCATGGCACCGAAGGGCAGATCTCCCTGGAAAACCGCATGGCCTGCGGGGTGGGGGCATGTCTTGGATGCGTGGGCAGGACCGTCACGGGCGAATATGTGCAAAGTTGCGTGCACGGCCCGGTCTTTGACGTGCGCGACATCGATCTGGGGGAATGATCATGGATCAGACTGTCCAACTCGGGCCCCTCACCCTGAAGAATCCCGTCATCACGGCTTCGGGCACCTTCGGCTACGGCCTGGAATTCATGCGCTACGGCGACCTGACCGCCCTCGGTGCCATCTGCCTGAAAGGCATTTCCCTGGCCCCACGCGAGGGCAACCCCACGCCGCGCATCGCCGAGACGCCGTGCGGGATGCTCAATGCCATCGGACTGCAGAATGTGGGCGTGAAGAAATTCCTGGCCGAAAAGCTGCCCTATATCCCACCGGGGACCACCCTCATCGCCAATCTGTATGCCCAGACGCCAGAGGATTTCGGCGAGCTGGCGGCCATATTCGCGGCCCAGGAGCGGGTGGCGGCCCTGGAGGTGAACATCTCATGCCCCAACGTGCGCGAGGGCGGGGTGCAGTTCGGGCAGGATCCGGCCATGGCCGCCCGGGTCACCTCCGCGGTGAAGAAACGGGCCGGGTCCAAGCCGGTCATGGTCAAGCTGAGCCCCAACGTGACCGATGTGACGGTCATCGCCCGGGCCGCGGTGGACGCAGGCGCGGACATGCTGTCCCTCATCAACACCCTTTCGGGCATGTCCGTGGACATCCGCACCCGCAGGAGCCGTCTGGCCAACGTTGTCGGGGGACTTTCCGGCCCGGCGGTGAAGCCGGTGGCGTTGCGCATGGTTCATCAGGTCACCCGGGCCGTGCAGGTCCCGGTCATCGGCATGGGCGGGATCACCAGCGCCGAGGATGTGCTGGAGTTCATTCTGGTGGGGGCCCATGCGGTCCAGGTGGGGACCTTCAATTTCATGCGGCCGGACAACGCCTTCCGCCTGGTGGAGGAGGTCCGCACTCTGGCCGAGTCGCTGGGGATATCGTCCTGGGACGAGTACCGGGGCACGCTCAGGGCCTAGGGGCTGTTGCAGACGTCGGGGCGGGGAGAGACATGGATTTACCCTGGCGGGCACAAGTCCGCCTGCGTGGGAATGACGTCGATGCCGTGCGTCACTTCTGTCGGCAATCCATAGACCGGGACTGGCCGGAATCCCGGCTGACCGCATGTTGCGACGTCATCCCCGCGCAGAGGGGGGATCCATTCCTTTGAATCAAATGGTTTTCTGCGGTGATCACAAGGCGCAGGAGGCGGGGATGATCAAGAGATTTTGCGATGTCTGCGGGATGGAGATCCTGGGTCTCAAGGAGGGAATCTACGAGGACCGCTTTACTCTCTGCATCGAGGACCCGGTCAACCTGACCAGGCTGGGCGGCCAGCTCGGGAAGATGAATCCGGCCATCGAAATGCGGCTGCAGCACTGCAACAATACGGACCTCTGCAGGGATTGTCTGGAAAAAATTCTGATCAAGGAATTCCATCGGCGGGCCAACAGCAAGGCATAGGCCGGGAACGCGACGGGCTTTTTGGGCTGTGCGGGCCATGCCGCGGTGGATCCACCCTGCGCAGCATTCCTCCATCCACCCGCAATCACGATCATTTTTTGCGCATCGCAGCGCCGTAAAAGAACTCTCCCAGCCCGGAGTCCGTGGCGGTCTGCACTTCGATGAGAAGGGAAAACTGCGGGTGCAGGGCCAGAAAGCGCTGGATCTGGGTCTGGTTTTCGTCGGGATGCAGGGTGCAGGTCACATAGACGAGATGGCCGCCGGACGGCAGAAGTCCCGCTGCGCCGGCCAGGATTTCCCGCTGCAGTTCGGCCAGTCCGGCGCAGTCCTCGGGCGTGCGCTTCCATTTGATGTCCGGTCGCCGGGCCAGAACACCCAGGCCCGAGCAGGGTGCGTCCAGAAACACGGTTTGCGGCGCAATCCGCAGGGGATAGGGGCCCTGCCCGGGGGCCAGGAAGGCCGGGACCGCCAGACCGAGCCGTCGGCTTTCGCTGCGCAGCTGTCTGAGCCGGAAGACGTTGATGTCCGAGGCCCAGACCGTCTTGCCCAGTTCCGCCATCAGGAAGGCCTTGCCGCCGCGGCCGGCGCAGGCGTCCAGGATCGGGTCGGGCCAGCGGGCCACGTCGAGGTCGCCCATGATGCTCTGGGCCGCCAGGCTCTGACGGGTGGCCACGCCGTTGCGTGCGGCGTCGCGCATAAAGTCCGTCCAGGAGTGGAGCACGCACGACCAGTCCCCGGGACAGGCGGACGATTGTTGCATGACCCGTCTCAGGTCCGGGGCTCCGGGATGGGTTTGGTTGATGCGCACGCCCACGGGCGGTGGGGACAGGGTGGCCCGCAGGAACAGCTCGGTCTGTTCCTGCCCATAGGCAGCGATCCACATCCGGGCCAGCCAGGCCGGGCAGGAATACCAGGCCGCGAGAAAGGGGACGACCCCGGTTGTCCTGGTTCGATAAAGATCCGCGTGTCGGGCGTCCGGGCCCAGGCGGATCAGGTTGCGCAGCACGCCGTTGACCACGTTGGCCATGGTCTGGCCAAGACGTTTTTTGGTCAGGCTGACGGCCCAGTCCAGGGTGGCGTACTCGGGCACCCCGCCCAGGAAGAGGAGTTCATAAGCGGCCAGTCCCAGGATGCGTTTCAATGCGGGTGAGGTCTGGACCGGGTTCTTGAGCAGCAGGCTCAGCAGGAAGTCGAGTCGGCCGCGCAGGCGCAGATAGCCGTAGGCCAGCTCCGTGGCCAGCCCTGTTTCAGGGCCAGGGGCGGCCATGCCCAGAACGGTGTCCACAGCGGCCTGCAGATCCTGACGCTGATCCAGGGTGCGGCGCAGGATGTCGAGGGCCATGCTGCGGGCCGGGGGGATGCTCATGCGGAAAATTCGCTGATGGCCCACTCCACCTGATCCAGGGCCACGCCCGTGTCCAGGCAGGGGCCGAAGGGGCGTGTGTTGAGGATGCCGAAAACAGGCACGGGGTAGGCGTCCTGGATGCCACTGGCCAAGTCCCGTTCGCAGGCCACGGCGATGATCAGCCGGGGGCGGTGCTGGACCACGATGCGCCGGGCGATGGTCCCGCCCGTGGCCACGGCCAGCGTGATGCCGAACCTGTCCCGCAATTCCAGGAGTCCGGCCATGGAGCATTCCCCGCAACGCTTGCAGTTGTCGATGTCGTAGGTCAGGCGGAATTTGCAGCGGCTGCTCTGGATGCAGTGCGGCATGAGCAGGAGGATTTTTTCCGGCGGATAGCGGTGTCCTTCGCCCTTGACCAGCTCATTGTTGACCTTGATGAACGAGGATCGCACGGTCTGTTTGGGGATGCCCACCACCCGTCCCAGAAGGGTCATCAGCGGGAGGAAGAGCTTGATCGTGACGCCGCGCAGGCGTTGGGAGAAGAGCACCGGCCGGCCCAGGAGGATGTTCAGGACCAGAGCCAGGGCGGCCCAGCCGATGGCCAGAATCAGGATCAGGACAGCGGTGCCGAGCACCCAGGGCGCAGCCGGGTGGATGGTGGTCAGTCCGTAATACGGGATGATCCAGAGCAGGGCCAGGAATGCGCAGACCAGGACAGAAGAGCCGGTGATCAGCCCGATGAAGACCCGCTTGCGGGTCTTGAAACTGTCCCGGATCTCCCGCTCCAGGGGAGCGAATCGCTGCGGGGTGCTTCCGGGTTTGGGCATGGTGGGGTGTCAGCCTTCAGGGCAGGAGGGCTCGGGTTGGACGAGGTGTTCGCCTGAGCAGCGGCTCAGGTACCCGCAATAGAATTCATGTCCTTTGAGGGGCTTGCTCCCTGCCGGCTTGACGTGGGGCACGGCGTAGATGCGGTCCCTGCAAGCGATAAGCACGGTGTCTCCGGCCACACCGACGATTTCACCGGGTGCCGCGTTTTCGGGCCGAACCTCGCCAATACGCCCCGGATACACGGTCAGGCGCAGGGTTCTGCCCGGCATCCCGGTCCAGTCGAACCAGGAACCCGGCCAGGGAAAGAGGCCGCGGATGCGGTTGTGCACGGTCAGGGCCGGCTGATCCCAATCGATGCGGCCCTCGTCCTTGGAGAGCTTGGCCGCATAGGTTGCCCTGCCGTGATCCTGGGGAATGCGCACCAGCCGGCCCTGTCCCATTTTTTCCAGGGCGTCGACCAGAAGCCTGCCGCCCATCTCGGCCAGTTCGTCGTGCAGGGTCTGGGCCGTGTCCTCGATGCCGATGGCCAAGCTGCGCTGGAGCAGGATGTCGCCTGTGTCCAGACCTGCCTCCATGCGCATGATGGTTATGCCGGTCACGTGCCGGCCATCCATGATGGCCCGGTGGATGGGCGCCGCCCCCCTGTATTCGGGCAGAAGCGAGGCGTGCACATTGAGGGCGCCGAGGGGCGGGATGTCCAGCACGGACTGGGGCAGGATCAGACCGTAGGCGGCCACGAGCAGCAGGTCTGGCTTGAGGGCGGCCAGCTGATCCACCTCGGGCTGGGCCTTGAAATTGAGGGGCTGGAACACGGGCAGGCGTTTTTCCATGGCCAGGACCTTGACCGGAGGGGGGGTGCAGATCTGACCCCGTCCGCAGGGGCGGTCCGGCTGGGCATAGACGCCCACGATGTCGCAGCCGCCCCAGGTCAGGAGGTGCCTCAGGGACGCGGCCGCGAAATCGGGCGTGCCCATGAACACGGCTCTCAGTCTTCTTTTTTCTGCTTCAGCCATTTTTTGAGCTTGCGTTCGTACAGGGTGCGTTTGAGCTTGCTGATCTTGTCGATGAACAGCACGCCGTCGAGATGGTCGATCTCGTGTTGCAGGCAGATGGACATGAGGTCGTCGGCGTCCATTTCCACTGGGTTGCCGTCCAGGTCCAGGGCCGAGAGGTGCAGCCGTTCGGCCCTGGTCACGTTGGACCTGTAGCCGGGGACGGACAGGCAGCCCTCCTCGGACACAACCTCGCCTTCCAGGTTGGAGATGACCGGGTTGATGAAGACCCTGAGGTCCTCGCGCTTGTCGGGTCCGCTCAAATCCACGGTGATGAGCCGGATGCTTTCGGCCACCTGCGGGGCGGCCAGCCCGATGCCCTTGTCCTGATACATGAGAACGGCCATTTCCGCGGCCAGTTCCCGGATTTCGTCGGTGATCTCCATCACGGGCGCGGCTTTTCCGGCCAGCACAGGGTGAGGGTAGGTGACAATTTTTCTGGACATGGTCTACTCTTTGGGCTTCTCCCGCAACCGCAGGCCCAGATCGCGCAACTGGGTCGCCTCGACTTCCGAGGGGGCCTCGGTCATCAGGCAGGTGGCCTTCTGGGTCTTGGGGAAGGCGATGACATCGCGGATGGATTTGGCACCGGTCAGGAGCATGACCAGCCGGTCCAGCCCGAAGGCGATGCCTCCGTGGGGCGGGGCCCCGTACACCAGGGCGTCGAGCAGAAACCCGAACTTGGCGCGGGCTTCCTCCTGGCCGATGCCCAGGGCCGCGAACATCTGTTGCTGGGTCTCCGGGTTGTGGATGCGGATGGAGCCTCCGCCGACCTCGGTGCCGTTCAGGACCAGGTCGTAGGCCCTGGCCGCGGCGTGGGAAGGATTGCTGCCCAGGGTCTGCATGTCCTTGGGTGCGGTGAAGGGGTGGTGCATGGCCACCCATCGTTTCTCGTCCGGATTCCACTCCAGAAGGGGGAAATCAGTCACCCACAGGGGGGCAAACTCGCCCTCGGGGATGAGGTTAAAACGTTCTCCGAGCCTGAGGCGGAGGTTGCCCAGGGCGCTGTTGACCATGTCCGGGGCTCCGGCCTGGAAGAAGACGATGTCGCCAGGCGCGAGTCCCAGGGCCCGGGTCAGGCCGGTCTGCTCCTTTTCGCTCAGGAATTTGGCGATGGGCGACTGCCAGCCGTCTTCCTTGATCTTGATCCAGGCCAGTCCCTGCGCACCGTAGATTCTGACGAAGTCGGTGTAGTCGTCGATCTCCTTGCGGGACAGTTCGGCCCCGCCGGGCACGGACAGGGCCTTGACCAGGGCTGCCGTGGCAAAGAGCTTGAACTCCGAGCCGCGCACGATCTCGGTCACATCCGTGAGTTTCAGGTCAAAACGGGTGTCCGGCTTGTCCACGCCGTATTCGGCCATGGCCTGGGCGTAGGGCATGCGCGGGAGGGGCAGGGGTATTTGGCGACCCAGGGCCTCGGCCATGACGCGGGCGATCATCCCCTCGGCCATCTGCATGACCTGTTCCTCGTCCACAAAGGACATCTCGATGTCGATCTGGGTGAACTCGGGTTGCCGATCGGCGCGCAGGTCTTCGTCGCGGAAGCATTTGACGATCTGGTAGTAGCGGTCCAGCCCCCCGCACATGAGCAGCTGTTTGAAAAGTTGGGGGGACTGCGGCAGGGCGTAGAACTGTCCGGGGTTGACCCTGCTGGGCACGAGGAAGTCGCGGGCCCCCTCGGGGGTGGATTTGGTCAGGACCGGGGTCTCGATCTCCAGAAAGCCCAGCTCGTCCAGGTAGCGGCGCACTGACTGGGACACGCGGTTGCGCAGGACGAGGTTGTCAGCCATGGCCTTGCGCCTCAGGTCCAGAAAGCGGTACTTCAGGCGCAGGTTCTCGGACACGTCCACCCGGTCCTCGATGGGAAAGGGCGGGGTCTTGGCCGTGTTCAGCAGCTTGAACTGCGTGACGTAGACCTCGATGGCGCCGGTGATCAGCTTGGGGTTGACCATGTCCGAGGGTCTGGCGCGGACCACGCCCTTGATGGCCAGCACGTATTCCGTGCGCAGCACATGTGCCCGTCCATGGGCCTCGGGCGCCACTTCCGGGGAAAAGACGACCTGGGTCAGGCCTTGGCGGTCGCGCAGGTCGATGAAGATAAGCCCGCCATGGTCGCGGCGGTACTGCACCCAGCCCATGAGGCAGACTTCCTGGCCCAGCTGGTCAGGGCCGAGACTTGCGCAGTGATGGGTCCTGCTCCATCCGCCGAGGGTGTCGGTCCGGATTTCCGTGGTTCTGTCGTCCGTTGCCATATATGTCCTCGCTTGGATAACGATAGGCTGCAAATGATTCCTGTAAAGGTCTAGGACTTGCGAAAACCCATGGCCTGCTCCAGATCGTCCTGGCCGATGGTATTCTGCACGCCGGTTGCCATGTCCTTGACCACGATCTGTCCCCTGTTCATCTCGTCCTGACCCAGAAGCAGGCAGGTCCTGGCGCCGAGTCTGTTGGCCTGGCGCATCTGGCTTTTGACGCTCCTGGTTTCGAAGGACACCTCCCCGGCAAAGCCGCGTTCGCGCAGGCGCTGGGCCAGGAGCAGGCCGGTGTTGAGGGCCCGGTCGTCCAGCACCGCCAGATAGAAGTCCGGAGACACGGCCTGGGGCTGGCCGTAGAGCAGGGCCAGGCGCTCCATGCCGCAGGCAAACCCGATGCCGGGCATGTCGGGCCCGCCGAGCTGCCTGATCAGGCCGTCGTAGCGCCCGCCACCGGCCACGGCGGTCTGGGATCCGATCTCTCCGGAAACGACTTCGAATGTGGTGCGCTGGTAGTAGTCCAGGCCGCGCACCAGCCTGTCGTTCACCTTGTACAGGAGTTTCGCGCTGTCCAGGATCAGGCGGACCTGCGCGAAGTGTTCGGCACAGTCCGGGCAAAGGGAACCGATGATGCTGGGAGCGTCCTTGACCAGCTCCTTGCAGGCCGGGACTTTGCAGTCAAGGACCCGCAGGGGATTGGTGTTGGCGCGGCGGGTGCAGTCCTCGCACAGGGCGGACTGGTCGACGGAGGTCAGGAATGTCCGCAAACTTTCGTGAAAACCAGGGCGGCAGCGGGGGCAACCCAGGGAGTTGAGCTCCAGGCCCAGGTTCTGGAGCCCGAGTCTGGTCAGGAAGGTCCACAGCATGAGCACGACTTCGGCGTCGGCCTGGGGGGCTTCGGTGCCCAGCACCTCCACGTCCAGCTGGTGGAACTGGCGCAACCGTCCTTTCTGGGGGCGTTCATACCTGAACATGGGGCCACAGGCGAAGAGCTTGGTCACGCCTTCCTGGCCGCACATGCCGGACTCGATGAAGGCCCGCAGGATCCCGGCAGTCGCCTCGGGGCGCATGGTCAGCGAGCGGCCCTTGCGGTCGGCAAAGGTGTACATCTCCTTCTGCACCACGTCGGTTTCCTCGCCGATGGAGCGGGCGAAAAGCTCCGTCTTTTCCAGGATGGGCACCCGGACTTCCTGGCATCCGTACCTGCCGAACACGTCCCGAGCCAGGTTTTCCATCAGGGTGTGCACGGAGCTTTCAGGGCAGAAGAGGTCAGAAAAGCCTTTAATTTTCTGAATTTTAGACATAGAAAAACGCAGTCCTTGGCGAAATTTGGGATGATGCTGGCCAGACTCCATCTGATGCGGCATCGTCGGGCCTGGGATCAGATGTTGTGGGGACGGAAAATCAATCCGAATAGTTGATAGACGAACGATTGTCAAAGACGGAGGTGCGATGTTCAAGGCCGTTTCGGTGGTGGGGTTCAAGAAGTCCGGGAAAACAACCTTGGTTCTGGAGCTGGCCCGGGAACTGTCCCGTCTTGGGAGGAAGGTCGCCGCTGTGAAGTTCACGGAGCATGGCCTGGACATGAACGGGACGGATACGGCCCGTTTCGCCCAGGAGTGTGTCTGCGTGGCCGGGATGGGCAGCAGGCAGACGTCCCTGTGCTGGAATGCGTCCAGGCCGTTGCAGGATGTCCTGCCTCTGCTGGGCGCGGACGTTGTGCTGGTCGAGGGCGGGAAGTCCTTGACCTGGCTGCCGCGCATCGTGGTTCTGGGCGCAGACGAGGACGAGGCATCCCTGGACAGGGGACTGGCCCTGGCCTCCTGGGGGACTGGCGAGTTGGCCGGGGTGCGCCCGGCGGCCTCCATTGCCGAACTGGCCAGTCTGGTCGACGCCCGGGGGTTCACCTTGCCTGGCCTGGACTGCGGAGCCTGCGGCCGGGAATCCTGCCATGCCCTGGCCCAGGAGATTGTGGCCGGAAAGGCTGACACGCATGCATGCCTGGCCATGCAGCCCAAGCTGAGCGTGCGGATAGGCGGACGGCAGCTGTCCCTGAACCCGTTCATCGACCGGATGGTCACCTCCACCCTGCGGGGGCTTTTGACGGAACTCAAGGGCAATGTGCCGGGGCAGCGCGTGGAGATCACCCTGGATTGAGACGTGTGCTGACCCGATGCCGCTGGATTGCCTTGACGCGGCCCAGCCGCTTTTGAAACATGAGAGGCGGCCTGGTTGCCCGGCGTCCCGCTTCATGAAACCTCGACACGGATATTCTATGCGCATTCACGTCAAATGTTTCGCCACGCTGGCAGACCACAGCCCGCCCGGCGGATTTCTCGAACTGGCAGAGGGTGCCACGGTCCAGACGATGCTCCCTGACCTTGGCCTCGGTCCCGACGACATCAAGCTGGTCTTCATCAACAGCAGGAACAGCAGTCTGGAAAACGTTCTTGCGGACGGAGACCAGGTGGGGCTCTTCCCGGCGGTCGGCGGAGGATGAGCGCCGATCCTGGTGCCGCCTTGGCAGCCCTGGCCGTGCACGATCCCGAGCGCGGAGTGCGGACCGTGGGCCTTGAGGGTCTGCAGGCGTTCTGTCTGGAGCACGGGCTGTCCCTCCCTCAGGGTGCACGGGTGGCCGTGAACCAGGCGCTGATGCCTCTGCCCCTGCTCAAAAACCTGCATGCCCTGTCCATGGCGGATCAGGCCAAGCTGCTGCATGCCTCTGTCCTGCTGGTCGGGGCCGGAGGACTGGGCGGCTATGCCCTGGAACTGCTCTCCCGTTTCGGAGTGGGCAGGATCACTGTTGCCGACGGCGATGTGTTCGAGGAGAGCAACCTGAACAGACAACTTTTGTCTTCCGCAGACAATTTAGGTCAGAACAAGGCCCGCGCCGGAGCAAAACGGGCCAGCCGGACGAGTCCCCTGGTCAGCGTCGAGGCCCTGGACTTTTTCCTGGACGAGTCCAACTTGTGCGCAGCCCTTGGCGACGTGGACATCGTGGTGGATGCCCTGGGCGGGATCAGGTTCAGGAGGGCCCTGCGCGTGGCGGCCAGCCAGGCCGGGGTTCCGGTGGTCGGTGCAGCGGTGGCGGGCTGGACGGCCCTCGTGGGGAGCGAACTGCCCGGCCAGACAGGCATCTCGACCATGTGGACGGGATCCGATGCCAGGGATGCCGAACGCGTCCTGGGCAGCCTGGCCCCGGCCGCATGCCTGGCCGCCTCCCTGCAGGCGGCCGAAGCGGTGCAGTACCTGATCACGGGGGATCTTCGCCTGGCCGGTCGCATGCTCCACGCGGACCTGAGTTCCTTTGCGTTTACATTGTACGACCTTGCCTGAAGGACAGGGACACATATGCCGAAAATAGTGTTGGCCACCAATAATGCCGGAAAGATCCGGGAATTGTTCGCGCTCATGGCCCAGCTGCAGCCGGACATAGAGGTTCTGGGCCTCAGGGATTTCCCGGAGATCGGGGACATCCCCGAGACCGGCACGACTTTTGAAGAGAATGCACGCATCAAGGCCCTGGCCGTGGCCGTGGCCACGGGGCTGGTGGCCGTGGCTGACGATTCGGGGCTGGCCGTGGACGCCCTGGGCGGCGCGCCCGGGGTATATTCCGCCCGCTACAGCGGGGAGGGGGCCACGGATGCCCGGAACACGGCCAAACTTCTGACGGTGATGGACAGTGTGGCCGACGGGGAGCGGGGTTGCCATTTTGACTGCGTCATGCTGGCCGCCACCCCGGACGGGCAGGAAATCGTCGGCCGGGGGATCTGGCCGGGCAGGGTGGCCAGGGAGCCGCGCGGCGGGAACGGATTCGGCTACGATCCTGTCTTTTTTGATCCGGTGCTGGGATGCACGGCAGCGGAGATGGATGCCGAGACAAAAAACGCCTGCAGCCACAGGAGTCTGGCCCTGCGAGATTTGATGCGGCAATGGCCCACGTTTTGGGCAAAGGTGGCACACAGCCTGCGAGGGAATGCGCGATGTGCGGAATAATTGGCTATACAGGACACCGGCCGGCCATCCCGGCCATCGTGGAGGGTCTGCGGAGGCTCGAATACCGGGGGTACGATTCCGCTGGCGTGGCCTACGCGGAGCAGGACGGTCTGCATGTGGTCAGGGCGGAGGGCAAGCTCGGAGCCCTGGACTGCAAGATCGCCGGCCTGGATACGGCCTGCTCTCTGTGCGGCATTGGCCATACCCGCTGGGCCACCCACGGCCTGCCTGTGGAACGCAACGCACATCCGCACATGGACGGGGACAACCGGTTCGCCCTGGTCCACAACGGGATCATAGAGAACTACGCCGAACTCAAGGCCGAGCTGCAGGCCGAGGGCCACGTGTTCCTGTCAGAAACCGACACCGAGGTTCTGGTCCATGTCATCGCCAAGGGGGTGACCCTGACCGGCGACATCCGCCAGGGCATCGCGTGGGCCCTGAAGCAGGTGGACGGGGCCTACGCCTTTGCGCTTCTCTCCCGCGAGCATCCGGGCACGATCTGGGCTAGCCGCAAGGCGAGTCCGCTCCTGATGGGCATCGGCGTCGGCGAGAATTTCCTGGCCTCGGACATCCCGGCCTTCCTGCCCTACACGCGCGAGGTGGTTTTCCTGGACAACGGCGAACTGGTGGAGATCGACGCCGGCTCGTGGCAGGTTTTCGACCTGGAGACCCTGACCCCCAAGACCAAGGACGTGAAGCATATTTCCTGGGACGTGCAGGCCGCGCAGAAGGACGGGTTCAAGCATTTCATGCTCAAGGAGATTTTCGAGCAGCCCAGGGTCATCCGGGACTGCCTGGCCGGGAGGGTGCAGAAGGGGCGGGTGGTGCTGCCGGAACTGGATGAACTGGAAGTCCCCAGACGGCTGACCATCGTGGCCTGCGGCACGTCCTACCATGCCGGGCTGTGGGCCAAGTACCTGCTCGAGTCCTGGGCCCGCATCCCGGTGCAGGTGGAGATCGCCTCGGAATTCCGCTACCGGGACAGCGTGTTCCTGCCCGGGGATCTGGTGCTGACCAT
>Ga0123333_10003054_pt1 | contig 16525 bp, 16 predicted proteins | sample BioC12SIPDNA_3_FD_89957 | JGI IMG/M metagenome (GOLD analysis project Ga0123333, IMG submission 89957) | Anaerobic biogas reactor microbial communites from Washington, USA - Biogas_R2_B C12 SIP DNA | ecosystem: Engineered > Bioreactor > Anaerobic > Unclassified | place: Washington, USA... | reverse complement strand
GCCCGGAAACGCAGGCCCAGGCGGGTGCAGATCCGCTCGTAGGCTTCGTACATCGGGCGGTAGCCGTTCTCCAGCAGGTCGTCCTCGTCGACGTGGAAGGAGTAGGCGTCCTTCATCACGAACTCGCGCGCGCGCATCACGCCGAAGCGCGGGCGGATCTCGTCGCGGAACTTGTTGGTGATCTGGTAGAAGTTGACCGGCAGCTGCCGGTAGCTGCTGAACTCGTGGCGGAAGAAGTCCGTCACCGCCTCCTCGGCGGTGGGCGTGAAGCAGTATTCGTGGTCCTTGCGGTCGCGGATCTTGAGCAGCTGCGGGCCGAACTTCTCCCAGCGCCCCGTTTCCTCCCACAGTTCGCGCGGCTGCACCGACGGCATCGCCATCTCGAGCGCGCCGGCGCGGTCCATTTCCTCGCGCACCACCGCTTCGACCTTGCGCAGCACGCGCAAGCCCAGCGGCGACCAGGTGTAGAGCCCGGCGGCCAGCCTGCGGATCATGCCGGCCCGCAGCATCAGGCGATGGCTGGCGACCTCGGCTTCGGCGGGGGTTTCCCTTTCGGTATGGAGATGGAACTGCGACAGGCGCATCTTTCGACTCGGGACAGCGGGATGCGCATTCTGCCATGGCCCCCGCGCGGGGCTGCCGCGGCGCTCAGCGCGCGGCTTCGAGTGCCGGATTCGGGTCGATGGTGTTGCGCCGCTCCAGGGCCGCCACGTCGACCACCGTGTAGGGGCGTCCCTCCGGCGGCGCGTCGGTGACCTGCACTACGCCGTGTTCGTCGCGCCAGCGGTAGAGCACCAGGCCGCCCCGGTCGGCGGCCGTGGGCGGCATCGCGTCGGATGCAGGCGCGGACGCCGGGGCCTGGGGTTCGCGCGCCTGCCACCAGGCGAGCACGCCGGCACCCAGGGCGCCGGCCACGAACGCCCACGCCAGCCGCATGGGCTAGCCCGCGGGGGAGGTGCAGTAGGCCTTGACCGCGGCCTGCGCCAGTTCCAGCTGGGCCGCGCGCTCGGCGTCGTTCAGGGCCCGGCCCGGCTGGCCGTCCTCGCCGGCCTCGTGCACGGGCTGCCCGCTGCCGAGCGCGGCCACGTTCGCCCGCGCCGTGGCGCAGTTCGGGTTCTCTTCCACCTCCTGCGGCGCGGCGGCCTGGGCCGAGCTGGCGCCGGCCGCGGTGATCTGCCGGAGCTGGTAGGCGCCGCTGGGCGGCGGCGTCTGCGAGTAATGGGTGACGCCATTGGCGTCCTTCCACTGGTAGACCTCGCCGGACACGGCCGCGGGGGCGGCCACCAGGCCTGCGACGAGCACCAGAAGCGGGAGGCGGGGCATCGGCAAGACTCCTGCAGGAGCGTGATCGTGCGCCGATTGCAGCATCGCCGCGGCGCCGGCGCAAGCGCGTGGGCGCCGAAACGTGACTGCCGGCGCCGTGGCGGCGGCGCTACACTGCGCGCATGGAGCCCCAGACCCCGCCGCCAGCGCGCGGCCGCGGCATCTACCTGCTGCCCAACCTGTTCACCACCGGCGGCCTGTTCGCGGGCTTCTTCGCGATCATCGCCGCGTCCCAGGGCCGCTACGGCGCGGCCTGCATCGCGATCTTCGTGGCCGCGATCCTGGACGGGATCGACGGCCGGGTGGCGCGACTGACCAATACCCAGAGCGAATTCGGCGTGCAGTACGACTCGCTGGCCGACCTGGTGAGCTTCGGCATGGCCCCGGCGCTGGTGATGTACCACTGGGCGCTGGTGTCGATGAAGCTCGACGGGACCACCCTGGGCAAGATCGGCTGGCTGGCCGCCTTCCTGTACGCCGCCTGCGCGGCCCTGCGGCTGGCCCGCTTCAACAGCCAGGTGGGCACGGTCGACCGGCGGTGGTTCATCGGCCTGGCCAGCCCGGCGGCGGCCGGCCTGATGGCCAGCTTCGTGTGGACTTGCCACGAACTCGACTACGCCGGCGAGCAGTTGCGCTACGCGGCGTTGGGGGTGACCGTCGTGGCCGGCCTGTTGATGGTCAGCCGCCTGCGCTACAACAGCTTCAAGGGCAGCGGCACCGGGCCGCGTGCGGAGCGGGTGCCGTTCGTGGCGCTGCTGATCGCGGTCGGGGTGCTGATCGCGCTGTGGGTGGATCCGCCCAAGACCCTGCTCGCAGCGTCCACGCTGTACGCGCTGTCGGGCCCGGTGATGTGGTTCTGGCGTCGCCAGGACGGGGCGCGCGCGGGGGCGGCATGAGTTTCGACCCGCTGCAGCGCGAGTGCCTGGAGGCGATGGGTTTCACGGTCCTGGCGCTGGCCAGCCGGCCCGGCGTGGAAGCCGCATCGCCGGGCGTCGTGCCCACGCCGGCGCCCGAGCGCCCGGACCGGCTGCTGCAGGCGCTGGTGCGCGCCGCCGGCCGCGACCCGGCCGATCCCGTCGCCCTGGAAACGTGCCGGAGCCTGTTGCCACCCGGCGGCCTGCGCGACGCCCGCGCGCGTCGCGCGCTGTGGCCGCGGCTGCGCGCGCTGCGGGCCAGGGCGGCGCGGGGATGAGCGTGGGGGTGCCCGCCGGCCAGCCGCGCACCCGGCTGCGGCCGATGCGCGAGGAGGACCTCGAGGCGGTGATGCGGATCGAGCTGCGCGCCTATCCCTTCCCCTGGACCCAGGGCATCTTCCGCGACTGCCTGCGCGCCGGCTATCCGGCGTGGATCCTGGAATCGGACGCGGGGCCGATCGGCTACGGCGTGCTGAGCGTGGGCGCGGGCGAAGCGCACCTGCTCAACGTGTGCATCGAGCCCGGCCACCAGGGCCAGGGCCACGGCCGGCGGTTGCTGCGCGGGCTCGAGCGCGTGGCGCGCGGGCAGGGCGCGCGACGCGTGTTCCTGGAGGTGCGCCCGTCCAACCCGGCCGCGATCGCGCTCTACCAGGACGAAGGCTTCAACGAGATCGGCCGACGCCCGCGCTATTACCCCGCGCATGGCGGGCGCGAGGACGCGATCGTAATGGCCAAGGAACTGCTGTTCGACGACTGGGCCTGAGCGCCCGCCCCGTGGACGGGGAGGGGCGCCCGGGCGGCGCGCCGGTTCAGCCCAGGCGCGCGCGCTGCACGGTCAGCGCTTCGTGCTGTGCGGTCCAGTCGGCCAGGCGCTGGCGCTCCTGTTCGACCACCGCGGCCGGCACCTTCTCGCTGAACTTCGCCAGCTTGGCCTGGCTTTTTTCCTTCTCGCCCGCCACCCGCGCGATCTCGCGGTCCAGGCGCGCGCGCTCGGCCTCCAGGTCGACCAGGCCTTCCAGTGGCACGAACAGCCTGAGCTCGCCGACCAGGCCGGCGGCGGCCGGCGGCGGCTCGCCCTCGATCGCGTCGATCCGCTCGAGCCGGGCGAGGAAGCGCAGCTGCGCGGCGAAGCGCTGCAGGCGCGCGTGGTCGTCCGCGCCACCGTCCTGGACCAGCAGCGCCACCTGGCGGTTGGGCGAGACGCCCAGCTCGCTGCGGATCCGGCGCAGCGCGGTGACCATCGCCTTGAGCCATTCCACGTCGGCCTCCGCGCGCGCGTGGTCGCCGGCGAAGTCGCCCGGCTCGGGGTAGCGCTGCAGCGAGATCGTGGCGCCTTCGATGCCCAGGCGCGGCGCGACGTGGCGCCACAGCTCCTCGGTGACGAACGGGACCAGCGGATGCAGCAGGCGCAGCAGCGCCTCGAGTACCGCCAGCAGGGTGCGGCGGGTGCTCGCCGCGGCGACCGCGTCGTCGCCGTTGAGCGCGGGCTTGGCCAGTTCCACGAACCAGTCGCAGAACTCGTTCCAGGCGAACTCGTACAGCGCCTGCGCGAGCAGGTCGAAACGGTAGGTGGCGAAGTGCTCCGCGGCCTCGGCCGCGGTGGCGGCGAGGCGGGCGAGGATCCACTTCTCGGCGTCGGTGGCCGGCGACGCCGGGGCCGTGGCGGCGTCGAAGCCCTGCGTGTTCATCAGCACGAAGCGGGTCGCGTTCCACAGCTTGTTGCAGAAGTTCTTGTAGCCCTCGGCGCGGCCGAGGTCGAACTTGATGTCGCGGCCCGGGCCCGCCAGCGCGGCCATGGTGAAGCGCAGCGGGTCGGCGCCGTGCGCGGCGATGCCGTCGGGGAACTCCTTGCGCGTGGCCTTTTCGATCTTCGGCGCGTCCTTGGGCTTCATCAGCCCGGTGGTGCGCTTGGTGACCAGTGCGTCGGCGCTGATGCCGTCGATGATGTCGAGCGGGTCGAGGATGTTGCCCTTCGACTTGGACATCTTCTGCCCGTCCTTGTCGCGGACCAGGCCGGTGATGTAGACGTCGTGGAACGGGATCTTCCCGGCCAGCGCGTCGGTCATCATGATCATGCGCGCGACCCAGAAGAAGATGATGTCGAAGCCGGTGACCAGCACGCTGCTGGGCACGAACGCGTCGAAGCCGCGCTCGCGCATCGCGTCTTCGTCGGGCCAGCCCATGGTGCTGATCGGCCACAGCGAGGACGAGAACCAGGTCTCGAGCACGTCGCTGTCCTGGCGCAGCGGCAGGTCGCAAGACAGGCCCGCGCGCGCGCGCGCGTCGGCCTCGTCGCGGCCGACGTACACGTTGCCCTGGTCGTCGTACCAGGCCGGGATGCGGTGGCCCCACCAGAGCTGGCGGCTGATGGTCCAGTCCTGGATGTTCTCCATCCAGTGGCGGTAGGTGTTGATCCAGTTCGGCGGGACGAACTTCACCTGCCCGGATTCGACCAGTTCCATCCCGCGCCGGCCCATCCGGTCCATGCGCACGAACCACTGGTCGGTGAGATAGGGCTCGATCACCTGCCCGCTGCGGTCGCCGCGTGGCACCTGCAGCCTGTGCGGCTTCGTCTCCGCGAGCAGGCCCAGCGCCTCGAGGTCGGCGAGCACGGCCTTGCGGGCCTGGTAGCGGTCGAGGCCGCGGTACTTCACGGGCGCTTCGTCGTTGACGGTCGCGGTGTCGGTGAAGATGTTGATCATCGGCAGGCCGTGGCGCTGGCCCACCGCGTAGTCGTTGAAGTCGTGCGCCGGGGTGACCTTGACCACGCCGGTGCCGAAGTCGCGGTCGACGTAGTCGTCGGTGATCAGCGGGATGCGGCGGCCGCTCAGCGGCAGCTCGACGAAGGCGCCGTGCAGGGCGGCGTAGCGCGGGTCGTCCGGGTGCACCATCACCGCGGTGTCGCCGAGCATGGTCTCGGGACGGGTGGTGGCCACGACCAGGTAGTTGCGGATCTCGCGCAGCACCTCGTTGCCGGCGGCGTCGCGCTCGACGTGTTCGTACGTGCGGCCATCGGCCAGCGGGTAGCGGATCGACCACAGGAAGCCGTCCTCCTCCTCGCTCACTACCTCGAGGTCGGAGACCGCGGTCTGCAGCACCGGGTCCCAGTTCACCAGGCGCTTGCCGCGGTAGATCAGGCCCTGTTCGTGGAGGCGCACGAAGGCCTCGACCACCGCCTTCGACGGGCCCTCGTCCATGGTGAACACCTTGCGCGACCAGTCGCCCGAGGCGCCCAGGCGCCGCATCTGGCGCTCGATGGTGTCGCCCGACTGCTGCTTCCACTCCCACACCTTGGCGATGAAGCCCTCGCGGCCGAGCGAATCGCGCGTCTCGCCGGTGCTGGCGATGGCGAGGTTGCGGCTGACCACCATCTCGGTGGCGATGCCGGCGTGGTCGGTGCCCATCTGCCACAGCGTGCGGTAGCCGCGCATGCGGTGGTAGCGCACCAGCGCGTCCTGCAGCGTGTGCTGGAAGGCGTGGCCCATGTGCAGGGTGCCGGTGACGTTCGGCGGCGGCAGCAGGATGGTGTAGGCCGGGCCGTCGCCGCGCGGGGCGAACACGCCCGACGCCTCCCATTCGGCGTAGAGGCGCGATTCGAAGCTGCCGGGGTCGTAGCTGGGAGCGAGTTGGTCGGTCATGGCGGTCGTGTGATCGGCGGTGCGTCGCGGCGGGCCGGCGGCCCCGGAAACGGGGGCGGCGCCGGGTCGCGGCTGAAGCCGCTCCTACATGTCGTACTTGTTGAGTTCGAAGCCCTGGGCCTTGTAATGCCTCCAGCGCTCGCGCAGCGGGCCGCGCGCGGATTCGTCGGCCGGCACCACTTCCAGCACCCGCTCGAAATCCCCGGCGACCGGCGCGTCGCGCAGGTTGAGCACCAGCGGCCGCATCGGCGTGTCGGTGTGTGGGTCGGCGATCAGGACCGGGGTGACGTCGTCCTCGTCATCGCGGCCGGCGATCTGGTGCGGGATGTACTCGTCTTCGCCCATGTCCCAGAGCAGATCGTCGAGTTCCTCGGCCTGGGCCGTGTCGCGCGCCAGCACCAGGGTCCACAGGTCGGCGCGGTAGGCCTTGCGCACCAGTTCGCAGACCAGCCGCAGGGGCTGGTCGCGGAAACGGGGCTTGGCGATCAGGTAGAAGTCGGCGCGCGGCATGGCGGGGCAGGGGTTCCTTTCAGGGGCGGTCGGTCACCTCGGTCCGGGCCGGGCGGCGCGGTCGCGGGCGGCCCGCCACGCCGCCAGCCTCAGCGGGCCGCGGCGCGGTCGAGCAGCCACTGGCTGAGCAGGCCCACCGGCCGGCCGGTGGCCATGCCCATCTTGCCGTCGCTGTTGGCGCTGCCCGCGATGTCCAGGTGCGCCCAGCGCTGGCCCTCGGCGAAACGCGAGAGGAAGCAGCCGGCGGTGATCGCGCCGCCCCAGCGGCCACCGATGTTGTAGACGTCGGCGAAGTTGGAGTCGAGCAGGCTCTGGTACTCGTCCCAGAGCGGCAGGCGCCAGGCGCGGTCGAAGACGGCCTCGCCCGCGGCCAGCAGCTCGTCGGCCAGGTCGTCGTGCTTGCTCATCAGTCCGGAGGCGTGGCGGCCGAGTGCGACCATGCAGGCGCCGGTCAGCGTGGCCACGTCCACCAGCGCCTGCGGATTGAAGCGCTCCGCATAGGTCAGTGCGTCGCACAGGATCAGCCGGCCCTCGGCGTCGGTGTTGCCGACCTCGATGGTCTTGCCCGACATCGAGGTGATGACGTCGGACGGGCGGTAGGCATTGCCGTCGATCGCGTTCTCGACCGCGGGCACCACCACCACCAGGTTGATCGGCAGCTTGAGTCCGACCGCGGAGACGAAGGTGCCGAGCACGCCGGCCGCGCCGCACATGTCGTACTTCATCTCCTCGATGCCGCCCTGGGTCTTGAGGTTGACCCCGCCGGTGTCGAAGGTGATGCCCTTGCCCACCAGCACGTAGGGACGGGCGTCGCCGCCGCCGTTCCACTTCAGCACCACCAGGCGCGGGCGGTTGGTCGAGCCGCGTGCGACCGCGAGCAGCGCGCCCATGCCCAGCTGCTCCATCTGCGCCTCTTCCAGCACCTCGACCTCGACGCCCTCGGTGCGCGACGCGAATTCACGCGCCTGTCCGGCGACGTAGGCCGGGTTGCAGATGTTCGGCGGCAGGTTGCCCAGTTCGCGCGCGAATTTCACGCCCGCGGCGATCGCCTTGCCCTGGGCCAGCGCCTGCTCGTCGTCGCCCTGGACGGCGAGCGCGGACAGGCCGCTCTCCTCGCGCTTCTTGTTCTTGGCGCCGAGGGTGGCGACGTAACGGTACGCGGCATGGTCGGCGGCGATCACCGCCTGGCGCACCGCCCAGGCCGCGTCGCGGCCCTCGACCGGCAGCTCGGTCAGCGTCAGCAACGCCTTCTTCACGGGCCCGGTACGCAGCGCGCGCACCGCGTCGGCCACGGCCTTGAGGTACTGCGGCACGCCGAACTTGGCGCGCTCGCCGAGTCCGACCACCAGCACCCGGGGCGCGGCCACGCCGGGCAGGTCGTGCAGCATCTGGGTGCGGCCGGCGGCGCCGGACACGTCGCCGCGCGCGGCGAGCGCGGCCAGGCGACCCTCGCGGTCGAGCGACTGCGCGGCGGGGGTGAGCGCGCCGCCGGTGAACGCGCCTACCACGATGCAGTCGGTCGCGACGTCCGCGGCCGGGCCGCGGTTCAGGGTGAATTCGAGGGTCATTGATCAGATTCCGAGGGGACTTACGTACAATCGGCGCCCGGACGCGGCCTTGCGGGCCCCGGGACGCGCCGAGGCCGTGCCGGCACGGCCCGGACGCAATGCCCTAAGTCTAATCCAAGCCCCCAACCGATGCCGAAGCTCGACAGCTACCTGTTCCGCGAATTCGCGCAGACCACGTTCGCGGCGCTGGTGGTGCTGATGGTCGTGAGCCTGGGCGCGGTGTTCGCCGACGTGCTGGGGGACATCGTCCGTGGCCGGGTCCCGGCGGGGATGATGCTGGCCCAGCTCGGGCTGCAGGTGCTCAACTACCTGCCGCTGATCCTGCCCCTGGGCCTGATGCTCGGCCTGCTGATGGCGGTGGGGCGGCTGTACCGGGACAGCGAGATGCCGGTGCTGACCTCGGTCGGGGTCGGCCCGGTGCGGATGCTGCGCCCGCTGATGATGCTGGTGGTGCCGTTCGTGCTGGTGATCGCGGCCTGTTCGATGTGGCTGGGGCCGTGGGCGCGGGAGTATTCGCAACGGATGATCGAGATCGGCCAGCGCAGCCTGCTGGTCGCGGGCCTGGAGGCCGGGCGCTTCGTCGAACTGCCCGGCGGGGGCGGGGTGGTGTACGCCAATGCCATGTCCAACGACGGCACCCGGCTCGGGCGGGTCTTCATCTACCGCCAGCAGGACGGCCGGATGGACGTTACCTCGGCCCGCACCGGCACCCTCACCGTCGAAGGCACGACCCGCTACCTGACCCTGGACGAGGGCTTCCGGGTCGAAGGGCCGATCGACGGCGGCAAGGATTTCCGGCTGATGCGCTACGCCAGCAACGAGGTGCGGCTGCCCGATGCCGAATCGCGCGATATCGACGCCGACCCCGAACTGATGTCCACCGCTGCCCTGCTGGGCGACGGACGCGCCGAGGCCCGTGCGCAGCTGCATTTCCGCATCGCCCCGCCGCTGCTGGCGCTGGCCTTCGCGCTGCTGGCGGTGCCGCTGGCGCGCAGCCCGCCGCGGCAGGCGCGCTGGGGCCGGATCCTGATGGGCCTGCTGGCCTACGTGTTCGGGGTGAACCTGATGCTGCTGGGCACCAACGGCCTGGCCTCGGGCAAGCTGCCCACCGCGGTGGGCCTGTGGTGGCTGCTGCTGCCGTTGCTGGCGCTCGGGGCCTGGATGTACTTCGGCGACGGGCGCATGCGCCGCCCGCGGCGGCGGTCATGAGCGGGGCGTCGCGATGAGGCCGCTGCTGCGCCTGCACGACGTCCTGGTGGCCCGGGTGGTGATCGGCACCGTGCTGCTCACCTGGGCGGTGCTGACCGGGCTCGACCTGGTGCTGGCCACCGTCGACGAGCTGCGCAGCGTGGGCCAGGGCCGCTACGGCATGTTCGAGGCGGTCACCTACATCGCCCACACGATCCCGCGGCGCCTGTACATGATGTTCCCGACCGCGGCGGTGATCGGGTCGCTGATGGGCCTGGGCCAGCTGGCGGCCAGCTCCGAGCTGACCGCGCTGCGCGCGCTGGGGCTGTCGCGCAAGCGCCTGGCGGCGTCGGTGGCGCTGCCGCTGCTGCTGCTGACCGGACTGATGATGGTCAACGCCGAGACGCTCGGCCCGTGGGCGCAGCGCAGCGGCGACATGATGAAGTCGGCCGCGCGTTCGAACGACATGATCGTGGCCCAGTTCTCGGGCCTGTGGGCGCGCGAGGGCGACATCTTCCTCAACGCGCAGTCCGGGCGCGAGCGCAGCGAGGCGGGCGACAGCTGGCTGGAGCTGGACGACGTGCGCCTGTTCGAGTTCGAGCCCGACGGCCGCCTGGCTTCGGTGGCGCACGCGCGGGTGGCCGAGCACCGGCCCAGCGGCTGGCTGCTGCGCGATGTGCTGCGCACGCGCTTCGAGGAGCGCTCGCTGACCCAGTCCAGGGTGCCCGAGGAGCACTGGGAGTCGAGCCTGGACGCGGCCGCGCTGGCCGCCAACGCCAGCCTGTGGCGGCCGCGCTACATGAGTTCGGCGGAACTGCGCCAGGGCATCGACTACCGTCGGCGCAACCAGCTCGACGCCAGCGAGTTCGAGGAACACTACTGGGGCCACTGGTTCTATCCGCTCAACGTGCTGGCGCTGTGCCTGGCGGCGATTCCGTTCGCCTTCGGCAGCCTGCGCAGCGGCGGCCTGGGCCGGCGCCTGTTCATCGGCGTGGTGTTCGCGCTGGGCTTCTGGCTGCTGCAGACCCAGGTGGTGAAGCTGGCTGCGGTGTACGGCTTCGACTACCGCCTGGCCTACTCGATCCCGCCGCTGGCGATGCTCGCCGTGTCCTGGTTCCTCTTCAGGCGCAGGAGCGGGTAAGCCGGATGCGCCCGCGAGGCACTGCCCCGCGCGCTCCGGACGCCCGGTGCGCTGTGCCGGCCGGCGTTTGAGCAGGTTCCGCGAGTGTGCTTGCGGGGACCGGCCTCGCGACCATCACCGCAGCTTCGGTACCCGCACCACCCGCGTGCCGCTCGCCCGGTCGTGCCAGGTGAGCCGGTCGCGGTCGAACCAGCCCCACCACAGGCCCAGCCCGGCCGCCAGCACCGACACCGTGGCCACCGCGTAGCGCAGCCACAGCGCCTTGCGGCCGGGCACCGAGCCGTCCATGGCCTCCACCCGGAGACGCCACGGCCGCATGCCCAGGGTCTGGCCGCCGCGCCGCCAGCTGGCGGTGGCGTAGATCCCCGTGACCGCCCAGCAGCTGGCCCACAGCAGCCATTGCAGCGGGCTGAAGGGCGCGATGTTCTCGCGCGGATGGTGGTGCCCGAGCCACGTGTAGGCGACGGTGAACACCGCCGACAGCAGCAGCCACAGCGCCAGCACTGGCAGCAGGTCGTAGGTCATCGCCAGCAGCCGGCGTCCGACGTAGGCGGACGGGCGATCGGGGGTGGACGGGGCGGGGTCGGTGGCCATCGCCACAGGATAACGGCTCGCGCCGTCGGCTAAGCTGGCGCCATGTCGAGCACCACACCGGCCGAACGGCGCCGGCGCATGAACGCGCTGCCGCCGCTGCGCGAGTCCGACGCCGACGCCATCAACGGCTTCCTCGACGCGCTCTGGGCCGAGACCGGGGCGGCGCGCAACACCCTGGACGCATACCGCCGCGACCTGGAAGGCATCGCCCGCTGGCGCGACGGCGCCGGCGGGGGGCTGGCCGCGCTCGACCGCGCGGCGCTGTTCGACTACCTGGCCATGCGCAGCCGCGAAGGCTATTCGCCGCGCAGCAATGCGCGCCTGTTGACGGCGCTGCGTGCGTTCTTCGCCCACCTGCGGCGCCGGGGGGTGCGCGACGACGACCCGGTGGCGCTGGTCGAGCCGCCCCGGCAGCCGCGGCCGTTGCCCAAGGCATTGGGCGAAGCCCAGGTGGCGGCGCTGCTGGACGCCCCCGACGTGGGCACCCCGACGGGGCTGCGCGACCGCGCGATGCTGGAACTGATGTATGCCTGCGGCCTGCGCGTGGGCGAGCTGGTGCAGCTGCCGGCCACTGCGGTCAACCTGCGCCAGGGCCTGCTGCGGGTCACCGGCAAGGGCGGGCGCGAACGGCTGGTGCCCATGGGCGAGGAGGCCCAGCACTGGCTGGAGCGCTACCTGTCGCAGGCGCGGCCCGTGCTCGCCGGCGGGCGCACCGTGCCGGCGCTGTTCCTCGGGCCGGACGGCCACCCGCCCAGCCGGCAGCGGTTCTGGGCCACGGTGAAGCAGGCCGCGGCCGCGGCGGGGATCGACCCGGCCCGGATCAGCCCGCACGGGTTGCGCCACAGCTTCGCCACCCACCTGCTCAACCACGGCGCCGACCTGCGCGCGCTGCAGATGCTGCTGGGCCACAGTTCGCTGTCGACCACCCAGATCTATACCCTGGTGGCGCGCGAGAAGCTGCGCCAGCTCCACGCCAGGCACCACCCCCGGGGCTGATTCCGCCGGTTGTGCTGCGCCGCCGCAAGGCTCCGGGCGCGTCCGATGTTAGCGTTAACATTTTTCGTCCCAGGGGATTTGCCATGCGTCGACCCGTCCATTCCGTCCCGCGCCCGCGGCGCCGGTTGCTGTCCTGCGTCCTCGCCGCCGCCCTGCTGGTCCCCGGCCTCGCCGGGGCCGCGCCGCTGGAGCTCAACGAGCTCGAGTACTTCCACAAGCGCGGACTGGACGTGCTGGCCTTCAACAACTACTACGACGGCCTGTTCAGCGACGCCAAGCATGCCGGCGTGGAGCTGATCCACCACGGCGTGCGCACCGCGACCAATGGCGACGTGCGCCTGAGCCCGACGCCCGAGCAGTGGGACCCGGTGGCGCTGATGGTCGACCGCAAGGTCGACCGGCGGACCGGCACCGTCACCACCCGCCTGGGCTATGCCGACCACGGGTTCGAGTACGACATCCGGGTGGCACCGGCGGGCGAGGGGGTGCGCATCCAGGTGGTGCTGGACCGGCCGCTGCCGCGCTCGCTGCAGGGCAAGGCGGGCTTCAACCTCGAGTTCCTGCCGTCGGCCTACTGGGGCAAGAGCTGGGTCACCGACACCGGCAGCGGCCAGCTGCCGCTGTACCCCGCCGGGCCGACCGCGCGCGGCGACGACGGCAAGCCGGTGCGGCTGCCGATGGCCACCGGCCGCAGCCTCACCCTGGCCCCGGAAGATCCGCAGCGCCGGGTCACGATCCGGGCGGCGACCGGCGAGATCGGCATCTACGACGGCCGCAACCAGGCCCAGAACGGCTGGTACGTGGTCCGCGGCCTGCTGCCGTCCGGGCGCACCGGCGTGGTCCTGGAGTGGACCCTGGAAGCGTCCACCGTGCCCGGCTGGACGCGCCCGACCGTGATCGGCCATTCGCAGGTGGGCTACCACCCGGCGCAGCGCAAGGTCGCGGTGCTCGAGGCCGACCGCTACGCGGACGCCCTCGGCCGGATCCGCCTGCTGCGCATCGACGCCGACGGCAGCGAACACCAGGTGCATGCCGCCGACGCAGAGCACTGGGGCCGCTACCTGCGCTACGAGTACCACACCTTCGACTTCTCCCACGTGCGCGAGCCGGGCATCTACGTGATCGAGGGCGCGGGCCAGCGCAGCAACGCCTTCCGCATCGCCGAAGACGCCTACGCCAACGCCTGGCAGCCCACGCTGGACGTGTTCTTCCCGGTGCAGATGGACCATATGTTCGTCAACGAGGCCTACCGGGTCTGGCACGGCCGCCCGCACATGGACGACGCCCGCCAGGTGGAGCCGGGCCGGCAGCACTTCGACCTGTACGGGCAGGGGCCGGACCTGGACTCGCCGTTCCAGCCGGGCGAGCACATCCCGGGCCTGAACTACGGCGGCTGGTTCGACGCCGGCGACTACGACATCCGCACCCAGACCCACTACGCCACCGTGATGTCGCTGGTGGACGTGTGGGAGGAGTTCCGGCCGCTGCGCGACGAGACCAGCATCGACCAGGAGAAGCAGCACGTCGAGATCCACGTGCCCGACGGTGTGCCCGACCTGCTGCAGCAGATCGAGCACGGCACCCTGGCGCTGATCGCCCAGCACCGCGTGTTCGGCCACGCCATCCCCGGCATCGTCGAGCCGGACCTCGGCCAGTACACCCACCTGGGCGATGCGGCCAGCAAGACCGACGGCAAGGTCGACGATCCGGACGATCCTCACTCGCCCAACGACGACCGCCTGGCTTTCACCACCAACACCACGGCGCTCAACTACGGCTCGGCCGCGGCCCTGGCCGCCGCCAGCCGCGCCCTGCGCGGCTACAACGACGCGCTGGCCGAGGAGTGCCTGGCCACCGCGGTGAAGGTGTGGGATTTCGAGCATTCGCGCGAGCCCAACCTGTTCCGGGTCGGCAACACCACCGGCGGCGATCCCCAGGACGAGGAGCTGCGCGCGGCGGTGCAACTGCTGGCCACCACCGGCGAGGCCAGGTACGCCGACCGGATCGTCGAGCTGTGGCCGGCGATCGACGAGCGCTTCGGCTTCAACGGGCCGCTGGTGGTGCAGGTGCTCGACCACATGGACGCGGAGTTCCGCGCGCGCATGCGCGAGCGTGCCGCCAGGTTCCGGGACGAGCGCGCGCAGATGGTGGCCGAGAACCCGTACGGGGTGCTGATCACCCGCGGCGGCTGGGCCGGCAACGGCGCGGTGATCGGCATGGCCAACGGCAACTACCGCCTGCACAAGGCGTTCCCCGAGCTGTTCGACATCGAGCCGACCCTGCAGGGGCTCAACTACCTCTACGGCACCCACCCCGACTCGAACATCTCGTTCGTCTCGGCGGTGGGCGCGAAGTCCAAGCAGGTGGCCTACGGCATGAACCGGGCCGACTTCAGCTTCATCGCCGGCGGGATCGTGCCGGGGGTGCTGGTGCTCAAGCCCGACTTCCCCGAGAACAAGGAAGACTGGCCGTTCTTCTGGGGCCAGAACGAGTACGTGATCAACCTGGGCGCCAGCTACATCTACCTGGTGCACGCGGCCCAGGCCCTGCTCGAGGGGCGCTAGCCGGGTGGCGGGGCGGGGCCGCGGCGCGGCCCCGCGACGGCCGTATGCAGCGGCGCGGCCAGCCGGCAGGGCCCGGCCGCACCGCGGCCGGGCTCAGCCGGGCAGCGAATTGGCCAGTGCGAACACCAGTGCCAGCACCAGCGCGGCGCGCAGCAGCAGGATGCCGGCCTGCTCACCCAGCCTGCGGAACCTGAAGTCCGGAACGCGCATCGACGTCGTCCTCGCCCGCCTTCCCCACGGGCATGTACGCAGCAGCAAGCAGGATCCGTGCCCGGCCGAAGCGCGAACGGGAGCACGGAAATCGGGGCCTTGAGTGACGCATTGCGTCGGTTCCCGCCGGTCGACTGCCGCGGACTGGCGCGGCGGCGCCTGCGCGTCGTGGCTGAAACGGACAAGCCCCCTGGGCGGGGGCTCGGACCGGATCTGGCGGGGAGGGGGGGATTCGAACCCCCGAGGCGCTATAAACGCCTGCCTGATTTCGAGTCAGGTACATTCAACCGCTCTGCCACCTCCCCGGGACGCGGGTGTCGCGCGGTCCCGGCGCTGAATGCCGGGGGCGCAATGATACGGGCCGGGCTGCCCCCGGACAAGGCGCGAGGCTAGACTGGCCGGCCCCAACGTCGCTGGAAACCGTCCCCATGTCAGAGATTTCGGTGCCCGTTTCGTTCGGCGAGCTGCTGGACAAGATCTCGATCCTGCAGATCAAGTCCGAGCGCATGACCGACCCCGGCAAGCTGGCCAACGTGCGCAAGGAACTGGCCGCGCTGGAGAACACCTGGATGGCGCATCCGGCGGCCGGCAAGGACATCGCCCGCCTGCGCGCCGAACTCAAGGCCGTGAACGAGCGGCTGTGGGACATCGAGGACCGGATCCGGCTCAAGGAGCGCGACCAGGCCTTCGACGAGGAATTCATCCGCCTGGCGCGCAGCGTGTACTTCGAGAACGACGTGCGGGCGCGGGTGAAGAAGGAGATCAACCTCGCCCTGGGCTCGGCCTACGTGGAAGAGAAGTCCTACCAGGACTACGGCAGCGGCTCGGGCGCCTGAGCGTCCGGGCCGGTCATCCCTGCCCCGGACCGCGGCGCGACGCCGCGGTGTCGGCGTAGTCGGGTTCGCGGAATGGCAGCAGCAGCTTTTCGAGCAGGCCCGGCTCGCGCGGCCCGATCCCGGTCTGTTCCACCGGCCCTTCCGAATACGTGCCGAACAGGCGGTCCCACAGGATCGCGTTGCAGGCGTAGTTGGTGTTGCTCTGCTCGAACACCAGCGAGTGGTGCCTGCGGTGCTGGTTGGCGTTGGTGAACACCCAGCGCAGCAGCGGCGTGTCGATGTCGAGGTTGGCGTGGGCGATCGAGGTGTTCACCACCGCCAGCACGGTCGCCCCGGCGAGGGCATTGGCGCCCGCCCCGAACAGGCCGGCCAGCAGCACGGTCGGCAGCGCGAGCAGCAGGACCTCGAACGGGTGGTTGGCACCGGTGTTGAGCGCGTGCAGGTTGTGGAAGGCATGGTGGAAGCCGTGCCCGCTGGCCCGCCACAGCCAGCCCCAGCGGTGCACCGCGCGGTGGATCCAGTAGTAGATGAAGTCCGAGGCCAGGAACAGCAGCAGCACCTGGGCCAGCAGTGGCCAGTCCGTCGGCCAGCCGAGGCCGAGCGCCTCGCGGGTCCTGGCCAGGGCGGGCAGCAGCGTGCGGCCGTACCAGGTCAGCACCAGCTGCAGCATCACCAGGGTGAGCAGGTAGAGGCCGACGAGCGTGGCCTTTTCGGCGGGACGCTGGCGCCAGCGCGGCACCGCCGGCACCAGCCGCTCCAGCACGGCGAGCACCAGGTGGGCGCCGGCCAGCGAAAGGATCGCGGCCGTGCCCTCGTCGAGGTCGAGGGCGATCCACAGCGCCAGCGCGCCCGCCAGCAGCAGCGGCTGGGCGGTGGTGCGGACGGCCCGGCGCAGCCGGGGCCTGGGCGACGGGGGCTGGTTCGCGCGCATCATCGTTCCAGTGCGGGGTCGTCGCGGCGACGCTAGCGCCACAGGCCGGGGGAGGCATGTGCCGGAGGCCATGCCCCGGCGCGGCCTCCCGGCGGGTCAGCCGCGGTCGGCG
>Ga0123333_10003053_pt1 | contig 16525 bp, 14 predicted proteins | sample BioC12SIPDNA_3_FD_89957 | JGI IMG/M metagenome (GOLD analysis project Ga0123333, IMG submission 89957) | Anaerobic biogas reactor microbial communites from Washington, USA - Biogas_R2_B C12 SIP DNA | ecosystem: Engineered > Bioreactor > Anaerobic > Unclassified | place: Washington, USA... | reverse complement strand
TTTTGGCCGCGTCCAGCAGGTCGGTGTCGATGGTGATGCTGCCCACGTATTCGATGTTGGCGTCGGTCACGCGCGCGTGGTGCAGTTTGGACCGGACCATAGAAACCAGCATAGCGATATGTCTCCCGTGAATGTCATGCTGGCCCGGCCGCGCCGAGCAGCGTGTTGTCGATCAGGCGAACCTGCCCGACGAAGACGGCCATGCTCAGCAGCGCCGCGCTTGCCGCGCCGTCGATCTCGGCCAGGGTGACCGGGTCCGCCGCGCTGACGTAATCCAGGCGAGCCAGCGGCTCGGCGGCGATGATCGCGCGCATGATCGCCCGCAGGCTCTCGCCATCGCGCTCGCCGGACTCCCACGCCGCGCGCGCCGCGTCCAGCGCCCGTTTGAGGACCAGCGCCGCCGGGCGTTCCTCAGGCTTGAGCAGCAGGTTGCGGCTGCTCATCGCCAGCCCGTCCGGCTCGCGCACGATCGGGCAGACGACGATCTCCAGGTTGAACGCCAGGTCGCGGGCCATCTGGCGGATGACCGCCGCCTGCTGGGCGTCCTTCTGGCCGAAGTAGGCGCGCGTTGGTTGGAACACGTTGAACAGCTTGGCGACGACGGTCGTCACGCCGCGGAAATGGCCGGGCCGCGCCGCGCCTTCAAGCACCTTCGTCACCTCCTCGACGGTCACGTAGGTCTGGAAGCCGGGCGGGTAGACCGTCGCTTCGTCCGGCGCCCAGAAGAGATCGACGCCCTCGGCCTCCAGCAGCGCGCAGTCGCGCTCGAGCTGGCGCGGGTAGGCCTCCAGGTCGGCGCGGCGGTCGAACTGGATCGGGTTGACGAAAATGCTGGCACCCACGCGATCGTTTTCGGCCCGCGCCCGGCGCACCAGCGAGAGGTGCCCCTCGTGCAGCGTGCCCATGGTCGGCACCAGGCCCCAGCTCAGGCCGGGCTCGGCCCAGCGGTGCGCGCGCACGTCTTCGATGGTCTTGGTGACGAACATGGCTCACGGTCCTTGAGTGGTGTACAGGTCTTCCTGCGCTTTGACCAGCGCGTGGAGCATCCGGTTGGCCGGCGTGCCGATGCCGTGCATCTCGCCTGCGCGGACCACCGCGCCGCAGATCGCGTCGATCTCGGTCGGCACCCTGCGCTGCACGTCGCTCAGCATCGACGACACGTTGGCGGCGGTCCGGCGCGCGACGTTCTCGGCCTCGGCGGCGGGATCGTCGAAGGGCAGCGCGATCCCCTGGGCGGCGGCCACGGCCCCGACCTCGCGCGCGGCGGCGGACATCACGCCCCGCGCCCAGACTGAGTCGAGCAGCGCACCGTTGCGCACACCGAGCAGGGCGGTCAGCGGGTTGATCGCGGCGTTGATGGCCAGCTTGCCCCAGATCACGCTCGACGCATCGCTCACGACGGCCACGTCCAGCCCGGCGCGCCGGAACAGGTCCGCCAGCGCGGCCACCGCCGGGTCACCGGGGCAGCGCTCGGCCAGGGTGGTGAGTCCTGCCCCGCCGGCGATCACGATCCCCGGCTGGCCGCCGGTCGTCGCGCCGAGCGTGGTGGCGCCCACCGCGGCGCGTGCCTCTCCGACGATCCCGGCCAGGATTTCGCGGTTGCCCGCGCCGTTTTGGAGCGTGATGGCCAGCCCGTTCGCCTTGAGGACGCGCGCCGCATCACGCGCCGCGGCGGCGGTCTTGGGCGTCTTGGTGACGATCAGCGCGATATCGACCGGCGCGACGGATTCCAGGTCGCCGGTGGCGCGCACCGAGACGCGGCGCGCGGTCCCGTCCGGCTCGATCACGCGCAGCGGCCCTTCGGCCAGCGCGCGCAACTGGTCCGGCCACGCGCCGGCCAGCGTCACGTCGGCGTGAGGGCTCAGCCGGGCGCCCAGCAGGCAGCCCATCGCGCCGATCCCGAAGATCGCGAGACGAATGGCTAACCTCCGTCGTCACTATCGCCAGCGGTGAGCGCGTCCCAGACGTCGTCCGGCAGCGTGAAGGTGTGTTCGGGAGCCGGGAAGGTCCGCGCCTGAACCTCCGCGCGGAAGGACTCGAAAGCCGCGCGCATCGCGTCGGCGAGGTTGGTGTAGCGCTTGGCGAACTTGGGCGTGAAGCGGTCGAACAGGCCCAACAGGTCATGCGTGACCAGCACCTGCCCGTCGCATTCCAGCCCGGCGCCGATGCCGATGGTGGGGATGCTCAGCGAGCGCGTGATCAGACCCGCCAGCCGCGCGGGGATGCCTTCCAGCACCAGGCTGAAGGCCCCGGCGTCTTGCAGGGCGCGCGCGTCGTCGATCAACCGGCGCGCGGCCTCGACCGACTTGCCCTGCACCTTGAAGCCGCCCATCTGGCTGACGCTCTGCGGCGTCAGGCCGATGTGCCCCTGCACCGCGATCCCGATCTCGGTCAGGGCGCGCACTGTGGGCGCCATGTGCGCGCCACCTTCCAGCTTGACGGCATCCGCGCCGCCCTCGACCAGCAGCCGGGCTGCGTTACGTTTGGCGTCATCGATGCCCAACTGGTAACTCATGAACGGCATGTCGCCGATCACCAGCGCGCGCCCCACGCCCCGCCGCACCGCGCGGCAGTGCAGGACCATCATGTCCATCGTGACCGGGAGCGTGGTCTCCAGACCATGCACGACCATGCCCAGCGAATCCCCGACCAGGATCATGTCGATGCCGCTCTGATCGAGCAGCAGGGCGGTGGGATAGTCGTAGGCGGTCAACATGGTGATCGGCTCGCCGCGCGTCTTTTTCCCCTGCACGTCGTGGATCGTGATCTTGTCCATCTCACTCTCTCGCTCGCCAGACAGGCTGCACCAGCCAGAATCATGCGGATTGTACCAGAATTGCGGGCGGTCAGGGGAGGTGCTTCGCACAATAACGGCCCGCCAGTGGGTGGCCGGGCCGCCGGATGCTGCTGCGATGAAAGGGAATGGCTCAGCGCCGCTCCAGCCGCTTGGTGTACATATCGACCGTGACGGCCACCACCAGCACGATGCCCTGGATCATCTGCTGCTGGTACGAGGCCACCCGAAGCAGGTTCATGCCGTTGCCCAACACGCCGATCAACAGGCTGCCGACGACCGCGCCGGGAATATTCCCGACTCCGCCGAACAGGCTCACGCCGCCCAACACCGACGAGGCGATGGCGTCCAGCTCCAGGCCGACGCCCATCTGCGGTTGGGCAGAATACAGCCGCGCGGTGAGCAGCATCCCGGCCAGCGCGGCAAGCGTCCCGCTGATTGCGTAGGTCAGCAGCGTGACGCGGTTCACCGGCACGCCGGCCAGCCGCGAGGTTTCCTGGTGGCCCCCCACGGCGTAAATATGCAGGCCGAAGCGCAGCCGGGTGAGGAGCAGCAGCGCCAGGGCAACCACGACCAGCGCCACGATCACCGGCAGCGGCACATTGCCGATGAGGGGCACGGCCAGGCTGTCGCGACCCCAGCGGGTGTAGGCGTCGCCCATGCCGGAGATCGGCTTGCCGTTGGTGTAGAGCAGGGTCAGGCCGCGCACGACGCCCATCGACGACAGCGTGGCGACAAAGGGGGGCAGCTTGCCGAAGACGACCAGCGCCCCATTTGTCAGGCCAATGGCGAAGCCCATCGCCAGGGTGAGAAGCACGCTGACCTCGATCGGCAGCCCCTCGCGCACGATCAAGCCTGCCGATATGGCGCCAGCCAGCGCCGCGACCGACCCGACGGACAGGTCGATCCCGCCGACGAGCATGGTGAGCGTCATGCCGATCGTGACGATGATCACGTGGGCGTTCTGCTGGGCGATGTTGGTCAGGTTGCGCTCGGTGAGGAACTGCCCGGACTCGGACGAAAAATACAGCGCCAGCGCGATCAGGAACAGGAGCACCACCGTGCGCCGCAGCACGTTCCCGAGTGTCACCTGCCAGGAAAGGGTCGTGGACGGTGTCATGCCGGGTTCATCCCCCTGTTCAAGGTGGTGCCGGTCGCCGCGTTCATCAGATCGTGTTGCGTGGCGGTCCTGGCATCGAACTCACCGGCGAGGCGACCCTCGTGCATCACCAGGATGCGATCGCTCACGCCCAGCACTTCGGGCAGCTCGGACGAGATCATGATGATGCCCACGCCGCGCTCGGCGAGCTGGTTCATCAGCCGGTAAATCTCGGCCTTGGCCCCGACATCGATGCCGCGCGTCGGCTCGTCGAGGATCAGCACCTTCGGATCGAGCGTCAGCCACTTGGCAATGATCACCTTCTGCTGGTTGCCACCGCTCAAATTGCGCACGCGCTGCGCCTGGGACGGCGTGCGGATGTCCAGCCGCTGGATGGCGTCGCGGGTGATCTCTTCGACGCGCGGCCAGTGGATGACCAGCGGGCGCACCAGGCGGCGCAGAACCGCCATGACCACGTTGGCCGCGACGGACATGCCCAGAAACAGCCCTTGCCGCTTGCGATCTTCGGGCACCAGGCCGATCCCGTGGCGGATGGCCTGCTGCGGGCGGCGAATCTGGACCGGCTGGCCATCGAGCCGAATCTCGCCGCCGGTTGCCGGGTGCGCGCCGAAGATCGTCTCGGCCAGCTCGGTCCGCCCGGCGCCGACCAGCCCGGCCACGCCCAGGATCTCGCCTTTGTGCAGCGTGAAGCTGACGTCGTGCACGTGGTCGCCGCGGCTGAGGTTGCGCACTTCGAGCACGACATCGCTGCCGGGCGGGTGGTTGCGCCGCTCGTACATCTGGCCGACCTCGCGCCCGACCATCATGCGGATGATGTCCTCGGTGGTGACGTCAGCGACCGGGTGCGTGCCGACCAGCATGCCATCGCGCAGGACGGTGACGCGGTCACAGATGGCCCGCACCTCTTCCAGCCGGTGCGAAATGAAGACGATCGACACGCCGCGCGCGCGCAGGTCCCGCATGCGGCTGAACAACGTGTCCACTTCGCGATCGGTCAGCGAGGAGGTCGGCTCGTCCATCACGATCAGGCGCGCGTCGATCGACAGGGCCTTGGCGACCTCGATCATCTGCTGCTGGGCGATCGAGAAGAAGCGCACCGGCGTGCGGACGTTCAGCTTGAGGTCCAGCTCGGCCAGGTCGGCCTCCGCCTGCTGGTACAGCTTGCGCCAGTGGACGGTGCCCGGCACGGCGCCCTGCGGCTCGCGGCCCAGGTAGATGTTCTTGCCCGCGTCCAGGTAGGGGATCAGCGCCAGCTCCTGGTGGATCATGCTGATGCCCAGCGCCTGGGCGTCGTGCGGCGAGTGGATGGACACCGGCTGCCCCTGCCAGGTGATCGTGCCCTCATCGGCGGCGTAAACACCGTTGAGGATCTTCATCAAGGTGCTTTTGCCCGCGCCATTCTCGCCGACGAGCGCCAGAATTTCGCCGGGGTAGACCGTCAAGTCGATGTCCTGCAGCGCCTGGACGCCAGGAAACGATTTGCTGATGCCTTGCATCTGGAGGAGAGGTGTCTGGTCCATTCAGTTTCTACACATGAAAAAGGCTGTGCAGGCGCCGCTGCCCCTGCACAGCCACATGGAATCAGGTTACTGCGTGACCAGCATGAGATCGACCGGGATGCTCGCCTCGACCTCCATGCCTGCCAGGAACGCCGCGGTCGTCTCGACACCCAGGCTGCCCATCAGGGCGGGCTGCTGGGCGACGGTCGCGGCCAGCGTGCCGGCTTCCACCGCGGCCACCGCGTCGTCAATCGCGTCGAAGCCGACGAAGACGATGTCCTCGGCGCGGCCCGCCGCCGTGGCGGCCTCGATCGCGCCCAGGATCATCTCGTCGTTATGGGCGAAGACGCCGTCGATCTGGTCCTGCGCCTGCAGGATGTTCTCGAAGACGGTCAGGCCCTCGGCGCGGTTGAAGTTGGCCGTCTGGCGCGCCACGATCTCGACACCGGCGCAGTTCTCGCTCATGTAGGCGTTGAAGCCTTCGCCGCGGTCGCGCGCCGCTGATGTTCCGGCGATGCCTTCCAGCTCGACGACCATGCCCTCGCCACCGAGCGCGCTGCACAGGAACTCAGCCGCCATGCGGCCACCGGCCACGTTATCCGAGGCGATGTGGCTCACCACTTCGCCGCCCGCCGCGCCGCGGTCGATCGTGAAGACGGGGATGCCGGCGTCGTTCGCGGCCAGGATCGACGGCACGATGGCGTCGGCGTCAGTCGGGTTGACCATGATCGCGTCGACCCCCTGGGCGATCAGGTCTTCCATGTTGGCGGCTTCCGTCGCGGGATCGTCCTGCGAATCCAACACGATCAGCTCGACCGTGCCCAGGCCGTCCGCGGCGGCCTGGGCGCCATCGCGCAGCGTGACGAAGAACGGGTTGTTCAGCGTCGAGAGCGACAGGCCCAGCGTCAGCTTCTGCACGATGCGCAGGTCAACCGGGATCGACGCGTCGACTTCCTCGCCGCCCAGATAGGCCACGGCTCGCTCGACACCCAACTGGCCCATCAGGGCGGGCTGCTGGGCGACGGTCGCGGCCAGGCGGCCCTCGTTCACGGCGGTCACGGCATCGTTCACCGCGTCGAAGCCGACGAAGACGATATCTTCCGCGCGGCCCGCCGCCGTCGCGGCCTCGATCGCGCCCAGGATCATCTCGTCATTGTGGGCGAAGACGCCATCGATCTGGTCCTGCGCCTGCAGGATGTTCTCGAAGACGGTCAGGCCCTCGGCGCGGTTGAAGTTGGCCGTCTGGCGCGCCACCACTTCGATGTCGGGGCAGTTCTCGCTCAGGTAAGCGTTGAAACCTTCGCCGCGGTCGCGCGCCGCCGACGAGCCCGGAATGCCTTCCAGCTCGACGACCATGCCCTCGCCACCGAGCGCGTTGCACAGGAACATACCGGCCATGCGGCCGCCGGCCACGTTGTCCGAAGCGATGTGGCTGACGATCTCGCCGCCCGCCGCGCCGCGGTCAATCGTGAAGACGGGGATGCCGGCGTCATTCGCGGCCAGGATCGACGGCACGATGGCGTCGACGTCGGTCGGGTTGACCAGGATGGCGTCCACGCCCTGCGCGATCAGGTCTTCCATGTTGGCGGCTTCCGTCGCGGGATCGTCCTGCGAATCCAGCACGATCAACTCGACGCCTAACCGGTCGGCGGCGGCCTGGGCGCCATCGCGCAGCGTGACGAAGAACGGGTTGTTCAGCGTCGAAAGCGACAAGCCGAGGGTGTAACCGCCGTCTTGCGCGTGAAGCGCGCCAAGGGGGAAGGCGGCCAGCACCACGATCAGGACAAACAATGCGCTTTTGCGGAACATTCGCGTATTTCCTCCTAAGGGTTGCAGTTTCTGGTTACCGTTTGTGTAGACATGAGGCACGGGTTTTGACTCGGTCACCTCCCAGAATAGAATATAACGGCCTAGCGTATGGCACGATGCAGCAGCAGCGCCAGCGCGATCACGGCGCCTTTGGTGATGTCCTGGTAGAACGCCGAGACATCGAGCAGGTTCAGCCCGTTGTTGATGATCCCGATGATCAGGACGCCGATCAGGGTGCCCATGACGGTGCCTTCGCCGCCGTCGAAACTGGTGCCGCCCACGACGACCGCCGCAATCGCGTCGAACTCGTACATCTCGCCCGCGGTCGGCTGGGCCGAGTTGAGCCGGCCCACCAGGATGACCCCGGCCAGCGCCGAGAGCGTCCCCGCCGCCGTGTACACGAATAGCTTGATGCGGTGGACCGGCAGGCCGGAGAGGTAGGCCGCCTCCTCGTTGTTGCCCAGGCCGTAGATGAACCGGCCAAACGGCGTGTGATTGAGCAGGGCATAGCCTCCCACGAAGACCACCCCGGCCACGATGATCGGCAGCGGGATCGGGCCGATCTCCGCCGTGCCCAGGAAGCGGAACCCCTTGCCCAGGCTGTCCAGGCCGGTGATCGGCTGGCCGTCGGTGTAGAACTTGGCCGCGCCGCGGGCGAAGGTCATCATGCCCAGCGTGGCGATGAACGGCGGGATATTCACCCAACTGACCAGGAACCCCGTCACCGCACCGGCGGCGGCGCCCACCAGCAGGCAGATCCCGATGACCTGCAGGACGGGCATGCCTTCGTTCTTGAGCATATCCGCGCCGATGACCGCCGACAGCGCCAGGACCGAGCCCACCGACAGGTCGATCCCGCGCGTGAGGATGACCATCATCATGCCGATCGAGATGATGCCGTTGATCGACGATTGGCGCAGCACATTGAGCAGGTTGTCGCTGGTCAGGAACCGGTCCGAGGCCAGGCTGAGGGCCAGGCACAGCAGCAGCAGCGAGAGCACCAGCCCGTACTTCTGGAAGAACGGGCGCCAGTTGAACTGTCTGGGAAGAGTTTGCGTGCCGATCACGAAAGGCTTGCTCCTGTTTGTCCGTGATATCCGGCGCCGGACGGCGCTGACGCCGGGTGGCGGGTGACGCTGCACCGGCTGTTATTGTACCAAAGATTGGCTCAGGCGGCTTGTTTCTGTTGGCGTCGAGCCGGGCGCAGTGCTCATGCCGGGGCGATTCGGCCCGGTCCGGCGCGGCATCGCGCCCGCCCTACGGTTGGGATCTCGCCCCGCGCTTTCGTATAATCTCACGTGTCGAATTGCGTAGTGGGAAGGAAAACCAACTGTGGAAGTCGTGACGTTAGGCGGAGGGTGTTTCTGGTGTCTGGAGACGGTCTACGACCGGCTGAACGGCGTGGAGGATGTCATCTCCGGCTATGCGGGCGGGCACGTCCCGTCGCCATCGTACCAGCAGGTTTGCACCGGCACGACCGGCCACGCCGAAGTCGTGCAGATCACGTTCGACCCGGCGGTGATCACGTTCCGCGATATTCTGGACGTCTTCTTCACGATCCACGATCCGACCACGCTCAACCGCCAGGGCGCGGACGTCGGCCCACAGTACCGCTCGGCGATCTTCTACCATACCGACGAGCAGCGCGCCATCGCTGAGGGGGCCATCGCGGACCTGGAGGCGGCGGGCGTGTGGGACGCGCCGATCGTCACCGAGGTGACGCCGCTCACGACGTTTTACGCGGCGGAGGACTACCACCAGGAATACTACGTGCGCAACCCGAACCAGGGCTACTGCCGGATGGTGATCGCGCCCAAAGTCGCCAAGCTGCGCAAGCACTATCTCGAGCGGCTCAAAGACCCGGCCCAGGCTTGATCGCCGCAGGGGGTCGCACCCTGCCCACCGATCTGATTCGATCGCGTCCCGCGACGCAGAAGCCCCGACGATGAAGCCGGGATGCTGAACCGGGCCTTCGTGACCGGCTGAGCTGCAGGACTGGGAAGCCCCTGGTGGGGCGGCGAAAATCTACCCCATCTAAACTGACGCGAAGTAAAATTGGACTCGAACAACAGGTAACCACCACGAGCCGAAATCCGCGCGAATTCGGCTCTGGTTTTTCACACTGCGCAACGTGAAACTCGGGCGCCGAAGACCATGCGACGTGTCAATCCCTGTTTGAGCTGTGGCGCGTGCTGCGCCCATTTTCGCGTGTCGTTCTACTGGGGCGAGGCGGACCCGGCCCGCGGGGGAACCGTCCCGCCGGAACTGGCGGAAGACCTGAGCCCGTTCCTCCGCTGCATGAAGGGCACCAACCAATCCGCGCCGCGCTGTGCCGCGCTGGAAGGCGAGATCGGCCAGCGGGTGCGTTGCGCGATCTACGAGGGGCGGCCCACGCCGTGCCGCGACTTCGGCGTGGAGTGGGTCGATGGCGTGCTGGTGTTCAATGCCGAAGACCTGGAGCGCTGCACGCAGGCGCGCGCGGCGTGGGGCCTGCCGCCGCTGACGCAGGAATTCGGCAAGCCGCGCCGTCCGCGCCACCGCCCGCGCCGGCGACCAGCCTGATGCTTGCGCGCCGGGGCGCAGTTTAGCTCGCCGCGCGTCCCTCGCGGTCCGGTGCGGGCGGGATGGCCGCCTCGTCGAACGATTCGAGCGGCGCGACGTGGACGCCGTTGCCGTTGGTCCGCCGCGGCAGGATGGCGCGCGCCGTGCGCCCGGAATAGATCACCTCGATCGGCATGTCGTACGACGCCGAGAGCACCTCTTCGGTCAGCACGCGATCCGGCGGCCCGTCGGCCACGATGCGCCCGGCTTTCATCACGACGACCTGATCGGCGTAGAGCAGGGCGCTGTTCGGGTTGTGCGACGAGATCACGAAGGCGACGTTCTGCTCCGTCAGGGCACTGACCGTTTCCAGCACGCGGTGCTGGTTGGCGGGATCCAGGTGGGCGGTCGGCTCGTCGAGCAGCAGCACGTCCGTCTGCTGGGCCAGCCCGCGCGCGATCAGGGTGAGCTGGCGCTCGCCGCCGCTGATCTCGGTGTACGACCGGTCGCGCAGCGCCGCCAGCCCGACCTGCTCGATGGCCGCGTCCACGATCTCGTAATCGTGGCGGCCCGGCGTGCCCAGGAAGCTGAGGTGCGGCGTCCGGCCCATCACCACGACCTCGCGCACCGTGTAGGCGAAGACCGGCATGTGAATCTGGGGGACCAACCCCAGGCGCTGGGCGCGCTTGTTGGCCGGATAGCGGCTGATGTCCACGCCACCGATCTGCACGGTGCCGCCCTGCGGCTGGCGAATGCCGCTCAGAATTTCGAGCAAGGTGGTCTTGCCGCAGCCGTTGTGGCCCAGCAGGTACACCGCCGAGTTGGGCGGCACGGCCAGGCTGACGTCGTGCAGCACCGGCTGGCCGGGCATGTAGGCGTAGGTGATCGAGTCTGCGCGCAGAAGCGGGTTTATCGCCATCCGGTTTTGTTCACCCTCAGTATAACCAGCAGCAGGGGCACTCCTACCACGCCGGTGAAAACGCCGAGCGGCACTTCCGCTGGGAGTAGGGTGCGCGACATGGTATCGATCAGCAGCAGGAAGACCGCGCCGAGCGCCATCGTCGAGGGTATCAGCCGCTGGTGATCCGGCCCGACGAGAGTCCGCGCCGCGTGGGGGATCACCAGCCCGACCCAGCCGATCACGCCGCCGACCGACACGGCCATCGCCGTCATCAGCGTGCTGCACACGATGATCATCAGCTTGAGGCGGGTCGGGTTCAGGCCCAGGGCCAGCGCCTCGTTGTCGCCCATCGACAGCACGTTCAGCCGCCAGCGCACGCCCCACAGAAAGGCCATCCCACCGAGCGAGATGATGGCCAGCGCGGGAATATCGCCCCGGGTGACGTCCGTCAGGCCGCCCATCAGCCAATAGGTGATGGCGGGCAGCGTGTCCAGCGGATCGGCCACGTACTTGAGCAGCGACGTCAGCGACGAGAAGAACGATCCGACCAGGATGCCGACCAGCGTCAGCACCAGCAGCGGGGCGGTGTGGTAGAGGCGGCTGGTGAAGTAGGACAGCATCACCGCCACCAGGCCGAACACGAAGGCGAACAACTGCACTTCGAATGACGAGCGGAGCAGCAGCAGAGCCAGCGCCGCGCCAAAGCCCGCGCCGGACGTCACGCCCAGGATATTGGAGTCGACCAGGGGATTCCGGAAAATCCCCTGGAAGGCGGTCCCCGTGACGGCCAGGTTGGCGCCGATCACCAGCGCGGCGGCGATACGCGGCAGCCGGATGCGCGTCACGATGTTGTAAGCCAGGTCTGGCTGGGTGCTGGTGTTCTCGCCCGCGGTCACGTAATCCACCAGGGCGCGTACCACGTCCTCGGTGGGGATCGCGTAGCGGCCCAGGCCGATGGTGTAGATCGCCAGCGGCAGGGGCAGCAGCATGATCAGCCAGTACAGGGCCGACTGGCGGCGCTCGGCGGTTGCCCAGACGCCCGGCAGCCGGCGGTTCAGCGTGCGGATCACGGGCACAATCCCTGGACTTCGTCCTCCGTGATGGCATAGTCGTAAAACAGGTTATAGAACGCGTGCACCTCCGCGGTGCAGTCGAGCGTCACCTGGTCCGGGTAGAGCGTTTCGGCGATCCAGAGGATGCCCAGAATCGAGTCTGGGACCGGCGTATCCCACGGGGCGGCCAGCTTCGGCAGGCCATAGACGCGGCCCGCCTGCACCGCCGGGATAATGGCCCATTCCTCTGACTCGGTGAAGGCTTCCCGGTTCGCGCCACCGTACGGCGGGTAGAAGATCACCTCGGGATTCCAGATGGCGACCTGCTCCAGATTGACGTCGTTCCAGTAGCCACTCAGGTCGGCGGTCACCGGCTCGCCGCCCGCAGCCTCGACCATGGCCGTCTGGTACATCTCCCCGCTGGCGACGCGCAGCGGCTCGGTGCCGCTGAACAGCACGCGGGCGCGCGGCTCGATGGTTTCCGTCTGGGCCAGGATCTCGGCCAGCGTGCCGTCATAGTACGCGTTGAACAGTTCCGCGCGGTAGGCCGCATCCGGCCCCAGGACCGCGCCGATCAGCGTCATGGCGTCCTTCAGACGCTCGGGCGACTCGCCCTCGAAGCGAATGACGGGCAGGCCCAGCTCGCCGGCGGCATCCAGCCAGTCGGTCCGCGCGCTGGCCAGCAGCAGATCGGGCTGGAGCGCGGCCAGCTCCTCGATGTTGGCTTCCTGCTGGTTGAGGGTCGAAACGGCGTTCATCACCGTGTCGAAGTTGGGGTCCAGACGGCGCATGGCTTCCGCGCCCGCGGGATCGCGCGCGCCCAAGTAGCCCGCCGCGACCAGCCGGTTCCCGGCGCCCACGCCGTAAACGTAATAGGTGGCGATGCTGTAGGGCGAGGCGATGCGCCGCACCGGCTGCGGTACGCTGACCGCCTCACCCGCCTGGTCCACGATCTCAACCGTGGCGGGCAGCAGGCCCAGGTCGATCGCGATCTGCTGGCCGTCCGGCCCGGCCATGAAGGTCACCAGCGCCTGAGCGGCCTCGTCCAGCGGGCCCATCGAGCCGGCACACGAGTTGGAGGCGAGAAAACGCGCGCCAAGATCGGGCAGCAGCCGGTAGGCGCGGCTGACGAATCCGCATTCGAACGCGATCGGCGGCTCGGCTTCGAAGTCATCCAGGATCATGACGTCGGCTTCGGCGGCCCGGTCGAGAATGGCCTCGCTGGCCGGCGCGTATTCGACCGTCACGCTCACGCCGCTGGCCTCGGCGAACGCCGCCGTCCATGCGTCGACCGGCGCCTGGGCTGCTTCCAGCGCCAGGACCCGCAGGCCGCCGTCGGATTGGGCATGGCTCGCCGGGGTGGTTCCGCCCGCGCAGAGGGCGATCAGGACTATCAAGACGATGCTACGCTTTAACATGCGTTCCGTTCCTTTCTCAAAGAAGTGTCCCGGCGCAGCGGGACAGCACGCGCAAAACGCAGCCTGCGCTGGCAGCCCACACCAGCCCACAAAACAAATGTCGCCAGCGGAGAACTGGCGACAACTGCAGGCGTAGTTGTGTCGGGCACAGGTTCTCCTTTCCAAGTCCACCCCGGCGGGCCGGGGTTTCGGGAGGCCGCGGCGTTTCCACGCACGACCCTGTTCCTGCCCTGGGGCAGGAATTCCTCACCACTGGGTGAGGCGGCGGCATGCCATGGCCCTGTCAGGCTTTAGGCCATACCGCTCGGAGAAAATTTGGATGATTCCATTGTACACGCTTTGGGCCCGGCTGCTAGAAATGGCCGGCCCAGAAGCTTACCTGTGAATTTTACCACAACTCGCGCCCGGCTTCAAACGAAGGGTGCCCGGATTACTGCTCGTAATCCATCCGGTCGCCGATCCACCAGCGCCACTTGCCGGGCACGCTCTTGTTCAGCGCCTTGAGGTAGAGGTGGGCTTTGGCGTAGAAGATCAGGAGCGCCTCGCGGTAGACGTGGAAATTCTGGATCACGCCGGGGTTGAAGCCGTAGCCCCGGTCGATGGTTTTCTGCAAGTCGTCTTCGGACAGCCCTTCGAGCACGGCGTTCAGCTCGCGGTCCAACGCGTCGTACCACGCGGACAGGCTCGCCACGCTGGTGGCGACCGACGGGTCGTTGTGCCGGTACAGGTAATCCTGCTTGAAGTGCTTGAATCCATCGATATAGGACTGCTGGAACTCGCCCATCTCCTGGCAGAGCGCGCCGAGTGTGATGTTGTTGCCGGGCAGCTTGTAGGCCAGATCCTCGTCGACCAGGACGGAGAGCAGGTCGCGCCGCAGCTCCTGGGTGGAGCGGAGCAACTCGCCATGCTGTTGCATGAGGGTGTTCATTGCTTTGCCTCCTTGTTTGGCATATATGGACTGCATGACGTTACCGCGAATCGGCCAGCACACCGAGAGGCTGCCGGGGACGTTGAGGCCAGACAGTGAAGCCGGCAGCCTCTGTTCAGCGTCATGTGCCGCTCACATGGTGAGTATTGCACATGGCTCTAGGGTGAGAGGCTCACTGATGGGCTTGGCTGGCCGCCGAGTCCGCATCATCGAGCGCGAACGTGCCGGTCTGGAGCGCCCCCGCACGGCGGTAGAAGCTGATGATGGCGCCCGTGCTGGTGATGCTGGACTTGACGAGTGACAATGTGGCCGGCATGGCACCGCTGCCGAAGAGCCGCTTGCCCTGTCCGAGGATCACCGGGAATGTGAGCAGCCGGTATTCGTCGATGAGGTCGTTCTCGATGAGCGTCTGGGCGAGGCCGCAACTGCCGTGAACCTGCACCTCGCGCGGAAACCGCGCCTTGAGATCGGCCACAGCCTGCACGACATCGGGGACATGCGACGTTCCGTTCCAGTCGAACGATGTCCGCGTGCGGGAGGCGACGAACTTGGGGAGCGCGTTCAGCGGGCCGGCAACCGGGTCGCTGGGATCGGTCACTTTCGGCCAGTATGACGCGAAAATGTCGTAGGTGTTCCGCCCCAACAGGAAGGCGTCTGCCCTGGAGAAAATCTCATCGATCGTCTTCCCCATGTCCTCATCCGCATGAGGGACCATCCAGCCGCCATACGCGAATCCCCCGCTCGAGTCCTCGCCATCGCCGCCGGGCGCTTGCATCACGCCGTCAAGTGAAAGAAAGGTGGTAATCGTCAGTTCAGCCATGTTATCCTCCTAGAGACGAACGGATGTTCGATGTGAGTATACCACGCTTCCTTACACGCGTCCAGACCGATTCTGCCCAGGGCGCCGGATGGCGCAGATGACATCTCAGGCGGTCCACAGTACACTCGTGATACGTAACTTGCGAAGATATTTTCAGAGAAGAAAGGGCGCGAAGGTGAGCGAATTGATTGACTCTCTGCTGGCCCAGATGACCCTTGACGAAAAGGTGTCACTGATGGCCGGCGCCTCGGTGTGGTACACCGTTCCGGTGGAGCGCCTGGGAATCCCCGCGATCAAGATGACCGACGGCCCGAACGGCGCTCGCGGCGAGACGAGCGTCGGCGGGCCAGTCGGGCACACATCGGCCTGCTTCCCGGTCGGCATCGCGCTGGGGGCCACCTGGGACCCCGCGCTGGTCGAGCGGGTGGGGCAGGCGCTGGCCGAAGAAGCCCGCTTCAAAGGAGCGCACATCTTGCTGGCTCCCACGGTGAATATTCACCGCTCGCCGCTGGCCGGGCGCAACTTCGAGTGCTATTCCGAGGATCCGTACCTGACGGCGCGGCTGGGCGTGGCGTACATCAAAGGGGTGCAGAGCAAGGGGGTCGGCGCGACGATCAAGCACTTCATCTGCAACGACTCCGAGTTCGAGCGCCACTCGATGAGCTCCGAGGTGGCCGAGCGCCCCCTGCGCGAGATCTACCTGCCGCCCTTCAGGGCCGCGGTTCAGGAGGCGGGCGTGTGGGCGGTCATGGCGTCCTACAACCGCGTCAATGGGGCATATGCCAGCGACAGCCGCTGGTTGCTCACTGACCTGCTGAAGGACGAATGGGGCTTCGATGGCATCGTGATGTCGGACTGGGGCGGGACCTACAGCACCGTCCCGGCGGCCAACGCCGGCCTGGATATCGAGATGCCCGGCCCGGCGCGCCAGCGCGGCGACAGGCTGAAACAGGCCGTCGCGGCGGGCGAGGTCGATACCGCGATGATCGATGATTCCGTCCGGCGCATTCTGCGCACCATCGAACGGGTGGGCGCGTTCGAGAACCCGGTCATCCCGCGGGAGCAGGCGGTCGATAAGCCGGAGCATCGCGCCCTGGCACGCGAGGCAGCCGCCGAGTCCATCGTCCTGCTGAAGAACGATCGCCAGGTGCTGCCGCTGGATCTGGGCGCGATCAAGACGATCGCCATCATCGGGCCGAATGCGAAGACCGCGCGCATCATGGGCGGCGGCAGTTCTCGGGTCAATCCGCACTACACCGTCTCGCCGTTCGAGGGCGTGGTGCGCCGCGCCGGGGAGGCAGTGGACATCCTGTACGAGATGGGCTGCAGCAACCAGCGGTGGATTCCGCCGGTGAGGCTGGAGCGGCTGACGTCCTCGCCCCACGGCGGCGCCCACGGTCTGACGGCCGAGTACTGGGACAACGCGAGCTTCGAAGGTGAGCCGGTTCGCGTCCAGTTGGTGACGTCCACGCTGCAGTCGTGGTACGGTGAGAACCCGCTGCGCGCTGAGCAGATGTCGGCCCGGTTCAGCGCCACCTTCACCGCGGGCGCGGCCGGGACGTACGGGTTCAGCCTGGTGAGCGTGGGCCGCTGCCGGCTGCTCGTCGATGGCGCGCTGGCGATCGACCAGTGGAACGAGCGGG
>Ga0123333_10003049_pt1 | contig 16531 bp, 13 predicted proteins | sample BioC12SIPDNA_3_FD_89957 | JGI IMG/M metagenome (GOLD analysis project Ga0123333, IMG submission 89957) | Anaerobic biogas reactor microbial communites from Washington, USA - Biogas_R2_B C12 SIP DNA | ecosystem: Engineered > Bioreactor > Anaerobic > Unclassified | place: Washington, USA... | reverse complement strand
GTTGTTGCGCTCCACGAAGTCGGGCGTGGTGCCGGTGTAGGCGGCCACCTGGCGGGCGATGGCCGCGCGCTCGTCGGCGCCCAGGCGCGCGCCCTTGAGGAGCGCCAGGCTGTAGCGCTCGACGGTGAACCCCTCCACCTCGGCGAGGAGCTCGGCTAGCGGCTTGGCCTGCAGCTCGGGCGCGAGGCGCTGGTGGTACCAGGCGGTGGCGGCGTAGCTCGGCAGGTAGAGCAGCGGCGGCAGGTCGTTGCCGACGTGGAAGCGCACGGTGGAGAAGTCCAGCACCGACGAGATGAGCATGATGCCGGTGAGGTAGATGCCGTGGCGGTTCTGCAGGTAGCCGGAGAGGCCGGCCGAGCGGGTGGTGCCGTAGCTCTCGCCGGCGAGGAACTTGGGGCTCAGCCAGCGGTTCTCGCGGCCGAGCCACTCGCGGATCAGGTCGCCGACGCTCTCGAGGTCCTGCTGGTAGCCGTGGAAGTCCTTGGCCTTCTGCCCTTCGGCGGGGCGGCTCCAGCCTGTGCCCACGGGGTCGATGAACACCAGGTCGGTGACGTCGAGCAGCGAGTGCTCGTTGTCTGCCAGGCGGTAGGGCGCGGGCAGCGGCTCGCCCTCCTCCCCCATCACCACCCGGCGCGGGCCGAAGGTGCCGAGGTGCAGCCACACGGAGGACGAGCCCGGCCCGCCGTTGTAGGCGAACGTGATGGGGCGTTGCGCCGCGTCGCCGACGTCGGTGCGGGTGTAGGCGGTCACGAACATCCGCGCCACTGTGCGGGCGCCCTGGTAGACGTCGTCCTCGCTGGCCTCGCGGTCGAGCGACACGAGGCCGCTGGTGGCGCGGTAGCGCACGGTCTCGCCGCCGATCACGAGCTCGTGCTCGGTGGTCACCAGCTCGTCCTGGACGAGCTTGCTCTCGGCCGGTGGGGTGGTGTCGGTCGTCATGCTCAGCGCCTCCGGTTCTGCTGGGCCCAGGCTACCAGGCCGGCGCGTCGCCGCAACGCGGCGCGGGACGCGTGCTCGGCCGGGGCGGGTCAAGATGGACGCATGCGTACCGTGATCCTGACCGGTGCCGGCATCTCGGCGGAGTCCGGCGTCAAGACCTTCCGCGACAGCGGTGGCCTGTGGGAGGGCCACGACGTGCGCGACGTGGCCACCCCCGAGGCGTTCGAGCGCGACCCCCTGCTCGTGCAGCGCTTCTACGACGCCCGGCGCAGCCAGGTGCGCAGCGTGCAGCCCAACGACGCGCACCTGGCGCTCGCACGCCTGGAGGCGGAGCTGGGCGACGACCTGCTGCTCGTGACGCAGAACGTCGACGACCTGCACGAGCGCGCCGGCAGCCAGCGCGTGCTGCACATGCACGGCGAGCTCCTCCGGGCGCGCTGCCTGACGTGCGGTGAGCGCCCCGGCTGGGCGGACGACCTGGCGCACGCGCCGCCGTGCCCGGCGTGCGGCGAGCCGCGCCTGCGTCCCGACATCGTCTGGTTCGGCGAGGTGCCCTACCACCTGGAGGAGATCCAGGAGGCGCTGTTCGCGTGCGAGCTGTTCGCGGCGATCGGCACCTCGGGCGAGGTCTACCCTGCTGCGGGCTTCGTAGCCGTGGCCGCGGCCGCCGGCGCGCGCACGGTCGAGCTGAACCTGAAGGCGAGCAACGTGACGGACCTGTTCGACGAGGTGCACACCGGCCCCGCGACCGCGACCGTGCCGCGCTGGGCGGACGCGCTGCTCGCCGGCCGCGGCTGAGGCCCGAGCTCGTGCGGTTCGCTTGACAACCTCCCAACCCGGTCCTAGAATCCCGCCAACGAACCACTACAGTCCTTCTACCGCTCCGCGTCGCTTCTTCCGCCCTGCTGCCCGAGAGTCGTAGTGCAGGCGTTGGTGGCGCGCGTCCGCGTCACGGTCCTACCGTGCTGCGCGGGTAGTGCCTACCGGCCGCCGGGCCCGCTGCCGTAGCGGGCCGTAGGGGGTGACCGTGACCCAGACCGGGACCTCGAAGGCAAGCGGTTCTAGCCCTCGCACCGGAGGCGCTGGCCTCCGGACCCACGACCGGACGAGGAGCGTCATGAAGAGACTCGCGCCGTCGCTCGTGGCCCTCTCGCTGGGCTTCGCCCTGGGCCAGTCCTACGTGTTCCTGACGTCGGTGGACCGGGAAACGCTCGACCCGGTGGGCGCCGTCGACCAAGCCTCCCACGTGATCATCGAGAACGTCTACGAGGGCCTCTACGGCTACGCGGGCTCGAGCGCCGAGGAGCTCGAGCTGCCCCTGGCGACCGGCTACCACGTCTCCGACGACGCCCGCACCTTCACCTTCCACCTCCGCGAGGGCGTCACCTTCCACAGCGGCAACCCTCTCACCTGCCGGGACGTCGAGTACTCGGTGGAGCGGGCGCTGGTCGTCAACCCGGCGAACTCGAGCGTGTGGATCATGGCGGAGGCGCTGCTCGGCACGGACGCGAACGCGCGCGCCGCGCTGGGCGACGGCGCCAGCGACGCGGAGTACGCCGAGTACTGGAGCGCCATCGACGGCAGCGTCGAGTGCCTCGACGAGCGCACGGTCGTCTTCGAGCTGGCGGCCCCAGACCCGGCGTTCGTGGCGCGGACGGTCACCGCCCCGTTCATGGTCGTCGACAGCGAGTGGGCCAAGGCCAACGGCATGTGGGACGGGACCGCCGCCACCTGGCGCGACTGGGTCGACGCCGACCTCGGCGAGCACCACCTGCACGCGCACATGAGCGGCACGGGCGCCTACCGCCTCGCGGAGTGGGTCCCGGGCGAGCGGGTCGTCGCCGAAGCCAACGCCGACTACTGGGGCGGGGCGCCCAGCATCCAGACCGTGACCTACCTGCTGGTCGAGGACCGGGACGAACAGGTCCGGGCGCTGCTCGCGGGCGAGGCGGACATGATCAGCGCCGTCGAGCGTTCCGAGCTCGAGCTGCTCGAGGGGCGACCCAACGTCAGGATCTACGACGCGGCCACCGACCCCGAGCTCGACTGGGCCACCGCGGGCGTCTGGACCCTGTACTTCAACCAGCTGATCGACCCCGAGGGCAACGCCTTCATCGGCTCGGGCGCGCTCGACGGCGCGGGGATCCCACCCGACCTGTTCAGCGAGCGCGAGGCGCGGCTCTGCTTCCGGTACGCGTTCGACCCCGAGGCGTTCGTCGAGACCGCGCTGGGCGGCGCCGGCGAGCTGTACACCATGGCGCTGCCGCCCAGCCTCCTGGGCTACGACCCCACGATCCCCAAGCAGGTCCTGGACCTCTCGCGGGCGGAGCTGTTCTGCCGCGCCGCCTGGGGTGGACGGCTCTGGGAGCAGGGTATGACCGTGGCCCTGCCGGTGGTGGAGGGCGTCGGCCTGGTGGAAACGCCGGCGCGGATCCTCAAGGCGAACCTCGAGAGCCTGAACCCCGGCTTCACGGTGGAGCTCGTGCCCGTCGATTGGGGCGCCTACTGGGACGCCGTCGACGCGCGCCACCTGCCACTGGAGCTCGCGGGCTGGGTGGCCGACTACCCGGACCCCTACGGCTTCGTGCACGCCTACTACTCCTCCGAGGGCTACTACGGCGGCTGGTACGGCTACGCGAACGAGCTGATCGAGGAACTGATCGACGAGGCGCGCGACGTCCGACCCCGCCCGGTTGGCCGACGTCTACGGTGCGATCGGGCGGATCGCCGCCGACGACGCGCCGGTCATCCTCCTCCCGGAGCCCACGGTCCACATGGTGATGAGCGACAAGGTCTCCGGCGTGTACTTCAACCCCATGCTCGCCGGCGGCTTCCTCTGGAAGGACATCGCCAAGGCCGAGTGATGCCTAGGCGGCAGGGGCGGTCGGCGGGCGAGGGACGCAGCGACGCGTCCCTCGCCCGCCTACGTGAAGCCGCTCAAGCGCGGAGCGGCTCGGCGATGGCCGCGAGGCGCGCGGCCAGGCTGCGCGCCTCGTCGGCGCGCTCGGCGGCCGCCGCGGCGATGGCCGCCCGCCAGCGCTCGCGGTCGGCGAGCACGCTGCGCGCCCACCGCAGGATGGCGTCCACGTCGGTGTCCGTCGGCTGCTCGGGGAACACGTGCACCGCGGGGTAGCGGAGCATCCACTGCACGCTGGCGGTCTTGTGCGAGTCGGCGCCCAGCAGCACGCACGGCACGCCCCCGAGCCCGGCCATGATGGCGGGGTGGTAGCGCCCGGTGACCACCAGCTCGGCATGCGCGAGGATCTCGGCGGCCACCAAGGCGTTGGTGGTGGCGGGCACCATGGGCAGGCCCAGCTCGTGAGCCAGCTCCTCGAGGAACGCGTCCCCCGTCGAGCTGATCGTCACCACCAGGGGGTACCCCAGGGCGGTCAACGCCGCGAGGAGGCGCCGGTACGAGGTGAGCGCCCGCTCCGGGTCCTTCGCGGCCTCCGAGCTCCCGCCCACGCACACGTACGGCCGTTGGAAGCCCCACGCGCCCAGCCGCTCGGGGCGCGGGTGGAAGGGCACGAGGTGGTCGGGGCGGGCGAGCAGCTCCCCTGCGGCGCCGACGCGACCGTACCAGGCGAAGAGCGCGTCCGGGACGTACACGGGGTGCGTGCCGGGCGCCAGCTCCTGGAGGAACGCGTGCGACCAGGGGTCGCGCGTGGTCACCAGGTGGGCCCGGGGTAGCAACCTGCGGGTCGCCTCCAGGGTGGCGGTGTTGCGCGGGCCGTGGGCGGGGTCCGAGACCAGCGCGTTCACGTAGGCGAACGGTACGCCCGCGTCGGCCGCGAGCTGCATGACGGCGAGGTGCACGCGCTGCTCCAGGCGCGACGGGGAGGTGAAGATCATGCTGCCCTCGCCGTTGATGACGACGGCGTCGGCGTGCTCCACCCGCGCGATCCAGGCGTCGAGCGGCTCCAGGTGCGCGCGTCGCCACCGGCGCACCGTCTCCTCCGGGTCGTCGGAAGCCGTGTCGAGCACGCCCAGGCGCTCCAGCGTCGAGCGCGTGCGGCCGCCGCGGGCCAACGCCGCGCTGGCCAGCCGCGCGAGCGCTGGGCGCCTTAGCAGCCCCTCGACCGCCGGCACCTCGGCCACCGCCACGCGCGTGCGCACCTCCGCGTCCATCACGCGCTCGGCCGGCGCGAACCCCGCTAGGTCCAGCAGCTCCAGCAGCGCCATGGTGGTGGCGCGGCTGCCCCAGTTCGGGTTGTCGCGGTTGTCGGACACCAGCAGCACGCGCCGCTTCGCTCCCGGGGCGTCGTAGGGCGCGGGGGCGTCGCGCGCCAGCCGTCCCACGGGGAAGGGCGCTCCACGCGTCTCGGGCGGCTGCGGGTGCGAACCGGCGGCCGGCGTGAAGCCGGTGACGACCGCCGCGAAGCCGCCGTCCGCGGGTTCCGTCGGCGTGACCAACGACCGCCAGAGGAGCAGGGAGAGCGCCACGAACACCAGGTGCTGGCCGTGATGCCCGAGGACGCTCGCGAGCGCCACGTCGTACGTCGGGACCAGGTGGACGAACGCCAGCACCGCGACGGCGAGACCGACCGTGGTGCCCGGGTGCCGGAGGCCGTGAGCCACGCTCGGGACGCTGGGCGCGGCCACCGCGGGCTGCGCCGCCCAGCGCGGCAGGCCCAGCAGGAGGACCGGGGCGATCACGTAGGAGAGCAGCATGTGCTGCATCGCGTGCAGGTTCGGGGAGTCGAGGTGTGCGAGGGCGTGGAGCGGCGAACCGTCGAGCAGGTAGAGGGCCGCGATGCCGCCCATGAACCACGCCGTTCGCCTGCGCGGGAACGGCGCCCCGGGCGCCAACCGTCGGCGCAGCGGGCCGACGGCGACGAAGTAGGCCGCGACGGCGACGACCAGCGCGCCGATCAACGTGGGATCGTAGCTCCAGCTTCCGTGCATCACGATCTGCCGCCCGTCTGCTCGGTACCCGCAGGACCGGTGTCGTGTGGCCTGGACGTAGGGGGCGCGGGGTCGCCCTCTCGCTGAGCGTCGCGTGTCCTCGCCGGTCCATGCGCGGCTAGCCGCGGTGCCGTTCCAGGGCTCGCTTCCCGCCGGCACCGTCCAAGTTGTCGCTCACCTCGGCAACTATAGAGCGTGTCGCGATGGGCGCCCGGTGGAACCGTTACACGCCGTGGCCGCCCCACGGGACCGGGCCCGTCGTGCACGTGCTCGGCGCCGGGAGGGCGTCAGGCTGCGGCGCGACCGATACGCACCATCGCCTCCAGGCACCGCTCCACGTCGGCGTCGGTGGTGGCCCACGACGACACGGAGATGCGCATGGCGGTGCGCCCCTGCCACACGGTGGGGCCGCACCAGCAGGTGCCGTCCTCCTGCACGGCGGCGACCACCGCGCGGGTGCGGTCCGGCTCGCCGAACGACACCAGCACCTGGTTGAGCACCACGTCGTTGAGGACCTCGAACCCCGCCTCGTGCAACCCCGCCGCGAAGCGCTGGGCCTGCCGCACGTTGCGCTCGACCAGCTCGACGACCCCCGCGCGGCCCAGGGCGCGCAGCGCCGCCCACACCTCCACGCCGCGCGCACGACGCGAGAGCTCCGGGGTGTAGTCGGAGGGGGCGCGCTCGCTGGCGCTCGGGAGGTAGGCGGCGGTGACCGCCATGGCGGCGGCGTGGGCGGCGGGGTCGCGCGTGAAGGCGACGCCCGAGTCGTAGGGCACGTTGAGCCACTTGTGGAAGTCGGTGGACCACGAGTCGGCGCGCGCCATGCCGTCGGTGAGCCGCCTCAGGTCCGGGCTGACGGCGGCCCACATGCCGAAGGCGCCGTCGACGTGCACCCAGGCGCCGGCCTCGTGGGCGCGGTCGACCACCTCGACGAAGGGGTCGAAGGCGCCGGTGTTCACGTTGCCCGCCTGCAGGATCACGATGGCCGGCGGTGTGAGGGGCGGCAGGCGGTCCGCGCGCATGCGCCCCTGCCCGTCGACCTCCACCTCCTGCACGCGCGCCTTGCCCATCCCCAGCAGCCCCAGCGCCTTGCGCACCGAGGGGTGCACCTCGGCGCCCACCACGACCTGCACGGGCGGGGCTCCGAACAGGCCCTCGGCCTCCACGTCCCAGCCGGCGTCCGCCAGGACCCGGTGCCGCGCGGCCGCCAGCGCCGTGGCGTTGGCCATGGTCGCGCCGGAGACGAAGCCTGCCGCCACCCCCTCGGGCAGGCCGAGCAGCTCGCGCAGCCAGGCGAGCGCGACGTCCTCGAGGGTGGCGGTGCCGGGGGTCACCTGGTGGAAGGCGGTGTTCTGGTCCCAGGCGGTCGCCAGCGCGTTGGCCGCCAGCGTGACGGGCTGGGCGCCGCCGATGACGAAGCCGAAGAAGCGCGGGCCGGCCATCGCCATGGTGGCCGGCGACACCGCCTCGTCGAGCTCCGCGAGCACCGCGTCCGGCGCCGTGCCCGTTCCCGGCAGCGGCGTGCGCAGGCGCGCGAGGGCGGCCACCGCCTCGGCGTCGGGCGCCACGCGCCGGTCGGCGAGGCTGGCGAGGTAGCGCGCCGCGCGGGTGGCGGCGTCCTTGAGCAGCTCAGAGGTGTCCATGCTCCCCTCCTACGAAGGCGAACGCGGCCGCAGTCTAGTGCCGTGCGCTCCGCGGACGCGTACGGCTGCGCGTGCGGGGTCGCCGCGAAGGCCCAAGTGAGAGGGCGGCGGGGGGCGGTGCGGCGATAGACTGCCGGGGACACGTGCCCACGACCCCGTCGCGTGGACCAGCTGCCAAGGAGATCACCATGCGTCCAGCCCCCTCCTCCCGACCGACCCGAACCGCCGGCGAGCGCCCGCAGCGGCCCGCGCCCCGAGCCGCGCGCCCGGGGAGGCGTCGCGGCCCGTTCGCTCTGCTGGTCGCCCTGGTCCTGCTCGCGCCGGGCGTGGCCGCCGCGCAGGGCGAGGTGCGCGTCTACGCGGTGATCAACGAGGACGACGCCCGGCTGCTTGCCGAGATGTTCACGGCCGAGACCGGCATCCGCGTGAGCGTCCTGCGCGCCTCGACGGGCGAGCTCGTCAGCCGCGTGATCGCGGAGGCCGGTAACCCGCAGGCCGACGTGCTGCTTGGGGGGCCGAGCGCGCAGCACATCGCCATCGCCGAGACCGGTGCGCTGGCGGCGTACGTGCCGCCCGCCGCCGCCGCGCTCCCCGCGCACGCCAAGAGCGACGAGGGCTTCTGGACGGGCTTCTACGTCACCTCGCTGGGCATCGGCGTGAACCTCGAGCGCTTCGAGGAGCGCTTCCCCGCCACCCCCCTGCCCGCCACCTGGGACGACCTGCTGAACCCGGAGTTCGCGGGCGAGATCGTGCTGACCGACCCGGTGGCCTCCTCCACCGCCTACCTGTTCGTGCAGGCGCAGCTGCAGCGCCTGGGCTGGGACGCGGGCTGGGAGTACCTCGAGCGGCTCGCGCCGCTGGTGGGGCAGTTCCCCTCGAGCGGCGGGGCGCCGCCGCAGCTGGTAGGCACGGGCGAGTACGCCATCGGCGTGGCGTACGTGCACGCGCTCGCGCGCTACCGCAACGAGGGCTTCCCGGTGACCACCATCGTGCCGCCGGCCACGGCCGGCGAGGTGGGCGCGGTGTCGGTGGTGGCCGGCGGCCCCAACCCGGAGGCGGCGCGGCGCTTCGTCGACTTCGTGCTGTCGGCGCGCGCCCAGGAGGCGTTCGCGGCGCAGTCGTTCACCACGCCGCTGAACCCCGAGGCGGCGCTGCCCGAGGGCGTGGCGGACTTCGCGGCGTACGACCTGATCGATTACGACGCCGAGCTGGCGGGCGAGCAGCGCGACGAGGTGCTGATGCGCTGGCAGCAGGTGGTCGATTGACGGCCGGCCTTAGGTCGCTGGGGCGGCTCTGGCGCTTCGACCGCGGCCTGCTGCTGGCGTACGGCCTGGCGGCGCTGTTCCTCCTCGGTTTCGTGGTGGCGCCCCTGGTGCGGGTGGCGCTGGAGCCATCGGCCGCCGACTGGCGCCAGGTGCTCACCACCCCGCGGTGGCAGCGCGCGGCGCTGAACACGCTCGTCACGGTGGGGCTGTCGACCACCTCGTCGCTGCTGCTGGGCACGGCCTTCGCGTTCGCCGTTACGCGGGCGCGCGTACCGGGCGCGCGGCTCTTCAGCGTGGTGCCGCTGTTCCTGCTCCTCACGCCGCCGTTCGTGTCGGGCCTGGCGTTCGTCCTGCTGCTGGGGCGCCGCGGGCTGCTGACCTACCACCTGCTGGGGCTCGAGACGAGCGTCTACGGCCTGCACGGAGTGTGGCTGGCGCAGACGCTGTCGTTCTTCCCGGTGGCGTACCTGGTGCTGCGCGGGGCGTTCCTGGCGGTGGACCCCACCCTCGAGCAGGCGGCGCGGGGCCTGGGCGCCGATCGCGGGCAGGTAATGCGCAGCGTGACGCTGCCGCTGGTGACGCCGGCGCTGCTGGCGGCGGCGCTGTTCATCGCCATCGGGGTGCTGGGCGACTTCGGCAACCCCATGCTCGTGGGTGGCCGCTTCCAGGTGCTGGCGACGGCCGTCTACACGCAGTTGACCGGTTGGGCGAGCTTCGGCACCAGCGCGGCGCTGGGGCTCGTGCTGCTGGTGCCGGCGGTGGCGCTGTTCGCGGCGCAGCAGGCGGTGCAGGCTGCGACCCGCCAGCGCTTCGCGACGGTGGGCGGGCGCGGTGCGGGCCTGCCCGCGCCCGCGGTGCCGGGCTGGTTGCGCTGGTCGCTGTTCGCGCTCTGCGTGCTGGTGACGCTCTTCGTGCTGGCCAGCCAGGGCGTGGTGTTCGTGGGGGCGCTCACGCGGCTGTGGGGCGTGGACCTCGCGTTCACGCTCGAGCACGCGCGGTACGCCTTCGGGCAGGTGGGCGGGCTGGGTAACAGCCTGCGCTTCGCTTCGCTGGCGGCGCTCCTGTGCACGGCCCTGTCGCTGCTGGTGGCGTACCTGGTGCAGCGGGGCGGCGTTCCGGCGCGGCGCGGGCTCGACCTGGCGACCTTGTTGCCGGCGGCGGTGCCGGGCACGCTGCTGGGGGTGGCGTTCGTGCTGGCGTTCAACGGCCCGCCGCTGCGCCTCACGGGCACGGGGCTGATCATCGTGGTGGCGATGGCGATCTCGTACCTGCCGGTGGGGTACCGCATCTGTGCGGCGGCCATCGAGCAGCTCAGGCCGGCGCTCGACGACAGCGCCGCCAACCTGGGGGCCTCGAAGCTGCGCGCGCTCCTCACCGTCACGGCGCCGCTGCTCAGGCCGGCGCTGGCGGCCACCTTCGTGTTCGCCTTCGTGCAGGCGGTGGGGACCTTGAGCACGGTGATCTTCCTGGTGTCGTTCGACACGCCGCTGGCGTCGGTCACGATCCTCAACCTGGCGGAGCAGGGCAGCTGGGGGCGCGCGGCGGCGCTGGCCAGCGCCCTGGTGCTGGTGACGGTCGCGGCGCTCGCGCTCCTCTACCTGGTGGCGGGGCGCTCCGTGCGCCTGTGGGGGTTCTCGCGTGCCGGCGGTTGACCGGCGCGCCCCGCAGGGGGCGCACGTGAGCCTCGTCGGCTTGCGCAAGGCGTTCGGCGCCACCCCGGCGGTGGACGACCTGACGCTGCACGTGCCGCGCGGCAGCTTCACCACCCTGCTGGGCCCGAGCGGGTGCGGCAAGACCACGGCCCTGCGCCTGGTAGGGGGCTTCCTGGAGCCCGACGCGGGCCGGGTGCTGATCGGCGGCGTCGACCAGGTCGGCCGCCCGCCGAACCTGCGCGGCGTGGGGATGGTGTTCCAGGACTACGCGCTCTTCCCGCACCTGAGCGTGCGCGCCAACCTCGAGTACGGCCTGCGCATGCAGCGCGTGGAGCGGGCGCTGCGCGCGGAGCGCGTGGCGCGCGCCGTGGCGCTCCTGGGCCTGGCGGGGCTCGAAGGGCGCTACCCGCACGAGCTGTCGGGCGGCCAGCAGCAGCGCGTGGCGCTCGGGCGGGTGCTGGTGCTCGAGCCCGAGGTGCTGCTGATGGACGAGCCGTTCTCGAGCCTGGACGCCCAGCTGCGCCTGCGGCTGCGCGCCGAGCTGAAGGCGCTGCAGCGCGAGCTGGGGGTGACGACCATCTACGTGACGCACGACCAGGAGGAGGCGCTGTCGCTCTCGGACCAGGTGGTGGTGATGGACCGCGGCCGCGTGCAGCAGGTGGACAGCCCCGAGGGCGTCTACCTGCGTCCCGCCAACCGCTTCGTGGCGGAGTTCGTGGGGCAGGCCAACCTCCTGCCGGTGCAGGTGACGGCCACCGGGTCGGCCGCGCCGGCCGGCGGGTTGACGCTCACCGCGCTAGGGCGCCCGCTCAGCGCGCGCCTGCCCGACGAGCGCCGCCCCGAGCCGGGCGCCCGCGGGCTGGCCATGGTGCGTCCAGAGCACGTGGTTCTCCTGACCGACGACGTTCCGCCGCCTGCGGGCGGCTGGCGAGCCGCCGCGACCGTCAGGGCGCGCAGCTTCCACGGCGGCTTCGAGCGCTACTGGGTCGAGCTGCCCGGCGTGACCGAACCGTGGCTGGTCGACGTGCCGCTGGGACCGTCGCTCGGTGGAACCACGCCGGCTTCCGGGCGACCGGCGCCGGGCGCTTCGGTGAGCATCGCGCTGCCCGCGTTCGCCGCCAGCTGGCTCTGGTGAGGGGCGCGCCGAACCCCCGGGTCGGCACCTGCGGTTGCGCGCCTCCGAGCCGCATGTGAGAGTGCGAGCGTGAGCCGAGCGCCCCGAGGACCCGCGGGCCCCGCCGACGGAGCACCCGAACGCCTCAGCGACAAGGCGTTGGAGCGCCGCGTCAAGCGCTGGTGGGCCGGCGGCCCGTACGAGACGTACGTGCAGGTGACCCCAGGCCTCGAGGGCGTGCTGGTGGAGGAGCTGGCGAGCGGCGGCTTCGGCGACCCCGCGGGCTACGAGGTGGATCGGGGCGGCGTGACGCTGGAGCTCGACCCGGCCGAGGTCATGCGCGCCAACCTGAGCCTGCGCACCGCCAGCCGCGTGCTGCTGCGGCTGGGGACCTTCCCCGCCGCCTCCCCCGAGATGCTCTACGACCGCGCCCGCAAGCTCGATTGGGAGGTGCAGCTGGGCTTCGCCGCGAGCTACGCGCTACGCATCACGGCGCGCGCCTCCAACCTGCAGGCGGGCGACGAGGTCGCCAACACCGTCGCCAGCGCCGTGTCGCGCCACATGCGCGAGCTCGGCCTCTACCCCAAGCCGGCCGCGGGCGCGCCGCTCGAGTTCCACGTGCGCCTGCAGAACGACCACGCCACCGTGAGCCTCGACACCTCGGGCGAGCTCCTGCACCGCCGTGGCTTCCGGCGCCATGTGCACGCCGCGCCCGTGCGCGAGACGCTGGCGGCGGCCATGGTGCTCTCGGGCCTGGCGGACGAGCCGGAGCTGCCCGACGTGATCCTCGACCCGTTCTGCGGCAGCGGCACGCTGCTGATGGAGGCCACGGACGTGCTCCTCGGTCTGCAGCCGGGTCGCGAGCGCGGTTTCGCCTTCGAGCAGGCCGCCTGGTTCCGTGCGGGCCGGTGGCGCGAGGCGCAGCGGGAAGCCGAGCGGCGGGCGGGCGCGGCCCCGCTCGTGGCAGCCGCCGGAGCAGGCTCCGGGGCGCTGCCGCGGCTGTTGGGCTTCGACAACGATCCGCGTGCCCTCGACGCCGCCCGCAGGAACCTGGCCCAGGCGCCGTACCGGCACGTGGAGGTCGCCGAGGCCGACAGCACGCGCCTCGACCTCGACTCGCTCGGTGCGGCGAGAGGTCTGGTGGTCTCGAACCTGCCGTACGGCGTGCGCTTGCGCGGCGAGAGGACGGCTGCGGAGACCACCCAGCGCTTCCTCGCGCAGCTGGCCGCCAGCCGCGCGCGGTGGCGCGTGGCGCTGTTGACGACGCCGCCGGAGGCCGAGATCGCGCAGGACCTGCTCGACGTCGAGCAGGTCGTGAGCACGCGGAACGGCGGGCTGGACGTGCGGCTGGTGGTAGGCACCGCGGCCTGAGAGCGCCGTGCGCGCCTCCTGGACCGCCGACCCCGACGAGGGCGTGATGCGGTACGAGGTCGAGTTCGCCGACGCCTTCACCCTGCCTGCAGGTCAGCCGGGGCCCTGCATGGAGCCCGCGCTCGCCGGCTCCCTCGCTCTCGGGCCGCAGCAGGCGGACGGCCTGCCGGAGATGATCGGCATGTTCCTGTTCGTCACCGGCGTGGACCTCGACGACCCGGCAGCCATCGGGTCGCCCAGGACGCTCATGATGTACGCCGTCCCGGACGCGAGCGGGAGCTACCTCGTCTTCGACCCGGAAGCCAGCGACCCCTGCGACCCCGCTTCCGCCCTGGCGGCGGTGCGCCCGACGGTCGAGGGCAACGTGCTGCGCTTCGCGGTGCCGAGCGCGGTCGTCGGCGTCGACAGCGTGATGATGGGGGTCGTGGGCTCCACGAGCGACGGGCTCATGGACATCGTCCCCGAGATCCCGTTCCTCCCCATCATCGACTGACCTCCTCCGGCCAGGCGCGCCGCGGCGCGCCTGGCCGCCCCTCATCACGCTCGGTCGGGTCCGGCTCCCCGCAGGGAAGCTACGGCGGGGAGCCGCTCGCAAGGGCTATCCTTGAGGCCAGTGACCGACGCTAGCACCCCCCTCCTCCCGTCCGAGACCCCCACCGCCACGACCCTCGAGGAGCTGCAGCGCAACCTGGAGGCGGTGCGGCAGCGCATCGACGCCGCCGCGCGCCGCGTGGGCCGCGACCCCAGCGAGGTGCGCCTGCTGCCCGTCAGCAAGACGGTGCCCGAGGAGCGCCTGCGGCTGGTGTACGAGGCCGGCGTGCGCTTCCTAGGCGAGAACAAGGTGCAGGAGGCGCAGCGGAAGGCCGAGGCGATGGCCGACCTCACCGACCTGAAGTGGTCGGTGATCGGGCACCTGCAGCGCAACAAGGCGCGCTACGTGGCACGCTTCGCGGCCGAGTTCCAGGCGCTCCACACCGTGCGCCTGGCCGAGACGCTCGAGCGGCGCCTCGAGATCGAGGACCGCACGCTGGACGTGTTCGTGCAGGTGAACAGCTCGGGCGAGGAGAGCAAGTTCGGCCTCCCGCCCGAGGAGGTGCCGGCGTTCGTGAAGGAGCTGCCGAGCTTCCCGCGCCTGCGGGTGAAGGGCCTGATGACGCTGGCGCTGTTCTCGAGCGACATGGAGCGCGTGCGCGCCTGCTTCGTGCGCATGCGCGAGCTGCAGGAGCGCCTGCGCCAGGAGGCGCCCGACGGCCTGAGCTTCGACGAGCTGTCGATGGGCATGTCTGGCGACTTCGAGGTCGCCATCGAGGAGGGCGCCACCGTGGTGCGCGTGGGGCAGTCGATCTTCGGGGCGCGCGAGCTGCCCGACAGCCACTACTGGCCCACGCAAGGGTCGCAGGCCGGCGCGTGAGCGGCCCCGGCGCGGAGCCCGACCTGGGGTTCGACCCGCGCTCGCTCGAGCCCCTGCCCGTGGACGTGGTGTCGGTCCAGTCGCAGGTGGTGTACGGCTGCGTCGGCAACAGCGTGGCGGTGCCGACCCTGCAGGCGCTCGGCCTGAACGTGGTGCCGGTGCCGACGGTGCTGCTCAGCAACACGCCGCACTACGACACGTTGGCGGGCGGGGCCGTCCCGCTCGAGTGGTTCGAGGGGTACCTGCGCGCGCTCGACGAGCGGCGCGTGCTGCGGCACGCACGCGCCGTGCTGGTCGGCTACCTGGGCTCGCCCGCGCAGGCGGCCGCGCTGGCAGCCTGGCTGGAGCGCGCCACGCGCGCCAAGCCCGAGCTGCTGGTGGTCCTCGACCCGGTGATGGGCGACTTCGACAGCGGTCTCTACGTGGACCCGCAGCTGCCGGCCGCGTTGCGCGACCGGCTCGTGCCGCACGCCACCGGTCTCACGCCCAACGCCTTCGAGTTCGAGCAGCTGATCGGCCGGCCGCTCGCCACGGTGGCGGAGACGGTCGCGGCGGCGCGCGGGCTGCTGGAGGGGCGCACGCAGTGGGTGGTGGTCACCAGCGCGGCGCCGCAGGAGGACGGCGGCGGCTCGCGTATCGTGCTCGTCACGAGCAGCGGGCACGAGGTGGTGACCTGGGAGCGCGTCGCCTACGGCGCCAAGGGCACCGGCGACCTGTTCACCGCCGCCGTCACCGGCGCGTTGCTGCAGGGCGCCGGCCTGCGTGACGCGGTGGTGGCGGCGCACGCGCGCGTGGCGACGGTGCTCGAGCGTACGGCGCGCCTGAACTGCAACGAGTTGGTGCTGACGGACGCCTGAACGCCGGGCGAGCGGGAGCCGGCGCGACCGGCTGCGCGGCGCTTGCCGGTGCTCAGCCTGGCGCCGGGATCAGCCGCCAGTTCCCTTCGGAGACGACCTCGACACTCGGGCCATCGACCACGATGGCGGTGGCATCGTCGATGACGTAGCTGGGGTTCGGCAGGCGCGCCGCCCACCTCTCGGCCGCGGCCATCGTGTTGGTGGGCAGGTCCGGGTGGTCCAGGTGCGGGAACATCGAGAACCCCACGAGCCCGAGCGCGCTGTCGTCACCCGTTTCCGGCTGCCAGCCGACGAACTCCTGCCCGATCCGCGGCGCCATCACCATGCTGCCGGCGCTGAGCCCCACCCACACGGTGTCGGTGAGGGACGGCAGGTGGGCGGCGAGCCCGGAGCGGCGCACCCAGTGGCTGAGGTAGAGCGCGTCGCCGCCCGACACCAGCAGAACGTCGGCCGCCCGCACCTTCGGTAGCCAGAGGTCCTCTTCGAGGCTGGGCAGGGCGGTGAGCTCCAGCACGCCCACCGAACTCCATCCAAGCCCGACCATGCCGTCCTCGCTCCTGCCGGCGCTAAATTCCCAGGCGAGCCGGCCGGGACCGACCCAGGGGTGGCCGTACATCGCGGTCGGGATGCAGAGCGCGTGGCACTCGGCGATGGGCTTCCGCAGCAGGCCGGTCAAGGCGGCGCGGATGCTGGGGTTGGTGATGCCGCCGGAGGTGAGCAGGTACTTCATCCTGGCTCCTGTCTGGGCGTGGCTCGAGGTTGGACGAACTATACGGCCTACAGGCCCAACCCAGCGGCGGCCGGCATGGTCGCTGCGACCCCGGTCAGCGCTGGTGCTGCGCGAGTCAGGCGGGTTTGGGTTTTCCGGAGCTTCGTAGTATCATCTGCCAACCCGCAAATATCTCCCTGCCATCGACGCAGTGGGTTGGCGTGGTTCCGCGTGGCGGTTCTCGGTAGCACTCCCGTGCCGAGGCCCCGGCACGTGTCGTCGTTCCGTAGGAGGAAACATGAAGAACCGCCGTCTGCTTCCCGTCTTGCTCGCCGCGCTCGTCGCGTTCGGCCTGGTCGCCGGCGCCAGCGCGCAGGAGCCCCGCTACGGCGGCACCATCACGGTCGCCGTCACCGACGACCCGCCCAACCTCGACCCGCACATCACGAACGCGGCGTCGGCGCGCAACATCCTGCACAACATCTTCGCCACGATCGTCGAGATGAACGAGTAGTTCGTGCCGGCCCCGGGCCTGGCCGAGTCGTGGGAGATCAGCGACGACGGTCTCACCTACACTTTCCACCTCGTCGAGAACGCCCGCTCCCACGACGGCACGCCCGCCGACGCAGAAGCCATCGCCTACAACTTAGACCGCATAAAGAACC